>LNFM01000704.1_pt1 | contig 80286 bp, 74 predicted proteins | sample 596031 | NCBI WGS metagenome assembly LNFM01 (sample SAMN04254537, study PRJNA301005) | activated carbon metagenome | isolation source: dual media filters at the Ann Arbor, Michigan drinking water treatment plant | place: USA: Ann Arbor | reverse complement strand
ATCGAGGTGCCCATAATGATCCCCAAGATTCCTCGCCTTCGGCAAGCTTCTCGGATCGGGGCCGGGTGAGCCGTGATGAAACTCGTCGCCCCGGCCATGAGGTAGCGGAAACCCTGCTTCCCGCGAGCCGATGCTGGCCAGATCGACGGACAGGTCGGAAAGCTCGCGCGCGATGACATGCACGACCTCGCCCTCCCGCTGGATTCGGCCCCTGATGCCGATCAAGCCGGCGCCGAGAACGACACGGCGGAACCGCTCGAAGACCTTTTCCCAGATGACGACGTTGGCAACCCCGGTCTCGTCCTCGATGGTCATGAACATCACCCCTTTGGCCGAGCCCGGCCGCTGACGCACGAGCACGAGGCCGGCGACGTCGACCCAATGTCGGTCGCGCGCGGCAATTGCCTCGGTGCAGGTGACCATGCGTCTGCGAGCGAGATCCAGCCGGAGGAAGGAGACCGGATGCTCGCGCAGTGTCAAACCGACATGGCTGTAATCTTCTACCACCTCCCTGCCAGCCGCCATCGGGCGTAGGGATACGGTCGGCTCGGCTTGTTCGGGGACCACGATGGCTTCCCGCTCTGCCGCAGCGGCAAAGAGGGGCAAGGGCTCGTCGCGGAGCGCCTTGATGGCCCAAAGCGCTTCGCGCCGGGCGAGGCCGAGCGACGGCCGGAAGGCATCGGCTTCGGCCAGTTCGACCAAGGCGGCGGCGGGAATGCCTGCGCGGCGCCACAGGTCGTCGACCGAGGCGAAGGGCCGGTTTTCGCGGCAGGCGATCAGACGCGCCGCTTCCGCATTGCCGAGACCCTTGACCAGGCGCAGTCCGAGCCGGACGGCGAGGCGACCATCCTCCCCGATCGGCTCCAGAGTGCAATCCCATCGACTCGCATTGATGCAAACGGGACGGACCTCGACACCATGGTCGCGCGCGTCGCGCACGATCTGGGCCGGCGCGTAAAAGCCCATGGGTTGGGCGTTGAGCAGCGCGCAGCAGAAGGCGTCAGGGTGCCAGCATTTGACCCAGGATGACGCGTAGGCAATCAGCGCGAAGCTGGCGGCGTGGCTTTCGGGAAAACCGTAGGAGCCGAAGCCCTCGAGCTGGCGGAAAGTGCGCTCGGCGAAGTCACGGTCATAGCCGTTGTCGACCATGCCCTGAATCAGCTTCTGGCCGAATTTCGAGACGCCGCCCGTATGCTTGAACGTGGCCATCGCCCGCCGCAACTGATCGGCCTCGCCGGCGGTGAAGCCGGCGCATTCGATGGCGACGCGCATCGCCTGTTCCTGGAACAGCGGCACGCCGAGCGTCTTGCCGAGCACCGCCTCGAGCTCGGGCTTGGGATAGGTCACATCTTCCTTGCCCTCACGCCGGCGCAGATAGGGGTGGACCATGTCGCCCTGGATGGGACCCGGACGCACGATCGCCACCTCGATGACGAGGTCATAGAAGGTTCTTGGCTTGATGCGCGGCAGCATCGCCATCTGGGCGCGGGATTCGATCTGGAAGGTGCCGAGCGTATCTGCCTTGCGGATCATCGCGTAGGTACGCGGATCCTCCGGCGGGATCGTAGCGAGGTCGAGACGGATGTCCTTGTGCTCGGCAAGAAGATCGAAGGCGCGGCGCATGCAGGACAACATGCCGAGCGCCAGCACGTCCACCTTCATGAACTTCAGCACATCGATGTCGTCCTTGTCCCATTCGATGACCTGGCGGTCCTCCATGGCCGCCGGCTCGATGGGGACCAACTCGTCGAGCCGGTCGCGGGTCAGGACGAACCCTCCAGGATGCTGCGACAGATGCCGTGGCGTGCCGGCGAGCTGGTGCGCGAGTTCGAGGGCGAGGCGCAGACGGCGGTCGCCCATGTTGAGATTGAGGCTTTCGGCGTGCTTCTGCTCGACTCCCTCCGACCAGCCCCAGACCTGCGACGACAAGGTCTTGGTCAGGTCCTCGGGCAGGCCGAGCGCCTTGCCGACATCGCGCAGCGCGCCTTTGGCGCGATAGCGGATGACGGTCGAGCAGAGCGCGGCGCGATCCCGGCCATAGGTCTCATAGACCCACTGGATGACTTCCTCACGGCGCTCGTGCTCGAAGTCGACATCGATGTCGGGCGGCTCGCGCCGCTCCTCCGAAACGAAGCGCTCGAACAACAGGTCATTTCTGTCCGGGTCCACCGACGTGACGCCGAGCACGAAGCACACCGCGGAATTGGCGGCCGATCCCCTTCCTTGACAGAGGATGTCCCTGGAACGGGCGAAGCGCACGATGGCGTTCACCGTCAGGAAGTAGGGCGCGTACTCCAGTTTCTCGATCAGGCGCAGCTCGTGGTCGAGATTTGCGCGCACCTTGTCCGGCACGCCTTCGGGATAGCGCTCGGCCGCGCCTTCCCAGGTGAACTTTTCGAGCGCCTGCTGCGGCGTCAGCTCCGGATAGAGCTTTTCTTCCGGGTATTGATAGGCGAGCTCGTCGAGCGAGAAACGGCAGCGTTCCATGATTTCGACGGTCCGGGCGAGCGCCTCCGGATAGCGCGCAAACAGCCGGTGCATTTCCGTCGGCGATTTCAGATAGCGGTCTGCGAAGCGCTCGCGGCGATGACCGAGCTCGTCGATGGTGACGTTGTGCCGGATGGCGGTCACGACGTCCTGCATCACCTGCCAGCCGGATTCGTGGAACAGAACGTCATTGGTGACGACGGCCGGCACACGCGCCTCGGCTGCCATGTTCGACAGCTCCCAGAGGCGGAGCTGGTCGTTCGGCCGCCGGCGCAGGGTGAGCGCCATATAGGCGCGGTCGCCGAAGGTCTCGCGCAGGCGGCGTAGCTGGAGCGCACAGGTGTCGTCGGCATCGTCCGGGACTAGAATGGCGAGGAGCCCTTCGGCATAGGCGGCGAGATCCTGCCATTCGAGATGGCACTTGCCCTTGCCCGCGCGTTTCTTGCCGAGCGATAGCAGACGGCAAAGCCGGGCATAGGCAGGCCGGTCGGTCGGATAGACCAGCACCGACATGCCATCGGCGAGGTCGAGCCGGCATCCGATGACGAGGCGGAGGCCCGTGGTCCGCGCCGCTTCATAGGCCCGGACGATGCCGGCCAGGCTGTTGCGGTCGACGATGCCGAGGGCCTCGATGCCGAGCATGGCGGCCTGGGCAAACAGCTCGTCGCAACTACTCGCCCCGCGCAGGAACGAGAAGTGGCTGGTCACCTGCAGTTCGGCGTAGGACGAGCTGCTCATCCGAAGATCCCATGCAGGAACCAGCGTTGCGAGCCGCTTTCCGCATGTTCGCCGTCGCCGGAGCGGAACAGCCAGTAGCGTTCTCCGCTCTCGTCCTCGACGCGGAAATAATCCCTCACCGTGGTCATCTCGGCGTTGCGTTTCCACCATTCGCCGCGGATGCGCTCGGGGCCGTCGGCACGCCGCACACGCCGGCGCACACCGCGCCAGCTAAACCAGATTGGCGGATTGTCGGGCAGCAGCGCCATGGTCTCGACCGGCTCGGGCCGGGCAAGCAGCCGTGGCGGCCGCGGCCAGTCGCCTTCCCACGTCGCTCCGGTCTCCGGCGCCAGCGGCGGCACGCGCGCCACCGAGCGCTCCGGAACATCGCTCTGGACCGGCACGAAGCGGCAGAGGCGGTTTTCGCCGACACGATTGGCGAGCACGTCGATCAGGTCCGAGACATCCGGCTCGGGCACCTCGATCAGCGAGGAGATGGTCTGTCTGTCCCGCAGCTGCTCGGTCTCGATCGCCGCCAGCACCATGATCTCGATTCCGAAACCGGGATCGACCGTTTCGATCTTGTCGCGGAGCAGGCGAGCGAGACGCCTCGGGTCCCGTACCGGCTGGGCCGTGCCGACACGGATGAACTGCATGGTGCTGTCGACCCGATGGAACAGCAGATCGAGCCGGCGGGTGCCGAGACCGCGCTTTTCCAGCTCGAGACAGAGCGCGTCGACCAGCTTGCCCGCGTAGCGCGCTATCGTTTCCGCAGCGCCGATCGGTTCGCCGAAAACGCGACGGACCTCGACCAGCTCGGGCGAGCGGATCGGATCGATGGGTTCCGGCTGGAGACCGAGCGCCTGGTTTAGCCGCCGGCCGATCTCCGGACCGAAGCGCAGGGCCAATGGCGCGCGGGGCTGATCCATCAGATCCCCGATCGTTTCGAAGCCGAGCGTGCGAAGGCCGGCAACGGTTTCGACGTCCAGTCGAAGAGCGGCCAGAGGAAGTGGTCGCAACAGCGGCACCGATTCCCCGGGTGGAATGACTAGGGCCTGCCGGCCAACGAACCGCGCCGCCGCATGCGCGACGCCCCAGCTATCGGCGATCGCCGCCCGTGCCTCGATGCCGGAAGACGCAAAGCGCTGCACCATGGCGGTGAGCATGGCCGCCTCGCCGCCATGCAGATGATCGGCCCCCGTCGTGTCGAGGACAAGACCGTCGGGAGGATCCGGAGCCACCACCGGTGAGATGCGCTGCAGGGACCAGAGCGCAAGCCTGTCGAGTCCCGCCGCATCGGCGGCGGGATCGGCATCCACGACCACCAGGCCCGGGACCAGCGCCTGGGCCTTGGTCACAGCCATGCCGACGCTGACGCCAAGCGCCTGTGCATTGGCATCGCGTGCGGTGATCAGCCGGCGCCGGCCGGTGCGGCCGGCAAGGACGAGCGGCGCCTCAAGCGGAGGCGATGCGTCGCCCGACTTCCTTCTGAGGCGGTCGGTGGGCCACCTTGGAAGGAAGAGCGATACGACCCTTGGCATCGCTGGCCTCCACTTCAAAATCTGCACTCTCCCCGGCCTTGGCCCGGATCAACTCGACCAGCCAGCGGGCACGGCCGAGCCCGGGTACGGGCAAGGGGGCGGAGGGAAGGACGGACACACGCCATCGCGTGGCGCTCGCCGTGGGCTGTCCGAAATCGCCGGCCTCGGTCTGCCGGCGCCAGCGCCGCATGGCGAGGCCGATCGTGCGCGAGGACTCGGCCGCAAGCTGCAGGCGCCGCGATGCCGTCATCGACAGATGCGCGGTCTCGGCCACCACGGCGCCGAGACCGCCATGGCGCAGGCCTTCCTCGAAACAGGCGAGCAGCGCCTTCTCATCGCCCGCTTCGACATGGATCACCCGGTCCGGCGCAAGGCCAGCCTGCGCAATTGCCGGCGCGAAAAGATCGGCGCGCGTCACGATCCAGAGCACCTTTCCCCGCGTCCGGGCGGCGATCCCGGCGACAAAAAGCGCCGCCGCCGCGCCATCCACCGCGCCGTTGCCGCCACCTGCCACCTCATGCAGCGCCCCCAGCGCCAGCCCTCCTCCCGGAAGCCTCCGGTCAATCTCGCCTATGCCGAACGGCAGGATCTCGCGCACGCGGCCGGCCCCGCCTTCAAGATGCGCGATGCGCTCCTGAAGCTGGGCGATGACCGGATTTGCCGCGCGATCGGGCATGTCGAATTTAGGCTCCTGAGGGCTTTGCAACGCGTCGAGGCGCTGTTATGTTCATTATTTGTTCTCATTCCGGTAATGAGTCAATCGGACTCAGGGCGGAGTCCTTCGGAACGGGTGAGGACGTAGGGGTAAGCAACGATGCAGTATTCGGGGATTGTCGTTGTTTTGCAGACGTATAGGAGCGGGGCGGCATGCAGGCGGCGCATCTAGAGAAATTGAATGACGGCCAGCGCGCCGCGGTCATGCACGGCATCGGCCTGCCGGATGGCCGGGCGGGCGGCCCCCTGCTGATCATCGCGGGCGCGGGCTCAGGCAAGACCAACACGCTGGCGCATCGGGTCGCGCAGCTCATCATTTCCGGGGCCGATCCACGCCGCATCCTGCTGATGACCTTTTCGCGCCGCGCCGCCGCGGAAATGGCAAGGCGTGTCGAACGGATCTGCGCGAAGGTGCTGGGCGACAAGGCCGGCATCCTTACCGACGGGCTCGCCTGGTCGGGCACGTTTCATGGAATCGGGGTGCGCATTCTGCGGGAATACGCCGTCGAGCTCGGCCTCGATCCGCAATTCACCATCCATGATCGCGAGGACTCGGCCGACCTGATGAACCTCGTCCGCCACGATCTCGGCTTCTCGAAGATGGAAAGCCGGTTCCCGGCAAAGGGAACGTGCCTCTCCATCTATTCGCGCACCGTCAACGCCGAGGCCCCGATCGAGGATGTCCTGCGCGCGAACTTCCCCTGGTGTGCCGGCTGGCAGAAGGAGCTACGCGAGCTCTTCGCATCCTACGTCGAGGCCAAGCAGATCCAGAACGTGCTCGATTATGACGATCTGCTGCTCTACTGGGCGCAGACCATGGGCGACGCCACCCTGGCGGACGAGATCGGCGGAAAGTGGGATCACGTTTTGGTCGACGAATACCAGGACACCAACCGCCTGCAGGCGACCATCCTCACCGGCCTGAAACCGGCCGGCCGCGGCCTGACCGTCGTCGGCGACGACGCGCAGGCGATCTATTCCTTTCGTGCCACCAATGTCCGCAACATCCTCGACTTTCCAAAAGAGTTCTCGCCGGCCGCCGAAATCATCACGCTCGATCGCAACTATCGCTCGACCCAACCGATCCTTGCCGCCGCCAACGGCGTCATCGGGCTCGCCCGCGAACGCTTCACCAAGAACCTGTGGACCGACCGAGGTTCGAACGAGCGGCCGCGCCTCGTCACGGTGCGCGACGAGACCGACCAGGCGAGGTTCATTGCCGACCAGGTGCTTGAGAACCGGGAGACAGGCATGCGGCTCAAGGATCAGGCCGTGCTTTTTCGGGCAAGCCATCATAGCGGCCCGCTCGAGGTCGAGCTGACGAGACGGAACATCCCCTTTGCCAAGTTCGGCGGGCTCAAGTTTCTCGACAGCGCCCATGTGAAGGACATGCTCGCCGCACTGCGCTTCGCGCAGAACATGCGCGACCGCGTAGCCGGTTTCCGGTTGCTGCAGCTGCTTCCGGGCGTCGGGCCGGCGACGGCGCAGAGCGCGCTCGATGCCGTTGCCGACAGTGCCGATCCGATCGATACTCTTGACGCACTCCCCTGCCCTGCTCGCGCCCAGGCCGACTGGCCGGGCTTCGTGGAGTTGCTCGCAGGCATTCGTTCCGGCGCGGCCGGATGGCCGGCCGAGATCGGACAGGTTCGCGCCTGGTATGAACCCCATCTCGAGCGCGTCCATGAGGATTTCGAGATGCGCCGGGCCGACCTGCTCCAGCTCGAGGACATTGCCGCCGGCTACACCTCCCGCGAGCGCTTCCTCACCGAACTCACGCTCGACCCTCCGGATGCGACGTCGGGACAGGCAGGCGTGCCGCTGCTCGACGAGGATTATTTGATCCTCTCCACCATTCACTCGGCCAAGGGCCAGGAATGGCGTTCGGTGTTCGTGCTCAACACGGTCGATGGTTGTATTCCGTCCGATCTCGGCGTTGGCACCTCCGATGAGATCGAGGAGGAGCGGCGTTTGCTCTATGTCGCGATGACGCGCGCCAAGGACAGCCTCGACCTGGTCGTACCGCAGCGCTTCTTCACCCACGGCCAGTCCGCGACCGGCGACCGGCATGTCTATGCCTCGCGGACCCGTTTCATTCCCGCCAGTCTTGTCGGATTGTTCGAGTGCCGCGCCTGGCCGATTGTCGCTCCGGGATCCGGTCCCAATATTGGCCCGCGGCAGGTTCGCCTCGATGTTGGCGCCAGGATGCGCGGCATGTGGCGGTAGAAGGGAGAACCCGCGTTGTGCAATCTTTACAACCTCACGACGACACGCGATGCCGTCATGGAATTCACCAAGGCTTTCGCCGACAAGGCCGGCTGGAACGAGCCCTCACTCGACGTCTATCCCAACACGCTGGCGCCGATCGTTCGCGTCGGCGCTGACGGCAAGCGCGAGATCGCCAGCGCGACATGGGGAATGCCGACGCCGCCCGCCTACATCAAGGGCAATTACGATCCCGGCGTCACCAATATCAGGAACGTCAATTCGCCCCATTGGCGGCGCTGGCTCGGACCGACCAGCCGTTGCGTCGTGCCGCTTACATCGTTCGCCGAGCCCGATCCGGCGAGCAAGGTTCCAGGCGGAAAGGTGCCCAACGCCTGGTTCGCGCGAAATGCCGATCGGCCACTCATGTTCTTCGCGGGGTTCTGGACGCCGTGGAAAGGGGTGAAAAAGGTCCGCGACGGCGAGCGTGAGTTCGAGCTCTACGGCTTCCTGACAACATCGCCGAACGAGATCGTCAGTCCCATTCACCAGAAGGCCATGCCGGCGATCTTGACCACACCGGAGGAGGTGGACCTCTGGCTGACCGGCGATTGGGACGCGGTCAAGCATCTGCAGCGACCGCTACCGGGAAATATGCTGGTGGTTGTGGAGCCGACGGCGCAGCGAAAGGACGATCTCCTGATCTGAGCGGAAGAGATCGCGATTGGCAGGCAGATGCCTCACACCAACGAAGACATTGCCGCGGAGAATCGGGCCGACGAACCGGGAGACGGCGAAACGCCGGTTCGCAAGATCCTGCATGTCGACATGGATGCGTTCTACGCATCGGTCGAGCAGCGGGACAATCCGGAGCTGCGCGGCAAGCCTGTGGCGGTTGGCGGTTCTGCCGCGCGCGGTGTCGTGGCGGCCGCCAGCTATGAGGCGCGGGCATTCGGCGTGCGATCGGCGCTTCCATCGGTGACGGCGAAGCGTCGGTGTCCGGACCTGATTTTCGTGACGCCGCGCTTCGATGTCTACCGTACCGTCTCCGCACAGATCAGGGAGATCTTCGCCGAGCACACCGACCTGATCGAGCCGCTCTCCCTCGACGAAGCCTACCTCGACGTCACCGACAACAAACAGAACATTCCGACCGCGACGGAGATCGCCACGAAAATCCGTGCGCGCATCAAGGAAGTCACCGGGCTCAACGCCTCGGCCGGGATCTCCTACTGCAAGTTCCTGGCGAAGATGGCGAGCGATTTGAACAAGCCGAATGGACAGGCCGTCATCACCCCGAAGACCGGACCGGCCTTCGTCGAGGCATTGGCGGTGAAGAAGTTCCACGGCGTCGGACCGGCGACCGCGGCGAGAATGGAGAAGCTCGGCATCCTGACCGGCGCGGACTTGAAGACCCGGTCCTTATCGTTCCTGCAGGAGCATTTCGGAAAGTCGGGAGCCTGGTACTACAGGATCGCTCGCGGCATCGACGACCGGCCTGTCCAGCCGGACCGGCCGCGCAAGTCGGTCGGCGCAGAAGACACATTCCAGGCCGACATCTTCGATCTTGCCGAAGCGCGGATCGAGGTTGCGACCCTCGCCTCGAAGGTCTGGCGCTACTGCGAGGCGCGGGACATTCGTGGGCGCACCATCACGCTGAAGGTGAAATATGCCGATTTCCAGCAGATCACGCGCAGCCGGACGCTGCCGAGGGCGGTCGATGGCGTGGAGGAGATTGTGGAACCCGCCCACGCACTGCTTGCAGGGCTGTTTCCTGTGAAGAAGGGGATACGCCTGCTTGGCGTGACCCTGTCTTCATTGGAGGGTCGAGACGCTGCAGCGGAAGCAAGCCAATTGGCGCTCTTTTGAAGATGCCGGCCTACAAACTGGACAATTCGCACAATCCGGACTATCTATCCGGGAGACACAATGGAGCCACCAGTGGTCGCGACAGTTCGGAAGTCCAGGATCGAGACGCGGATCAATGTCAGCAGCGCAGCCGTTGCCGACATCCTCGATGTGTTGGCGCGTCACAATCCGGGAATATCCAAAGCAGCCTTGAAGGGTACGAGCAAGGTCGTCGCCGCGGTTACGGCGGCCTCCGTCCGGCTATCGGACGAGCAGCAGCGGCGCATCCTGTCGCGCGAGAAGGTCCTCGCCGAAACGATGGAATCCGTCGTTGCAGATCTTGCGGACAAGAACCCTGCCGATCTTGTCAGGATCGAGACCGACAAACCGGTCGAGGTCAGCAATGGTGAGGGGTTGGGCGATCTGCTCGATGACGCCGAAGGGCGCCGGCGACTTGCCGCGATTGCCCTGCCGGTTCGCCTCGAAGATTGGGCCGGCCCGGTCGCGGGTCCAAGCGAGATCGAGCGGCAATTCGGAACAAAACGGTCGACGCTCCACGAATGGCAGAAGCGCGGAGCCGTCGTGGGACTTCTCAAGGGTGAACGCAAGCACGTCTTCCCCCTCGCCCAGTTCGTTGACGGCCGGCCGGTCGAGGGCATGTCGGAGGTCGTAAGGCGGATTGGCAATCCGCGCGTCGCCTGGCAATGGCTCATTCAACCGAAGCCGAGCATCGGGGGAACGCCGCTGGATCGGCTCAAGAAGGGCCACACGTCCCAGGTCGTCGAGGCCGCCGAGCACGATTTCGGCTGACCAGATCGGTGAAGCTGGACCCGAAAATCGTCGCGGAACTGGCCATTCCGTTCCGCCCCAAGGCCTACCTGCGCGTCATGCCCAAGGCCCATGCCGCGACGCCACTCGGCATGGGCTTCGGGCAGACCCGGTTCTCCGCGCCGGACCGTTCGTTCCGACTCGTCTATATTGCACGCGACATCGAAACCGCGATCGCCGAGACGATCATCCGGGATCGGTTCGAGGGACGGGCCAGGCGCATCCTTGACATCACGGAGGTGGAGGATTGGGCCGTGTCGGAAGTATCGGCGCCAGCACCCCTCACTGTTCTGGATCTCCGAACGACGGGCCTGCTCAGACTCGGCGTCTCCACCAATGCCGCTCGCGCGAAGAGTCACGCGACGGGCCGTCGGCTAAGCAAGGCCGTCTACAACGGCTTCGCGGTTGATGGCATCCTCTATGCCTCTCGCCTGACCTCTGCTGAATGTCTCGGCGTCTATGACCGCGCCGTCGCTGCCGGGCTGACATCGACGCCGGCGGCAAGCCTTGTGCGCCACCCCCGACTGATCGACGCGTTGCGAACCCTGAACGTCACGATCCGGAGCTGAGGACCTATGCTTCCCCGAGCCTTTTCTTGAGCTCGGCGTTTTCCTTGCGAAGATGCTCGGCAAGGCGCTTCTTGAGGCGCAGATTTTCCGCTTCGAGTTCGACGAGATCCGTCAGCTCGTCTCCGGTCGATGCGGGCGCGGCACCCTTCTTCCATTGGTAGTAGGTCTGCTCCGATATGCCCGCCTGACCGACAGCAGCCTTTATCGACCCGCCACGACGGATCGACTTCTCGATCTGCGCGAGCTTCTGGACACGCTCCTTTTCAGAATGGATTTTCCGCTTGCCACGAGCCGGTGCAGGCTCGGATTCAACGGCCTTGAATGCCGGCTTTGCGGCGTCCTTTGCCACTCGCTGCTTGGGTTCGGCCTTCGCCTTTTTGACGCGCGGCGTTTTCGCTTTTGGCTTTGCTGCTTCAGGATTTGCAGGAGCCTCTTGGGCGACCTGCGCGACATCTGCTTCCTGAGGATCGGGCATATGCTGTTCCGCCTGTGGTTTATTCTCGTTTTCAGCATCGGTGGACGGTTCGCGGGAGTCAACATGCGGAGCTATCCGCTGTTCTCCGGCCTCGGCCCTTATCTCGGCCGCTACCGCAGACAGATCGACCCCACCCCAGATCGAGCGGCCCCGCTCCCGCGCTGCACGATTTCGTTTGACTTCAACAATCACTGGTCGGGTCTGTGGCTTCATAGTTCCTTCCTTGATCAATACTGACTTGTAACGAGCCGCTGCTTCAGGAGCTCGGAGACACGTCTAACCCGCCGGATCTGTCCCCCCGGACGAGCCCTCCTCACCTCGCCACCTGTACTCGGAAACAGGACGGTCGACGTAAGATGTCGCGTGCTCAGGTGTTCTCAGAATGTTGGCGTTGATTGGCGGAGCCGGCGCGCGATAGCCTTAAGCAATTCAAGTTCCGCGAACCGTTTCGGCGGGACCAAGCCTCTTACCACACGACGGAGCCAAGGAAAGGAGCACGACAATGCTTTGTCCTAAGAATCTGCCTATGTGGGAACGCTGGGGCCGCGGCGTACTCGGCGTCGGTCTGGTGGTGCTTGGCGTCACAGTGCAATGGGCTACTCTCACCGGATGGACCCTGGTCGGGGTGGGCGCGATCACGCTGCTGAGCGGGTTCGTCGGCTTTTGCCCGATGTGCGCGGTGGTTGGCCGCAAATTGCAAGCCGGAGGAGAAAGTTGAGCGGGTCTTCGCCCCGATGTCCTGACCGGGATCAGAAAAGCGCCACCTGGTCCGCCCTCGGGAGACCATCCAGCCCTTCCAATGAAGACAGAGTCACTCCGCCAATGGCACCTCCCTGCTTCCCGTAGCCAGAGAGCAAACGCCACTTGGTGAGACGGATCCTCAGATGTCGCGCTAATCTACGCCGCCGTCTGCGCTCGGGAACTGGGTGGTGATGGCAAGACGCTGCGCCGGCAATGAGATGACGCGTCGCAGTGTTCAGTTTAGTGTAAACCCTAGCAAGGGTTTGGGCGAAGACATGGCGGATATATTTGACAATTCGGTGACTTCGATCGTGCTCGGGATTGAAGACTTCCGGGAAGGATCGGACGCTCGAATGCTGAGCGCGGCACGAAACTACTATGCAGGCCTGCTGTTGCTCGGCAAGGAATGCCTCGTCCGCGCCGCCCCCGATGCCGATCCCATGGAGATCATTGGCGCGAGATTCGAGCCAATTCCCGATGGTGATGGCGGCGTCGATCACGAGGTTGTCGGCTACGCGACAGTGGATCTCGTTCAGCTCAAGAACCGGTTCAAGAAATTCGGCCTGTCATGGCCCGACGTGAATATCGAGAAGCTACAGCGGTTCCGAAACAACCTTGAGCACTATCACCTGGCTGAACCCGTCGGTGCATTGAAGGAGGCAATCGCCTCCTCCTTCCCAATGATTATCGATTTCCTAGAGACGCTGAAGGAGGATCCACAAGAGGCGCTGACAGATGTCTGGGACACGATCCTCGAAGAAACGAATGCGTTCAACAGGGTGCAGAAGAGCTGCATGGAAAGCCTCCTGCGCCTGAACTGGCCTGGCGGGGTCCACAGGCTGGATCGGATATCCTGCCGCAACTGCGGTTCGTCGCTTGTCGGACAGGCCGACCGCGACAACACCGACTCTGAATCGGCTGACGGCAAATGTTTCCAGTGTGGTCAGGAATACGATCAGCAGCAGCTGGCTGAAATGGTTGTTTCTGCAAGCTACGAGATTGATGCCTACCACGCCGCCAAGGAAGGTGAATCGTCACCGATCGCGACTTGCCCTGAATGCAACGCCGAAGCTTATGTGGAGAATGGAGAAGTCAGCGTCTGCTTTGCCTGCAAGGAAACGGTCGCCGGTGAATGCAGTCGCTGCAGCGCCGATATTACGGTTCACGAGTACAATCCTGACTATCCCGGTCTGTGCAGCTATTGCGCTCACACATGGGAAAAGGTGATGCGGGAGTGACGAAGGATATCGTCATACGGACGGAGATCGAGGCCGATGAACTGATGGCGATGGTTCGCGCCTCGGCCGCGCGCTCCCAGGAGTGGGTTGCGGCGCATTCGGGCGACCCCCTCGACCTCTTGCGCCAGATGAAGTTCGATCCGGTCGGATTCCACCCTCTTGAGGATCGACCACTCAATCTGATCGAGCAGATCAACCAGACATGGACTTTCGCCGTCGCTATCGCGGCCGCCCGCCAGTTGTTGGCGCTGCATCCTGACGTGGGAGGGTTTCGGCTCGCCCCGGGAGCACACGCATCGCTCGAGCTCGACATCATGAGCCAGAAGGCCGGCTATGTCGGCGCCGAGACCTTTGCTGCCGTCAACCCGCGCAACAATGGCAAGTTGGTCGCCGATCTTACTAAGCTCGCGGGACGCATGGAGCGGCACAGGTACGTGTTCTTCATGTCGCCGCTGTTCCCCGGCAATCAACGCCAACCACAGTTCGAACGTCATGGCATAGAGGTCTGGTCTGTCGACTTCTGATCCATGACCAAACTGTCCCCACAGAAGCCCTCGCAGCCCTACGGCACCAACCTCGTTCCGGAGGGCCACGGCCATAACACGATGGCTTGCATTTCCAGCTTCGGCTACCTCGTCCTAGGCACCGTTGTAGTTGAAAATGATCCGTGGTCTGGGGATATCAGCTGCCCCCGTCCGCTGGTCGGCAGCGGACCGAATAGCCTCCAGGGTTGACGGCGGTATATCCTCAACAGCCCGGATCGAAACCGGATCCGACCTTGCATCTTTCGCCGGACTCCGAAGTTCGTTTAACCTGTCGCTGAGTTCACCGGGAGACGGACTCGCAGGTTGGGTGAACACGAGAGCGAATGCTGCTCCACCATCGATATTGAATCTCACGAATTCAGAGCGGCCGAAGCAGAGAAGTTTTGATAATGGCTGAAAATGTGGTCGCCATTTCGCCAATTTCCTATCAGCAATTGGCCATCGTGCTGTCGTGACGTTCTTTGGAATATTATCCGCGAAGATCCAGTTCAGTCCCTCGACGGCGGACGAGATGCCGTTTCCAGGTTCTACCGCCGATCCCGGATGATAGAACATATAAATCGGCACACAGCCTGGAACCTTGGCAGCCTCATCGATGAGGGTTGTGTGCTGCATCCCATGTTGCTTCGGCAGCAAAGCCTTGGAACCCGCGGCTTTCCCTCCACCGCCCGTTGCCGCCTTCGAGGCTAACGCGTGATCGAGCTCGCGATAGAACCAGTACGGCTTTTTTCCCTTGCTGCAGATAGCCCGCTTCGCCTGTATGTGAAGGCGTAGGTAGCGCCGACCGTCGACAGCATTCTCATTCACGAACTCCCAATCCATGTCCTCGCCGGAGATGGACTCATCTATCGGATAGTCAACACGGATGCCCATCGGCTCGAAAGGCACCAGGCCCGCCATGAGCATGTCGGTGATCGTTTCCTCACGGAAGTTGCGTCGCTTGTGCTGATCTCGATCCAAGACCCCGGCGGCCCACTGCGGGAAACTATGTGCGAAGCTACAAAGAAGGTCCAAATGAGCCGTTCCCCTGGTATGCTCAAAGTGAGCATGATCATAAGGCCTAAAGGCCTAGACAATCGATCGGTGCGCTTTTCCAATCTTGCGCATGGTGTCCCCGTCAATGCCCGCCTTGTTCGCATATTGGGGCCATTTCGACACGACATCCTGGACCGTGGAAATCAACGATCTCGCCTTGGTCGGCTTGATTGAAGCCGTTTGTGCGAACGCCAGCAGATCTTCGAGCACAAACCCATCCCGCTTGCCATTCAGGCTCATCTGATGTTGCCCGGTCCAGTCGCCGCTCGGGTTGTAGGAGTAGTTGACGTCAAAGGCTGGCGAGAGTTTCCAGTCGCCGGTCTGGTCCATCAAGAAGGCTATGTTCTTGACGTGATCGTCGTGGTTTCGGCCAATGACGTTGAACACTGCACGCAGGAATTGTTGCTCAAGAGCCGTCGCGCCGAGCCCCAGTTCGCGGATGGTCAGGATCGCTTGTTCGTATGAATAGCCACGGGGGTCGTTGAAGTCGAAGTGCTGCAACGCGCACAGCGATTGCATGTGAAGCTTGTGCGTGTTGCCATTCTCGTCGACAGGGCGATCAAATCGCCTTGTCATGAAATGGCTGCGCCCGCCCTCGTGGTGCAGCCGGCAGGGCATCATGTCGATACCTGCCGCCGTCGCCATCAGATAGTAGCCATATTCGATCAGACCGAACCCTTGCGGGTCAGGCTCTTCCTTGTCGCGGTTGTTGTCGATCCCATCAAACTTCATCAGCCAGTGTTCGAAGCCATCCCCGGCATCAATCTGGCCATGTCGAAATTCCCCGGTTGTTTGGTTCCACGCGAGAATGGCCTTCGCCCGCGCACCGCCGGCCGACGTGCCAACGCGAAGGATATCGTCGATCGCCGCAAGATCGTTTTTTCCGGCAAGGACGCCTTCCAGACTGGCTTTCTCATTCAGAACAAGGTTTGCCAGGCGCACCAGATTGCCGACCTCGACCCTGCGAGCCTTCCGGTTTGACCCCATGAGAGCTGGTCTGAATTCAAGCGCTCCCATGCCGCGCGTTCCGACATAGCAAAGCCGCTCGACCGGGTTGAAGCTCTCTGGCGTTCGTCCCTGTTCTGCCAGCCAGGCGTTGATCAACCGGTCCCCGTATTTGTCCGGAAGCGCATCCGCCAGCATCCCCGGCAGGCCCTTGAATGTGTTTCTCGGCAAAGCGGGGAACGAGTACGGATCGGGGCCAAGTGGCATGACCAATGGCGAGAGCTCGATGCCGGATTCCGCGAAGTCGGGATCATACTGAAAAACGGCGTATCCGGCATCCGGGAGCCAAGACACGGCGGCAACCTCCCGTCCCCATAGCACTACCGATGCGTCTGTCGATGGGTCAGCCATTCATCACCCTTTTGTTCCCCATTCCCACTGCTTCGTCCTCTTGGTGGTCTTCGCCGAACGTGACCTCTGGCGTTCGGAGCCCTTGGTCCGGACGCGCTCGATGGGTCTTATTCGCGAATCCGGTACAAGCAGGTCGATATTCCGCTGGATCTTTAGGGCGATCAGAACGCGGATCAGCGAGTCGAGGGTAGGATTGTCTCCCGATTCAAGCCTTCTAAGGGTCCGTTCGGATATGCCGGCATCCGCTGCGAGCTGGCTTTGCGTAATGTTTCTCGACAGGCGAAGCCGCTCCAATTTCTGGCCAATCTCCCTCGACATAGCTTCGGAGGATCTTGCGTCGTTCGTTATCACATCGGACATATATGGCCTCCAACGGCTAACAATGCGGATTAAACGGCCACATAAGGCCGTTTAATACAAATCCATTCGAAAATTCCTAACAGGACAAATACGGCCGGTTATTGCGGAAGACAAGCCTAATCGGTCGCATGTGGCCGCTTCGTGGCGTTGAAAGGAACATCAGCCCGAACACGATCTCCGGTCCCCCGCCGTTTTTTGCCGTGCCTGGCAATGAAGAATCTCCTTCGCCGGCCGCGTCGCAGGTACGTAAACTGGGTGGCATCAGCTACTGAAACGGATCCAACCCGCTTTGCATGAACGCATCACGATACGTATGACCTCAGAGATGATTGCGCGCATCGACGCCTGGATCGCGAACCAATCCGGCTATGTCAGCCGTCAGGATGCGGTCCGGCATTGCGTTGATCTGGTGCTTCCAAAATGGTCAGCAGCAGCATCCAGTCAGCACAGCAAATGCAACGGTTCATGGGAGGGTCTATGAGCAACCAAGCGACCAGCGGGTCTAATGCTGTTCTGTCCGGAGGCACCGTGAAAAAGCATCGTGTCTATTCGATAGCCGTCGCCAGCGTCTATCCGCACTATGTGGCTAAGGCCAAGAAAAAGGGGCGCACCAAAGACGAGGTCGACGAGATTATCCGGTGGTTGACCGGTCACACCCAGGAGGGATTGGACGCCGAACTCGAAAAGCGAACGAGCTTTGAGGACTTCTTCGCTCAGGCGCCCCGATTGAACCCCTCACGCTCTCTGATCACCGGCGTCGTCTGCGGCATCCGGGTCGAAGACATCGAGGAGCCCCTCATGAAGGAACTTCGATATCTCGACAAACTGATCGATGAACTGGCCAAGGGCAAGGCGATGGAGAAGATCCTGCGGAAGTGACACGATCGGTTTACCACGGCTGTGCGACTCAATCTCACGCGGGCGATCGAGTCGCTGCCCGAACACTATCGGCAGATTGTGCTCCTGCGTGACGTCGAGGAGCTGACGATCAACGAAATCGCACAGTCGCTCAGCCGGGAAGCGGTCAAAGGCCGACGGCACCGCGCGCGGATTGATCCGGGAATATCTGCCGGGATAGCGCCATGCTGCCCTGCTTTCGCATGGAGACGAACGATGCCGATGGCCATCCTGGGCTCCGCCCTCTTCTTCGTTGTTGCGCCATGTGTCGTGGCGGGGCTCATTCCGTGGTGGATCACGAGTTGGGAATTCCTGCCGCCGTTCCTCGACCTGCAAGCGACGCGCGCCGTGGGGATACTGCTGATCGTCGCGGGCTTGCCAGGGCTGGTCGACTCGTTTGCGCGCTTTGCCCTGCAAGGGCTGGGAACGCCGGCGCCGATCGCGCCGACACAGAACCTCGTGGTGACGGGTCTTTATCGCCATGTGCGTAATCCCATGTACGTTGCCGTCGTCGCCGTCATCCTGGGCCAGGCGATCCTGTTTGGCGACTGGCGTCTCGTGATCTACGGCGCCTTCATGTGGCTCGCCTTCCACGCGTTTGTCCTGACCTATGAGGAGCCAGTGCTTGCTCAGAGATTCGGGTCCCAGTACGAGGATTTCCGGGCCAACGTCCCGCGATGGATTCCGCGGCTATCCCCCTGGCGCGCCAGATAGGCCCAGCAGCCCACGGACGGGGATGAGGGCGAGCGGAGGCGACGGCATTTCAGCGCGGCCGTCGCACGCTGGCTACGCGGGAGATCTGCTCCTTCCGAGGCAGAACAAGCTCCTGACACGACCGCCGCCGACAGATTGGGCACCATGACAACGCATCATGCAGCTCATGCGACCCGCCCTACTGCTGCGATCGGCGCCAGCCCGCCGCCCGGGCTTCCTGCTCCGAGCAGAACCACCGTTCACCTTTACCCGCAGATATCTGCGCCTGCGCATAATATTTCTGACCGGGTACGTGGTAGATGCGCTCTCCCTTCCGGGAAATATTGCCTTTGATGGTGCACGCGCCCGACTGCTCGGATGCCGCGGCTGGCGATGCGGCCGACGGCATCAGGGAAACGACCGACGAGCTGTCGGACCCCTTGCGCTGAGCCGCCCGCCACTCCCATGGCGGTTCGAATTGACCCTGCCAGATACCAACCTTCTTTTGTGGATGCCGCTCGGTTTGCAAGGATTTTCTGAACGTCTGGACATGTGATCGAGTGCGTACTTTTGTCAGGCCTGTTCGTGCGGCTGACATGGCGCCGCTGGCCGGGATGGTGATACGCGGACCGGGTCCAAATCTCCAACAGCGAGCTCGAGGCTCGGAGAAGGTTTCTGGTTTTCCCGATCCGGATCATGTCGATCATGTGCCCATTCAGATCATGACTTCCTCACAACTCGGTGGCCCGAGTGCCCATTCGGTGCCCGATCAGGCGCCGATCAGCACTGGACCACGATAGCTTTCGCCGCGCGTCAACATCGCCCAGATGCCACGCGCCATCTTGTTGGCCAGGGCGACGGCCACGACCGGGACCGGCTTGCGTTCCAGCATCCTCGCCAGCCACGACCCCTTCGGCGCACCGCGGCGCGAGGCCCAGCGGATCACGGCTGTAGCGCCGATGACCAGCAACCGCCGGATGTCGCGCTGCCCCATCTTCGAGGTCTTCCCCAGCTTCTGCTTACCCCCGGTGGAATGCTGCCGCGGCACCAGGCCGAGCCAAGCGGCGAAGTCGCGCCCTCGGCGGAACTGCTCCATCGGCGGTGCGAAGGTCTCGACCGCCAGGGCTGTGATCGGGCCGACACCCGGCATCGTCTGCAGCTGGCGCGGCATTTCCGCTTCGTTCGACAAGGCCGCGATCCTGGCTTTCAGCGCATCGATCCGGTCGGTCAGCTGGTTGATCTGGTCGAGGAGCACCCGGCAGATCTCGCGCGCCAGATCGGGAATGTCGGCGTCAGGATCTGCGATGACCTGTTCCAGGCGCGGTACATAGCCAATCCCCACGGGGGCGACATGGCCGAACTCGTAGAGATGCGATCTTAGCGCATTCACGGCTTCGGTGCGTTGCTTCACGAGCTGTTCGCGCGTCCGGAACGCAACCGCTCGGGCTTGCTGTTCCTGTGTCTTGGGTTCCACAAACCGCATGGTCGGTCGCAGCGCCGCCTCGACGATCGCCTCCGCATCGGCCGCATCATTTTTCTGCCGCTTGATGAACGGCTTCACGTAGTGTGGCGCGATCAGCCGGACCTCATGTCCGTCCCGCGCCATCTCTCGCGCCCAGTGATGCGCGCTGGCACAGGCCTCCATCGCCACCACGCACGGTGGATGATCCGCCATGAACCGCGCGAATTGCGGCCGCGACAGCTTCTTGCGGAACACGACAGACCCGTCCGCTGCAGCGCCGTGAACCTGGAACACGTTCTTTGCCAGATCGACGCCGATGATGGTAACTTCTCCCATGGATGCCCTCTCCTTCAGCTTGTGCTTCGACACCACGAGTATGGCACATCGCGATGCCGTCAGGGGGAGAGCGGCATCCACCCCATCTCCGCTTTGGCGTCCGATTGCTCCATGGAGAACGCGCCGTTCGAATGGCGCGGCCAGTCCATAGCGTGGCCATTGCGGACAAGCCATCGTTGAACGCTCGCGCCGTCCGCACGAATGCAGTTGCCGACGAAACGGCCGTACTGGTCGCGCTCGACGAACTTGCAGCTCGTTGGCGACGCCGCTGCCAACCATTCAGACAGGGCTTGCGCCGATCTCGCTCCGCACCGATACATCCCGCCGCCGGCGTCCGCGCAGAGCTGCGCTGATTCCGGAGCGTCGATTCCATTGAATCGGACCCGCTCACCGTGGATTTCGATGGTATCGCCGTCGATTACCGACGCCCGGCCGACGATGGTCTCCGCGCTGCTCGAGGCGGCTGTCTGCACACTGTTCGGCAACGGCAATTTCTCCAAGAGGCCCGGCCCGAAGTATCCGGCTGCGCCGGCAACAGCTATGGCGGCGAGGATCGTGGGGATACCCCCTGCCCTGCGCGAACCCTGCGGCTGGAAATTGACGACCTTGCTCACCGGTCGATGGATACCCCTGATTGTCCGATGGGAAACCTAGAAGAAATGCCTGAAGATGCCCTTTCGACATTCTTTCAAATGGCCACAAAATTCAGGACCTGCAACAAGGTATCAACACAGTCGGGGGCGAGCCTTTGCTATCGAAGGATTAGCCGACCATTTCTGGTGGAGGTCGTTCGCCCTCGGCCGTTGCCCGTTCCTCTGAGACCTGTAGATGACGATTTTCTGTCCCAAACGTCTGGCGCTGACTACGGTCCTGTTGCTCATCACGCTCTTCGCGGCTGCGCAATTTGCTCCTGCCCAACCGTGCGAGGAGCAAACGTTCCAGGAAGCAAAATTCATCGTTTGCACCACGACACCGGGGCGCGACGACCTTCGGCTGTTTTGGAAGAACGCCCGCGGCGAGCCCTATCGCCGCTTCCCAGGCATAGCCAGGTCACTCGCCGACGAAGGACGAACGCTGAAATTCGCGATGAATGCCGGCATGTATCTGACGGATTTCTCGCCGATCGGACTCTATGTCGAAAACGGCCAAGAATTGCGGCCCGCCAGCACGAAGACAATGGATGGCCCACCGGGAAAGGTGCCCAACTTCTACAAGAAGCCGAATGGCGTGTTCTTTCTGAATGATGCAGGAGCCGGGATCCTCCCGACGACCGAATATCTGAAGCGTCGACCAAAGACGCGGTTTGCCACCCAGTCCGGCCCGATGCTCGTCATCAAGAACAAGCTGAACCCCATCTTCATTCCCGGGTCGACCGATCGCACGCGTAGAAGCGGCGTGGGGGTCTGCAACGACGGATCAGTGCGCTTCGCGATAAGCGACGGCGCCGTGAACTTTCATGATTTCGCGCGCCTGTTTCGCGACAGCCTCGGATGCCCCGATGCGCTATTTCTGGATGGCGGGAATGGCGTGGGTATCTACGAGCCCAACATGGGCCGCAGTGACATGTCGTGGCACGGAGGATTTGGCCCCGTCATTGGCCTTGTAGAATAATGACGATCGGCGCGACACCAGCGCCGCATGGAAACAGCCTTCGATGCAGATCATAGGAGCGGCGAGCCTGTGTCAGCGACAGCCAGCATGTTTTCACAATCATTCTTCCACGGAACCAAGGCCGATTTGAAACCAGGAGATCCGATCGCCGTCGGCCACGAGTCCAATTTTACCGAGGCGAAGCCGCTATCATGGGTTTATTTCACGGGCACACTGGATGCTGCGATCTGGGGCGCCGAGTTGGCCGCAGGCAATGAGTCAGAACGGATTTATGTCGTGGAGCCGACCGGGCCGGTCGAGGACGATCCAAACCTGACAGACAAGAAATTTCCCGGTAATCCGACGTTGTCCTATCGCTCTCGCGAGCCGCTACGCGTCATTGCCGAAGTGACGAAGTGGCAGGGACACCCACCTGAACGACTGCAGGAGATGAGGGATGCTCTCGCCCGTCTGAAGGCAGAGGGTGCCGATATCATCGATTAACGTGATTGGGAAACCGCTACCCTAAGCGATTCGCTCCACGCCGGCCTTCAGCGCCGCATGAATGGCGTTGCGATGCTGGCACGCTTTGCCATCATCCACCTGCGATGAGGTGAGAAGCAAGATATCGATCCCGGTCAACACGGCCAAGTTTGGCACTGGCGCCCCTGACTGCAATTGTCACGCCTTCTGCCCCTGATCCTTCGGCACCGATTTCACTTGCGGTCCACCCGCCCCTGAGCGTTCGGTCCCTCCGTGGCCGCGGCGAGAGCCTGCGCCCAGGCTTGGTCATCGCCCAGAAGCCGGCTGCGAAGGTAGGCGGTCGAAAGTTCTTGGACGGCGGCCAGCCGGGCGGAGCTTTCATCGGTCGTCTCGGCGGCCTCGTAGCCCGCGATTCCACCCAGCGAGTGCTCGCCTCCAAAGACTGTGAACAGGGCTTTCTCGCCCGGGCTGAGTTCATAGGCTTCGGTCCACCAGTCCGGGCCGCGCGTCGTCATCCGGCCGTGGTCATTGTCGCCCGCGACGATGAGGGCCGGCGTCTTCATCGCCGAGAAGTCCGGGTCCATGAAGGGAAAGTTCTTTGCCGCGAATTCGCTTAGATTGGCGCCGCCGGTGCCCGGGATCGCGAACAGCACGCCGGCCTTGATCCGCGCGTCGGCGAGGTCCACGGTCGAACCGTCACGCGGATCCGTGTGCGTCGCTCCAAGCAGCATGCTTGCCGTCTGCGCACCCCAGGAATGGCCCGCAACAGCGATACGGCTGCGGTCGATGCGGCCACGGACTTGCGCGACCGACTGCTCGATCTCATCGAGCCCGTCCAGGATGTGAACGAGATCCTGCTCACGGAAGTGCCAGATGTCCGGGCGGCGCGGATCGTCCTGAGCGAGACCCAGCATCCTGGAATCGAGGTGCGTGGGCTGGATGACGACGAATCCCTGCGCCGTCCAATGATTGGCCAGCGGGCCGTAGCCGTAAAGCGACTGGCCGTTGCCATGCGAGAAGATGATAACCGGCAGATTGTCCCCTGCGGCGGGCGCAGAGACACGAAGGTGCAGATCGTCGCCGCGCTCCGGCGCCGCTAGCACGACCGGGGCGAAAGAGACAACGGGAACAGTGCTGGGCTTGATGCGTGCCGCGGCCTGATTGACGTGCTGGTTCATTGTCCTGTGTCCTTTCAGTTCTGCGATCCGGTGGGTGACAGCCTGTCTGGCTGGCCTTATATGAGCTACGGATCGTTGTTCCAGTTATATATGGATCAGTGATCCGTTTCGTGGCATAGATATACGGATCAACGATCCGTTTGCAAGGGCTATTCGAGACTCGTGAAAGCAGACACCGACCAGCCGATAGAGACAGACTCACACGGCAACGAGCTGAGCGGGACCGGCCGCCGGCGCGTGCGCGCTGATGCACAAAGGAATGCGGACGCTGTGCTCGAGGCCGCGAAGGCCGTGTTCGCCGAGTCAGGCGTCGACGCGCCGGTACGCGAAATTGCGAGCAGGGCCGGCGTCGGCATTGCCACGCTCTTTCGCCGTTTTCCAAAACGGTCCGACCTGATCGCCGCCGTGTTCCGGCGCGAAGTCGACGCCTGCGCCGCTGATGCCGCCAAGCTTGCAATCGAGCATCCACCGGCCGAGGCCCTGACGCTTTGGCTGAGGCGCTACGCCGAGTTCATTGCCACCAAGCGCGGTCTGGCGGCAGCTCTGCATTCCGGGGATCCGGCATTCGAATCTCTGCCAGACTATTTTCGGGCCAATTTCGAGCCGGCCCTGAGGTTGCTTCTGGATGCCGCGGCGGCAACCGGCGAGGTCCGCCGGGACATCGAGCCCTATGATCTCCTGAGAGCGATCGGCAACCTGTCCGTGCCAAGAGACCAGGATGGGCGCGATCATACGCGGCGCATGATCGACCTGCTGATTGACGGCCTCAGGTATGGGACGGCGCGGGACGGCGCTGAATAATGCGGGGGTTGGCAAAGACCGGCGCGGCATTGCGGCGCGGAACTGCGATGAATGTGTTTGTGCGAGGACACAGTGGTGGCGCTGACGCTTAAGATCGATGAGTTGGGTTGTGGGCGCGTCCGGTGTTGGTCTTGCATGGCGGTAGCGCGCCCTGGACAGGTATAGGCACGATGGTGCAATCGTCACCGAACTGACTTACGCTGCCCCAATATCCCGGGAGGGGCTGTGCGCATGCACTTTGTCTCGAGAGAAGTCGACGGCTACAAGATCTTTGCAGTGACCGGCACGAACACGGTTTCGTTTGCGATAGATTTCGACGATGCCGATACGACTGGACTGCTCGGATTCGCCGTGGAGCGGGAGGACCCGACGGAAAAGCAGCGGTACTTCATGTACGGCATGAAGGTCTTCCCGTCGGTGATACCGTATCCCGACGAGAAGACCTCGGTGACCACCTACGACCATCCGGTCCAGAGTTTTGTCTGGGACGACTTCACCGCCAAGGATGGCCGCCGTTACACGTACTGGTTCTATCCGCTGAGGGGCGCCCCGAAGAATCTGAACCGTTCCGCCACGCCGATCGAGATCACGGTCGAAACGGAAGCGCTGTTCACCAAGGGCGAGCACGACATCTTCTTCAATCGTGGCGTCGCATCGAGCCAAGCCTATAATCGCAGGTTCAACAACAAGGCGCCGGACAAGCAGCCGACCGCGAAGAAACGTGACGAGGCGCTCGAATGGCTAAGCCGGCGGCTGGACGACGCCATTCTGGCTTTCATCAAGAACGCAAAGGCCGGCGACACGCTGCTTGGCGCGTTTTACGAATTCAGGTACGAGCCGGTCGTGGCCGAACTGAAGCGCGCCGTTGAACGCGGCGTTGACGTCCGCCTGGTGCTCGACGGCAAGGATAATTCCTCCGTCGACAAAAAGACGGGCAAACCTATCAAGGCCTTCCCGCGCGACGCCAACCGCGAGATGGTCGCACAGGTAGGCCTCCCGGCGACCACGATCGCCCGCTGGCGCGAGAAAAACCCAGCCAATATCCAACACAACAAGTTCATGGTGCTCGTGCGCGGCGACGAGCCGAAGGAAGTCTGGACCGGTTCGACCAACCTCTCTAACGGCGGCATTCACGGCCAGACCAATGTCGGACACTGGGTGCGCAACGCGGATGTCGCCAGGGAGTTTGCGGCCTACTGGGCCGTGTTGGAGAAGGATCTTGGTTCGGAGAAGGGCGACACGAATTCGGAGGCCAAAAAGAAGAAGGCGGCAGGGCGAAAGGCGGTGATGGACCTCGGAACGATCCCGGCGCGGCTCGACGAGATCGGCCCTGGCTCATCGACCATATTCAGTCCGCGCAGCGGGAGCGGCGTCAACGAGATGTATGCCGCCACGCTCGATTCCGCCCCCAGCCTGGGCGCGATAACGCTCGCCTTCGGCGTCAACAAGACGTTCAAGTCCGCCTTCGCCGACAACACATTCAAGGATCCGGTATTGTTCCTGTTGTTGGAAAAGCGAGACTTGCCGAAAAAGAACTCGAAGACGCCGTTCATTCCTCTGACGGCAAAGCAAAATGTCTACCAGGCATGGGGGTCATATTTCCGTGGACCGCTTTACCAGTGGACCCGGGAGACCAACGCCCGGATCCTCGGCCTGAACGAGCATGTCAGCTACATCCACTCGAAATTCATGCTGCGCGATCCGCTTGGCGGCGACCCGCTGGTCGTGACGGGCTCCGCCAACTTCTCCGACCCGTCGGTCAACGACAATGACGAGAATATGCTGCTGATCCGCGGTAACGAGCGGGTTGCCGACATCTACTTCACCGAGTTCAACCGGCTCTACAACCACTATTATTTCCGGTCGGTGCAGGAGGCATTGTCGGGCGGAAAGAAGCCGGAGGCGAATGCATCCGCCGACGTCAGCGCCAGCCTTTTCCTGAAGGAGAAGGCGGCGGAATGGTTGGTCAAATACAAGCCTGGCACGCTGCGCTGGAAGCGCGTGCAAGCCTACAAGCGGATGGCGAATACCCGAACGCTCTGACGGCCAGCAGGGACAGCCGTCGCGTCGGGTAACAACATTTCGCTCATGCAATTGACCCCTTCGCTCGTGGCCGCAGCAGATCGCATCTCTGCTTCGCCGACCTCTTTTGGTCGCATCGCGGTCGGATGCGCGAAGGACCTCCAATTTTCTTGCACTTTTCTCCAGCCGGTCGACGCCGCGCAGCATCGCCGGATGTGCATCAAGGGTGAACGGGCACCGTGCCTTACGAAGCCACTTTGTCAGTTATTTCTGACTTGAGGTTCGACGGCTCCTGCTCGAGATCGGGAAAGATCGTGATCAACTGATCGAGCGCTGTCGTAGCGATGCCGTTGGATATGATGTGCACTCCGATCTCAGCATCGGGGAAATCCACCTCGGACGAAGCCGACGCCCAATTCATGCTGGTGACAACGAGATCGTCGTTGTCCCAAGCAAGGAACTTTCCATGAAGGGGAATCTTGCCAGCTTCGATCAGCCGGAAGCCGTTGGCGGCTGCTTCGGCCTTCAACTCTCGGGCGTGGCGATTTCGCATGGGCTTGGACACCATCGTATAGAGCACACTGACCGCCATACCAGGCCGGGCGGCCGCCACCTGACCCTGCAACAAGGCGCCCGGACGCGCGGTAGACCCTAGCTTGTGACACCCTAGAACAAGCCGATGAGAAGCTTTGCCGCTAGCCTCTCTCAAGAGCGCGTCGTGTGCGTCGCCGGAGATGACGGCAATACGCGTTGACCCCCCGTTTGGAATCAGGCGCTTCAGGTCCCGTTTCGTCAAATGCAATTCGGTGGCGACGGTATCGGAGAGCCCGCGTCGCCCTATGATCTGCTGAAAGGCGCCCATTACATCGGCAACAACGGCTTGGTCGCGCAGGATGACCGTCAACTCGACGTTTCGAAACGGCGATTTCAACCAGTTGCAGGAGCTCACTGCGGCCAGCCAATCCCCCGAAGGCGTGTCTACCAGCATCACCTTTGCATGGGATCCAGTCGTGCGCATGTCGACGACAAACCGGCCAGCCGTATCCGGATCCTTGCTTACCATCTCCATGATCTTGGCGGCCTCTGCCGCGTTCCGGCTCTCAGTCTCCTCATCGTATTCTGCGCCCCAGAAGACGCTGAAGCGAACGCCGCGCCGGCACGCCGCGCGTATGATCTCGAACAATGCTTGAACGTCAGCGGCTTTGATGAACGTCGAATGGATGATCACCCGCTGGTGAGCGCCCGCGACGAGCTTTTCGAATTCCTGACGCTGGGCGGAACCTCCGATGATCAGATCGTCCGGGTTGAACGAGCAATCATGGTATATCGGCTCCGTGGGTCTCGAAGACTGCGGCCCCGAATATTTAACGGTAAGACTTTGCTTTCCGACGTCAAGCGCCGCAACCGCGTCGACAATCTTTCGCAATTCATCACCCGCTGCCTCGGGAAGCCCTCGCGGCACACCGTCGACGACACGAACTACCAGGTACTCATCCTCCCGTACCGACGCTGTACGGCCATCAATCGACGCGAGCTGCTCATCCCATCCCTGAGCAACTACCTCGCTGAGACGATTGAGATTCGCCTCTTGTGACATGGTTGGCCCATCGCCCTCTATGCCCAGGACACGGACATCAGCGCCAACCTTGCGCTCCGCCTCAATCTTTCGAGGCGATTTGATCAATACATCTCGTGTCGGGAAAAAGGTCCCGGTCGCTCTCTCAATGACAAAGCTTGCTTTTCGAACGAGCCGTTTTGGAAAGAACGGCAGCGGATTTCCGCTGCTGACTGCCTCAAACCCATAGGGGCTTGTCAGGAACGACGCGCCATTGGCGGACGCTCGAACCTCGACCAAGCGAAATCGCATCAGCCGCGCAATGGATGCAACCACAAGCTGACGTGGCAAATCGGCGTGTTCCGCCAGCTCCTTGATCGTTCGCGGCACGCGCGAGATCGACGCCAGGATGAGTTCGTCAACGATACTCCATGGTCGACCTTTGTCGATTCCAACCCGGCAGGACACCCGAAAGATCGGGATGGCGACAAGAATGCTCACCTGCTTCCTCCCAGAATGTCCGGTTTGACAAGCTCGGCGAGAGTTCGGCCGTCAGCTCTCCGCTGTCCGGTCAGATCATTGATCGCTGCAAGCATGTCGGTCAGGAACGTCAGGTCATGTGTCTCTTCGTCGGGATTGACGCCGCGAACAGCCTCGCTCAGGAACTGAAGACTACCGACGATCACGAGTTTGGATTTCGCCCTGCTTAGCGCAACGTTCATTCTACGTCGGTCGCGCAGGAAGCCGATCGCCGAGCCGCCTGATCGTGGATTGTTGCGCACGAGAGAGATAACAACGAGATCGGCTTCGCTCCCCTGAAAAGAATCGACAGTGCCGACGAAGCTGCCCCCGCGTCGCACGGGCTGAAACGCATTCAAGTGAGCCAGGTCGCTACGAAGCAGTGAGGTGACTCTGTCGGCGAGCTTCTCGACTTGCGCTTTATAAGGCGAAAGGATTGCAAGCGTGGGGACGCCGCGTGTCGCGTCTGCCCGAACGTGCTTAAGCACATTGACCACGGCATTGATTTCGGAGGGATTGTGCCAACGCGGACTACCGAACTCCATCCGTTCACGCCGCCCCGTCGAACTGACGTGTGGAAAGTCGACCACTACCACAGGTGAAGCCGGCAGAGGCTCGAGCGTAGCAAAAGGAGGTGGCTCGGTTTGAGCCCGCTCGGCGCGCCCGCGCTCGGTTAGAAGCTCGCCTCGATAGAATGCCTTGGAGACAATCTCAGCTATGGCCGGATCCATGCGCCTCTGTTCGGTCAGCGTTGCCGCTATGTGGCGATGACCTGGACTGGCCTGTGATCGCCGCTCGTCTTCGACCACCACGCTTCGAAATGGCTCCAACAGCCGGAACGCGAGGGCGGCGACCTCCCTGAACTTCTGTGGATTGCCCCGCAGGGCCTGTATGGCTTCGAGCTCGCCATCTCTAAAGACCGAGGCGACGACCTGTTCTGCGATATCCAGCGTTTGCTCAACCAGTGCGTGATTTTGCAGAATACCACCGACGCGCTCGGCTCCGAACGGCGGCAGTTGATGATGATCTCCGATCAGAAGTCGCCGGCCTGAGAGCATCAGAGGACCGACAAGCTCAGGTCCGGTTGCCTTTGCAGCTTCCTCGACAATTACCCAATCGAATTGCTCGCGTGCGTCGACCATCCGCTCGATGTCGGCAGAGTTAGCCGCCGAAATCACTATGTTCGCCGCATCGAGGACGAGGTTCGACATGCCTCGCAGTCCCTTTCGCTCCTCATCATGCAACTCATCCTCCTCAGTCGAGGACTGAGCTCGTTTCGACTGCGCGGCCTTGGCCTCGAGCCTGTCGTATGCCGCGGAAAGCCGCTTGATCTGCTCGCGCTCACCGGAGATGTTTTCCCCGACCATTTTGCTGCCGGCCAAAGCGCGAAGATATTTCGCGGCAACACGCTGAACGTCGTCTTCGGTTTTCGCCCGTCGGAGCGATGACGAGCGCACCACAATAACATCATGGGCATCATGAACGGACAGGGCTTCTTTGACCTTATCTTGCAAGTTGTCGAGGGCGTCGTGACCCTGAGCGCTTAGGAGCATGCGAGCCGACGGGTCCTCGAAACGACGCCAGATCAATTCTGTGGCAAGCCTTGTCTTTCCCACACCTGGCGGACCCACAACAAAGAACGATGGAAGGGTCCCCAAGATGGCGCGTAGAGCCCTCTGCTTAGGCTGATCGAGTTCCGCGAACTCTGCGTCGTCATCCCTCACCGTTTCCTTGCTTGAGCGCTGCAGGCGCCAAGGATCGTCCAGCATATCGACGAGATCGACGCGGGTGTTGAGTGCGCGAATGTTCGCGAGGTGCCGGGATATGACCTTTTCGGTGCCGGTCTCGCCGTCGGCACGGAGAAACAGCGAGCCGTCATGAGGGACCTCGTCGTCTACCTCGAATCGATATGCCTGACCGCCCCTTTTCTCGACGACGTCGACAAACGAGGCCGTGACATCGTGAGCCTTGGAACCGCCCAAGCTCGCAGAAAGGCTGAGACGCCACTGGCTTTCGGCATCGCGGTGCTCCTCACCGAAAAGCCTGTTGAGCGCCGCAGATGTTTCCGGAAGTCCGATGCGCTTCGCGACACGATCGCGATCATTGTTTGGAAGCCCGCGTATCGTCACGTAGCGTCGACCGCGGTCACTGGTCGATTCGAGCACTTCGATCGGATAGATTTCAAACGCTTTGACAACGGATTCGACAATTTGCACCAATACCAGCGCCGCTTGGATGTCCTCGGTGCGGCCAGTGTCGGAGCTGTCTTTTTGATCCGCGAAAGCACCCCAATCCAGAACGTCAGGCCCAAGTTCGGCGCGTAGCTCCCGGGCTCGCCGAATACCTGATACCGAGATTGGCTGAAGAATGGTGTGCTCGACGAAGTTACCTAGTCCGATCGGGCCACCTCGCGGCTCGGCGTTGGCGCAAAACGCGATATCCCAAACAGAGGCACCATCGTCCTGGAACGCCGTCAACGTGTAGTTCATCGCCTCGGTAACGAGGGTGAGGCGATCTCTTTTGGGATCAAACGACTTTGGGACGAGCAATGTCGCTCCGCCTGCCATATCTGCCTGCAGCCAATCCACCTGCTTGCGAAACTCGTCGACAGGTACTTGGCCACCGGTCGCGTCAAAGATCGCGTCAGCCACTCGCGATGGAACCGGCAATGCGACCAGGAACGTTCCCGCCCTGACTGAAACAGAGCGTGCGACATTCGAGATGATGTCCTCGATCGCCCGCAGAATCGTCCCAGCGTCCTGAACGTCAAGGCGGGATGGAACAATGAGGCGGCGCAACACCGCGCGCTCTGAAGGACTCAATTCTAGAGCTTGGTCGGGCTCATCAAGGGCTTCAACGTCCCCGGTTGGTCGAACGATCACACGAAAAATCGCCGCTATCAGCCGACCGAGAGCCTGCCAATCCTCTTCAAATGAGTATCGTGCGGCCCGTTTTGATTCACCCTGCGGACTGAGACGCGCGTGCGACGCCGCGACGGAATCGGCGCTAAGCCACAGGCTCCATTCAAATCCTGAAAGGTAGAAGTCCGGGTCTTCCGCTCCATCAGTGAGCACAATGTCCGAGCTCAGGTTTCCATGCACTAGGCCCTGGGCATGCACGATGCCGAGTGCCTTTACCAGCCGGCCAACATTCCTCCAGAGGAGCACGCGTGACCGAATAGCCCCGAGGTTCTTCAGCCAATGGTTCCGGGAAACGCGTTTCAAGCGCTGGGCCAGAGGCTGGCCAAGCTGCGGTTGTAACACGCCGAAATTCTCTTCGTCTTCGACGAACTCAACCACGTCCACGATCACGTCGCGAGCGCCGCCATAAGACATCAGCCGTTGCATCTGGCGCATCTCGTGCAGCCACAACTGTCGCAGATCATCATCGACAGCGGTATTGGTCTTTCGCCATAGCTTTAGGTTGTAATTCGCCCCAGTGACCCGGTCCTCGACCTCGAAAATCGCTGATCTGAGTGCCGCGCGATCACTAGGGGCGATGGCATCGCCAACGAATTCAAAGCGCAACTCAAGCGACGGTCGCTTGCGAGACGGAACTTTCTTTTTCGCCATACAATTCCGTGCCTCAAGGGATTTGCTGGATTGATCCCTATACTCGCTCATAGGCACGTCGACCTGGGTGATCATCACCCAATATTCGTTGCCTGCCCCGCTTTCCAGATTCTGATATCATACAGGATGCGGGCGCTCGGACCAACTCCTTGGGAACGCTATCGATGAAGGCGACAGTTCCGATCAGCAAGCGCGAAGCGACGACAACTGAGACCCGTTCGAAGACCGTCCGATGGCGGAAAGCATGCCTGAGTGGCTGCCGTTGAGAAAAAAAACCGGGCATTTCTTCACACTATGGATCGGGCCAGGTTCGCATCATGACAAGGAGGGAGAGGACCTTCTGATAACTGGGGTCTCGAACGATTTCGCCGGTGTAGCCAGCCGCCCGAAACTCGGTGATCCGCTCATTTAGTTCGAATGGCTGGAGCCTCGGATCGAAGCTGATCGAGGTGAACACAGCGTTGGGATCGATGTTCACAAGCCGAACTTTCGGCGATGGTCTGTCCTGCAGCCAAGATCGCCCGATCAGAAGTAGGCGTACTTCCTGCTCATGAGCGAAATAGTTCCGCTTCCATAGAAGCGACTCAGCACGGCCCTGCACAGTGCAGAAGAAACGAGGGCCATGCTCGCCATTGCACGCATCTACCATGCGCTGCCAGATCTCTTTGTCGTCCAGATACTCTACCCGACCGGCCACGACATGGCCGTCTGCTCCGACGGCATGCCACTGTTCGGCGGCGGCAAGCAAACGCCGGACCGTGGTCGTCACGGTTACACCTTCGCTGGACCGATCCGAGTTGCGTCGCGTCTGCGGATCCAAATCTACGCGCGAATAGGCCCTTAGCAACGTGTCTGAACCAGGGTTCATCGACCAGCATTGTGCCCAGGCCGGAGCAAGGTAGGCGGCAAGTGGCTGCTGGCTCTTGCCCGGGGCGTGTTGGCTTCCGTCGAGCATGCAGAGTGCAGCCGGGTCCTCTCGTGGATCATCCCAATGCTGCGGGGAGACCAATGCCATTTGCCTGGTGTTGATGGCCTCGAGCAGACGCTGCAGAGGGAATATCCGCCGGATGGGCGCATCCAAATCAGGGAGACGAACCGCAAATCGGCAGAGATCACCGCTAATCGGCACGAGTTTCATTTTCTTCCCCGCCAGCCCTAACGACGCCGTTTCGCACCAAATCCGATGCGTTGGCGAATTCGACCTATAGTATTCCCCATGCTCGGAAACTCCCCCTGCCCGTCATCTCGCGCAGGCTGATCGCCTTGATCAGATCGAGCGCGCCCTGCCGCGACACGCTCAGCGTCTTCTGGATCGTGCCGGTCGACACCAGTGGCCGCGACAGCACAAGGTCGACGAGCGCCGGCAGCTTCGAGCTGGCGCGCCGGCCTCGCAGCGCGCGCTCCATCCGCTCCCTGGCAAGCAGTAGGCGATCGTGTTCCTTCAGGCCGACGCTGGCGGCTTCAAACAGAACGTCGATCCAGGCCAGCAATCGCTCCGTCCGGTCCCGCGCTCGCCGGCGCTCGCGCGGTACTTTTTGGGCGCCGAGATGCAGGCAGGCGAGATGGTGGCCGCAGAGGCCGTCTTGGCGCAGCAGCGCGGCGACCAGCAGCGGCCCGATCCACTCGCCGCGTTGCAAGACCTCGATGTCGGTCCAGGCGTCGAGCAGGACCGCCGCCCGCAAGACCAGCGACAATTCGCGGGTCCGTTCCGCCACGTCGCACCATTCCGCCAGGCGAGCGTTCTCGTCCCAGTCTTCATCGTAGAACACGGCCAAGCGCGTATCGTCCTGCCGCGGCCGCGCCGGAGCGATGTCCGCGCCTCCGAGCAGCTTCGACGATCGCGCCAAGAGGGCATCGATCTCGGCGAATTCCGCCGCGAGCGCGTCGTCCTCCACCTCCTCAGTCGCCTCGCCGGCTTCCGCGTCGGCCGCAACCGCGCCCTCCCCTTCCCGGTCGCCTTCGGCTATCGTCGTGCTGGCGGCGGCACGCCCGGTCAGCTCGCGCAGGCCCTCGCGGGAGAATGCCCAGTCCCGCCGCTGCGACAGGATCCGGCGGCGCTTGCGCAGCACCGCGTGCGCCCGGGTGAGTTCGTGGGTCGGCCTGCGCTGATCCATCTCGGCATCGTGGAAGACGAGGTCCTCGACATGCACGAGCTCGCCCTCGACCCAGAGCGCGGCGACGGCGTCGTGGAAGTGGGAGCGCTCGATCCAGCCGTCGCGCACCGGCGAATGCGCCAGGCGCTCGTCGAGGCGAGCCAAAAGCTCGGTGGCCCGTGTGGCGGGTCCCATGAGGCGCTCCAAGGGCAAGGGGCAGATTTCGTAAGCCATTGTTTTTTCTGTAGCCGATTTGTGATTGTCAAGCTAGATGGCATGTAGCTTGACTCGTCGGGTACTCTTCTGGCGCCTCTTCTAACTATCGATAATGACCTCTTATCGATAGTGATTGATTTGAGCGCCCAAATCAGCCAGAATTGTGCTCCAGATGGCCGTCGGCGACGACGAGGACGGCCGCGATCGACGCAAAAGCGCGGATTTCCTGCGCCGCCGGAGGTGCCCGAGAATGACTGAGGTTCCGGTACGCCTGCCCGACGCCGCCACGGTCAAAAAGGTGCTGGCCCGCCTCGATCCGACGTCGGCCGACGCCGATCTCGGCCCTGCCCTGAGCAAGGCTTTTTCGGGCTTCACCTTCACCGTTGAGATGGTCGACGATCCCTATTGGCGCAACCCTCACGACGTCGTCGCCGCGGACGGCACGCGCCTCGGCGACCATCGTGCCTGGGTGGAGCGCGCGCTGGCCGCCATCGGCGGCGACCTCATGGCGTACTGGACAAAATACCAGTCGGGAGAGTTCCGGTTCGCCGAATGGCGCGGCACCACCGTCTTCGCCTTTGCCCCGACCGGTCCGGGCGTCGCCGACTTCGTGCAACTGTCGCTTGGCCGAGAGATCGAGTTTCTGGCCGGCGCCGTGGTCGATCCCGACTATCGTCCCCGCAGCGCCGACCATCTGTTCGAGCCGACCTGGGTTTCGCGCGAGCCCGATAGCTCCGCGCCAGTGCTCTCCGGCCCGGTCTACCGCTTGCAGCGTCGCGGTGGTCTTGTCCATATGCGCAGCTTCCTCGCCGCCTGTCAGCGCCTCGAGCGCGAGCAGCGCGAAGCCCAGCGGCCTCAGATCGAGGCGCAGGTCATCCACGAGGTTGGGTTGGACTATAACCGGGAGATACCGTTTCTGGATCTCAATCCGGACTGGTTCGAGTTCGTGCCGCGCGAAAACCGCTTTTTTGCCGACTGGGAGCGGTCGAGCGCGGCGGCTGCGAAGGTTTTCGAGCACTGGGCCTTCGACATCAAGGATTTTGAGGAGCGCGGGCGGCGGCATCTCAGCTTTGTTCCGCGGCCGCTCAAGATGCCGACCGAAAGGTTGCTCGCCGATGACGGAGCTTCCGTGCATCGTCTGATGGAGCGCATCGAGGCGATCGACGCGGAGGTCGGCCTGCCCTTTGCCTGGTTTTTCCTGATGACGCACGGCCACTGGGTCGATCCGGATGTCGGCGAGGCGATCGCGCAGGGCCTGCGCGCGGGGCGCGTGCGGCTACCAGATCGGGACGCTGCCGTCCTCCTCGACTGGGCGGCCCGGCGATACTTGTTCTGAGGCGGTGTCATGGACGCCCAACTCCCGAAGCCCCTGCCCGATGCAAATCTTCGACGAGCCGAGGCGCTCGATGCGCTGGATTCGGTGCTGCCGTTCAATCGTCGCGACCAACTGGCCGAACTGCTCACCGACGACGATGTCGAGACGCTGCGCCATCTGGCGACGGAAGGCATGGGCGAGAACTCGTTGCGAGCGCTTGCTTCCGACCTCGGCTATCTCGAGGCATGGTGCCGCGCTGCGACCGGGTCGCCCCTGCCCTGGCCGGCGCCCGAGCCGCTGCTGCTGAAATTCGTGGCGCATCACCTGTGGGATCCTGCCAAACGCGAGACCGATACAGCCCACGGTATGCCCGACGACGTCACGGCGAGCTTGAGAGCCGCCGATCTGCTGCGCGTCGCCGGGCCGCATGCGCCGAACACGGTGCGCCGGCGGCTGTCGAGCTGGGCGACGTTGACCGGCTGGCGCGGATTGACAGGAAAATTCAACGCGCCGGGGCTCCGCAGCGCGCTAAAGCTGGCCGTGCGGGCCAGTCCACGCCCAAGAAAGCGCAAGAGCGCGAAGGCTGTGACCGCGGACGTTCTGGCTGTCCTGCTAAAGGCTTGCGGCGGCGATCGCCTCGTCGACGTCCGCGATCGCGCGCTCCTCCTCATGGCCTTCGCCTCAGGTGGCCGCCGGCGCAGCGAAGTATCGGCCCTGAGGGTCGAGCAACTGGTCGAACAGGACCCCGTCCCGGCCGACCCGAAAAACCCGGACAGTCCGCTTCTCCCTTGCCTCCGGATCAACCTCAGCCGCACCAAGACAACGGAGGCCGACGACGATGCCTCCGTGCTGTTGGTCGGCCGCCCGGTAACGGCCCTGCAGGAGTGGCTGGAACGGGCGATGATCGTCGACGGCGCGGTGTTCCGCGGGATCGATCGCTGGGGCCACCTCGAACGCAAGGCGCTGACGCCGCAGGCCGTCAACCTGATCCTGAAACGCCGCATCGGCCAGGCAGGCCTCGATCCAGTGCTGTTTTCCGCCCATGGTCTCCGCTCCGGCTATCTGACCGAGACTGCGCGCCGCGGTATCCCCCTTCCGGAAGCGATGCAGCAATCGCAGCACCGTTCCGTTCAGCAAGCTTCGCGCTACTACAACGACGCCGAACGGCAGCTGGGACGTGCGGCGCGGCTGATCGTGTAGAGCTTCCTGGCTGGCCCCCTACGAGCCGAAGAGCCGCCGATCCCAATAGACTGGCTGATGCAGGCCGCTCGCGATGGTGGAAAACTCGGGATGGGCCGGATTGATGAGCATGTTGTTGTCGAGCCGAGCAATGACGCTGGGCACGATAAGGATGGCGCTACGTCGCTCCAGGCACCATTTTTCCCCGAACGTTTTGCTCACTGTCGCCGGCATGGCATCCCAGCCCGGAAGCGACGGCGGTGAGAACACCTCGTAGCTCAGGCCACGCGGAATGGTGATCTCGATATAGTGCTGGTTCGGCGGCAATCGACCGCTGCCATGAACGAGCTTTTCGAGAAGAGCTGTCGAAAAGTGCTCGGCAGCGTAGATGACCGGGCTTCCAGGCGTGTTCCAGCGCCCGGGGGCGATGGTCGAGCCGATCGCATCGAAGATCGGATAGGCGCCTGCTGGGTCCCCGATGCGATAGGCCGTCAACGTCCGGTCAAGAATCTGCGCCGTCACGCAGCACTGCCGTATTTGAGGCCTTGCAGGATGTCGAACACCAACTCGGCGCCGATCTCGTTTTGGATAACGACGTCGACCGGAAGCCGGTCCTCAAGCATGGCGTGCGGCCGGAACAAGAAGTCGCGGGCTTCGCCCTCGCTGCCCCAGACATCCAGGGCAAGGCTCCACGCGCGTGCGAGGCGTGCGAGACGGGTCCCCTCTTCCGCCGACAGGACCTTTCGGCCCTTGCGCCGCTCATAGGTCGCCCGAGGCACCAGCCGGTACTTGAACTGGCTGTCGTTCGGAGCGACGAGATTCGCCACGCGATCGAGCGCGACGATCGGCAAGCCATCCTCGATCCGCGCGACCAGGCCGATGGGCGAGACTGGCACGGTCTTGCCGGGCAGGCCGAGAACGTCGGCAACGGACGTGAGCGCAAGCATCGGAACCTCCTTGTTCACTTGAGACAGAATATAGTCTCACATGACACATCGTTCAAGCGTCATCGGGCACCCTCGTCTCATACCTTCCATTGCCGACAGAACGAGGCAAGGATCCTCTCGATGTTCGGCGACGTAAGATCTATGTCGCGCTCGTCCGCCCAGCGCCGGAATGCTGAGGCGACCATATCCAGGTCTGGCGTGGGCTTTGGTGTGTGCTGACGCATGACATCGGCCCAAACGCTGTAGGCAATGCTCCCATCGGCTGGGAAGGCCCTGGTCGGTTTCCGCTGTTCAGCTGCTGGCCGGGCACCCGCGACCTCGATTCCCTGCCCTGCTGAGCCTCCAGCCGCCTGCGCCAAGCCGAAAAGCGACCGGCTGATATGCAGTTCACCATCGCGGCCGAGTTGCGAGAGCCGCCGCATATAGGCGCCGGGCTTCGCAACCAGTCCCATCTCGGACTTCTGGACGGTGACAGCGAGCGCCGCGATAGCGATATCCGGCCCCAGAACCGACTGCGCTTCCTGCCAGACTTGCGGATTGATCCCGGTCGCCACGGCAATCTCGCGGCCGCTGTCACGCAACGCGGACCAACTATCGAACGCGGCGGGCACGAAATCGGCCACGCGCGGACAGGCATCCCGTACCAAGGGAAGCGAGATCATCTGCACGTCGTCGTCCAGTACGCTCTGGCGGCGTTTGCGGTCTTGCTCTACCGTTGAAATCGCCTCAGGCTTTGGTTCAAAAGCCATGCCGCCGTAGGCGGCCTGACTAACAGATTCTCGGGCGTTAGCCCGAGGCCGTGATTGATTACCAGATTCAGGATTTTGGGGTTCGGCTGTAGTTTGTATGGGCCGAAATTTCGATAGCGCGGTATTGAAATTTCTATCCAGAATCGCAGTGTCAAAGGCCTCTTCCAACTCACCCTGCAGCGCCTCCAAAGCGGCTACCTGCTCCTCAATGACATCCAGAGCGGTCGCACGTTGTTCCCGGATGACGTCGAGGCGAGCTTGTGCGTGGTCCCACGCGCCCGCAAGTCCCTCCTCCTTTGCCGCGAAGATCATTGCCTGCACGTCCTTGCGCAGCACGGTGCGGCGGTAGGTCAGGTGCTTGGCCAGGCGTGCGTTGTGTTCTGCGCGCTCCACGAGCTCGCTCAGCTCGTCGAAGCGCACGGCCAAGGGAGAGAGATCGATCCCGTAACCTTCGACGATGCAGCCTTCTTCATCCCGGCGGCCACGGCGCTGATAGGTCGGCCCATCACTATAAGCGACAAGGCCCGCCCGGACCAAACCATTGAGATGATGTTTCATCGTCGAGACCTTGACGCCGAGGCGTCGCGCCAGGCGCTCGTTCGACGGCCACACCACCGGCGCCACGCCAGGGCGTGTCCAGTCTGCGGGCTTCGAAGAGGCGAAGAGTTGGTCGATTAGGGCAAGCTTGGCCGTCTTGAGGCCCATCGCCGCAGCCGCGAGCTTTGCGACGTTCAGTGCGGCCGTGCGCGTCACGCATTTCGTGCCAGGCTCACTGTAACGGCGTGCGTAGCCAGTTGCAGCGATCGTCTCCGCCGATACGCGCCGCAATCCCGTTGGAGAGGTCACCGGCATGACTGCGCCTCCCGCTGGGTTCCGCGGGTTGCACTAGTAACTAGACGTATCGCCTCTCCAGGCTCAGCTTTGATCCGGCCAAGCCTCATCGGCCGCCGCCCAGAGGGCGTCGTTGCAATATGGGTCTGCATTTCCCTTTACCTTTTGTTAGGCAAAAGAAATCCGCTCGCCGAAAGGGCGCTGAGTACAAAGACTCTTGACGGTGATTCCGGGAAATGCGATTCTCTAGTTACCACACTACGAGAAGGGCTTCCGGAACCTGTTTCGGGGGCCTTTTTCTTTTGCCGCGAGCGTTTCGGACGACGCTGTCACCCCACGGCAGTTATCTCATCGCTTTTCACCTCCGGATCCGTTCGCCTGAAACTCGTCGAAAAGAGCGTCGAGCTTGCCGGCAACAAACTGTGCGAACTCGGGAACGATCTTCTCCTCGAAAACGAGCGATGTCCGACCGTCCTTGGATTCGATGCGCGCCCCGCGCTTGCCGCCCGGGACTTTCCAGATGCCTGCACTCGGCCGAGCTTTCTGTTTCCCGCTCTCAAGAGCCTTGAGCACCGCATCGAACCTGGTGTCGCTGTCCATGCCCCGGAGTGACGGATCGTCCAGCACACGCTCTGCCGCAGCCAACGCCGCGGACTGCTCAAGCTTGCCTGCCAGGTCCAGCCAACGTGCCCTGCCCGACCTCGGCGCTGGTCCGATCTTCTTCACGATGTCGTCCGGCATACGACGTGCTACCGCGATGTATCGGCTGATGTCTGCCTTGTCCGTCGCAAGCGCCGCGATGATCGTATGGCGGTCGCAGCCATCATCTTCGAGATTTCGCGCGAAGAACGCCTTCTCGATGAACGACAGATCCTTACGGTCCAGGTTCTCTCGTCCCTGCGCGACGATGAGCTCGCTGTCCGAGAGGTTTCGAACGATTGCCTTGACCCCGAGGCCCAGCTTCTCAGCGGCACGAAGCCGCCTGCGCCCGTAGGCTATCTGGTAGCGTCCTGGAGTATCCGGGTTTGGCCGAACGAGCACCGGAACTTGCTGGCCGTTCTCGGCGATGCTTGCAACGAGCTGATCGAACGCGAGATCGACATCCGTCGGAATTCGGTCGGTGATGCGCGAGTGATCGATCTTTTTCGGGTCGATCGAGACGATTGCATCTCCTTCGGCGAGTTGCTTCTGGAGCTGAGCGGCCTGTTTTGCGTTTTCCGACATTTCCTGGAGCGATGCGCCCATGGCGGAGATGGCGCCGGTGCGCACTCTCTCGTTGCCCCGCGGCGCCGCAGTGCCCGAAGGTTCGGGCCGCTTCAGGAAGAGGTTGTTGATTGCGTCCTTGCGGCTCATGACACTCTCCACGCGGATGCAAGAGGGATCGACCGGCGCGCCTGTTGGGATCTCCCAACAGGCCTTGTATCAGGCGCCTCCAAAGCCCCGGATGTCACGTTGTTGGGAGCTCCCAACACGGCGTCGGCCTGTGCATCGTCGCGACGATTGCTGCTGCTTGCTGTCATCGCCGCCCCCATGCCTGCCTCACCAGCGCCTCGATCTCGGCATTGACGGCATCCAGCGATTCCATCGCGCGGTCGTAGGTCGAGCGTGTGAGGTTCTCCCGACCAATCTCATAGAGCGTCTGCTTGGTCAGTCCGGCGTCGGAGACAGCCGCTGATTTCACCATGGGATTCGTCATCACATGGTCGTCGAAAAGATTTCGGAGCAGGGCGGCTACCTTCGTCTGCGGCGCGTCTTGGGGCTCGAAACGTGTCAGCAGATAGCGGATGAAATCGAACTTCAGATCGCCTCCCGCATCCTTCACGACGCCGAGCAAATCGCGCGTCATCAGCAGGAACTGGCTCATCGATGAGACGTCCAGCATCTGCGGATGCACGGTGACGACCATGCTTGTCGACGCGCACAGTCCGCTCAGCGTCAGGAAGCCAAGCTGGGGAGGGCAATCGATAACGACCACATCATAGCGATCCGCCACCTCGTCGAGGGCGGCAGCGACCCGCGCGAAAAAGATTGCACCGCCCGCATTTGTTCCGGACGTGAGCGCCCTCTGCGTCGTGTGCTCAAACTCCATCAGTTCAAGATTTCCAGGAACCAGATCGAGACCGTCGAAATAGGTCGGACGAATGACCTCGCCGAGCGGGCGCTTGTCGTCATCGTAGCGAATCGCCGCATAGAGTGTCTGGTTCGCGCCAACATCAACCTCCGGCAGTACACCCAGCAGGGCCGAAAGAGACGCCTGTGGGTCAAGATCGATCGCCAGAACCCGATATCCCTGCAACGCCAGATACTGGGCGAGGTGCGCAGAGGTCGTCGTTTTCCCGGACCCGCCCTTAAAATTGGTTATCGCAAGCACCTGGAGGTGCTCATGCGAACGGCGATGGGGGACAAACTCGAGCGCATCGCGCCCTCGCGTCGATTGCGCGAGGTATCGGCGGATCTCGTTGATATCCGAAAGAGTGTAGAGACGACGCCCGTTGCTCGTCGTCTGGGGTTGCGGTCCTTCGCCAGCCAACGTCATTTTTCGGAGCGTCGAGTCCGACACACCGATGAGCTTGGCGGCCTCGCCCGAAGTAAACCTGCGCAGGACCTTCTGTGACGACGGAGGAAAGAGTGCCTCGCTCATCGCCTGCAGTTGAGAACTCAGCAGTTCCGCCTGCGCACCGATCGTCTCGTCCACGCTTGCAAGGACTGATCTATCGAGTCGAGTTGCCAGGCTCACGGTTCGTTTCTTTCATCACGGATTTTCGGGCGCAATCGCCCTTTTTCCGTGACGATACCAACAAACCATGCCGGCGCAAGAACTTAATGGTTAACAAGACCTTAACACGAACAGGCGGCAGCTCACGGACCGGAGGGGACTGGCAGTATTTATCTCCGTCTTTTCAATGCACTAGCGATCTTCCCACGGCGTCGGGGGTATTTCCCACGACTAACAGTTCTACTAGGGTTGCATCGGTCGCTCGTCGCATGCAGGTCGTGCGCAAAAGGGGAAATCAGCCGACTCGGAACCCCTCACCGTAGAATCACTCATAGTTTCACTAGTCGCTACCCTAGCCCAAATCAGGCCTCTTGCCCCCCGGTCTCAACGAAACCGGAGCGAAACGGATGCGGGCAATAGCCATCTCGACAGCGGGATACAGAGGCGCGGCCGACCTCATCGACTCGATGCACCAGCTGCGTGCGCGGATCTTCCGAGGACGGTTGGAATGGGACGTCGACGTTCGGCAGGGTAGGGAGGTAGACGAGTTCGATTCCTACCGACCGACATACATCCTCGCAGTAACGGCTTCTCGCCAGGTGGTCGGGTGCGCGCGGCTGCTGCCAGCGGCGGGGCCGACCATGATGTCGGTCCTGTTCCCCGATCTCGAGCAGACGGGCCTGCTGCGGCCTCATCCTGGGATGGTCGAAAGTTCCCGTTTCTGCGTCGATACCTCGCTGGAGGCGGGGAGGGCAGGGGGGTCACTCCACGACGTCACGCTCACCATGTTCGCGGCGATCATCGAATGGTCGATGGAACAGGGCTACACCGAAATCGTCACCGGCACCGATGTCCGCTTCGAGCGCATCCTGAAGCGCGCGGGTTGGCCGATGGCGCGCATAGGTGACCCGCGCCCGATCGGCAACACGATGGCCGTCGCCGGATTGCTTCCGACTGGCCGAGAATGGTTCGAACGGGTGCGGCCGGCGACCTACGCATCGCTTCTGCAGCGCACCAAAGCCGCCGCGTGATGGGCATCGCGGGAATGGTCCAGCTCCGTTCGCATCCACGCCTCGTCCGCAAGCTGCAGGACGCCCTCGGCGACGAGCTCTGCGTCGCGCTCGACGACGCCAGCGTGGTGGAGATCATGCTCAATCCGGACGGCAGGCTCTTCATCGAAAGGCTGGGTCACGGGATCGCGGCCGCCGGCGAAATGACGGCCGCGGCCGCCGAAATCGTCATCGGCAGCGTCGCTCACGCACTCCAATCGGAAGCCGACGACGAACAGCCCATCATCAGCGGCGAGCTGCCGATCGGCGGGCATCGGTTCGAAGGATTGCTTCCGCCGGTGGTCAGCCGGCCGACCTTCAGCATCCGCCGGCGCGCATCGCGACTGATCCCGCTCGACGACTATGTGAAGTCGCGGGTCATGACCAGGCAACAGGCGGACGTCATCCGCAACGCGATCGCATCGCGGCTCAACATCGTCATTTCCGGCGGAACCGGGTCGGGCAAGACCACACTGGCCAATGCCGTGATTTCCGAGATCGTCGACGCCGCGCCCGACGACCGCATCGTCATTCTTGAGGACACCGCCGAAATCCGCTGCGTCGCCGAGAACGCGGTCGCGCTTCATACGAGCGACACGATCGACATGGCGAGACTCTTGAAGAGCACCATGCGGCTGAGGCCCGACCGCATCATCGTCGGCGAGGTGCGCGACGGCGCGGCTCTCACGCTTCTGAAAGCCTGGAACACCGGCCATCCCGGTGGCGTGACAACGATCCACTCGAACAGCGCCATGTCGGCCCTGCGCCGGCTGGAACAGCTCACCGCCGAAGTCAGTCAGCAGCCGATGCGCGAGGTGATCGGCGAGGCCGTCGATCTCATCGTCTCGATCGAGCGCTGCGGGCGCGGCCGGCGCGTACGCGACGTCATCCACGTCGAGAGCTTCAACGGCTCCCGATACGAAACCGAAGCCTATTCCCAGATCGACGAGGACAGCCATGCGGCCTAGCTTTTCATCTTCAGTAGCGGCGGGCCTGGTCGCTCTCTGTTTCTGTGCAGCCCTCGCTACACCCGCTCTCGCGGGCGGCGGCGGCGGCCTGCCGTGGGAAGGTCCCCTCCAGCAGGTCCAGCAGTCGATCACCGGCCCGGTCGCCGGCTTCATCGCGCTGGCGGCCGTCGCGATCGCCGGCGGCATGCTGATCTTCGGCGGCGAGCTCAACGATTTTGCCCGAAGGCTCATGTACGTCGTGCTTGTCGCCGGCATCCTCCTCGGCGCCACGCAGATCGTAGGCCTGTTCGGGGCGAGCGGCGCCTCGATCGGCGATATCAGCGGCGAGGCGCCGCAGGCGAGGGCAGGGAGCAGGATCGATGGCTGAGCAAGGCGCCGCCCTTGTCCGCTCCCGCATCCATCGAGCGTTGTCGCGGCCGAACCTTCTGCTTGGTGCGGACCGGGAACTGGTTCTGCTTACCGGGCTCGCTGCGATCATCCTCATCTTCGTGGTGCTCACCTGGTATGCGGCGCTGTTCGGAATCGCGCTCTGGATCGTCGTCGTGGCGGCACTTCGGATGATGGCCAAGGCCGATCCGATGATGCGGCGGGTCTATGCCCGCCACATCGGCTACCGCGCTACCTACCGCCCCACCTCGACGCCGTGGCGCTGAGGACACTGTCATGGTCGCGCTGCGTTCATTCCGCAATTCCGGGCCGTCCTTCTCCGATCTCGTGCCCTATGCGGGAATCGTCGCCAACGGCGTGATCCTCTTGAAGGACGGATCGCTGATGGCGGGCTGGTATTTCGCAGGCCCGGATTCGGAGAGCTCGACCGACGCCGAGCGCAACGAGGTCTCGCGGCAGATCAACGCCATCCTGTCGCGACTGGGCTCCGGCTGGATGATCCAGGTGGAGGCGGTCCGAGTTGCAGCCTCCGACTACCCGGCGCGCCAGGACTGCCATTTCCCGGATGCGGTGACGCGCGCGATCGACGAGGAGCGCCGCGAAAGGTTCGAGAAGGAGAAGGGACATTTCGAAAGCAGGCATGCGCTGATCCTCACCTGGCGCCCGCCCGAACGGCGGCGGTCAGGCGTTGCGCGATATGTCTATTCCGACAGCGAAAGCCGGACCGCTCGTTATGGCGACACGGTGCTCGAAAACTTCCAGACCTCGATCCGCGAGGTCGAGCAGTATCTCGCCAATATCGTCTCGATCCGCCGCATGGTGACGCAGGAGGTCGAGGGGCAGGGGGCTTTGCGCGTCGCCCAATACGATGAGCTTTTTCAGTTCATCCGATTCTGCATCACTGGCGAAAACCATCCTGTTCGCCTGCCGGAGATCCCGCTCTATCTCGACTGGCTGGCGACGGCCGAGTTCAGCCACGGGCTCACGCCGATGGTCGAGAGCCGCTATCTCGCCGTGGTCGGAATCGACGGTTTTCCGGCCGAGAGCTGGCCCGGCATTCTTGGCGCGCTCGATCTCATGCCGCTGACCTACCGCTGGTCGAGCCGCTTCATGTTCCTCGACGATCAGGAAGCGCGAGCGCGCCTCGAGCGCACGCGAAAAAAGTGGCAGCAGAAGGTCAGGCCGTTCTTCGACCAGCTCTTCCAGACGCAGAGTCGCTCGGTCGACCAGGACGCGATGCTGATGGTGGCGGAGACCGAGGATGCGATCGCGCAGGCCTCGTCCCAACTCGTCGCCTACGGCTATTACACGCCGGTGATCGTCATCTTCGACGAGAGCCAGGAGCGGCTGCGTGACAAGGCGGAGGCGGTACGCCGGCTGATCCAGGCGGAAGGCTTCGGCGCCCGCATCGAGACGCTGAACGCGACCGAGGCGTTTCTCGGTTCCTTGCCCGGCAACTGGTACGCCAATATCCGCGAACCGCTCATCAACACCCGCAACCTGGCCGACCTGATCCCGCTCAATTCCGTGTGGTCGGGGTCGCCGACCGCCCCTTGCCCCTTCTATCTGCCTGGATCGCCGCCGCTGATGCAGGTGGCAAGCGGTTCGACGCCGTTCCGGTTGAACCTTCATGTCGACGACGTCGGCCACACCCTGATCTTCGGACCAACGGGCTCGGGCAAATCCACGCTGCTCGCGCTGATCGCCGCGCAGTTTCGCCGATACGCCGCCGCGCAGCTCTTCGTCTTCGACAAGGGTCGTTCGATGCAGCCGCTGACGCTGGCCGCCGGCGGCGACCACTACGAGGTCGGAGAAGGGCAGGACGTCGACAAGCCGGCACTGGCATTCTGTCCTCTCGCGGAACTCACCGCGGAAGGCGACCGGGCGTGGGCGACGGATTGGATCGAGATGCTCGTCGCCCTGCAGGGCGTCACGGTCACGCCGGACTATCGCAACGCAATTTCGCGCCAGGTCGCGCTGATGGCGGAATCGCGCGGCCGCTCGCTGTCGGATTTCGTCAGCGGCGTTCAGATGCGCGAGATCAAGGATGCGCTGCATCACTACACGGTCGACGGGCCGATGGGCCAGCTGCTCGATGCCGAGACCGACGGCCTGTCGCTCGGCTCGTTCCAGACCTTCGAGATCGAGCAGCTGATGAACCTCGGCGAGCGCAGCCTCGTCCCGGTCCTCACCTACCTGTTCCGCAGGATCGAGAAGCGCCTGACCGGGGCTCCCAGCCTGATCATTCTCGACGAAGCCTGGCTCATGCTTGGGCATCCGGTCTTCCGGGACAAGATCCGAGAGTGGCTAAAAGTGCTGCGCAAGGCGAATTGCGCGGTCGTGCTTGCCACCCAGTCGATTTCGGACGCCGATCGCTCCGGCATCATCGACGTGCTCAAAGAATCCTGCCCGACCAAGATCTGCCTGCCGAACGGCGCAGCCCGCGAGCCCGGCACGCGTGAGTTCTACGAGCGCATCGGCTTCAACGAGCGCCAGATCGAGATCGTGGCGACCGCGCTGCCCAAACGCGAATACTACGTCGCTTCTGCCGACGGCCGGCGCCTGTTCGACATGGCGCTCGGCCCCCTGGCGCTCGCCTTCGCCGGCGCCTCCGGCAAGGAAGACCTGAAACGGATTGCGGCTCTGCGGACAGAGCACGGCCGCGACTGGCCCATCCATTGGCTCAAGCAGAGAGGATTCAGTGATGCGGAAACACTCCTTCAGGCTGACTAGCATGATGCTCGGCGTGTCGATCGCGGCCGCCACCGTGACGCCGCAAACGGCTGTCGCCGGCGCTGCCACCGGCAATGCGACGGAATGGACCCAGCTCCTCAACAATGGCGAGCTTATCACGCTCGTTGGCAAGTCCACCGAGCAGATCAACAACCAGATCACCCAGATCGGCCAACTGGCCGAGCAGATCCAGAACCAGATCCGCATGTACGAGAACATGCTGCAGAACACAGCGCAGCTGCCGTTCCACACCTGGAGCCAGGTCGAGAACGATCTCAACCGACTGCGTAGCCTTGTCGCGCAAGGGCAGGGGATCGCCTTCTCCATGTCCAACGCCGACGACGTGCTGCGGCAGCGCTTCCAGAGCTACGCGGACTTCAAGACCGGCCTGGCCGACGGCGAGACTTTTGCCTCGCACTACGAGAGCTGGTCGACAACCAATCGCGACACGATTGGCGGCGCCCTCAAGGCAGCCGGGCTGACTGCGGAGCAGTTCACGTCCGAGGAATCGACCATGAGCCAGCTCAGGACCATGTCGGAATCGGCGGACGGTCAGATGAAAGCCCTGCAGGTCGCTCACGAGATCGCGGCCGAGCAGGTCGCCCAGGCCCAGAAGCTGCGCGCGCTGGTCGCCCAGCAGACCACGATGATGGGAACCTGGTATCAATCCGAACAAGCCGACAAGGATCTCGCGCAGTTGCGGCGCGAGCGGTTCTTCAATGCCGGTCTTCCGAACGCGCGCGGCGGCCAGACGCTGGAGCCGCGGTGGTGAACCGTCTGACCATCTTCCTCACCGTGACCGGCCTTCTTGTTGCCGGTGCCGCCGCGACCATCCTGATCTCGCTCAGCTCCGGCGACGGCGCAAATGCAACTGTTGAAAATCCGGCTCCGGCGTCACCAGACGCGGAGAGGCGCCGGCGCGCCGGGCAATTCTTCGGCGGCGATCCGGACCGCGACGTCCGCGGTGGCCAGGAGATGAAGCCGAGATGGTGATAATTAGACCTTCGCGCGCGGTCGAGCTTGGTCTTGTCTCCACCGCGCTCGTCCTGATCGCCAGCGTTCCGGCGCTTGCCCAGGACGGCAGTGTTCTAACAACGCTCGAGAACCAGGTGGTGACGGCCGCGCGCGGCTGGGAAACCACGGTTCTCAACGCCGCCCGTTCCTTGTTCTGGATCCTCGCGGCCATCGAGATCGGCATCGCCGCCGTGTGGCTCGCTATCAACGCCGCTTCGCTGGACAGCTGGTTCGCCGAGCTGGTCCGCCGGATTATGTTCATCGGCCTGTTTGCCTTCATCCTCGACCAGGGTCCGACCGTCTCAAAGGCCATTGTTGACAGCCTGTTCCAGATCGGCGCGTCGGGCGGCTCTGCGTCGCCGGCCGACATCTTCAATGCCGGCATTCGGGTAGCATCAAAAATGTCGGAACAGGCGCAGTTCGGCCTGTTCGAGGACAACGCGCTGGCGATGGCGGCGGTATTCGCGATGATCGTGGTGGTTGTCTCGTTCAGCCTGGTCGCCGCGATCTTCGTGGCGGTCATGGTCGAGATGTATGTCGGCCTGCTCGCCGGCATGATCATGCTCGGTCTCGGCGGGTCGAGCTACACCAAGGACTTCGCGGTCCGCTATCTGGTCTATGCCTTCTCCGTTGGCATGAAGCTGATGGCGCTGGTCATGATCGCTCGCATCGGCTCGGAGGTTCTGATCGGCCTTGCGGAGGCGCCGACGGCGACCACGGACCAGTTCATCACGACGCTGGCGATCGCAGGCATCTCCGTCGTCGTCTTCATCATCGCCATGTACGTGCCGCCCATCATCCAGGGCGTCGTCCAAGGCGCCTCGGTCTCTGGAGGCATGGAAGCGATCCGGCACGGCGGTCAGGCCGCGACATTCGCGGCCGGCGGAGCTTTCCTTGGCGCAAGCGCTGCTGGAACGGCGGCATCGTCCGCTCGCAGCGCGCATGCGGGCGGCTCCTCATTTGCCGGAGCGGCTCTGCGCGGCATGGCAACAGGTGTCGGCCAGGCGGGCTGGGCGGCCGGCTCCGCGGCGAAGGACAAGGCGATCGCAGCGCCGGGCGCCTACGCCAACTCGCTGCTCGGCCTCGCCAACGCGAAGCTCGACGAGGCCAAGCAGAAATCGCAGCGACGGCCGGCGCCGCCTCCGCTGCAGGATTCGTGAGCGCAGGATTGATCGATGGCCAGGAACACTCCACCGGACAACCCGTATCTCGCCGCGCGCCAGGAATGGACGGAACGCTATGGTTCCTATGTCAGGGCGGCTTCGTCGTGGCGCATCGTCGGCATCACCGGCATGTTGCTCGCCGTCATCAGCACGACCTACGCGCTCTACCAGAGCACGCAGGTCAAGCTCGTCCCCTACATCGTCGAGGTCGACAAGCTGGGCAGCGCGGTGAGCGCCGGCTTCCCGCAGCAGATCGAATATGCCGATCCAAGGGTGGTGCGTGCGACGCTTGGCGACTTTCTGTCCAATTTCAGAAGCGTGACGCCCGACGCCGTCGTCCAGAAAGGTTACATCGACCGCACCTATGCGCTGCTGCGGACATCGGACCCAGCGACGGAGAAGGTCAACAACTGGTTCCGGTCGAACTCGCCCTTCGAGAAGGCGAGGGCAGCGACGGTCGCGGTCGAGGTCAACAACATCGTGCCGCTGTCGAACCAGAGCTATCAGATCGACTGGGCCGAATACGAACGCGACCGGAAGGGCAAGGAGACGGCGGTCCGCCGCTTCCGCGCGGTCGCGACCGTGGTGCTCACCCCTCCGCAGGACGAGGCGGTCATCCGCCTCAATCCAATCGGCCTCTACATCCGCGATCTCGACTGGACCGCGCAGCTCTAGGAACCGCCCGCCATGACACGTCAGACATCTATGGCCGCGACGGCCCTCGCCCTTGGCATTGCCCTTGCCCCCGCACCGCTCTTCCTTCCGGAAGCCTGCGCCCAAGGCATGAGCGCCAACGAGGCCAAGGGCACCGCCATCTCGGGTCAATGGCGAGGAAGCCGCGGCCTCGTCACCAAGGGACCGGACGGCAAGGTGATCTTCCTTTATGGCGAGGTGCAGCCGTCGGTCGTGTGTTCGCCCCTGCAGGTCTGCGATATCGAGCTGCAGCCGGGCGAGATCGTGCGCGACGTTCTTCTCGGCGACACGGTGCGCTGGAAGGTCGAGCCGGCCACCTCCGGCGCCGTTGGCGGCCAGGCTATCCATCTGGTGGTCAAGCCTTCGGAGCCGGGGCTCATCACCTCCATGGTGGTGACGACGTCGCGCCGGACCTATCACATCCAGCTCAAATCGAGCCAGAGCCAGTATATGGCGCGCGTCGGTTTCGAATATCCCGAGGACGTGTCGGCCAAGTTGGCCGACGTCAATGCTCGGCTGGAAGCAAGCACCATTCCCGGTGCCGGCGTTCCGGCGGAACAGCTGAACTTCGGCTATTCGGTAAGCGGACGGGCCGGCTGGCGGCCGACGCGCGTCTACGGCGACGGAGAAAAGACCTACATCCAGTTTCCGCGCTCGCTCGCCGGCCAGGATGCGCCGGTTCTCTTCGTCGTTTCTGGCGGCCAGAACCGCATTGTGAACTACCGCATGAAGGGCGACATGATGATCGTCGACTACAATGTCGACCGCGCCGTTCTCGTTTCCGGTGTCGGCTGGAAGCAGGAGAAGATCACGATCAAGCGGGGAGGGTAGGGGATGCCCGGTCGCCGCTTCTTTCTGTCCTTTATCGGCCTTGCCCTGTTCGCTGGATCACTGGCCGGCTGTCAGTCGCTGGATGCCGGAGGCTTGATCGCCAGCTCGGCCCCGCCAGAGATATCAGGACCCGCCGCCAGTGCAATCGCAGGCGACATGGTGAGCCGGCTGGCCGAGCAGGTCGGGCCCGGCACGGCGACGATCCGGCTGAAGCGGGACGGCTCGCCGTTCGGCGAGGCGCTGGAAGCCTCGCTCAAGACCTGGGGCTACGCCGTCGTCACCGACCAGAAGCCGGGCGAGAAGAACCTTATCCTGCTCGCCTACGTCGTCGACAGCTATGACGGCCAAATCCTGGCGCGGCTCTCCACGACGACAGTCGAACTCGGCCGCGCCTACGACGTGACGTCGGCCGGCGCGACACCGGCAAGCCCGCTGTCCGTCATGCGGCGCGGGTAGGGGAGGGCACGATGGTACAGTCCCTGCAATTGGGTGGCTCGGCCAACAGCGCCCCGGCGCCGATGCGACGCGTAAATCGCTTGCCGATCATCCTGGCGATCGTCCTGGTCGTGCTGTTCCTCGGCGTGATCTTCTACGGTTTGAGCTCCCGAGGGTTGTATTTCCGGAATGAACCCGCGAACGGCGGACAGGGCGGTCCGCCCGCATCGAGCTTTGGCGATCAGCTGAAGCGCGGTGTTCCCGACGGCATCATCGGCGAGCCGGGGGAAACGCAGACGTTTCAGCCCACGCCTCCGGGGCCTGCGGCGGTCGACAACCCGTTCGCCCCGAAGCCAGAGAAGGCCGAAGTCGCTGCGCCCGCGCCCCAGCAGCTCGAGCCCGAGGAACTCTGGAGGGCTCGCCTCCAGCGCGAGGCCGACGAGCAGTATTTTCGCGAGAGGCAACGCCAACGCCTGGCCCGGCTCCAGGCCAACGACACCGCCTACGATTCGCCGATTGCCGTCAGTGTCGACAAGCTGAAGACCGGGGAGGGCGATCAGGCCGCCGCGCCGTCAACAGACCGTGGGGCAACAGTACCCGGCGGTTCAGCCGCCGACCTCTACTCGGCTGCTCTGAAGGCCGGTCTTGGCGGCCAAAACATCGATCCCAACGCGCAGGGCGCGAAGGAGGATTTCTTCAACGCGGATCTGAAGGAGGTCGGATATCTTCCAAACCAAGTCGTCCCGCGGCAGTCGCGTTACGAGCTGAAGCGCGGCTCCGTCATCCCGGCGACGCTGATCACCGGCATCAACTCCGACCTGCCAGGCCGCATCACCGCGCAGGTCAGCCAGAACGTCTATGACAGTGCGACCGGACACTATCTGCTGATCCCGCAGGGCACCAAGCTCTTCGGCCGCTACGACAGCAAGATTTCCTTCGGCCAGTCCCGGGTCCTCGTCGTCTGGACGGATATCATCTTCCCGAATGGCTCCACGCTGCAGATCGGAGGAATGGCCGGAACGGATGCGCAAGGCTATGGGGGGTTCAACGACAAGGTCGACCGGCACTACCTGAGGACGTTCGGGTCAGCGGCTCTGCTGGCGGTCATCGGCGCCGGCATCGACATGGCAGTCCCGGAAAGCTCCACGCTCGCTACGCAGGACACCGCCTCCGATGCCGCTCGGAGGAACTTCGCCGAGACGTTCGGCCGCGTCGCGGAGCGGACGATCAGCAAGAACCTCGACGTTCAGCCGACGCTACGTGTCCGGCCGGGGTACAAGTTCAACATCCTGGTCGATCAGGACATCGTGTTCCCCGGGCAAGGCAAGTTCTGAATGTGAGAACTGGTGTCATACGCCCGCAAAGAGCCAATCGACGAAGACGCGAATAATCGGTGCATCCTGGGTCTGTTGTTGGGTACAAACGTAAAACGCGTCTTGAGCCGCAATCTGCAGGTCGAATAGGCGGACGACCTCACCAGAAGCGATTTGGTCAGCGATTGTCGCACTATCGCCCATTGCAACGCCTTGACCGAGGCGTGCTGCCTCCATCGCCAGATGAGCGTCAGCAAACCAATGCTGCCGACCCGGTTTGAGGTTCAGATGATCGGCGGCGGCCAACCATGCACGCCATTCCTGTCCATTGTCGCCATGCAGCATGACCTGATCGCTGAGGTCAGCGATCGAACGGATGGGTCTGACGTTCAGGATCGCCGGGCTGGCAATGGGGAAGAGTTCGAACTTGCGCCAGAGACGCGTCCAGAAGCCATGGCTCTCGTTGTTGCCATATGTGATTGCGATGTCGACGTCACCGACAGCGAGTGGACCGCTTCCCGTATTGGGGACCAAAACAAGGCTGATCTCCGGATAGCGGTCACTGAAGACGCCAATCTTCGGGATCAGCCATGAGGTCAAGAGCGCAGGGGAACAGGAAATCCGCAAAGTCCCTTGCGTCGACTGGTGTTTCGTAAGCGACGCTGCCGCCGTGATCTGGGCGAACGCCTCCGATACCGCCGGAAAGAAGAGGGCACCCCGCGCGGTGATTTTGAGGCGTCGACCATTTCTTTCGAAGAGAGGGACTCCAAGCGAATCCTCCAACGCCTTGATCTGATGGCTGACTGCGCCGTGTGTGACGTGAAGCTCGCGTGCCGCCGCTGAAATCGATCCGCATCTGACCGTTGCCTCGAATGCACGCAACGAAACCAATGGGGGGAGGCGGCCTGTCATTGAGGATTCTCTATGTGAATTTCATTCATATCAAATGTTATAAACGCATGAATTGAACTAGCAAGACGACTTGGAGGAAGATGGCCGATCTCAACTCCGACGGGTTTGAGACGTTTTGACGAATACTGCATGTGGTGTCGCGACGGGAGGCAACGTGGATCTTTCAACGCTCAAAGCCAAATTCGAGCAGGACAATAGCGGTGAGCCCTACGATCCGCGATTTCAACGAGTTGCAAGACGGATCTTCTCGAAGGGCACGCGTGTCGCCCCGTATTCAGGCATTCCAACCCTATTGGACGCTCCTCAGCGGTCGATCGATGCCGACACCCCGGATTTCGGAGACCTTCAGGTCGCATTGATTGGCGTTCCAATGGATCTCGGCGTCACGAACCGCAACGGCGCGCGCTTCGGACCCCGGGCACTCCGAACTATCGAGCGCATCGGCCCCTATAATCATGCACTCGATTGTGCTCCCACCCATGAACTGCGAGTAGCCGATATCGGCGATGTACCGTTCCGCAGCCGCTATAGGCTGGAACTCAGCCACGAGGACATCGAGAAGCGGATAAACCAGGTGGTCGACGCCGGAGTCATCCCGCTTTCGGTCGGCGGCGACCACTCCATCACACACCCCATCCTCAAGGCTGTCGGTAGAAAAAGCCCTGTCGGCATGATTCACATCGATGCGCATTGTGATACCGGCGGACCGTTTGATCAGTGCAAGTTCCACCACGGCGGACCGTTCCGCAACGCGGTGCTCGACGGCGTGCTGGAGCCGACCCGCACCATCCAGATAGGCGTTCGCGGCTCGTCGGAATATCTGTGGGAGTTCTCGTACGAGTCCGGCATGACTGTCATCCATGCCGAGGAGGTTTCCGGCGTCGGCATCCATGCCATTATCGAGAAGGCGAAGAAGATCGTCGGCGACGGACCGACCTACCTGTCCTTCGACATCGACAGTCTGGACCCCGCCTTCGCGCCCGGAACTGGCACGCCGGAGATCGGCGGCCTCACCACGCGCGAGGTGCTCGAGATTTTGCGTGGGCTGAAGGGACTGAACCTCGTTGGCGGCGACGTTGTGGAAGTGGCACCGCAGTACGACGCCACCACCAACACCGCTCAAGCCGGCGCACAAGTTTTGTTCGAGATTCTTAGTCTGATCGCATTCAGCCCGGCGCTTCGAGCGTCGACCGTGAACAGATAGCGGAACCAAGGAAGTCCGAAGGAACTGAATCCGGCAACGACCGGGATCGATGGAGAGGAGCGATGAAAAGAACGGATCAACTAGCATTGACTAGAAGGGCTGTGCTCGGCGTTGGCATTTCTGGCGCGAGCCTGCTCGCCATGCCGGCCGTGCTGCGAGCACAGGACAAATCGCTGAAGGTGGCCGTCTACGGCGGCTACTTCAAGGAGTCCTTCGACAAGCACATATTTCCGCAATTCACCGACTCCACAGGAATTGCGGTGGAGTCGATCGCGTCACCAGCTAGCGAGGCCTGGGTGGTACAGATCGAGCAGGCGGCGAAGGCAGGACAGGCGCCAGCGGATGTCTCGATGATGTCGCAGACAGCGACCCTAAAAGGGCAGTCGACCGAGCTTTGGACGCCACTCGATATCTCGAAGTTCAAGCACTACGGCGACTTTCTCGACCGCTTCGTCAGCAAGTATCCGGACGGCCGCGTGTCGGGCGTCGGAGCAGTGGCATGGTGGATCACACTGGTCTCGAACACCGATGTGTTCAAGGAGGCACCGACATCCTGGGCGGCGCTCTGGGACGACGACAAGAAGGACAAGCTCGGCCTGCTGGCACTCGCTACGAACTCCTTCCTGCTTGAAGTGACAGCAAAGACCTTCTTTGGCGGCACCGATGCTCTCAGCACGGACGAGGGATTGGAGAAGGCCTTTGCCAAGCTGGCAGAGGTAAAACCAAACGTACGCCTATGGTATCGAGATGAGGCGCAGTTCGAGCAGGCGCTGAAATCGGGCGAGATTCCAATGGGTCAATACTACCACGACGTGACGGGTCTCGCGATCGCCGATGGTTTCCATGTGCGATCGACCTTCCCGAAAGAAGGCGGTGTGCAGGACTCCGGAAACTGGGTGTTGTCGCGAGCATCCAAGAAAGTGGATGAGGCGCACATCTTCATTGACTTCATGAGCCAACCCTCGATTCAGGGGCTGATGTCGCGGAAAGTCGGCACCCAGCCAACACTGAAAAAGGATGTGTTGGACCTGACTCCAGAAGAATTTGCGGCCGTCTCGTCGGATATCGATCCGATCATCCCACGCTACGACATCTATAATGCAAAGGTCGATGAAATAAATCAAAGATGGACGGAGTTGATTGTCGGCTGAAATTCTCGTGTGCCTAGAGAAGCAGATAACCCACGCGTCGAGCCGAGTGGTCGAAAGGGCGCCAAAGACGTTTTGGCGTCTGACGACGACTAGACCTACGCGGTGACAAGATGGTGGGCGGTCTACGGCCGTGCGCAAACGAGAGCATTGGAGGCGATCACGTTCATGCCAGGGTTGGCGATTAACGCAATCAGCAAGCGCTTCGGCCATTTCACGGCGGTTGACGACGTGTCTTTGAGCGTTCCGCACGGAACGTTCGTATGCTTGCTCGGCCCGTCCGGCTGCGGCAAGACCACGCTTCTCAGGATGATCGCCGGCCTGGAGGAGCCGAGCGGGGGCGCCATCGTGCTCGACGGCGAGGATATCACCACGCTGCCGACCCACAGACGCAACATCGGCATGGTGTTCCAATCGCTGGCTCTGTTTCCCCATCTGACAGTCGGCGACAACATCGCCTATGCGCTGCGCATCCGCGGCGCGGCGAAGGAGGCCCAAAGGAAGCGAGTCGACGAACTGCTGTCCATGATCCACCTGGCCGGCTTCGTCGACCGGCCAGTGACGAAGCTCTCGGGTGGACAGCGTCAGCGCGTGGCGATCGCGCGGGCGCTGGCGCTGTCGCCAAAATTGTTCCTGCTCGACGAGCCACTATCGGCGCTCGACGCCAAGCTGCGCGAAGCGATGCAAGTGGAGCTTCGGCAATTGCAGCAACGCCTCGGTATCACCACCATCGTCGTCACCCACGATCAGCGCGAGGCAATGACTATGGCCGACCTGGTCGTCGTCATGGGAAAGGGCAGGATCGTGCAGGCGGCGGCGCCGATCGAGATCTACCGCAAGCCCGCCGACGCCTTCGTCGCCGATTTCATCGGCATCACCAATCTGCTGCCGGTCGAAACGGACACTGCCGGGCGCGTGACCGTGCTCGGCACGGCCGTTCCCGGACTGGCGCCTCTCCCCGGCCCGTCCAGGGCGACGATCTCTGTCCGGCCGGAGGACGTGCACTTGACCGCCCCGGGCAAGGGCACATTCGACGGCACAGTCAATTTCGTGCGCGATCTCGGCGGCACGATCGAGACTTTTGTGGAGGCCGGCGGCATGACTATCACGGCGGTGGCCACGCCTCGCGAGCGGCCGGACGTGCAAGTTGGGCAAACGGTCGGCGTGCTGCTGCCGGCCGAGTGCTGCGCGGTGGTGAAGCAGTGAGACGCGAGCCGCCAAGACGCGCGGCCGACTACGCGCCGCTGGCCTTCCCGGCGCTGATGCTCACTGTCTTCTTCGTCGTGCCGTTCTCGATCATGATCGCGGTGTCGTTCTTCAAGCGCGACCCGGCCGGCTTCTATAAGCCGGATTTCGTGTTCGACAACTACGCTCGCTTCCTTTCCGCCTTCTTCGGCGAAGTGCTCGGCTTCTCGCTGATGCTGGCGGTGACTGTGGCGGTCTGCTGCATCGTCATCGCCTTCCCCTTCACCTATCTTTTGACCAAACGACCGCGAAAGGTGCAGACGCTCTGGCTGGTCGGGCTTTTGTCAGTGCTGTCGCTGTCGGAGGTCATCATCGGCTTCGCTTGGTCGACGCTGCTGTCGCGAACAGCCGGCATCACCAACCTGTTGGTTGCGGGCGGCCTGATGGACGGTCCGGTGGCGCTGCTGCCGTCGTTCGGCGCGGTGCTGACCGGCATGGTCTATCAGGCGCTGCCCTATACGATCCTGGTGCTCTACCCCGCGCTGGTGCGGCTCGACCCGACGCTGACGGAAGCCGCGCGCACGCTCGGTGCCTCACCGGTGCGCGCCTTCCTCAACGTTGTTGTGCCGGCGCTGCGCAACACCATCGTGGCGACGCTGATCATGGTCTTCGTCTTCGCGCTCGGCTCCTACCTGTTGCCGCAGATCCTCGGCCGGCCGCAGCACTGGACGCTGTCGGTGCTCATCACCGACCAGGCGATTTACCAGTCGAACATGCCCTTCGCCGCGGCGATGGCGGTCTTCCTGGTGCTGATCTCGCTGTCGCTGGTAGGGCTCACGCTTCTCGTCGGGCGCCAGGAGAATGCCGCATGAACGCGCTGCGCCGCCTCTATTTCGTCGCTGTCGCGCTGTTCCTCGCCGCACCCCTGATCGTGGTCGCGGGCGTGTCGGTCAACGAGAAGAAGGACCTGACCTTCCCGCCGCTCGGCTTCTCGCTCGACTGGTATGCGCAGATTTTTATCGACTCGGAATGGCGCGCGGCGCTGTTCCACTCGCTAACGCTGGCAGCCTGCTCGGCTGCGCTGGCGGTCCTCATCGCGCTGCCGCTGGCCTGGTTCCTGTGGCGGCGCATCGCGCCCTGGGCGAACATCTTCCAGCTTCTGGGGGTCGCGCCGTTCATCTTGCCGCCGGTCATCACCGCGCTCGGCTTCCTGACCTTCTGGGCGACGCTCGGCCTGTTCGGCCAGTTCTTCACGGCCATCGTCAGCCACGCGGTCTTTTTCGTCACCTTGCCGCTGGTCACGCTGTCGTTGGGCTTCGCCTCCATCGACCGCTCGCTAGTCGAGGCCGCTGCCACCATGGGCGCAGACGACCGCACCGTGGCGCGCACGGTGGTGCTGCCGCTGATCCTGCCCTACCTGATCTCCGGCTACGCCTTCGCCTTCGTGCTGTCGCTCAACGAATACATCGTCGCCTACATGACGATCGGCTTCACCACCGAGACGCTGCCGATCAAGATCTTCAACGCCCTGCGCTACGGCTATACGCCGACTATGGCTGCGGTGTCCGTGTTCTTCGTCGCAGTTGCCGCGGTGGTGTTCGGCATTCTGGCGAGTTTCTTCGATCTACGTCGCTTCTTCGGCGGTGCCGCCGCTGAAGAGTGACCTGGCTGATATTGCAACTAGGAGGGGAAGTTGGAGGCAATTGGAAAGGCGGGGCTGATTTTGCTTTCCCTCGGCGGTCTATCCGGGATTCTGATGTATATCTCGCTTGAGAAGCCGAAGGGATGGGCCGGTATCAAAGAGTTCGCCCGACTTCGTCAGGGGCATGTCGACGCTTTGGTGATCGGGGGCATTCTTGTCGCCGCGGATTCCGCAAAGATTGTCGACGCCTACACCACACCAATTCTGATTGCTGCGAGCTTCTACACGGCAGTGTCTACGATGGCTCTTGGTTGGGTCCCCAAGCTCGTCGAAAAGCACGTCGCGATCAAGGCGGTCGATTTCACGTCTCTATCCGCGTTTGCCTTATGCTGGGTCTGGCTGACTGTTCGAAATCTCGCGGGTTGGTGAGGAGAAAGAGATGACACGCGTTTATATCGTTCAGAGAGCACCGCACTTGCTTGACCTCGACGCTGGCACGCAGACCGCGATCGAGGAGATTGGAAACGCAGCGGAGCGAGGTGCGAACCTCGTGGTGTTTCCTGAAACGTGGCTTGGCGGTTACCCTGCCTGGGTGTTTGGTATGGCCGGGTGGAACGATGAAGAAGCGAGGCGCTGGTTCGGAAAGCTCGCCGTACAGAGTGCGGTCGTCGGCGGACCTCATATTCGGGCGATTTGCGGTGCGGCGCGGGATCGCGAAGTCACGGTTGTTTTGGGCTTTAACGAGCGTGCTCGCCCAGCGTCGGCAACTCTTTTCAATAGTGCCATCACGATCGGAGCCGATGGTTCGATCCTGGGTGTACACCGAAAGCTCCTTCCCACACACACCGAACGTTTGGTGTGGACCTCCGGCGACGCAGCCGGACTCCACGTTCACGACACGGCAGCCGGCCGTGTTGGGAGTCTGGTCTGTTGGGAGCATTTTCACCCGATCATAAGGCAAGCTTTGCATGCCGAAGACGAGGAGATCCATGTGGCGCTTTGGCCTGACATGACATCGCCTCACGAGATCGCCTCGCGCCACTATGCCATCGAAGGGCGCTGTTTCGTAGTCAGCGCTGCAACCTATCTTCCAGAAGATGCAATTCCCGAAGACCTTCGAGCAGCCTATGCCGAAGGCGTGGGAGGAGATGCGAGTTTTCCCGGTGGGTCCAGCATTATCGGGCCTGATGGAGAGTACCGGATCGGCCCCGTCTACGGGAATGAACCAGTTGTCGCCGATATCAATCTGCACGAGGCAATTGAATTCAAGCACGACCTGGATGTTGTCGGGCACTACAATCGCTTCGACATCATTCATTGGAGCATCGACCGCCTACGATCTGTCTAGACGGCAGGGAGGGTCGATGACGCCGTGCTGTGCGGGCAGCGTCTTCGTGAAAGTCGGTGTCGGGAATCTTTCCGGTGACCGCCAAGCTCCCGGACCCAGTCGAGGTCCAATTGAACATCGGCATGGTCAGTGCTTTGCTCGGCGGACCATCGAATTACCGGCAACGCTCACTGCTGAAGAAAGCGGATCGAGCTTCCAGACCTGATCGAACCGCCGCGGCGGTAACAGAATGCCGGCGCCGGCGCGTTCTCCGATCGATATCTGCGCAGTTGCGTCCGATAGTTCGGTAGACGAAACGTCATGCAACCAGATCCGTTGCGTCTTCATCCTCACTGCGGTGGCGCAAGCCAATTGATCTGGGCTTTGGGCCGCTCGTCCACAGTCAGTTGGAAGATGTCCGGCCGATTATAGTGACCAGCCGAATCGAATGCCAATTGTTCTTCCTTGATGCGGTTGAGATCGATATCCCCATAGATGATCTCCTCCTTTCCGGAAACAGGGCCGGTTATCCACTGACCGTCCGGTCCAATGATGCCAGAACCGCCTGGCAGGATCACCTCCTGGCCTCCACCGAAGTCACCCGCCGCGAGCAGGGCCTCCCGTCGCGCGAAGGTGGAGGGAATGTGTTCGAACGTCAGGAAGGACCCCACGCAAATCACGAAGCATCTTCCCTCGAAGGCGTAGTGCCGACTGGCCAGATGATGGATGTCCGGAACCTCCGGCCAAGTCGCCACATGAACTTGCTCACCCTTCGCATGCATCGCGAACCGCGTTAGCGGCATCCAATGCTCCCAGCAAACGAGTCCGCCAACGCGGCCGAGCGGGGTGTCGAACACCTTCAGGTCGCTTCCATCCCCGCAACCCCAGAGAATCCTCTCCGCGTGCGTCGGCATTAGCTTGCGATGCACGCCTAGTAGTTCGCCGGTCTGCGAAATGTACACCATCGAGTTGAACAGCGTGCCCCTCGAGTATCGGTCGTCCCGCTCGTTGATCCCGACGACGAGCATCGCGTTGTTCCCGCGAGCTGCTTCGCAGAGTTTCTCCATCTGCGGGCCTGTGAGCGTCAGCGAGTTCTCCATCAATTCACGATGGACTTCCTTCGACTCCTTGTGATCCCAACCAGCCGAACCGTAGATGTGCGCCGGATAGCCAGGCACCCATGCTTCGGGGAAGGCAATCAGGCGTGCGCCGTTCTCCGCCGCCTCGGTGACCAAATGAATGGTCTTCTCGATCGTCGCGTCGACATCAAACCACACGGGTGCTGCCTGAACCGCCGCCGCCCGATACTGCTGTTGCACCACTGTCATTGCGTATCTCCAATTCATTCGTGATGAGTCGAGGTGGCCGACGGAATGTGGGGCTACGCCGGCAGGCTGACCCCTTGCAACCGTTCTTGACCCCCAAGCCGTCCTATTGACGCGTGGGATCAAGCACCTCTGCCGCGCCTTCGGCGTGGAGGATCGGGGCGCTTGCGGGAGCCGAGATTTCGACCTCCCATCCTGCTTCGGGACGCAGCGCGGCAACGATCGGTCCGAGCGCAAACGCGACGATCACCGACACAACCACACCGAATGCGGCGATGGCGTTGTCGCCCACGAGGACCATGATATTCCACAGGACGATGATCAGCGTTGTGACGAGTCCAATCAGGGCGAGCGTTGGCGCGATCGTGGCGCGCCAGGCCCCGACTCCGAGAAATGGACGGCGCTGGAAGAAGACAATCGATGATGCGGCTGAAACGACGAGCAGCGCGATATATCCGAGCGATGCAAGCCCCACGAGCCAGGTGTAGAATTGTGACACGGGGTCGAGCTTGGCGAGGACGCCGAACGCTATGAAGGCGATGGCCGCAGCGCTGAGCGTCAGGCTGGCAACGTGCGGCGAAGCAAAGCGTTGGTGCACACCTGACCAGATCGCCGGGAGAAGATCACGATTGGCCAACGAAAACATATACCGCGCGACGACATTGTGGAACGTCAGCACGCAGGCGAAGATGCTCGTGACGAATAGGATCCGAACAAGATCGGCACCAACCTGGCCAAGATAATCGCCAGCGAGATTGGGCAGTACGGCGTCGGGCGCCGCGTGCGATGCCTCAACGATCGCCTTTTCTCCGCCGCCGCTAAGCATCGCCCAGCTGGTGAAGGAATAGAAGATCGCAATGAAAAGCACCGCGATATAGGTGGCACGCGGCAGTGTACGCTCCGGATCGCGTGCCTCGTCCCGAAACACAACCGTTGCCTCGAAGCCTATAAAACCAAGCACCGCAAAAAGGAAAGCGACCCCGGGTGCTCCGGAGAGGACTTCGGACATGCTCAGGAAGCCGCCGGAGAACCCGCGCCCATGGCCAGCCGTGAAGACAATCGCTGCATCGAGTACCAGAACGATCACGACTTCGGCCGCCAGCAGTACGGCGAGAATCTTCCCGGAAAATTCGATGTTTTGGTATCCGACGAAGCCCACCACAAGCAGGGAGAGAACGCTCCAGAGCCACCACGGCATGCTGGGTCCGCCGTATGAGGTCACGAGCGAGTTGATCGCGGGCCCAAGCAGTCCGTACATCCCAACGTAAAGGGTGAAGTAGGAAAGGAGCGCCGCGTATCCCGTGCCGATACCCGTTCGCCGCCCAATTCCCACAAAAGCGTATGAATAGAATGCACCCGCAGTCGGAACATATCGGCTCATCTCGGTGAACCCGACTGAGAAGAGGACGAGGATGACACCCGTCACCAGGAACATTGTGGGAAGGCCCGCTCCGTTGCCGAACGCGAAAGCGAGCGGAACAGGACCGCCGACAACTGTCAGAGGCGCAGCTCCCGCCACGACCATCAGAACGATACTTGTCAGCGTGAGCCGCCCCTCAAGTCTGGTGTGACCGCGGCGAACTTCGACTCTCTGCGCTCCAGTTGGCATGTCCGACCTCTCTTTCTAGCCCCTTGCAACGGAAGCACACTGTCGGTGCTCTTCCTCCCGTGCAAATTCTGCTGATCGATCAGCAGAATTTGCACACTAAGTTGCATTGGTTCGCAGAGTCAACTCCCTCGAATTCGGAACATATTGTCGGAGCAGGAACGGGATTCCGTGCCCGCGTCCGCTGGGTGTCTCGGATCTTCGAACTAGATATCGAGCAGATAACCCCGCGATCGACAAAGCGGGCTCACTCGGCGCGAATGAGCTGGCGGGATCAATTGCGCTGAACTACCGACCAGGCGCGGATGCCGTGTCGGGCCGCAGCACCGCTTTGCAAAGGCACTCCAGTGCCGGTTTGGGATCGAAGTTTCGGGGGTCGTACAGGTGTTGGAGGCTCAATCCAATCAGAGAAGAGGTGTATAGCCGTGCCAGGCCGACATAGTTCGTGTGTGAGCCGCCAGGTGCGGCAGCCTTGAGGAAGGAGGCGATCGTAAGATGGATATAGTCGTTTGCATCTCTGGCAAGCGCCGCCAAAGATGGGGTTTGCAGGATCAGGGGTAGCATCAGTATCACAAGCGCGAAAGGAGACTTTGGCCGAAAGTACCGGGTTGCCAGATCGTGAGCAGTGAAGCCGCCTCGCTTGTTCAGATGCTGCTCGATGCTGATGATCAAATCGCGTAGCGCTGCCGCGGCCACGGCGTCGAGGAACTTCTTCTTGTTTCCGAAGTGGTAGCCGACCGACGGGCGCGACTCCCCGGATTCCTTGGCACATGCCTCGAGCGAAACAGACCTGACCCCGCCCGTACGGATTAGATTCTGACCGGCCTCAATGAGCCGCCGAGCGGTTCCCGCGGACGGTAATTCGTCGAACAATGGGCGAACCGGTTTGGAATCGTCCCGACGATCGACCGCATCGCGTGGCGGAGCTGAACGAACGCCGGCGGCAACCTTCAAGATATGCGAGAGAAGTTCAAAGACCACATCTTGACTGTGTTCTCGGGCTGAAACCAGCGCATCAATCGGAATTCCCTCGCCCGCAGCCAGTGCGAGAGCTGCCCGTCCCGCGACGTCAGCATCGGCAAGCCCCGGAGCCGCGAAGAACGGGCGGTTGATCTCAAGTCGATAGGTTTCATAAATAAGTGCCACGTTCTCGCGAATGCCGGGATTTGGAACGACGTGGGCGACCAGGTCGACATAGGTTCTATAAAGCCCCGGCTTCCGCGCGATCTTGGCGTGGAACTCGACCAGAGCATCGATCCGAGCGCCTTGGCCGGTGGGCATCGCATTTAGACGAGCGACGAACTCCACGACGATGTCGCGCCACAGCGAATCGAGCAAAAGCGCTTCCAACTTCTCCATCGATGAGAAGTGGTAGAGAACGAGCGATGTGGATTCACCAGCCTCTCGGGCTATTGCCCTCAAGCTGAGCTTCTCAGCTCCGTCGCGCACGACTACGCGCTGCGCTGCTTGCAGAATACCAAGGGCACGCGGTGAGTAGTCCTCGCGGAGGTCAATGTTGAGAGTGGATTGTGCGCTCTGTCGGGTCGATGGAGTGTCCCTGTTTGGATCCTGGCGCCTTCGCCTCGGGCGCGGGGTGGACTTGTCGATACGGTCTTGCACTTTCATTTTCGATATTGTCCACCACCTTCCAATTGCTATGCCAAAGCGAGCACCCTGCGAAACTCGCGAAGATTTGCTGGTGCAAAAGCACAGATTGCCCCGTAGTCCACTGCGCAGGCTAAATCAAAGCGGCAAATGCGCCTTGGATCAACGGATTCGGCGATGCTGTGAGCTCCTCAGTTCTCTCTTGCCATTTCTGTATGTATGCGGCTTCTTTCCTCAAACTCTGACAGCACGCGAGTTATCCACGCCCGGAACCGGTCGATCCGCTCATCCGCCGCGTTCGGCGCCGTCACGAGATAGTACCCACCGACACGAATATCGGTTTCGAAGAGCTCGACGAGCTGTCTCTGGCTGATTTCGTCGGCGACCATCAGATTGCTGGTCAGCGCGACGCCCTGACCGGCAAGGGCCGCGTCAAATCCGAGATTTGCGTCCCACAGACGAGGACCCTTGAGCGGCCGATCGAGCTTCACTCCAGCTTGCATGAACCAGCTCGTCCATTGCGCATAGGATTCCTCGTGTATGAGCGGGAGCCGCGTGAGGTCTTCGATCGAGGACGGCACGCCGTTCCGGGCGAGCCATGCCGCACTGACGACAGGAAACATCCGCGGCTCAAGTAGCGGTATCGCCCGGTCGGGAAGGCGTTTGAAGTCGCCGAAGCCGATCATGATGTCGGCCTCGCCGCGGGAGAAATCCGGCATCTGGTCGATCGCACGAAGCAAGACCTCACCAGAAGATACGACTGCGCGAACCTCATCGAAGCGCGGAATCAGCCACCGCGTGGCGAGGCCAGGGAAGCACCATATCTGGAGCTCGTCGACGCCGGCTTTGGCGCGCAGTTGCGCCGAGATATTGGCAATCGACTGAAACGCCACGGAGGTGGCACCGTACAACGACTCGCCCTCCGGCGTGAGCGCTACACCGCGCGGACCCGCCGCCAAGAGCTTCCAGCCGATCCACGCTTCGAGACTGCGGACGTGCCGGCTGACTACTGTATGACTGATGCCGATGTCGTTGGCAGCCTTGCGCATGCTCCCCGTGCGGCCAGCGGCCTCGAAGGCGCGCAACATGGTGAGTGGCGGGAGTCGTCCTGCCAGGGGCCGGTCTGGGTCGTAGCGAATTCCGCTTGGCTTCTTCCGAAGCGTGGTGCTCGTCATCAGAGATCGCAATGTGGTGCATCGAATGCACCACTATGACATAGTCCATCTCATACCAGAAGCTGTAGCGGCGCCGTTATCGTGGGGATTGGTACCCCGATGGCAGAGCGAGCTTCATCATGACGAATACCGACCTACAGGCGCGCCGCACCGATGCGGTGCCGCGCGGCATCTCCACCGCTTATCCCAAATTCGTCGCCCGCGCCGAGGGCTCGGAGATCTGGGATGTGGAAGGCAACCGCTACATCGACTTCGCGGGCGGCATCGCCGTGCTCAATACCGGCCATCGCCATCCCAAGGTGATCGAGGCGGTCAAGAAGCAGCTGGACGCCTATACGCACACCGCTTTCCAGATCCTGCCCTACGAGCCCTATGTCGAGGTCTGCGAGCGTCTCGCGGCACTTGCGCCAATCAAAGACGCCAAGGCGATCCTGTTCTCGACCGGCGCGGAGGCGGTGGAGAACGCCGTCAAGATCGCCCGCGCCTCGACGGGCCGTGCAGGAGTGGTTGCGTTCACGGGCGGTTTTCATGGTCGCACAACGATGACGATGGCGCTTTCCGGCAAGGTGGCGCCCTACAAGACCAAGTTCGGCATCGCCCCGCCCGGTGTCTTCCATGTGCCGTTCCCTGTACCCCAGCATGGCACCAGCATCGCCGATACGCTGAAGGCACTGGACTACGTGTTTCGCGCCGACATTGGCCCGGACAACGTGGCGGCGATCATCATCGAGCCGGTGCAGGGCGAGGGTGGATTCCATCCCGCCCCGCCTGAACTTCTCGAGCGGCTACGCGGCATCTGCGACCAGCACGGAATTGTGCTCATCGCCGACGAAGTGCAGACCGGTTTTGCCCGCACTGGCAAGATGTTCGGGATCGAGCATTCCGGAATTGAGCCCGACCTCATCACAGTGGCCAAGTCGCTGGCCGGCGGCTTTCCGTTGTCGGGCGTCATCGGTCGCGCTGCCATCATGGAGGCGGCCGAGCCGGGAGGCCTCGGTGGGACCTATGCGGGCAACCCGATCGCCTGCGCTGCCGCCTTGGCGGTCTTCGACGTGATCGCCGAGGAACGGCTGATCGAACGCGCCAACGCCATCGGCGAGCGTATCAAGGGGCGGATCGGTGCGATCGCCAAGCGAAACGACATCGTGCCGATTGCCGCGATCCGCGGGCCGGGCGCGATGGTGGCATTCGATATCGTCACCGAAATCGGCGGCGACACGCCGGACGCGGCCGCTACCAAACGCGTGACGCAGGCGGCACTCGACAGCGGCCTCGTGCTGCTGTCGTGTGGTGTTCATGGCAATACGATCCGCATCCTCAACCCGCTGACCATCAGCGATGCCCTGCTTGAGGAAGGGCTGGACCGCCTCGAAGACGCTCTCAAGGCCGCGCTAACGGTGGGGGTCTGATATGCGGCGGTTGGACGATCCCACCCTGCTCAAGCAGCAGGCGTTCATCAACGGCGCCTTCGTTGGCGAACCGAGCGTGCCCGTGACCAATCCATCGACGGGTGAGTCGATCGTCTCGGTGCCCGACCTGGGAGCGGCTTACGCCGAAGCAGCCGTCGACGCAGCGGCCGCGGCGTTCCATCCCTGGGCTGCACTGACGGCAAAGCAGCGCAGCGCAATTGTGCGGCGCTGGTTCGACCTCATCGTCACCAACCGCAAGGATCTCGCCACCATCCTCACCAGCGAGCAGGGCAAGCCCTTTGCCGAGGCTCTCGGCGAGATCGATTACGCGGCGGCCTATGTCGAGTTCTACGCCGAGGAAGCCAAGCGCGTGGCCGGCGAAATCCTGCCCTCGCACCGGAGCGACGCGCGCATAACGGTTCTGCGCCAGCCGATCGGCGTCGTGGCCGCCATCACGCCCTGGAACTTCCCGGCGGCTATGATCACGCGCAAGATCGCACCGGCTCTCGCGGCCGGCTGCACTGTCGTGGTGAAGCCTGCCCCGGAAACGCCATTGACGGCACTGGCGCTGGCCGAGCTCGCGCAGCGCGCCGGCTTCCCGGCCGGCGCCATCAACGTCGTGACCGGTGACGCGGTTGCGATCGGCAAGGTGCTGACCAGCCACCCCAAGGTACGCTTTGTCGGCTTCACCGGATCGACACCGGTGGGCAAGCTGCTGATGGCGCAGGCGTCGACGACCGTGAAGAAGGTGGCGCTCGAGCTGGGCGGCAATGCGCCCTTCATCGTGTTCGATGACGCCGATCTCGATGCGGCCGTCGACGGCGCCATCGCCTCCAAATACCGAAACACCGGACAGACCTGCGTCTGCACCAACCGCTTCTATGTCCAGCGGGGAATCCACAATCGCTTCGTCGAGAGGCTGGCGCAGGGGGTGCGCACGCTTCCCGTCGGCGACGGCTTCGCCGATGGGGTGCTGCAGGGACCGCTGATCACCGAAAAGGCGGTCGCTAAGGTCGAAAGCCATGTGGCCGATGCTGTCGAAAAGGGGGCGTCACTGATCGTCGGCGGCAAACGTCACGCGCTCGGCGGCACCTTCTACGAGCCGACGCTGCTGACCGGCGCCACCGCAGGCATGAAGCTGGCGCGCGAGGAAACCTTCGGTCCGGTGGCGGCAGTCTTTGCCTTCGACAGCGAGGACGAGGTGATCGCAGCGGCCAACGACACCGAGAGCGGCCTCGCCGCCTACTTCTACACCCGTGACGTCGGACGGGTCTTCCGTGTCCTGGAGCGGCTCGAATACGGCATGGTGGGCGTCAACACCGGATTGATCTCGACCGAGCTCGCTCCCTTCGGCGGGGTCAAGGAGAGCGGCAACTCTCGTGAGGGTTCGCATCACGGAATTCATGAGTTCACGGAATTGAAATACGCCTGTATCGGCGGCTTGTGAGCCGGTTCCTGGGATCAATCCTGCAAATCGACGGCGAGGGGATCACGACCATTCTTGCGGGTGAGCTGTTCGGTGCGAACAGCCTCAACCGTCTCGTGGATCCGCTCGACCTGCTCGTCGACATCTTTGTCGGTGATGAAGCCCTCGGCAACCAGGGTCTCATGGGCCGCCTCGAGCCAGCAATCGAAATAGTGCAGGTCGATTTCCTCTGCGTTTAGGCACCCGGATTCCGGTTGGTTCGCCGCGATGTGGCCAACAAGCCGCTTCTGAAACGACGTCCAGGGAATGCGACCGTCCTTGACGAGTGAGACGATCAGCGAAAACACCCGCGCATGCCATGCGACGCGAAACAGCGGCTCACCTTCAGATCGCACCGGCAGGGTGCTCGCAGCGAGCGCAGCAACGTGTTCGGACAGTCTAGAGGCGGTCAAGGTACGCCTCCGCAAGATCTAGGAAAAGAAGGTCGGACGGACTTTCCGCATCATCACCCCAGAGAGCGGCGGCGGCAAATGCCACGGCGTAGCAATGCTGCGGCGACGGTCCTTGCCCGCGCGCGACCGTATCGGCGAACTGAAACACCCCATGATCGGCGACGATCTCGCCAACCCGTCCACGGACGTAACGCGGCACACGAGTATGGCCTGCTGGCGCGTCGGTGCGAACGCGAATCTTCTCACCGACGGTGAAACCAGGCGAGCGAGTTTCGGCAGGAAACTTGAGCTGCACGCCTTGTTTCATTGCTTGAACGAGGGCATCGGGACCGGTCGGCCGATGCCGAGCTAGGTCGACGTCGAATTCCTTCTTGCCGGTCCGCAGTTCGCTCGCATTGGCGAGGCCCGCGTCCTTGAGCAGTTCCGACGTCGCGATCGCCCACTTCTCGAAGTAATCCATGCGCAGATAGTCGATTGGCGCTATCTGCTCGATCTTGTAGCGGTGCATGTCGGCGCAGAAGGGTGTTGGACCGGCGAGGGCCTGGGCGAGACCGAAGGAACGTCGCTGCCAATCGTGTTTGAAGACGTAGTCGCCCTCGACGATCGGAATGGCACCGAAACCGTGCATGCCGCCCAGGTCGTGAATGCCGTGCATCGTTTGGCAACTCCTATAGCAAAGCCGTCCCGATCATTCCGTCGCGCGTGACGAGGCGGGCAAGGTCGGTCGCCGACAGTTTTTCCGTTCCGTTCGGCCGCTGCGGCAGGACCATGTAGCGAAGCTCCGCTGTGCTGTCCCAGACCTGCACCCGTGTCTTCGCTGGCAGGTCCACGCCGAATTCGCGCAGCACCGCGCGAGGCTCCCGCACCACGCGCGAGCGGTAGGCGCTGCCTTTGTACCAGGCTGGCGGCAGACCAAGCACGGCCCATGGGTAACAGGAGCACAGGGTGCAGACGATCACATTATGAATGCCATCGATATTCTCCACCACGCGCATGTGCTCGCCCTGGTAGCCCTTGAACCCCATCGAGTGGATGGCGGCTGTGCCGTCTTCGAGGAGCCATTTTTTGAATGCCGGATCGGTCCAGGCGCGCGCGACCACGGCCGCCCCGTTGCGAGGGCCGGTCTGACGCTCGTAGTACTCCACGACGCTGTCTAGAGCCGCAGGGTCGACGAGCCCCTTGGCAATCATCAGTTCCTCGAGCGCCCGGACCCGCAATGCCGCGCCCTCCTCGATCGGGTCGTGGTCATGCCCATGGTCATCGCTATGATGGTGACCGTGGTGGTCCTCCTCCGCCGCCATGCTCACTCCTCACATAATTTCAGCGCGCACGCGTTGAGCGTTCTGAGCCTCTCGCTCTACAAGCCGCGCATAGTCGACATGGACCGACAGCAGACGCGCAACGCGCTCGGCAAGGGCGAGCAGCTTTATGTCTGCATCCCTCCTGCCGACAAGCTGAACGCTGAAAGCGCGCCCGTCCGGCAATAGTGTAGCAGGTAACGAGACGACAGGATGCCCTGTTTGATTAAACAGCGCGGTATATCGGATAGTCGCCTCAAGTTTGGTGACGGTCCTTTGCCCAAGCTTGATTTCGCGCATGTTGCGCAGCGGGGCGTCCACCGGCATGACTGGAAGGATGATCGCATCGACCATTTCGAGCGCTCTGTCGACCGCGGCCGACGCGACGGCGCGCCGCTCTTCCGACAAGGCATAGTCGGAGGGGTTGGTCCTTCGGCCCGCTTCCACCGTTACCCGTGCGATCTCCGGATAGTCCGGCCACGCGTCGGGAAAGCGGCGCGTGTGATAGTCGGCCGCCTCTTTAGGCAGATTGATCATGTGGAAGGCAAGCACGTCCTCGGGAGCCGGCAGATCGAGCGCGCGGACGGTCGCTCCGTGCAAGCCCAGCGTATCGAGCGACGCCCTGACCGATTCCTGCACGTCAGGATCGGCATCGGCGAAGTAGGAAGAGCAGGTTCCTAACGAACACTGTCCGTCGTGATAGGTGAACGTGCCCAACGCAGGATCCAAGATCGATTGAACGAGCAGAAGGTCGGCGACAGATCGGGCGAGCGGTCCGACATGGTCGAGTGAAGGCGCGAGTGGCCGCACGCCCCTCGTGTCGACGCGGCCCCATGTGGATTTGAATCCAAGGATCGAACAACAGGCGGCGGGAATCCGAATGCTGCCGCCGGTGTCCGTTCCGATCGCCGCGAAGGCCAGTCCGGCCGCGACGGCTGCAGCGGAGCCGCCACTCGACCCGCCAACGGTCCGGCTCGGATCGAGTGGGTTAATCGTGCGCGGCGTGTCGGTGGAGAAGGCGCCAGGGTCGGTTTCGGTCACGCCGATGATCACCGCCCCGGCTCGCCGAAGCGCTGTCACCACGCCGGCGTCCCTCTCAGGCACATAATCGGCGAGATGATCGAGGCCCGCCCGGCACACGGCAGGCCGCGTATCGATGAGGTCCTTCACCGCAACAGGAATGCCGTCCAACGGTCCGAGCGCGACCCCAGCCTGGTGGCGTGCGTCGGAGGCAGCGGCTTCGGCGAGCGCGGTCTCCGTCAAGACCTGACTGTAAGCACCGAGGTGTCTGTCCAGCTTCCGGATGGCCGCCAGCACCACCTGACACAATTCGACTGCAGATAAGTTGCCGTTCGCAAGGTCCCTGGCGACCACCGCGATAGACTCGAAGCGAAGCTCGTCAGGACTTGCCGAACCTTGCGGCTGGCCGTCTTCCGTATCTGGTAAGCACCCAAGCACGGTCATCGTGCATTCGCCCGACGGACGACCGCGTTGAGCAGCACATTGACGCCCGGCACTGTGTATTCGGGTTCGATGTGTTCGCTCTCGTTGTGCGTGATGCCGCCGCGGCAGGGTGTGAAGATCATCACCGTCGGCGCAACGGTCGCCACGTGATAGGCGTCGTGCCCGGCTGCGCTCAGCATGTGTCGGTGTGGGACGTTCATTTCGGCGGCTACGGTGCGGACCAGATTGACCAAATCGGTGTCGAAAGAGAGCCCGCCGAAACACCACTCCTTTTTCACCGTGGCCTCGACATTGGCCTGCTTTGCAATGATGGGAAGAACGTCCAGCGCTCGCCGATACATTTGCTCGGCCTCGGCGGCTTCTGGATGGCGAACATCGACAGTGACCACCGTCCGGTCGGCGATGATCCCGTAACGGTTGGGCGAAATCTCGAGCCGTGCGCAGGTCGAACGGCCCTTTGGAGCGAACTCCCAGCCGATTTCGTTGACCTTCGCGATCAGCACCGCCGCTCCAACAAGTGCATCCTTGCGGTCGCGCATGAGCGTCGGGCCGGCATGGGCATTCTCGCCGTGAAACTCCACCTCGGCGCCGAGCGAGGTGAAACCGCCGGTGACGATGCCGACCTGGAGACCCTCTTCTTCCAGCACCGGTCCCTGCTCGATGTGCAGCTCGAAATAGGCGTCGATGTCGCCGGGGTCATGAGGTTCCGGCCCCGCGTAACCGATGCGCTCCAGTTCGGTGCCGAACGCGACGCCGTCCGGGTCGGTCTGGCTCAACACCCAAGCCCGATCGTGAATCCCTGCGAAGGCGCCGGCCCCGAGCATCGGCGGCTGGAAGCGCACGCCCTCCTCATTTGTCCATGACGCGACCTCGATCGGGCGTTTGGTCTCGATGCTGAGGTCGTTCAGCGTGCGAATGATTTCGAGTCCCGACAGCACGCCGAGAACGCCGTCATACTTGCCGCCTGCAATCTGCGTATCGAGGTGGCTGCCGATCACCACCGGCTTCGCGCCGGCGTCGCTCCCGGCCCGGCGTGCAAAGATGTTGCCGAACGGATCAACGCTGACGGTGCATCCGGCTTCCCGGCACCAGCCGACGAAGACGTCACGCATCTGCTTGTCTGCATCGCTTAGCGCGAGACGGCTGAGGCCGGTGGATTTGCCCGGGCCGATCTGTCCCGAGGCCATCAGCGTGTCCCAAAGACGCTCGCCATTGATCTCAAGAGCATTTTTCAACGCCGAAACTGCCACCGCACCTCTCCGCCTTCAGGTCGCCGTACCTCTGGCGAAGGCTTACAAAGGCTTGGCGTGTTGGAAAATCTCGATGTAACAATATTCGGATAGAGAAATCTCAAAGCGAGCGGTGGATGGCGGTACGTTCAATCAGCAATGTCGATCTGAAGCTGCTCAGCGTGTTCCGCACGGTTGCACGTTGCGGTGGCTTCTCGCTTGCGCAAACCGAGCTCAACGTCAGCCAGGCGACCATCAGCATCCACATCAAGAATCTGGAGACGCGTCTGGGGCTGACGCTGTGCCAGCGCGGGCGCAGCGGCTTCGCCCTGACCGAGGATGGGCAGAAGGTCTATGACGCCTCCAACGCCCTCTTCAGCCACATCGAGGACTTCAAGAGTCTGGTACTCGGCTATGAGCGGCTGGTCGGCGAATTGCAGCTCGCGATCATCGACAACACCGTCTTCCATCCGAGCTTCCAGTTCGGCCGCGTGATCCGGGATTTCGGCACGCTCAAGCACAGCGTCGACATCACCGTGCACGTGGCGCCGCCGAATCAGCTCGAGCAGATGGTCCTCAGCAGCCAGGTGCATATCGGCGTCGGGTTCTTTCCGCGCCGCTTGTCCCAACTCGAGTACCACCCCGCGTTCGAATCTGACATGGAGCTCTACTGCAGCGCGGGGCATCCGCTCTTCTCGGTACCGGACGAAGACCTAAGCCCGGACGTCATCGCCCAGCACCCGCATGCCCAGCGCGGATATGTCTCGTTCGATCAGTTGCCGGACAACGAGCGCGCCTTCATCTATACGGCACGGGCGCAGAATATCGAAGGTCTCGCCCATTTGATCCTGTCGGGGCAGTATCTCGCATTCCTGCCGGTTCACTATGCCCGCAACTGGCTAGGCACCGGGCAGATGCGGTCACTCCTTCCGTCCAGTTACGCGTACACATCCCTCTACGAGATCATTCGGCGCAAGTCCGCGGCGCGCACGCCGGCCGAGAAGAAGTTCTTCGAACTGTTGCAGGCGCAGGAGGAGGCTGCGTGAGCACATGACATAGAGCTTTCTCAAACTAAAAATTGTTACTTTCCGATTTTTCAAGTTGAGGCCCTCTGCCAAGGTCACAGGGGAGGCTGACCGAAGGGCGGTCCGAAAGCGGGAGACCGACAAGCGCATCGCGTCGCGATGTCCGACGGAACGTCTTCTGTTCAACGAGAAAGGGGAATGGTTCTGATGGAAGAGAAACTTGGAACTTCGTCGCGCCGCGGTTTCCTTAAGGCTGGCCTGGCGGGAATGGGGTCGGCGGCCGTGCTGGGTGCGCTCAATCAGGGCGCAGCCGCGCAATCCTCCGATCCGGTCGTGATCGGAGCTCCGTTGCAGCTCACCGGCGGCGGCGCAGCAGACGGCATCGAATTCAAGCAGGGCCTGGAGCTCGCGGCCGAAGAGATCAACGCCCTCGGCGGCATTCTGGGTCAGGAAGTCAAGATCGTCACCGCCGACACCGAGTCCAGCGGCGACGATGTGATCACCAGCGCCGGCCAGCGCCTGATTGACCGCGACGGCGCTTCAGCGCTCATCGCCGGCTACAATTTCGGATCGCAGACCGCGCTGCAGAACGTCGCCGCCGATGCGTCCGTGGTCTACTTGCACGCCGACACAGCGCGCGCTCACACTGAACTCGTGACCAAGGATCCCGAGCGCTATTGGCAGTCCTTCATGTATTCGCCTTCCGAACTGTTCTACGGCACCGCTTTCCTCGACTTCATCAAGCGGCTCGAGGACACCGGCCAGCTCAAGGCGCAGAACAAGAAGATCGCAATCGTCACCGGCCCGCTTGCCTACTCGATCAACATCGCCAACTCCGTCAAGGACGGCGCCGCCAAGTTCGGCTACGAGATCTCGCTGTACGAAACCGTTCAGGCTCCCACGACAGACTGGGGTCCGACGCTGGCCAAGATCCGAGCCGACCAGCCGGGCTTTATCGTCGTCACGCATTTCTTTCCGCAGGACCAGGCTCAGTTCATGATCCAGTTCCTGGCCAATCCGACGAACAGCCTCGTCTATCTGCAATACGGCGCATCGCTGGCAGCGTTCCGGGACCTGGCCGGCGACGCTTCGGTCGGGGTTCTGTATGCCACCAATATCGGCGTGCTGTCGGGCGAGGTCAGCGACGACTTCACCAAGAAGTACCTCGCCAAGTATGGCGAAAAGGCCTCGCCCAACGGCGGGGCGCAGACTTATGAAGCGCTGCACCTGTTCGCGCAGGCCGCAGCGATCGCCGGCGGTGTCGGCAAGGCCTATGACGGAGAGGAACAGAACCGGAAGGTCGCCGCGCGCCTCAAGGCCAGCATCTTCCGCGGGCCAACCGGGGTCATCCGCTTCAACCAGACCTCCCAGCAGGCGTTCTCGTATCCCGTCGAGACGAACGATCCCTCGCTCGGGATGGCGCACATCTTCAGTCAGATCAAGAAGAAGGAAGAGAACGGCTACATCATCTCTCCCACTCCCTATGAGACGGCGCAGTTCGAGCTGCCGAAATGGATGAAAGCGTGAGGTGAGCTTGTGACAGGTCCCGCTGTTCCCATTCTCGAATGTCGGGGCGTCTCAAAGCACTATGGTGCGTTGGCGGCGGTCGACGGTATCGACCTCAAGATTGCCGCCAACGAAACCGTCGGCATCGGAGGCCCGAACGGAGCCGGAAAGACCACTTTTTTCGATCTTATCTCGGGTTTGACAGCGGTTAGCGGCGGCGAGGTGGTTTTTGATGGCCGGCCTATCACCGGGCGCCAGCCTCATCGCCTCTTTCACGAGGGGCTTGCGCGCACCTTCCAGGTGACGAGCGGCTTCGGCAGCTTGACGGTTCTGCAGAACATGCTCGTGTCGGTGGTGAACGGCTCGGGCCGCGAGCGCCCGGGGCTTCTGCTGACCCGGCGTCACCGCGATCGGGCGATGGCGTTTCTCGCCGAGTTTGGCCTCGCCGATCTCGCCAACGATCTCGTTTCGAACATCCCGGTCATCGCCCGCAAGAAGCTGATGGTCGCCTCGGCTGTCGTCCATGAACCCAAGGTTCTTCTGCTCGACGAGCCAGTCGGAGGTCTGATGCCGCGCGAGATCGACGAGTTCATCGCGCTCATGAACCAGCTTCGCGCACAGGGCATCTGCATCGTCTTTATCGAGCATGTCATGCGCTTTCTCACCGCGGTGGCGGGGCGCGCGCTCATCATCCACCAGGGCAAGCTGATCTATGACGGCGATCCACACGGGATCGCCCGTGACGAGACGGTGCGCTCGGTCTATCTCGGCTCCGCCGGGCTTGCGAGTCACTAACCATGGACGCGCTGCTTTCGGTTCAGGGCTTGTCCTCGGGCTATCGCCACCTCAAGGTTCTCTACGACATCGAGCTGGAGATCGCCGCCGGTTCCGTCACCGCGATCATCGGTCCCAACGGTCACGGCAAATCGACCCTGCTTAAGGCCTTGTCCGGCCTGCTGCCGACCTGGACCGGCACCGCGATCTTCGACGGCGCCCCGCTTCCTGCGCCGGCGCCGGAACGGGCACGGGCAGGTTTGATCCTGGTCCCGCAAGGCGATCAGCTCTTCATGAACATGACGGTTGAGGAGAACCTGCTGATGGGCGCCTTCCCGCGCTCGGACAAGGCCGGAATCCGCAGAAGCCTCGACGAGGTCTATGCGCTCTTTCCGCGTCTCCACGAGCGCCGTGGCCAGCGCGCCAATTCTCTGTCCGGCGGCGAGCGCCGCATGGCCGGCATCGGCCGTGGCATGATGGCAGCCGGCAGGCTCATCATGATCGACGAGCCCTCGCTCGGACTGGCTCCACTCATCATCGAGCAGATTTACGACGCTCTCGCACAACTTGCGAAAGACGGGCCGGCCATTCTGGTGGTTGAAGAGAATCCGAGCCGCGTCGCTGGGGTTGCCTCACGGTTCTACCTCATGGATGGCGGCACTTTTTGCTGGAGCGGCTCCTCGGACGAGCTCGAGCGTTCTGCCGACGTCCTGAAAACCTATCTGGGAGGCTAGGCGGATGGACGCTCTGCTGCAGATCATCATAACCGGCCTGACCCTCGGTTCCATGTATGCGCTGGCGGCTGTCGGCCTTGCGCTTACTTACGGCACCATGGGCATGTTCAACATGGCGCATGGCGTGTTCATGACCATCGGCGCCTATGCGGCCTATTCGGCATCGATCACCTTCGACGTGCCATTACCGCTGGCCATTCTCGCCGGGATCGGCGCCGGGGCGATCAGCGGCGTGCTGCTCCATATGCTGATCGTCCGGTTCATGCTGAACACCGAGGACTTCCAGACGACGATCATGGTCGCCACCGCCGGTGTCTCAATTGCGCTGCAGGACCTCATCCTGAAACGCTACGGCGCCTATCCGTTCAAGCAGCCTGCGCAGATCGAAGGATCGTTCCGGATGTTCGGCACGGCGGTCAGCTATCAATCCATCGTTATCCTGGTGATCGCCGCGTCGCTGATCGGCGGCCTTGCGTGGCTTCTCACCTACACCAAGTTCGGCATGGCCATCCGCGCTACCGCGATGAACCAGGATGCCGCGAAGCTCATGGGTGTGCGGACCGAGCGAACCTATCTTCAAGTTATCGTCATCGCCGGCGTGCTCGCAGCCGCAGCCGGGATCCTGATCTCCTCGCTTGCCGGCCTCTCGCCCGCGATGGGCTCCAACCCGCTGATCCGCGCTTTCATCATCTGCGTCGTCGCAGGACTCGGCAGCGTCACCGGCGCGGGAGTCGCCGCAATCGCGCTCGGCATCTTCGAAGCGGCTATCAGCTACTATGTGGGCGCCCGATACGGCCTGCCCGTCATGCTTGGCCTCGTTGTCGCTGTCCTTATCCTCCGGCCCGCGGGCCTCTTCGGGCGCCAGGAGGTCATCAGGTCATGAGCCGTCTGAGCGAGATCCAGAAGCACCTGTTCGGAGCCGGCCTCTTCGTCGCCGCAATGGCATTGGTTCCGCTCTTCGTCAGCGAGCGCTACATCCTGGGCGAGGTGATCGTCTTTATGCTGTGGGCGTCCGTGGCCACCCAGTGGAACGTGCTGACCGGTCACGCCGGCGTTTTCTCGCTCGGCCAGATGCTGTTCTTCGGCATCGGCGCCTACGCCGTCGGCATGGCGGCCAACTATTTCGACATCTCTCCCTGGGTGTCCATGCCTGTGGGCGCCGTGCTCGCGGCGGTCGCCGCCTTCTTTATCGGAATCGCCTGCCTGCGCCTCGGTTCGGCCTATGTCGCGCTGCTGACCTTCGCGATCGTGTTCATGGTCAGCACGCTCATCATCACCGACGCGAACTGCTTCACCCTCAAGGGCGGCTTCTGCCAGCCGCTGTTCGGCGGTGGCAACGGCTTCTCCGGCTTCGAGGACTTCGGGTTCCGCAAGCTTCTCAAGGGCAACTGGATCTTCGGCAACTATTTCGTTGTGCTGGCGTCATTGTCTATCTCCCTGGTCGCGTCGATCGTCGTGATCCACGGCCGCCTCGGCCTGGCTTTCCGCGCTCTCCACGACAGCGCACTCTATGCGGCCAGCCGCGGCCTCAACCGGACCCGGTTCCGCGTCACGGCATTTGTGATAACGGCCTTCTTCACTGGTCTCGCTGGCGCCGTACATGCCACGCATTTCCGTTTCGCCGGCCCAAGTCTCTTTGAAATGCCGACCCTGGTCTTCATCCTCGCAATGGTGATCGTGGGCGGCCTTCGCTCGACCTGGGGTCCGATCTTCGGCGCCATGGCCATGATGCTGTTGGTCGAGGTGGCGAAGGGCATGGGTGACGTGCGCAACACGGTCGTCGGCGTCGTGCTCGTGCTCTTCGTGCTGCTACTTCCCAAGGGCATTGCCGGCGGCACGGTCGGTGCGATCCGGGCACTGCACCAAAAGCTGCGCGGGCCGAAGGAGAAGCAATCGCAAGCGCATCCCACGGTCGTTCAGACGGAGTCGGCGCATTGACGGGAACGACGAGGCCGAGCGGCAAAGCCGGCTCTGACCCGGTCAAGCGGCTGGAACCCGCCATTCCGGCGCATTTGCGCGTGCCGCGCACCCAACCCCTCCACGCTCCGCCCGGCTTCACGCCCGTCCACGCGTCCTACTCGGCGCGTTTCCTGCAGGAGATGGAACGCGTCGTCATCGGCTACTATGGCGTTCAGTCTCCCGCGGACGACGCCGGCGCCGAGGCAGCGTTCGAGCGCGTCAAGGTGGCGCTCGGTGCGGCAGACGGTCCGACATTCTGGGATGTCGCCTTCCAGATGGACGTTCACGGTTACGCCAATCGTCTGGTGGCGGCCTACTGGACCGACGGAGAGGCATACAGGCGCTGGGACGAACGGCTCGGTGACGACTGGTGGTATCGTTCGCTTGACGCTGAAGGCAAGATCGGCGCCTACCGCGAGATATTGCAGCCATCGGTCTGGGACGCGGAGACAACCTTCTCGCATCCTCACGCGGATGGCCTCGCCAAGGTCGCCGACGCGATGAGCGGCGAGACCGACACGCACGAATACTGGGGATCGGCGCGCGATCGCATTGCCCGCGCGCAGACCGACGCGCTGGAGCCGAGAGGATGGCCGAGCGTCCACGGCCTCTCCACCGGTCAGGCGACGATGGGCCGCCTCATCACCGTCACGCCACACGACAATCTGTGCCTGCTTCGATCGGGTCAGGACTGGTCGGACACCGAAGGCCCCGAGCGTGCGTTCTATCTTACCCATGTCAAGCCTCTTCTCGACGCAGGCATGGACGAGTTGGTCAAGGAGGGCCGCACCTTCGGCTGCTACTTCAACCGTTACCTCACGATTGAAGACGGCAGCCGGAACGAGCGAAGCTATAGCATGAGCGCATGGCACTCCCTGGCTGCGCTCGAAGCATGGGTCAAAGCCGATACCCATCTGAAGATTTGGGGCGCCGGGATCAAGCATTACAAGCGCGCAGGCAATGCCTCTCGTTTGCGCCTCTATCACGAGTTGGCAGTCCTCAAAGCAGAGGACCAATCCTTCTCCTATTTCAACTGTCACGAACATACCGGAATGCTCGCTGCGTCGAATTCAGACGTTTCTCCGAGCCAAGGATCTGTCGCTGAAGCGTGAGCCGGAGGGTTCGCGGACGTCCATATCGAGCCAGAACGGACCCTACCGACCCGCGATGAAGAGATTTTGGCAGCAGGACACATGCAACATGAATCTCCGTCCGGGCTCAGCTATCTGGAGGGACCGAGAATGCAAACGTGGTTCCAGAAACTGATCGACGTTTCGTCGGTCGCTTCGACCGAGGCTTCGCTGAAGGAGGCGCTGCCCGGACTGGTTCGTGAGCTCGGCTTCGACTGCTACGCCTACCTCAACGTCCAGCCCGTTCGTTCCTTTGCGGTGTCCAACTATCCGGCCGAGTGGCAGTCACGCTATTTCGCTCGCGACTACACGCGCGTCGACCCCGTCGTTTCGATGGCGCGGGCGAAGATGCAGG
>LNFM01000703.1_pt1 | contig 80324 bp, 70 predicted proteins | sample 596031 | NCBI WGS metagenome assembly LNFM01 (sample SAMN04254537, study PRJNA301005) | activated carbon metagenome | isolation source: dual media filters at the Ann Arbor, Michigan drinking water treatment plant | place: USA: Ann Arbor | reverse complement strand
ACGATCACACGCAGACGCGGTAGGCCGCGACGGCGTCACTGCCCCGGACGCTCGCGAGCCCCTCGAAGCACGAGTCGGACGCGCCGTAGCCTTCGAACATGATCTGCACCCCGTCGTCGTTCCCGATCTCGAAGCTGAGGTAGTGCGGATCGCTCTCGGTCTTGCCGGCCGGGACCTGCGTCCACAGGCCGTGGTAATCCGGGCGGCCCTCGAGCGAGAGCTTGCCCGTGTCGAGGAACCCGATCTCGAACGCCGCCAGGCTCTCGGAGCCGTCGACGCACTCGAAGAACGCGCCCAGGTCGTCATCCATGCACTGATCGACCGTGACCAGCCCCCCGTCCTCGAGATCGACGGCGTAGTCGAGGAGCACGGCCGGGCGGGTCGCGACGTTGTTCGTGAGCACGGTGTCGGCCGACGTCGACGCGACCGTCGCGGTGACGCCGAGGGTCCCGTCCACCTGCGGCAGCGCGAGGTCGAAGGCGATCGTGCTCACCTGGCCGGCGCTCATCTGCCCGAGACGGCACCGCAGCTGGGTGCCGCGCACGCGGCAGCGCGAGTCGAAGTCGCCCAGATCGCCCAGGATCCGCGACCCGGTGTCGGCGTCGTACTTGGGCAGCTGCACCGTGAGCTCCACGCCCATCGCGCGGGAGTTGCCCACGTTCGAGACCGCCACCGCGTAGTGGATGTCGTCGTAGACATAGGCTGGCCCCGGGTTCGCGATCCCGACGCGGACGTCGGAGGCCGCTTGCGCGGTGGTGGCGGCGAGGAAGGTGGCGAGACCCAGGATGGTGGCGCGGACAAACATGGGGAACCTCCGGATTCGGGGGGCAGGGGGTGCGCACCGTTCGTTTCGGCGCGGCGGTGTGGCCCGTCCTTCGGCCGGACGGCTCGACTCCTGAGGGGCTCGTGGCGGGTGGACCCGCGGTCGCAGCGCCCCGGCCTGGGTCGCTCGGATCCCGCGCGAAACCGTGAGAACATTCGGCTTTTCCGGGGACACCGCGTCCGAGGTGCGTCCCGTTTCTGAACGGTGATAGTTTTTGATGCTATGCGACGCACACAATTTTCTCGTAAGTATCCCTGGTTGGTCGCGGCGCCGCTGGGCGCGCTGATCGTCGCCACGGCCGGCGAGGCCGCGGCCGCGACGCCGACGTACTACGACAATCTCCCCGCGCTGCAGGCCGACATGACGGCCTCGGTCACCGACGACTACTCGAACCCCGGCTACGTCTTCCTCCAGAACAACGCGGCGATGAGCGCGGTGCTCGGCGAGACCGACTACGAGTCGACCGGGTTCATGAACCTCAACATCGTGAGCGGCGGTTACTACTGCTCCGGCTGCAACGGATCGTTCGAGCTCTCGTTCCAGACGACGAGCGTCGGGACCGCGGCGGGCGTCTCCGCCGTCGGGGCGAACATCCAGGTCAACGATCAGGGCACGCCGTACTTCGCGTTCATCACGTTCGCCGACGGCACCACCGACAACGTGCAGCTCCCACCCGCCGGCAGCTTCTGGGCGGTGAGCGCCCCCGAGCGCATCGAGCGGATCCACTTCGGACTCTCGGGTGGTGGGACGACGATGGCCGGCAGCTTCGGCATCGACAACCTCGTGATCGGCGACATCCCCGTGCTGCCCGACGCGTTCGAGACCTGCGACGGACAGGTGCTCGACGTGTCGTCGCTGACGCCGGGCAGCGGCGCGTCGGTCATCCAGCCCGGCAGCACCGCGGGCGCGAGCGACGACATCTCCGAGGCCGCCGAGGTCGCGTGCTGGTCGGGGAGCGAGGCGGTCGAGCACGTCTACCAGTTCAGCCTCGCGGTGCCGACGTCGCTGCAGATCGACCTGGCCGGATCCGACTACGACACCAAGCTCGGCGTGGTCGCGGGCTGCCCCGACGGCGCCGAGTTCTGCCTCTACAACGACGACTACACCGGCCTCGCGTCGGGCTTCGACTGCACCCCCTTTCCCGCGGGCTCGTACTCCGCGATCGTGTCCGGCTTCAGCGGAAGCTCGGGCGCCTACGTGCTCGACCTGACCGAGTGCGGCGGCGGGTGTGGCAACGGATCCCTCGATCCGGGCGAGGCGTGCGACGACGGTGGCGAGTCCGCGTCCTGCAACGCCGACTGCACCTTCGCGAGCTGCGGCGACAGCGTCCTCAACATCTCGGCCGGCGAGACCTGCGACGACGGCGGTGAGTCACCGGTCTGCGACGCCGACTGCACCGCGGTGTCGTGCGGCGATGCCGTCGCGAACCTCGCCGCTGGCGAGGCGTGCGACGACGGCGGCGAATCGGCGACGTGCGACGACGACTGCACCGCGGCGGCGTGCGGCGACTCCGTGGTGAACAACACCGCGGGCGAGACCTGCGACGACGGCGGGCGCTCGGCCCAGTGCAACGGCGATTGCACCGCGGCGTCGTGCGGCGACGGCATCGTCAACGCGACCGCCGGCGAGGAGTGCGACGGCGACGGGGCGGGGAACCCCGGCGAGACCGCCAGCTGCGACGACGACTGCACCTCGGCGATGTGCGGCGACACCGTCGTCAACGCGACGGCCGACGAGGAGTGCGATGACGGCAACACCGACGACGGCGACGGCTGCAGCGCGAGCTGTGCGGTCGAAGAGGCCGGCACGAGCAGCGGCTCCGAGGGCGGCAGCTCCGAGGGCGGCAGCTCCGAGGGCGGTTCCGAGGGCGGTTCCGAGGGGGGCAGCTCCGAGGGCGGTGACTCGACCGGCAGCGCCGACACCAGCGGAGGCGCGAGCGGCAGCGCCTCCGACACGGACGGCGGCGACGACTCGAGCGGCGCAGCCGACTCGAGCGGCAGCGCCGGCGCTACGGGGGGCAGCTCCGACGACGGCGGCTGCGGCTGCAGCACGGACCGGGACGACAATCGCCGCGGCACCGCGTTGTCGGCGATGACCGTGCTCTTGCTCGGTGCGCTGCGACGTCGTCGCCGCGCGTGATCGCGCCGCGCGGGGGTGACCGAGGCTGCCCGATGCGCAGCCTCGGTCACTTCGGGACGGTGTCGCGCCGATGAGTCCACCCGGAGCGGGGGTATGCTCGCGCATCGCCATGCCCAGCACCCACGCGATCCTCCCCCTCGCCTGCGTCGTCCCGCTCTCGCTGCTCGCGGGGTGCTTCAGCCCGGACGACTCGAACGCCTCGGGCACCGCGACCACCACCGACCCCGGATCGACCTCGTCGACGCCGCTCGACACCTCCGGCAACGATTCCACGTCGGACACCCCGGCCGACTCCACCGGCTCGGTCGCCGACACGGGATCCACCGGGGACTCGAGCGCAGACTCGAGCTCCTCGGCCGCGGACTCCAGCGGCGACACGACCAGCTCGACCACGTCCGCCGCGGGCGTCTGCGGCGACGGGGCCGTCGACGATGGCGAGGACTGCGACGACGCGGGCGAGTCGGCGGCCTGCGACACCGACTGCACGTTCGCAGAGTGCGGCGACACCGTGACCAACACCGCCGCGCTCGAGACCTGTGACGACGGCAACGAGGACACGAACGACGACTGCATCGCGTGCGCCGCCGCGACCTGCGGCGACGGGTTCGTGTGGGCCGGCAGCGAGACCTGCGACGACGCCAACGACGACGACGCCGACGCGTGCAGCAACGCGTGCACCGGCGGGAGCGTGCAGGTGTCGGGCAACGCGACCACGTACCTCGTGAGCGCCCTGAACGCGCTCGGCGAGACGTTCACCGAGGACGGCTCCGAGTGGCCGGCCGGCGGCGCGGCGAACATCCTCGTCATCGCGCACGACGGCGCGACCCTCCCCGGCGGCGACTACCAGGCGCACATCGACGCGGGCGGCCACGTGCTGCTCGTCGGCGGCAGCGGCGACCCGGCCTACGCGGCGTGGGCGAGCACGTACCTCGCCAACACGGGCGAGGGCAGCTGGCACCAGAGCTCGGAGTGCGCGTGGGACTGGAACAGCGTCGGCGCCCACCCGATCACGGCGCTCCTGCCCGCCAACTACGAGTTCGTCGACCAGTCGATCTCGTACCACATGCTGCACTTCACGGCGGCGGGCCAGGATGCGGGCACCGAGCTCATCGGGCAGACGTGCGAGGCCATCGCCGACAACTACGTGCTCGCGACCCGCGCCTATGCGAGCGGCGGCACGTTCACGTACATGGCCCTCGACCTCGGGCCCTACAGCGACGCGATGAGCGAGGCGGATTTCGTCGCGCCGTTCCTCGAGGGCTACCTCGCCTACGTGCGCGGCGGCTGAGGTCCCGCCGGCCGGGGCGCCTCGGTGCGATTCCTGCGAGACGGACGGCGGGGCAGCGTGTCACCCCGAGACCATGCCCGCGTCCGACGTGTCACCCCCCGGGCCCCGGCGCGGACGCGGGGCCCAGCAGCGACCGCAGGCTCAGCGTCACCTGGCTGAACAGCGCGCTCGCCATGCTGTCGCACTCGCGGCCGGCGACGCCCATCGAGGCCTGCAGCGCGACGCGGATGCCGACGCGCAGCGCCTCGCGGGTGTCGGTCAACCACCGGGCGATGCTCGAGCGGTGCACGGCGTACAGCGCGGCGATCTTGTCGATGCCGAGGCCATCGACGTAGTGGAGGCGCAGCAGCGTCCGGCCGCGCGCGTCGAGCGAGGCCACGGCCGCGCGCACCGCCGCCTCGAACGGCTCGCGGTAGTGGGTCTTCGCGAAGCGCAGCGCAGCATCGCCGCCGGTCGCGGGCTCGAGCGCCTCGCCGTCGGGCACGAGCACCACGGTCCGCGCGCGTCGCAGGTTCAGCGCGGTGCGCAACGCGATCACGCGCACCCACGCCGCGAGCGACCCGCGACCGTCGTACTCGACGATGCGGCCCGGTCGCTCGCCATCGCCGACGAACAGCTTCTCGCGGAGGATCTGCGCGACCTCGTCGCAGAACGCGGGTGCATCGTCGACGCGTCGCAGCACCCGCGCCAGGCCCGAGAGGTGGGCGACATCGAACGCCGCGAGCGCGCCGCCGCTGCCCTTGGCGCAAGCGCAGGCCAGCCACAGGTCCGCCGCGTGGTTCGTCGCGCGACGCAGGCCTGCGACCAGCTCGGTGCCGTTCGTCGCGGTCGTGCGCGCGGCGAGGTGCCGCACGAACTCGGCCTCGTCGATCCACCCCGCTGGCCAGGCGGCACGCGCGGGATCTACGATGGCGGCGAGGGCGTCCGCGACCCCGACCCCCAGCGCGTCCGAGGGGCCCGACCACGCGGTCGCGAATACCTGCACCCGAGCATCCACGCTCGGCATTGGAGCGCGCGATGACCGAGATTGCAACCGAGCCGCGCGGTCCGAGTCCACCCGAGGCGGCGCGCGGGCACACCGACGCGGACGCGCCGAGCCCGTGCCCCGGTGACACCGAGGTCCTCGAGTTCGTCGAGGGTCGACTGCCGCAGACCGACGCGCAGCGGCTGCGCGAGCACCTCGACGGCTGCGCAGCGTGCCGCGAATGGATCGCCAACGTCGCGGAGGAGCTCATCGATGCGCCGACGCTCGGCACCGAGGAGGAGCCGATGCGCGGGGCCGCCGTCGGGCGCTACATCGTCCTGCACCTCGTCGGCGCCGGGGGGATGGGCACGGTCTGGGCGGCCTACGACCCCGAGCTCGACCGCAAGATCGCGCTCAAGCTGCTGCGCACCGATCGCGCGCGCGAGGCCCACGCCGACCGCGATCGCGAGCGGATGCTCCGCGAGGGTCAGGCCCTGGCGCGACTCAACCACCCCAACGTCGTCGCGATCCACGACGTCGGCACGTTCGGGCGCGAGCTGTTCATCGCGATGGAGTTCGTCGCGGGCGTCACGCTGCGGGTGTGGCGACGCCGCGAGTCGCCGGGCTGGCGCGAGATCCTCCGCTGCTACTGCATGGCGGGCGAGGGCCTGGCTGCGGCGCACTGCGTGGGCCTGGTGCATCGCGACTTCAAGCCCGACAACGTGCTGCTCGGGGACGACGGCCGCGCCCGGGTGGTCGACTTCGGGCTCGCGCGCGCCCCCGCGATCGAGGCGGAGATCACCGCGACCTCCGGCTCGCTGGGCACGGGATCGCTCTCGCCCGCGGGCACGCCCGCGTACATGGCCCCGGAGCAGCGCATCGGCGAGCCCCTCGACGCGCGCGCCGATCAGTACAGCTTCGCCCGGGCGCTGCGCGAGGCGCTGTTCGAGCAGGGGGACACCGGCGCGCCGACCTGGTTGCGGGGCGTGCTCGACCGGGCCCTCGAGCGCGAGCCCGCGGCGCGCTGGCCGTCGATGGACGCGCTGCTCGCCGCGCTGCGCCGTGATCCCGCGCGGGCCCGTCGACGCGTCGCGCTCGCGATCGTGGGCGCGTTGTCGGTGGCGGCGGTCGGCGGCCTCGCCTCGCGATCGCAGGCGCCCGACTGCGCGCCCGATCGCGACGCGCTCGAGGGCGCGTGGGATCCCACCGTGCGCACCGCGGTCGAGGCCAACCTGCAGCGCTCGCCCGACGCCGCGATCACGGCGTCGATCGACGTCCAGCTCGAGTCGTACGCCGAGACCTGGGTGGCGATGCGGGCCGAGGCGTGCCAGGCCCACGCGCGCGCCGAGCAGTCCGACGCGCTGTACGACCAGCGCATGCTCTGCCTCGAGCGCCGCCGATCGCTGCTGGCGTCGGTGACCGAGGTGCTCGCCGGGAGCGACCCGATCGTCGCCGGCGAGGTCGAGCCGACGGTCGCCGCGCTGCCGCGGATCGACGACTGCGCCGACACCGAGGCCCTCGCCGCGACGGTGCCGCTGCCGGGCGATGCGGCGTCGCGCGAGCGCATCGCCCAGGGCTACGCGGCGCTCGACCGCGCGTGGTCGCGGCGCTACCTCCTGGGCGACACCGCGTCCCTGCTCGCGCCGCTGACGACGCTGGTCGACGACGCCCGCCGCCTCGATCACCCGCCGCTCGAGGCCAAGGCGCTGTCGCTGCTCGCCGATCTGTACGACACCCAGGGCCAGTACGCCGCGGCCGAGCGCGCGCTGCAGGAGTGCATCCGCGCCGCCGCGGCCGCCCACGACGATCGGACCTCGGGCATCGCGATGATCAAGCTCGTCGCGCTGGTCGGCGTCGGGCAGCGTCGCTTCGCCGAGGCCGAGCTCGCCGCGGCCCTCGCCGAGGCCGCGCTGGTCCGGGCCGGCAGCCCCGACGAGGATCTCGCGGGGCTCGCGTCGGTCCGCGCCCAGCTCGCGCGCATACAGGGCAACCTCGCCGGCGCCCGCGACCTCCACGCCCGCGCGATCGCCTGGCTCGACGCGTCCGAGGGCGCGACGGTGGGCGAGCGCTTCGGCGAGCGCAGCAACCTCGCCGCGACCCTCGTCGAGCTCGGCGAGCTCACCGAGGCCGAGCGCGTGATCCACGAGTCGCTCGCGATGCTCGAGCCCGAGCTCGGCCCCGATCACCCGGTCGTCGCCGCGGTGACGCAGAACCTCGGCCTCGTGCTCGAGCGGCAGGGTCGCTTCGACGCGGCGATCGTGGCCACGAAGCGGGCGCGATCGATCTTCGCGCAGGCCTACGGCGAGTCCCACTGGCAGGTCGGCGATTGCCTCGACAACCTCGCCGTCCAGGAGGCCGCGCGCGGCGACCTGCCCGAGGCGCGCGCCCACGCCGAGCAGGCGGTGGCGATCCTCACCGCGGCGCTCGGGCCCGACCACGCCGAGCTCCAGGACGCGCGGGCGAACCTCGGCGTCATCGCCCGGGATCAGGGCGACTGCGCGATCGCGGCCGCCGAGCTCGCCGCCGCGCGGCGGATCGCCGAGGCCGTCCACGGGCCGGCCGGGGCCGAGATCGAGCGAATCCGCGGGCTACAGGCCAGTGCGTGCGTCGCCGGAGGAATTCCGCGAGACGACCGGGGACCGAGCGTGTCTCCCGATCAACCCCCATGATCCGCGCCATCACGATCGCCGTCGTCCTCGCCCTCGCCGTCACCACCGTCGCCCGGGCGAACGCCGACCCGACCAGCTACACGCTGCGCTGTCGCGGCGGCGAGGGGATGACGATGCAGTACTTCAGCACCGGTCTGGCCTTCTCGCTGCGCTTTGCCATCGCCCACGCCCCGAGCACCGACGCGCAGGCCCTCGCGCCGGGCCAGTGCACGTGGCTCGATCGCCCCCTGAACCCGGACGAGCCGACGACGCTGTCGATCCGGCACGGCAAGCGGGCCAACACCACTCTGGATGCGATCAGCGGCGCCGATCCGACCGGTGGCTTCCGCGCGTCGACCGATCTCGTCAGCGAGCGCGAGAAGATCAAGGACGTCAACGCCCTGACCCAGTCGATCCGCGACAGCGCGCACTTCACCGTCGAGGCGTACAGCCAGGACGGCGCGCTGGTGGTGACGAAGGTCCACCGGTAGCGGCTATCATGCGGGCGACGTGTCGTCCCCCCTCCGCTTCGTCCTCGTCTCCGACACGCACATGCACCACGGCCGGGTGTTCGTCCCGCCCGGGGACGTGCTCGTCCACGCGGGCGACGCGACCTCGCGGGGGACACCCGCGCAGCTGCGGTCCTTCGCGGCGTTCGTCGCCGCGCAGCCGCACCGCCACAAGGTGGTGATCGCCGGCAACCACGACTTCGGTCTGCAGCAGACGCCCACGCTCGGCGCCGAGCTGTTCGGCGACGCGTACCTCTGCGACGCCGGCCGCGAGCTCGACGGCCTGCGGGCGTGGGGATCGCCGTGGCAGCCGTGGTTCCACGACTGGGCGTTCAACCTACCCCGCGGCGCGCCATTGGCCGAGCGCTGGGCCCTCATCCCCGCCGACACCGACATGCTGGTGACCCACGGCCCGCCGATGGGGATCCTCGATCGCACCGCCGACGGCAGTCACGTCGGCTGCGAGGCGCTGCGCGAGGCCGTCGCGCGCGTGCGTCCGCGCTTGCACGTGTTCGGCCACATCCACGAGGCGTACGGAGTGCATCGCGAGGACGACACGCTCTTCGTCAACGCATGCGTCTGCACCCTCGACTACGAGCCCGACAACGCCGCGATCGTGATCGACGTACCGCGGGATCGCACGCGACCTCCGATCGTCGTCGCGGGCCCGTGACGCCGCGTCACGACCAGATCGCCGCGACGCGCTCGAAGATCGGCAGCACGGCCGCGATCGGGTTGCGCTCGCACTCGACGACCACCGCGCGCAGGTTGCTCGCGCGGGCGACCGCGGCCTCGAAGATCGCCCAGGTCTCGTCGAGCACCACCGGGCCGTGGTCGTCCTCGACGAAGGCGTAGCCCGACGCGTCGTGCCAGCTGCCGCCCGCGATGTGGAGCTCGACGACGCGGTCCCACGGCAGCGCGTCGAAGCCGTCGAGGATCGCGTGGCCGCGGGCGCGCTGGAACATCGCGAGGTGGGCGCAGTCGACGAGCACACCGGTGTCGGCCTGCTCGGCGACCCCCGCGAAGAACTCGAGCAGGTGCAGCCGCCCGACGAACGCGGCGCCGGGCGGGTTCTCGGGCAGGACCTCGCGCCCCGTCGCCGCGCGCAGTCGCACGATGCCCGCGGCCATCGGCCCGATCGCCTCGGGCTCGAGCACCGGCGGGAGCAGCAGCATCTGCCCGCGATCACGGGCCCCGAAGTGCCACAGCCCTGCATCGCCGCACAGCCACGCCGGCCGCAGCGCCGCCGCGGCGTCGCGCACCGCGTCCAGCCAAGCGAGATCGAAGTCGGCCTCGTCGTCGAGGTTGACGTCGAGGAAGTGGTAGGTGGTGGGGCCGCCCGCGGACGCCCACGCGCGGGCGTCGGCGTCGAGGCCCTTGTCGATCTCGACGCCCACCTCGAGGAACCCCGCGAACTCCGGGTGCTCGCGCCGCAGCGCCGCCGGGTCGAGGGCGCCGTCCGAGCGCCGGGCGCCGTACTCGGTGCTGACGCCGAGCCCGAGGCGCGGCAGCGCGGCGAGTCGTTCGGCGAAGGCGGGCATGCGCCGAGAGTGGTACCCCCCGGCTGCGCCGGCGTCAAAGCGCGGTCAGAGCAGCGCTGCGTGGGCCGCGGGCAGCCACGGCCCGGTGAGGAGCGAGACCTCGAAGCGGCACAGATCGTCGCCGCGCCGCGTGCAGGTGGGCTGTGAGACGACCACCCGGCAGTCGACGGCGGCCATCGCCGCGCTCACGATGCCCTCCTCCATCGCGCAGTGGTGCGGCGTGGTCTTCTCGAGCATCGCGCCGTGCTCGTGGACCGAGCGCACCGTCCAGCCGCCGATGTCGCGGCCACGGTTGGCGTGGCGGTACATCGCGTCGATCCCCTGGACGATGTGCATGCCACACGACAGGCGCGCGCGGACCTGGTCGGCGTGCGACAGCTCGAACAGCGTGCGGCCGACGCGGCGCAGGCCGAACTCCCCGAGGCGCGTGTCGAGCACGTCGGTCATCTCGAGCAACCACGCGATCGGATACCAGCCGGTCGGCTCGACGGCGCCGAGCCGCGCCACCATGGAGGTGCCGAGGACCTGATCGAGCAGCGCGCGTGGGGCCAGCCGACCGAGCCGCGCGAGGGAGGCCAGCGCCTTGGGGACCGCGAGGATGTCGGAGCCCAGGGTCTCGTGCTCGTCGCCCGTCGCCTCCGGCCGCGTCGCCATCGATCGCGTCGCCACGTCGAATGCGATCGTCGGCCGCAGTCGCCCGGACCTGTGGTCGGCGCACGCTTCCATTGCGGGCCACGGTGCGCGACCCGGACGCCCGTGGTCGTGCGACGACGACCCTGCGGGAACCCCTGGGGGTCCGGGCGTAACAGGCAATTCGTTGCACGACCTCCCACCAGCACCGTCGTCCGATGCCCGGCGGTTCGCGCCGAGCCTCGTCGAGCCCTTCGATCGTCACCTCGACGCGCCACGGCCCGCGGTCGAGCCCCGCGCCGAGCCCGCGTTGGTGTTGCACCGGCGTCCGCCCGCGCCGCGGCGCCCGACCGACTGGCCCGGAGCAGGCCCCATCGATCTCGCCGTGCACGACCTGCCGCACGCGTCGTCGACGACGGAGTGGTGGTACCTCAAGGCCCACGTCGAGACCGTCGATGGTCGCCCCTTCTCGCTGTTCGCGGCGTTCTTCCGCGTGCTCGTCGGCCGCGACGAGGCCTCCGGCGAGCTCGAGTACGCCCACTCCCTGACGTGGGCGCTCTCCGATCCCACGCGGCGTCGCTACGTCACCCACTCGCTGGTCGATCGACGCGCGCCGCAGCTCGGTCTCGAGAAGCTCGATCGCAACGAGGGCACCCGCGACGAGCGCATCCGTCGGGCGATGCGCGAGGTCTGTGCCCGCGGCAAGGTGCCCTACCCCGACCAGATGTTCGCACGCGCGCCCCATGTCGCGCAGCGTCGGCTCGACCTCGAGTTCGACGACGCACGGCTGCGTCGGACCGCCGACGGCCGCTACCACCTCTCGCTGCTCGACGAGGCGCGCGGTGTCGGCTGCGAGCTGCGCTTCACGCCGAGCAAGGTCGCCGTGCGCCACGGCGACGACGGCGTCGTCAAGGGCACGCAGGGCGAGGACATGTTCTACTACTTCGTCCCGCGCTGCGCGGTCGAGGGTGAGCTCGTCGACGCGGGCGTCCGCGTGCCGCTGCGCTCGGGCAGCGGCTGGTACGACCACGAGTTCGGCCGCCATCCCGACGGCGAGGCCAGCGCGCACGCCGGCAAGCGCGACGACATCGCATGGAACTGGTGCGGCCTGCAGCTCGACGACGGCACCGAGATCTCGGCCTATCGCATCCTCGATCTCGGCACCGAGGAGGTGCTCGGCGAGCGCGTGATCGTCGTCGACGCCGACGGCGTCCGGCACGACTTCCCCGGCGGCTCGTTCGAGGCCCGCAACCTGTGGCGCAGCACTCGGTCGTTCAACGAGTACCCGACGCGGTGGAGCCTGCGCGTGCCCGAGGCCGGGCTGGAGCTCGCGCTCGACGCCAGCTTCGACGATCAGGAGTTCGTCACCGTCGTGTCCAAGCCCGCGTTCTGGGAGGGGCGCGTGGAGGTGACCGGCACGCGCGACGGCGCCGCGGTGACCGGCGTCGGCTACGTCGAGCGCAGCGGCTTCTCCAGCATCGACGACCTCGAGGGCTTCTTCGGCGCGGTCGGCAAGGAGGTCCGGCGCTCGGTCGCCGAGCTGTACCCGCGCCAGCCCACCTTCGAGCAGGCCCGCGACCTCGTCGCCAGCGAGGCCCGCACGGCGTGGATGGACGGCGTCGACGTCGACCGCTTCGCCCGCACGATGATCGGCCCGGTCCGCGACATCACCGATCGCGGCGGCAAGGCGTGGCGCTCGTACGCCGCGCTCGCCTGCTGCGACATCGTCGGCGGCGACTCGCGCAAGTTCGTGAAGTGGCTCGCGATGCCCGAGTTCATGCACGTCGGCTCGCTCATCGTCGACGACGTGCAGGACCGCTCCGACGTGCGTCGCGGCGGGCCCACGGTGCACACGATCTACGGCGACGCCCATGCGATCAACGCCGGCACCGCCGCGTACTTCATGGGCCAGAAGCTGCTCGCGTCCGAGGAGCTGTCGGCGGCCGATCGACTGCGCTTGTACGAGCTGTACTTCGAGGCGCTGCGCGCCGGTCATGCCGGTCAGGCGCTCGACATCGAGGGCTTCGACGACGTGGTCGACGACGCCATCGCCCGCGACGACGCAGCGTCGCTGGAGCACCGCATCCTCGCGATCCACCGGCTCAAGACCGCGGCGCCGGCGGCCGCGCTCGCGCGCATGGGTGCGGTCGCGGGCGGGGGCAGCGACGCGCAGATCGAGGCGGTCGGCGACTTCTTCGAGGGCCTCGGTCTGGCGTTCCAGATCATCGACGACGTGCTCAACCTCCGCGGCTTCGGTCGCGGTCTCAAGGCCACCGGCGAGGACATCACCGCCGGCAAGGTCACGCTGCCCGTCGCGAAGGCGCTCGGCGCCCTGCCGCTGCCACGGCGGCGGTGGCTGTGGGAGACGCTGCGGAGCAAGCCGCAGGCCCAGACCGTGGTCGCCGCGGTGATCGCCGAGATCGAGGCCTGCGGCGCGCTGGAGGCCTGCGTCACCCACGCCCACGATCTCGTGGAGTCGGCGTGGTCGCGCTTCGATCCCTTGGTCGAAGACTCGTTCCCGAAGATCGTGCTGCGCGCGTTCGGCTGGTACGTGCTCGAGCGTCACTACTGAGTTGCGGATGAACGCGAAGCGTTCACCCGCGACGAAGGCAAGGAGCGAAGCGATGAGGGATGGGGAGGACTCCGGCGGGCTCCGCCCGATGGAGGGGAAGGGCGGGCCGCCCTTCCCCATTGCCTGGTAGGACGCGGCGTCTGCTAGTCTCGCGACGCCGACGATGCCCGACGCGGTGCCCCGAGTCCCCCGTGCGCGTCGCCGTGGCGCGCTGCTGCTGTTCGCCGCGCTGGCGTGCACGCGCGGCGCGACGCCGGCACGCGCCCCCGATCCGACGCTGCGCCGCGATCTCGCCCTGACACCGACGCAGGCCCGCTACCTCGCGGAGCTCGCGGCCGCCGCCGACGCGGCACCCGAGGACGGCGCGGCGCTGCGGGCCTCCGGCATCGCGCACATGCAGTTCACGCTGTCGGGCGTGCTGTCGCTGCGCGATCGGGCCGAGCGCGACCTCGAGGCCGCGCTGCGCCTGCGCCCCGACGATCGCGAGCTCGCCCGCGCGCTGGGCCGCTTCTACAACCTGCGCGCCGTCGAGCGCGACGCGACCAAGGCGTCGGCCCAGGTGGCGGCGTACCGCGCGTACCTCGGCGAGCTGTCGGTGCCGCAGATGAACTCGGCGCAGTTCGTCGGCTACGCGTTCTCGCAGCTCGGGCACATCCTCGAGCTGCGCGACGCCGGGCGCATGCTGGCCGCCTTCGCCGCGGTCCGCGATCTCGAGGGCCACCTGCGCGAGCGGACCGCCGCGCACCCCGACGATCTCGAGCTCTGGGCGGTCGCGGGCAACTTCGCGTTCTTCTTCGCCGGCAACATCCCGACCGGCAAGCGCGAGCGCGTCGAGACGGCGGTCCGCTACTTCACGCGCCTGCGCGAGCGCTGGGACGAGCTGCGCGCGGGCGCCCGCGACCCCGAGCAGTGCCCGAACACCTACGAGAACTTCATGTTCGAGCTCGCCGAGGGCCACGTGACCCTGGGCCAGCTCGACGCGGCGCGGCCGATCTACCAGGCGTTGGTCGAGGTGCGCGCCCCGGTGACCCGCGCCAAGCAGCAGATCGCGTACGTGTCGGCCGAGCGCCTGCGCAACCTCGATCGCTACTCCGGCAAGTTCGAGCTGATGCCGCCGTGGCCCAGCGACGTCGGCAACTGCGTCGTGTGCCACTCGTACACCAGCGACGTGCCGCTGACGACGCTGTACAGCCTCGAGCCGATGACGCTCGACGCCATGCCGCGCGGCACGGTGAGCAAGCCGGTCGCCGACGCGGAGGTGCCCGACACCGTGCGCGCGATCGTGGCGGCCGCGTGCCTGTCGTGCCACGTCGATGGCCCCGGGACGATCGCCCTCGACGACGACGACGCGCTGCTCGCCCATCGCGGCGCGATCGGCCAGGCGGTCGCGTCCCGGCAGATGCCCCCGCGCACGGCGTTGGCCGCGGCCGAGATCGACGCGCTGGTCGCCTGGGCGAACGCGCGGTGAATCGACGGCCGACCGCTGGCCGCGCAGCGATGGTCCGCTATGCTCGCCGTCGCGTGTTGCTCGTCGCGACCCTGAGCTTCGCCGCCAATTGTGCGCTCGGGCTCGCCGCGCAGCTCGCCGACCTGCGCTTCGGTTGGGTCCACCATGCCGCGTACGCGCTGGTCTTCGCCGCCGCGCTCGCCGGTCTCGTCTTCGCGTTCCACCCCGCGCTGCTGCTCGTGGTCGCGGCGCTGGCCGCGTTCCCGCGGGCGCGGCCGCACACCTGGCAGCACCCCGCGCTGGCCGGCGTCGGGGCGCTGGGCTACGCGCTCGCGTGGACGTGCTGACCTCCGATGCCCGACACTGCCCGTCGACCCCCTCGAGCGAGCCGCCCCATGGAACTCCGCGATGCGATCCTGCGCCGTAGCACCACCAACGGCGCGCTGTCCCCCGAGCCGGTGTCGCTCGAGCACCAGCATCGCCTGATGGAGGCGGCCTCGCGCGCGCCGAGCCACTTCAACTCGCAGCCGTGGCGCTTCGTGCTGATCACCGATCCATCGGTCCGCGCGGCGGTGTCGGCGATCGCCGGCCGCACGATGGAGGGCCTCATGAGCGGCGGGAAGTTCTTCACCCGCTACCGCCGCTACTTCCGCTTCTCCGAGGCCGAGATGGCCGAGCGCCGCGACGGCATCTTCATCGATCACCTGCCGGGGCCGCTGCGACCGTTCGTGCGCCACGTGTTCAGCGAGACCGGGCAGAAGGTCGTCAACACCCTCGGCGTCCCCAAGACGCTCGGTCGCGACAACGAGAAGCTCGTCGGTGGCAGCCCGCTCATGCTCGGCGCGATGCTGACGCGCGAGGAGTACGTCGACGGCGAGCTGAGCGGCCTGTACAGCCTGCTCGGGCTCGGCATGGCGATCGAGAACATCTGGCTCACCACCGTCGAGCTCGGCATGGGCATCCAGTTCATCTCGACGCCGATGGAATTCCCCGACGCGTGGGCGGAGCTCGAGGGTCTGCTGCGCGTGCCGCCCGAGCTTCGGCTCGTCGCGATGTATCGCCTCGGCTATCTGCCGCCGCAGAAAGAACGCCCGCGGATCGACTGGACGAGCTCGCACCGCAAGCGGCTGTCGCAGTACGTGTTCCGCGATCGCTGCGACGTGCCCGAGCCCGACGCGCCCGAGCCCGGCGGCGATGCGGGCGGCGCGGGACGCCGACCATGACACGCATCGCCGCGATCGCGACCGCGGTGCCCGAGCACCGCATCGGACCCGCCGACGCCGCCGCGTTCGCGCGTCGACGCTTCGCGGCGCTGCCCGGCCTCCTGCGCCTGCTGCCCGCGTTCGAGCACGCTGGCATCGACACGCGTCACCTCGTGCGGCCGCTGTCATGGTTCGAGCAGCCCCACGGCTTCGCCGAGAAGAACGCGCTCTGGTCCGCCTCGGCGCGCGCGCTCGGGCACCAGGCCGCCGAGTCCGCGCTCGCGCGGTGGACGGGATCACGCGGAGACCTCGGCGCGATCGTGTGGGTCACGAGCACGGGCATCGCGACGCCGAGCCTCGACGCGCGGCTCGTGCAGGACCTCGGCCTGCGCCTCGACACCGCGCGCACGCCGATCTGGGGCCTGGGTTGTGCCGGCGGCGCGGCCGGGCTCGCGCGGGCCGCCGCGCTGTGCCGCGGCCTCGACCGCCCCGTGCTGCTCGTCGCCGCGGAGATCTGCAGCGCCACCTTCGTCGGCGACGACTGCAGCACTGCGAACCTCGTCGCGTGCGCGCTGTTCGGCGACGGCGCGGCCGCGGTCGTGCTCGCGCCCGACGGCGACGGCCCGGTCGTGCTCGGCGGCCACGCCCAGCTGCTCCCCGACACCGAGGACGTCATGGGCTGGAACCTCCGCGACGACGGCCTGCAGGTCCGCTTCGCGCGGAGCATCCCCAACATCGTGCGCGAGGTCCTGCCCGGCTTCGTCGACGACGCGGCCGCGGCGGTCGGCATCCCGCGCGACGCGATCGAGCACTTCGTCGTGCACCCCGGCGGCGCCAAGGTGCTCGCCGCCTACGAGGCGTGCCTGGGCCTGCCGCCGTCGCGCCTCGCCAGCGCGCACGCGGTGCTCCGCGACTTCGGCAACATGTCGAGCCCGACCGCGCTGTTCGTGCTCGACCACCACCTGCGCGGCGGCGCGACACCGGGGAGCCACGGCATCGTCGTCGGGCTCGGCCCGGGCTTCTGCGCCGAGGCGGCCGTGTTCCGGACCTGACGATGTCGCCCACGATGCTCGTGCTCGCGACCTTCGTCGCCCTCGTCGCGCAGCGGATGCTCGAGCTGCGCGTGGCCAAGCGCAACGCCGCGCGGGCCCACGCCCGAGGGGCGCGGGAGTTCGGCGCGGGGCACTATCCGCTGTTCTTCGTCCTGCACGGCGGCTGGACGATCGGCTGGGTCGCGGAGGCGATGCTACGCGGACCGTCGCTGTCCGCGGTCTGGCCGCTGTGGTTGCTCGCGCTCGCGGGCGCCCAGGCCCTGCGCTACTGGGCGATCGCCAGCCTGGGCGATCGGTGGAACACGCGCGTGCTCGTGGTCGCGGGCGATCGGCCGCTGCGACGCGGGCCGTACCGCTGGATCGCGCATCCCAACTACGTCGCGGTGGTGATCGAGCTGGCGTGCGTACCGATGATCTTCGACGCGTGGATCACCGCGGCGGTCGCGAGTGTCGCGAACCTCGTGGTGTTGCTCGGCGTGCGGATCCCGTGCGAACGCGACGCGCTGGCCTGGGCGGCCGACGCACGCCCCGACGCGTGAGCACGGCGCAACGCCGTTCCTCCGTGGTCGATGGCCGTCCCACGGGCTGCACGCCGAACAGCGTGCTAGCCTCGAAAGGACAGGTCATGGACCCCGAAGCCATCCAGCTGCTCCGCGAGATCCGGGACGAGACCCGACAGACCAACGCTCGCCTCGATCAGACGATTGACCGCCTCGATCAGACCGTCGGACGCCTCGATCAGACGATCGTCGGTGTCGAGGGTCTGAACGTCGGCCTCGAGCACGCCAACGCCCGCCTCGATCAGACCGTCGACCGCCTCGATCAGACCGTCCTCGGTGTCCAGGGGCTCAGCCTCGGCCTCGAGCACGCCAACGCCCGCCTCGATCAGACGACCGTCGCCGTCCAGGATCTGAGGCTCGGCCTCGAGCACGCCAACGACCGCCTCGATCAGACCGTCCTCGGCGTCCGGGGCCTGAAGGTCGGCCTCGAGCAGACCGTCGACCGCCTCGACCAGACGGTCCTCGGGGTCCAAGGTCTGAAGGTCGGCTTCGACCAGGCCAACTCCCGGCTCGAGGCGATCGAGACCGCAGTCCTCGAGTTTGCGGAGCAGCAGCGGTTCGTCGTGCGGTATCTGCGGACGCTGACGGAGCGCGATCGGGGGATCGACGAGGACGTCCTCGATCTGCGCCGACGGGTCGAGCAGATCGAAGCGCGCCTCGGGCCGGGCTGATCGGACTCGCCGCTGGGCCAGCGTCTGCCCTCGTCAGCCCGAGCAAGACGCCACGAGGCCCGGCGACGATCCGCGGCATGCCCGTCGCGCGTGCCGACGCATCAGTCGTCCGAGCTCGCAGCGCGCCGCCTCCTCGCCCCCATCGACGCGGATCGTGAGCGCGCCGAGCGACGCGGTGCGCACCATCGGCTGTGACCACGCCGAGACGTCGCGAGCGGCGACCCGTCCGCACAGGTTCGCGAGATCGTCGGCGAGCACCGCGTCCGACGACGACGACCCCGCCGGGGCACAGGCGACCAAGACGAACGCGAAGGCCAGGCGCCGCATCGGTGGAGAATGCCCGGGCGGCGACGCGAGTGGCCCGATCTCCGCTATGTCTCCCCCATGCGCGCCGTCCGTTGCCATGAGCTCACCGGCCCCGCGGCCCTGCGCGTCGACGAGATCGACGCCCCCGTCGCCGGCGAGGGCCAGGTCGTCGTCGACGTCCGCGCCGCCGGGGTCAACTTCCCCGATGTGCTGATCACCGCGGGCAAGTACCAGTTCGCGCCGACCCCACCTTTCGTGCCGGGCGGCGAGATCGCGGGCGTGGTGCGCGAGGTCGGCGAGGGCGTCACCGGGATCGCGGTGGGCGACCGCGTCGCGGCGACGATGCTGTTCGGCGCCTTCGCCGAGCAGGTCTGCGTGCCGGCGAGCAACGTCTTCGCGCTGCCGGACGCAGTGCCCTTCGACGTCGGCGCCGCGGTGCTCGTCGCGTACGCGACCACGATGCACGCCTTGATCGACCGCGCGAAGCTCCGCGCGGGCGAGACCCTGCTGGTCCTCGGCGCCGCGGGTGGCGTGGGCCTGGCCGCGATCGAGCTCGGCAAGTGCCTCGGCGCGCGGGTCATCGCCGCGGCGTCGAGCGAGGCCAAGCTCGCGCTGTGTCGCTCGCGGGGCGCCGACGAGACCATCGACTACGGCCGCGAGGATCTGCGCGCGCGCCTCAAGGTGCTCGCGCAGAAAGGCGTCGACGTGGTCTACGATCCGGTCGGCGGCGACTTCACCGAACTCGCAGTGCGCTCGTTGGCGTGGGAGGGTCGCCTGCTGGTGGTCGGCTTCACCACCGGCACGATCCCCAAGATCCCGACCAACCTCCTGCTGCTCAAGAACTGCCAGGTGATGGGCGTGTTCTGGGGCGCGTTCACCCAGCGCGAGCCAGACCGCAACCGCGCCCACGTCGATCAGCTCCTGCAGTGGATCGCCGAGGGCCGCGTGCGTCCGCACATCGACGCCGCGCTCCCGCTCGATCGCGCCGCCGAGGCCCTCGGCCGGCTCGAGCGCCGCGAGGCCCAGGGCAAGCTCGTGCTGGTGCCCTAAAGCGACGCCGATCGCTACGCGCAGTCCTCGGCGACGCACTCGAAGATCCCGTCGCCGGGGTAGCAGGCCTCGTCGTAGTTCTCGCACGCCTCGTCGAACACGCAGGTGTCCGCGGCCGAGGTGCACGCCAGCCGCGGCGCGCCGTCGCACGAGGTCCGATGGGTGACGAAGCGGCACAGGCCATCGCCGCAATCGGCGTTGGTGCGGCACACGGCAGGGATGCACGTCGAGCGGCCGAGCACACCCGCGCATGCGCACGCGTAGCCGTCGCCGCAGTCGTCGTCGGTGACGCACGCGGTCACGCAGCCGCACGACTGGCCCGGCCCGCCGGACATCGTGACGCACGCCCCCGCGACGCCGCAGTCGGCGTCACTGGTGCAGGAGCCGACCTCGGGCTCGAGCGTGCAGTCCCCGGGCGCGACCGGGGAGTCGCAGGTCGTCCCGACATCGCGGACCGTCCGCCCATCGGCGCACGTCACGAAGCCCGACGCGATCGGCGGATCGACGTCGAGCTGGAGGATCGGCTGCGGGTCCTCGCAGGGCGCCAGCGGATCACCGATGTCACCTGTCGTGCCGGACGTCTCGGCCGACGACGACGCGGTCGCCGTCCCGTCCGCGGTCGCGCTCGACGTGCCGCCCTCGGCGCTCGACGTGCCTCCCTCGGCGCTCGACGTGCCTCCGTCCGACGGATCGGCGCAGCCGACGAGCCCCCACCACGCTGCGAGCAGCAGCCCACGACGCCACGAACGACCGCGCATCCAATGCATCACCACCAACCTACACCGCCAGCGTAGCTGCGCGCAGGCGATCCGTCCAACCCCATCGCGCCGCGGTTGTGCACGGTGGTGCGCGAGGGTGGTGTACGCTCGGCGCGTTGCGTCGACTGCTCCGATGGACCTGCCTCGTGGTCGGCTGCGGCGCGAACGAGCCGGTGATGCGCAGCGACGATCCCCTCGCGCAGTGTCGGCGCGATGCGTCCGCGTGCGCGGCCCTGTGTCCGACCGCGACCGCGTGCCTCGAGCTCGCGGGCGCCCACGCGGACGATCGCGGCGAAGCGCAGGACCTCGAGCTCGCCGCGCGCCTGTACGAGCACGCGTGTGATGCCGGGCTCGGGGCCGGCTGCACGGAGCTCGCGATCCTCCGCGAGCCCGAGGATCCGACGGGGACGCGACGGCTGCACGCGCGGGGCTGCGCGGCCGACGATCCGACGGCCTGCCGCAACTCGGGCGTGGCGATGCAGCGCGGCGTCGGTGCCCCGCCGGACGCGGCCGCGGCCGCGATCGCCTACGGCAGGGCGTGTGAGCTGGGCGACGGCCCGGGCTGCACCTTCCTCGCGAACCTGCTCGACGAAGGCGAGGGCGTGCCGCGCGACGGCGCACGCGCGCTGGTCCACTTCGAGCTCGCGTGCGATCGCGGCGACGCGCAGGGCTGCCACAACGCCGGGACCAAGCTCCGCGATGGACGCGACGTCGCCGTCGATCGTCGGCGCGCGCTCGACCGCTCGGATCGCGGCTGCGCGCTCGGGTCGGGCGCGGCGTGCTTCGACGCGGCGCTGGACTACGGCCGCTCGGACGCCGTCGTGCCCGATCGCGCCCGCGCCGAGCAGCGCGTGCGCGAGGCGTGCGAGCTCGGCTTCGAACCGGCCTGCGCGCTCGCCCGCGCCGCGGGCCGATGAGCGGGACGCCGACCGATGAGCGCGGAATTTTCCTCGCCGCCGCCCCGGGAAGACGCCACGAGCCGGTGTCCTACCCCGTAGCATGTTGGCCTCGAACCGACGGACCCTGCGCGTTGCCCTCGCGGCCCTGCCCTGCGGCCTGCTCCCCGCCTGTGGGGCCGAGCCCGGGGCCGAGCGCACCGACGCCAGCGGCGGCGTCTCGCTGACCGCGGGCCCGGCCGACACGGGCGCATCCACGGATCCCGCCGCGGACTCGGGCGCGACCGAGTCGCCCAGCACCCTGGACGGTGGCTCGTCCATGGGCGGCGACGACGGCCTCAAGTTCGACATCGGCGAGGGCGGCTTCTGCCAGTCGAAGGGCGCGGGGCTGTTCTGCGACGGCCAGACCTCCGTGCAGTGCGACGGCGCCGGCGGGACGATCGATCAGACGGTGTGCACGCCCGAGACCTGCGTCGAGGGCGAGGGCTGCGTGGTGTGCTTGCCCGGGCAATACAGCTGCAAGGGCCCGCGTGTGATGTCGTGCAACACCGAGGGCGTGCCGTACTGGGAGGAGCTGCAGGTCTGCAACCCGGCGGCCGGCGAGTACTGCGACGTCACCGTGCCGGGCTGCTCGCCGCTCGCCCCGATCGGCAACGTCGAGCCCACCGGCGAGTACTACCTCTACTCGACGTTCTCGCCGCTGGCCGACGGCTTCGACACGGTCTCGGACGTCGACAGCTACGGCAACCGGGTGTGGTTCGTCGCGTGGGCCGGCGGCCAGCTCACGGTCGCCGGCTACGACGTCGCGATCCTCGACTCCGACGGCGACGGCGTGCTCGAGCCGCACCAGCACCCCGACTCGCCCGACGACACCGGTCCGATCGAGCAGCGCGTGTTCACGTTCATCCAGTCGTTCCCGATCAGCAACGACGGCGCGATCCCCCACCAGATGGAGCTGCACGCCACCGCGACGACGCTGGCGTGGGCCGGCCCCAACCAGATCACGCAGTACGACCTCGCCACCGGAACGACCTCGCAGATCGCCCCGAAGTCGGCGTGGATCGGGACCCAGGTCTACGGCTACCTCGCGTTCCTCGGCTACGACGACATCAACGACGTCTGGTACTCGGGCAACGAGTCGGCGCGCCGCGTGTTCCAGTACGACGCCGAGACGATGACCTGGGGCTACGCCTTCGAGTTCCCGGTGCTCGCCGGCGATCACATGGACGGCATGGACGTCGTCACCGATCCGAGCACCGGGATCCCCTATGTCTACGTCTCGGACATGACCAGCAACTTCATCGGCCAGTACCGGCACGATCCCGAGCTCGGCTGGGTGCAGCAGAACATGTTCTCCTACGCCGAGGCCAGCGGCGTGCCGGTCGAGGGCTTCGGCTTCGGCGCGCTCAGCCACTTCTGGGTCGGCGGCTGGAACCAGAACTCGTTCTACGAGATCGGCGGCGGCGACCTCACCGAGTTCCTCGACCCTGCGGGGTGAGCGTCCGCCGATCGCCGCGTCAGAAGTCGCCGTCCTTCACGTACGGGTGGCTCCACAGCGTCACCTGCAGCAGGCACGACTTCACCCACGCCGCGGCCATCGCCTCGACGACGTCCGCGGGATCGCCCCCCGCCGCGAGGAACGGCCGCAACGTGAACGTCACCGGGAAGACGAGCGCGAAGAGGTCACGGAACGGGACGATCGCCGTCGACGGTGCGCCGTCGGTCTGGTTCTTCTTGGTCCGGTGGTGACGCAGCCCGATCTCGTGCTGGTAGTCGAGCCACGCCTGGTCGTACTGCGCGTTGGCGGTGTCGAGGATCCACTGCCCGAAGCGCCGCCGGACCCCGCCGAGATAGTCGCCAAGCGGCTTGCCGTCGGCCTTCGCGGTGAACGAGGCCAACAGGTGCGGCTGCGATCCGACGAAGCCGTACCACACGTCGAGGATCGCCTCGGTGCGATCGACGACGAGCGCATGGGAGCGCCGGAGCGCGACGATGTCGTCGTCGCCGAAGAGCACGCTGCGCTTCATGTCCTCGAACATGGCGAGGGTGACGGGAGACCGCGCGATCGCGGTGGTGCCGTGGGTGTAGCCGGGGATGGTGGTCATGACGGACTGCTTTCTGCGGGCATGCGCCCGCGGACGCGGGCTCGCGCGGGCGACATGCCCGCGGAGCTCGTGCTTCTGCGGGTCGATTGCCCGCGGAATCGAGGACGCCAGCGTTCAGGCGCGCGGGGCGAAGCGGCGCCACACCGCGTCGCGCCGCGCGGCGTCGGCCTCGTCGTGCTCGGCGCAATCGAGGCGCAGGTGGCCCGTCGCCATCGGGGCGTCGACGAACGCACAGTGGTGCGGCATCGGCCCGTCGTGCACGTCGGGCTCGAAGAACCGGCACGTCACGCACATGCGACTGGTCGGGATGAGGCCCTGCGTCTGCAGCGAGCGGAGCATCTTCACCAGGCCGGACAGGAAGGCCGGCCGCTCGTCATCGCCGAGCTCCCCGACGGCCGCCGCGAGGAAGTCGGGCCAGGTGCTCACCTTTCGCGCGAGTGATCGGCCGTGCGCCGTGAGACCGAGCAGGCTGGCGCGGGGGTGGCGGGGATCGGGCGACTTCACGAGCGCTCCCTTGTCGACGAGCACGCGTACGGCGTCACTCGTGGTCGGCAGCGTGAGCCCGAGTCGCTCGGCGAGCTCGGTCCCCGTCAGCTCGCCCTCGGCCGCGAGCGTGGCGAGGACCTGGCCCTGGGTCGGGGACAAGCCGTCGTCGTTGGCCTTCGTCCACGCCTGGTGCTTCATCGCCAGGGCGAGCTTGTGCAGGCCCACGGCGATCCGCCGCTCGAGGGGCTCGGAGTGGTCGTCGAAGTAGATCGGGAGCCGCCGCGGCATACCCGTGGTCTAACTTAGGAGTCCTAAGTTGTCAAGCACTGACGGCCGCGTCTCAGTGCGTCCGATCGCGCGGCGCCCGGAGCTCGCGGTAGTGCTTGTGCAGGACCACCCGCGCGATGCCCATGAGGAACCCGCGGAAGTTCATGTCCGCGGTGAGCCGCGCGCGCCCGTCGACGGCGCGTAGGAAGGTCTCGGCGATGAGGTCGGCCGCCGCGTCGTCGACCGTGTCGAGCCGATAGCGGAAGAACGCGGCCACCAGGCCGAAGTAGCGCTCGAGGAGCTGGTGCCCCGCTGCGTCGTCGCCGTCCCGCCACCTCGCGAGGAGTTCGATCTCTTCGTCCACGTCGGTCAGCTCGTCAGTGACGCTCGGCACCGCTTCGATCCAAAGGCCAAGCGTGAGGTGACGATGCGTCCGCGCGCCGCGGACCGTCAAGGGAGGGCGCCTCGACGCGACGCGACGCCGACGCTCGACCGCCGCAGAGATCGCGGAAACGTTGTCAGCGGTGGGCGCCCCACTGCGGGAGCGCTCGGCCCTCGATCACCGCACCGATGTCCGGGGCGGCTCCGGCGTGGCCGTCGGTCACGTTCGCGATCGGGGCGCCGGCGTATTTCGGGCTCACCCCGGTCGCCAGGGTCGGCGCCGTCTGCGTCGTCACGAGCGTCAGGTGGTCGGCGCCGAGGGTCACGGGGCTGGTGAATGGATCGGCGACGGTGACCACATCGTCGGCGTGACGCATCGTCGCGTCGCCGAACAACGGCGTCGTCGCGGGCTGGCCGGCGCCCGCGATCGCGTCGGTCATCGACCCATACGAGGCCCCGGAGCCGGTCCACCACACCGCGCCGTCGGGGAACCATGCGTTGTGGGTGAAGTCGATCGGATCGCAGCCGCCGGACTCGATCGCGACCAGCGAACCAGAGCCCCCGCGATAGACGAGCAGGTTGTTGCGATACGACCAGTTGCGCAGCTCGCCGTTGTTGAACTGCACCCAGCCCCAGCCGGTCGAGCCCTCGGTGCGCACGATCGTGTTGTTGTAGAAGAGGAACCCGCTGTTGGTGTTGTTGAGCTTGAACGGCCCGCGGAAGGTGTTGATCGCGATGTTGCGGAACGCATACAGCGGTCCGGCATACAGGGGATCGAGCGAGACGAAGGTCGCGGAGTTGGTGATGAAGTTGTCGTAGAACCCGATGTTGCGGGTCGCGTAGTCGCCCTCGAACGCGTCGTCCCCGGTCATCGTCACGCGATTGCGATAGAAGTACACCGCCGACGAGTGGACGCCCGCGGTGACGGCGAAGGCGTCGCCGAAACCATCGAGGGTGTTCTCGAAGACCGCGTTGCCCTGGCCGGGGACGCGGATCCCGTCGTCGTTCCACGTGAGGTTCGTCGACAGGAACGGCTCGGTCCACTCGTTGTTGCCCTGCAGCAGGTTGTCGTAGACGAGCAGCGAGCGCGTGTCGCCCCACGCGACGATCCCCATGTCGACGCCGAGGATGTCGAGCCCGCGGATGGTCACCGCCTCCTGCACCGCGCCGTCCCAGAACGAGATCCCACGGGCGCTGGCGTCGGTGCCCGAGTCGACGCCGGCGCCCTGTAGCGTGAGGTCCTCGAGCACGACGTGCGACGCGGCCTGCAGCTGCAGCACGGTGCCGCCGTCCTGCGCCTCGAGCACGACGCCGGATCGCGATGCGCCGCGGACGTGGATCGGCGAATCCGCGGTGCCCGAGGCGTTCAGGTACAGGCCCGACACCGGATAGGTGCCCGCGGCGAGCTCGAGCACGTCGCCCGGCGCGAGGCCGTCGAGGATCGCCTGGAGATCATCGCCCGGCATCGCAGTCACCGTCGGTGCACCGGCGGCCGGCGGGAGCGCCCGCGTCGTCACCTCGGCGCCCTGCGATTGGTCCTCCTCGCCCGGCACGACGAGCGTCAGCTCGACGACGTACGCGACGCCGGGCTGCAGGTCGAAGATCGTCCCCGCGAACGCGTCGACGGGCGCGACGGGTGCATTGCCGTCGGTCCACTCGGGATGGATCCGCAACAGCGGATGCGCGTCGGTCCACACATCGTCGGTGCTCGGCCGGTAGCGCACGCGCACCTGGGCATCCGCGGCGATCGTGCCCTCGACCGTGGCATGGATCGCGAGCTGCTCGGGGGTCGCGAGCTCGAAGCTGACCGCGAGCCCGGCGATGTCGCCCCCGGTCGAAACCTCGCCGGCGGTGTCGTCGGCGGTGGCGCTCGCGCTCGCGGTGGCGGTCGCCGTCGCGTCGTCGGTCGCCGTCGCGTCGGTGCTGTCGTCGCCGTTCGTCGCGGGCCCGGTCGGCGTGTCGTCGGCCGTCGCGGCGCCCGAGGATCCGCCGGTCGTGGGGTCGGAGGACGGATCGTCACCGCAGGCGGGCGCGAGGGCGAGGACGACGGCGGCGGCGAGTCGGGCGGACGTGGGCATGGATCGGAGGCGACGCGCTGCAATGCCCGCGCCGCGGCTCCGCAGCGCGGATGTGCAGGGCGATGGGCGGCCGTGGGGGCCGAGGCCCGCGGACGGTGGCGGGGACGACCCCGCCAGGCGAGGCGCGGGCTATTCTCGCGTGCATGCCAGGCTGGTGGGACAAGCTCCGCAGGCCCAAGGGATCGGAGGCGTCCGCCGAGCCCGGCCCCACGCCGTCGCCTGCGAAGTGGCTCGCACCCGACGATCGCGGCAACCCGTTCGGCGTGCCGCTGCTCGACCTGATGGTGACGCAGGAGTTCGTCGCGACCTCGAAGGACCCCGCATGCGCCACGCGGGCGTTGTCGTGGCGCACGTCGATCGGGACCGAGCTGGACCCCGCAGACGCACTGCGTGCGCCTCCGATCGAGTGCGCGCTCGAGTTCCCCGCTGCACGACAACTCCCCGAGGGGATTCTCTACGCACCGCCATCGATGGACGAGAAGTGGGTGATCGCGTGGCGGGACGGGCACGTGCTGGCCGCGCGCAGCTGGACCGGTCGCGTCGACGCCGTCGCGCGCGCCGAGCTCGTCGGAGACCGGCTGCGGATCGATCGCCTCTGGGTCGTGCAGGAATCCCCGCTGCGCCTGGGGCCGCTGCCCGCTTCGTTCGACTGGCTGATCCGTGCGCATGCCCTGGCGCAGCGCATTCCGTTCCCGCTCACCGAGGCCGCCGCCGAGCTGTTCGAGCGGACCCCTGCAGCCGCGTTCTCCGCCTTCGGCAAGGCGATCTTCTGCGGGACCAGGACGTGGTCCCCACCACCGATCCGAGGCGCGCTGCGGAGCGATGGTGCGATCGTCCAGGCCGTGCGTGACGGTGACCCCGCGGCCATTCGGCGAGCCGTCGCCGAGGGCGACCACGTCGATGCCCCGAGCACGTTCGCCGGCTACACGGCGCTCCACATCGCGATCGTGCGGGGTGACCTCCCGGCCTATCGAACCCTCCGCGAGCTCGGCGCGAGCCCGACGGTGCTCGCGGATCGCGGAGCCCATGCACTCGGCATCGCGATCGTCCATGGCGCCGCAATGGAGATCATCGAGTCACTCGTCGACGCCGGACTCGACCCGCGCACGCCCAACGACGACGGCTTCGACGCCCTGCACGCCACCGCGGAGACCAACCGAAGCGAGCTGGTGCATTGGCTCCTCGCGCACGGGCTCTCGCTCGAGAACCGCACGAAGCATGGACACACCGCGCTGCACATCGCGTGCGCGCTCGGGCACGTCGAGACCGCATCGGCGTTGCTCGACGCGGGGGCGGACCCGCAGGCGACCTCGCCCGGGGGTACGCCCCTCGACGTCGCCCGAGCGGAGCGCAAGGCGGGGACGACGGCGCTCATGGAGTCGCGGGTGCGGTGACGTCGACGACGCGGCCCACCCCATCGCAGCGACCCATTCGACCGCCTCCCCGGCCGAACCGTGCGCACGAGTGTCCCGCACACGTCGCGCCGAGCGCGTTCGTCGGCCGCTCAGCCCGGGACGTGGACGCGGTGCGTGCGACCCGAGCGCTCCGTGACGAAGAGCTCGTCGCCCGACCATGACAGGCCTACCGGCAGATCCGTGTACGTGCCCGTCCAGCCGAGGATCTCGTCGGCCGTTCTCGCTGGCATGCGCATGACGTTGGACGACCAGTGCTTCGCGAGCCACGTGCTGCACGATCGCGTCGCGGGGCTGCCGGTAGACGTGCGCGCGCGGTTCATTCGCGCCCTGGCTGCGTCGATGGCCTCGCCGTGACCCGGGACGCGCGCCGTGAACCTCCAGACGCGCGGCCCCACTGCAAGCGCTCGCGGGCCGGTGGTTCCTCGAAGAGGCCCGCTCGTGACGACGCAGGCCCGCGCGGAAATCCGGACAGGCGTTCACCGTCGAGCGAACAGCCAGAACAGCACCGCGACCGCAGCGCAAATGGCGGCCGCGATCAGCCGTGCGGAACTCAGCAACCCGATGCTCGCGGCCCACGCAAGCACCGACACGCTGTAGCTCGTGACACGCACGAGGCCGCGCCGTCGTTCGCCACGGTCGATGGCATCGAGCCGGTCGGCGTAGTACAGCGAGAGGAGCCCCTTCGGCTGAGATTCTTGGTCGTCTTCCACGGGCGCTGACAACTCGGAGACTCGGAGGAACAGCGCTCACGGTAGCGCGGCGGGGGACCGAGGGATAGGGACCCGAACACGTCGCCCCGCCGAAACATTGCAGCTCGCCGTCAACGCGGCGGACGCAGGATCCGACTGGGCGTGACCGCTACCGCGCTGGCCGAGCCTCCCGCCCGCCGCCGCCCCTCACAACAGCCCGAGCTCGCGGGCCCGCAGCGCCGCGCGGGTCCGGTCGTTCACGTCGAGCTTGGTGAAGATGTTGGTGAGGTGGTTCTTCACCGTGCCCTCGGCGATGTGCAGCGCGCTCGCGATCTCCTTGTTCGTGGCGCCGCGCGCGAGCAACTTGAGCACGTCGATCTCGCGGCGCGACAGGCCGGCGGTGTCGGAGGGTGCGTCGCCCAGGCGCCGGGCCATGCGGGCGAACTCGGTGACGACCTTGTGCGTCACGGCGGACGCCAGGCGACCGCGGCCCTCGGCGGCCTCGCGGATGGCGTCGCCGATCTCCTCCGCCGTGGCGTCCTTCAGCAGGAACGCGAGCGCCCCCTCGCGCAGCGCCTCGAACACGAGCTGGTCGTCGTCGAACGTGGTGAGCACGACGATGCGCGCGTCGCTGCCCGCCTCGCGCAGCCGCCGGATCGTCTGCACGCCGTCGAGCTCGGGCATGCGGAGGTCGAGCAGCACCACGTCGGGCTGCAGCAACGGGACCTGGCGCAGGCACTCGAGGCCATTGCTCGCCTGGCCGACGATCTGCAGGGTGCCGTCGCCCGCGAGCAGGCTGCACAGCCCCTGGCGGAAGAGCGCCTGATCGTCGACCACGAGCACGCGCGGGATCATGCCGCGTCGACCTCGACCCGCAGGCAGAACCCGTTGCCCGCCGACGACGACACGTCGAGCCGACCGCCGACCGACTGCAGGCGCTCGGCGATGCCGCGCAGGCCGAAGCCGTGGCGCAGCTCGTCGGTGCCGGCGCCATCGTCGACGACCTCGAGCCGCACGCACGACGGCGTGTACTCGAGGCGCACGGACACCGCCTGGGCGCGGGCGTGCTTGACGACGTTGGTCATCGCCTCCTGCAGCGCGCGGTAGATCGCGAACTCGGTCGCAGGCGCCAGCGCTCGCTCGTCGCCGACGACGTCGACCTCGTGGGCGAGGACGGCCTCGGGCAGGCGGGCCAAGAGCGCCCGGATCCGCGTGCCGAGGGTCGCGACGTCCGAGCGGTGGCGCAGCAGCGAGACCGCGTCGCGCAGCTCGTGCATCGCCCGCCGCGTCGACTCGCCGACCTGATCGATCGCCTGCAGCAGCGCCGGGTCGCCGTGATCCTCGGACTGCTGCGCGAGGCGACGCGCGAGCTGGGTGTGCACGTGCGCCGTGGCCAGCGAGTGACCGAGGTTGTCGTGGAGCTCGTGGGCGATCCGCGTGCGCTCCTGGGCGGCGGCGAGCGCCTCGGTGGTCGCGAGGTCGCGGCGCAGCATGTCGTGCGCCGCGTGGAGCTGCGACGCCAACGACTCGGCACGGAACCGCGACAGCAGCGTGCTGCGCATCAACGCACCGAGGACGAACATGTTGCAGGCCGCGAACATGAGCTCCCGCGGCTGCATGTCGTACTCGGGTGGATGCGCGTCGCCGAGCCACAGGATCCCGAGCGTCGCTGCGCCCCACATGCCCAACGTCGCCGCTCCGGCGCGGGCGGGCGGCAGTCGCATGGCGAGCGCGGCGACGAGCACGATGAATGCCCCGGCCGCGGCCCAGCCATAGAACGACAGCTCGATCACCGCGGCGGCGACCGACACCGTCAGCCATTGGGGTCGCGACGCGCCGTGGACGAGCGCGAGGGCCCAGACGCAATCGAGCCCCACGATCGTCCAGCGAAAGGGCTCGCCGGGCCACAGCGCCAGCGTCACGTTCGATACCAGCACGACGGTGCTCGCGACCTTCGCCCAGAAGCGGATCTGCACCCGCAGCTTGACCTCGACGTCGCCGTCCTCGATCGCGTTCGTCCCCACGTCGGCGGGGAGTCTAGCGGCCTCCGGCAGCGCCGCCATACCGGCCAAAGGTCATGCTCGATTCGGTCGCGCGGGCCACAATCGTGACCTCGCGGCGCCTCGACGGGTCCGCGGTCGTGCCGTAGACCGCTGGCACGAGCATGGGCCGTAGGATTCCGTCGATCGCGATCGCGTGTGCATTGCTGTGCACCCCCAAGGGCGCCGCCGCGCTCGAGCCGCTGACGCGCTACCTCGAGGCCGGGCGCAGCCACGCCGCCGAGGCCCGCGAGGCCGCGGCCACCGTCGCGGCGCGCCAGGCCGACACCCGCGCCGAGCGGGCGGGTCTGTTCCCGGCCCTCGAGGCGTCGGCGGGCTACACCCGCAATCAGTACGACATCGTCGCGCGGATCCCCAACGCGGCCGGCGGCTTCGACGAGGCGACGTTCACCCCACGCAACCAGCTCGACGCGTCGGTGACACTCACGGTGCCGTTGCTCGACCTCGGCGCGATCCGTCGGACGCAGTCGGCCCGCGCCACCCTGCAGGCCGCCGCTCGCGATCGCAGCGTCGCGCTCGTCGACCTCGACGATCGGATCGTCGCGGCCTACACCAACCTCATCGCCTACGAGGCGCTCTCGCGATCGGCCGAGGGTGGCCTCGACGCGGCCCGAGCGAACCTCGAGGTCGTGCGCGCCCGCGAGTCCGGCGGCCTGGCCTCCGATCTGGACGTGCGCCGCGCCACCGCCCAGGTCGCCGCGGCCGAGCAGACGATCGCCGAGGCTGCGCTGCGCAAGCGCAGCGCCGCCCGCGAGCTCGAGGCGATCACCGGCATCGCCGTGTCCGATCCGATCCCCGCACCGCCCGCGGATCTCCGGGCCGAGGCCGCCCTGCCGACCTGGCTCGACGGCCTCGAGGGCACCGACGAGGTCGCGTCGGCGCGGACGAAGATCCGCGTCGCCGAGGCCAACCTCCGCGCGCGGCGATCGGTGTTCCTGCCGCTCTTGTCGGCCCGCGCCACCGAGCGGCTGACCAACGCCGCCGGCTTCGGCGAACCCGCGCAGTGGGCCGTCGGCGTGACCCTCACCGCGCGCTTCGACGTGCAGGCGATCCACAGGGCCCGGGCCGAGCGCGCGAACGTGATGGCGAGCGAGGCCCGCTACGATCTGGCCAAGCGCAGCAAGCGGCTCGAGATCGAGGACGCGCACGATCGCGTCGAGTCCCTGCGCGTGCGGGCCGTCGCGGCTGCGGCCGAGGCCGACGCGAACCGGGCCGCGCTGGCGGTCGCGCAGGCCCGCTACGAGGGCGGCACCGCGACGCAGCTCGAGGTGGTGCAGGCGCTGCGCGACGGCTTCGTCGCCGAGGCGGGCCGGATCCAGGCGACGAGCGAGCTGTCGTACGCCCGCGCGCAGCTGCGGCTCGCGGCGGGTCGCGCGGTGGAGGACCTGCGATGACGCCGGCTCCCAAGACCCCACGACGACATCGCCGGGCGTGGTTCGGCTACCGCGCGCGGGCCATGGCCGCGCTCGGCGTCGAGATGATGATCTACGACAAGCCCAAGCTTGCCGGCACGCTCGTCGGGGTCGTGTTCGCGGTGGTGCTGTCGCTGCAGCAGCTGAGCATCCTGTTCGGGCTGCTCGACAAGAACACGATGTTCGTCGACCACGCCGGCGCCGACGTGTGGATCACCCCGGCGGGCACCGAGCAGCTGCAGCCCGGCGCGCCGCTGTCGGACGCGGTGCTGATGCGCGCGCGGACGACCCCAGGCGTCGCGATCGCCGAGCCGCTGGTCTACTCCGGCGCCGTCATCAAGACGCCGATGGGCGCCTCCGAGCCGGTCACGCTCGTCGGCACCGCGGCGCCGATGCGCCTGGGCGGACCGTGGGCGATGGTCGCGGGCGATCCCGACGTGCTCGCGCACCCCGACACGGTGATCTTCGAGGACGCCGAGCGCAACAAGCTCGGCGCGCTCAACCTCGGCAGCCGCCGCGAGCTCAACGGCCGACTGGTGAGCGTCGGCGGCTTCACCTGGGGCCTGATGCCCTTCGGGCCGCCGTACGCGTTCGGCGACATCGAGCTGGTGCGCGAGCTGGTGCGAGTGCCCGCGAACCAACACACGTTCGTGCTCGTGCGCGTCGACGCGGGCGAGGATCCCGACGAGGTCGCCGCGCGACTCGGCGCCGCGCTGCCCGAGACCAAGGTCATGACGCGGGCGCAGTTCCACGACTCGATCGTCGGGCGCCTGATCGCCGATCAGCTGGGCGTGTCGTTCGGCACCTCGACCGCGTTCGGCCTGCTGGTCGGCTTCGCGATCGTGGCGCTGTCGATGTTCTCGTCGGTGCTCGACCACATCCGCGAGTTCGGGACGCTGAAGGCGATCGGCTGCACGAACTTCGATCTGACCAAGCTGCTGCTCGCGCAGTCGATCGGCTACGCGGTGTTCGGATCGCTGCTCGGCATGGCACTGGTCACCGGCATGTCCGAGGGCATCCGCAGCCCGCAGCTGGTGCCGATCATCGTCCCCGAGCTGTACCTGCTCGCCCCCGCCGCGATGATCCTGCTGTGCATGTTCGCCTCGGGGCTGGCGCTGCTGCGCGTGCGTGGCCTCGAGCCGGGGATGGTGTTCCGATGAGCGCCGAGCTGGCCGTCGATGCCCGCGGCATCGCGAAGACCTTCGGCAGCGGCGCGCTCGCGTTCCAGGCGCTGGCCGGCGTCGACCTGCAGGTGCGCCGCGGCGAGTTCGTGATGCTCGCGGGGCCGTCGGGCAGCGGCAAGACCACGCTGCTATCGATCCTGGGCTGCGTGCTCGGCAGCACCGCCGGCGATCTGTCGCTGTTCGGCACCCGCGTCAGCGGTCTGCCCGAGCGCAAGTTGCCCGCGGTGCGCATGGCCACGATCGGCTTCATCTTCCAGGGGCACAACCTCCTGCCGGCTCTGACGGCGCGCGACAACGTCGCCTTGGTGTTGAAGATGAAGGGCTGGTCGGTGGGCGACGCCAACGCGGAGGCCAAGCGGTTGCTCGAGCGGGTGTCGCTCGGCGCCAAGCTGCACGCCCGGCCCGCGGAGCTCTCCGGCGGACAGCGCCAGCGCGTCGCGATCGCCCGCGCGCTCGCGGGCGATCCTCCGCTGGTGCTCGCCGACGAGCCGACCGCCGCCCTCGATGCGGCCAGCGGTCTGCAGGCGACCGAGCTGTTGCGCGAGGTCTGCCGCGAGCGCGGCGACACCGTCATCGTCGTCACCCACGACAACCGCATCTTCCACCTCGCCGATCGCATCGTGCACATCGAGGACGGCCACATCGTGCAGGAACAGACAGGAGCAGCCCCGTGAGACGCTTTCGCTGGTTCACCGCCGTCGTCGCCCCCGCGGTCACGATCGGCCTGGTCGCGGTCGTCGCCCGCGCCTACGTCGCGCCGTCGCCCACTGATCCACGCCCCGCCGACGTCGAGATCGCCGCGCGCGAGGCGGTCCCCCAGACCGGCCTCGACGAGCGCATGGCCGTGCCCGAGGGCGACTTCGTCGGCGGCAACGGGGTCGTCGAGCCCAACGGCCGCGAGGTGAAGGTCTCCGGCGACGTGGGTGGACGCATCGTCGCGATCGCGGCGCAGGAGGGCCAGTTCGTCGAGGCCGGCGCGCGGTTGGTCGAGCTCGAGCACGGCGTCGAACAGGCGGCGCTCGCCGCCACCGAGGCCGAGGTGCTCGCTGCCCAGGCCGAGCTCGACCGCACGCTCCGCGGCAATCGTCGCGAGGACGTGCGGGCTGCCCAGGCCGACGTCGAGGCGGCCCTCGCCCGCGCCGAGCTCTCCGCCGGCGTGCTCGCCCGACTCGAGTCCGTGATCGCCAAGGGCGGCGCCACCGTCGACGAGCTCGAGCGCGCGCGCAAGCAGGCCGACGTCGACACCGCCACCCTGCGCCAGATCGAGGCCCGGCGCGACGCGAGCGTCCGCGGCTCGCGTCGCGAGGACATCCAGGCCGCCCGCGCGCGCCTCGTCGCCGCGCAGGCCCGACGCGACCAGGCCGCCGCGACGTTGGCGAGTCGCTTCGTCGACGCACCGCTGGCGGGGGAGCTGCTGCAGAGCAAGTTCCGCGTCGGCGAGTACTACCAGCCGGGTGGTGCCGATCCGCTGGTGGTGATGGGCGACACGCGGACGTTGCACGTGCGGGTGGATGTCGACGAGCGTGATGTCGCGAGGCTCGAGCTGGGGGCGCGCGCGATCCTGCGGGTGCCCGCGATGCCGGGGCGCGATCTCGGTGGTGAGGTGGTGGAGATCGGGCGCCGCATGGGTCGCAAGAACCTGCGGACGGATGATCCGGTGGAGCGCAACGATACGAAGATCCTCGAGGTGGTGGTGAAGATCGCGGAGCCGGCGGGGCTGGTCGTCGGGCAGCGGGGGATGGTCTACATCGCGGCGAAGTAGGGGGGGTGTGACTCGGGGTTCGGCTGCGGGCTGGGCTGAGCGCGGCGTCGTCCCGAGCATGCGGGTGCAGAAGTCCGCGATGGGCTCGAGGCAGCATCCAGGTCCTCGACGGCGATCGCGGAACGCACGTGCCCCCCGCTCGCAGCTCTTCGACGACGCACAGTGAGCGGGGTTCGGCGGGGGCTCGGCCGGAATCTCACCTGAACCGTCGCCTTCCCGTGATCGAAACCGGGTCGGATTCGTTTTCCCTGTTGTGAACCAACAACTCACGAGCAAGACGTACACAGGTGAAGCATTCGCGAAGGCACTCGAGGCGGGGTCGCTGAGGGCATCCATCGTCCGCACGGGGATGGTGAAGCGGGATGCGGAGGACCCGAAGGTGGTGCTGTTCACCGAGTCCGGGTGTGACGGGTGGATCAAGGTGCCGATCGAGATGATCGAGGAGGTCGCGCATCTCTCGAGCGCGAGGTGCAAGGATCACGACCACCCGGTGGTGCAGATCCGCTTCAAGGAGCCGGACGATGGGCCAGCGCGCGTGTTCGCCGACCTGGCACGTGCGGCTGCGAACCTGCCGCTGAGCTTCGACGAGAGGATCGGCGACGATGTGGCTCCGGACGGGGTGTTCCGCCAGAGCGGCGGCGGGGGCACGACGGGCGGCACCGGGGGAGGGCTCGACGGCTGCAAGTGCATCGGCTACGAGTGGAACCTTCGTTGGGTGCGCATCCGGGTTCCCGGGGGATTCCTCTGGGCACCCATCCGGACGCGTGGTCAGTGCACGATCTACGAGTGCAGCCCGCGTTGAGCTCGACAACGCCGTCAGTGCGTGCCCGGCCGCCGAGCATGGGCACGCATGCGCCAGCTGGCCTACGGGCCTTTCGGGTGGTTCTTCCGCGCCGTCTCGTCACAACGTCGGCGAGACGGCCCTGCCGAGACGCACGTGTTCCGGCGTGACGGGGAGCGACGCTCGAAGCTGAGCCTGACGCGTCGATCCCTGCGAAACCGACGTCGAGCATCCGCGGTCGGCATGCGGCCCCTGGACGCCGGGGCGGATCTTCACCCGAAGGCACTTCCGAGTGGACTGCACCGACTGCACCAACGACCCGTGTGTCGGCGCCAGCGGTGCGTGCGGCCGCGCCCACGCGTTCGACCCCATCGCCGCGGCCGCGAGCGCGGCGCTATGATGTCGGTCGGTGAACCCCGGCAGCGACTCGGCGAGTCCCGCCGAACCGACGGTCGTCGAGCGCCACGACGCAATGGCCGGAGCCAGCGCGACCGTGTCTCGCGCCGTCGAGCTCGAACCCCGGCCCGAGATCGGCCGCTACATCGTCATCGACGAGATCGGCGCCGGTGGCATGGGGCGGGTGTATCGCGCCTACGATCCCAAGCTCGGTCGCGAGGTGGCGCTCAAGCGCCTGCGCCTGTCGGGTGACGAGCGCAGCGCGACCGCGCGGATGCTGCGCGAGGCCAAAGCGATGGCCCTGCTGTCGCACCCCAACGTCGTGCCGGTGTACGACGTCGATGTCGACGGCGGCACGCTCTTCATCGCGATGGAGTACGTGCGCGGGTCGACGCTCGACGCGTGGCTGCTGCGTCACCCACCCGACTGGCGCGGCGTGATCGCGATGTTCGTGCAGGCGGGTCGTGGCCTCGCCGCCGCGCATGCCCAAGGGCTCGTGCACCGCGACTTCAAGCCGAGCAACGTCGTCGTCGGCGAGGAGGGTCGGCCACGCGTGATGGACTTCGGGCTCGCGCGCGCGGTCGGTGACGCGCTCGCCGAGCCGATGCCCGACGCGCTCGTGCAGGTTCCATTCGGCAACGTCGGAGATCTCGGCGCGACGCTCACCGCGGACGGCACGGTCGTCGGCACGCCGCGCTACATGGCGCCCGAGCAACACCTGGGCGATCCCGTCGATGCGCGTACCGACCAGTACGGGTTCTGCGTCGCGCTGTGGGAGGCGCTGTATCGCAAGCCGGCCTTCACGACGCGCAGCATCACCGAGCTCGGCGCGGAGAAGCTCCGTGGCGCACCGAAGTCGCCCGCGGGCACGAAGATCCCGGCGAGCGTGCACGCGATCGTTGCGCGCGGGATGTCGCGCGACCCCGCTCTGCGCTGGCCCGACATGGGCGCGCTGCTCGGGGCGCTCGAAGGCGTGACCGCACCGCGCGCGCGACGGTGGCTCGTCGCGCTGGTCCCGGTGGCCGCAGCGGCGGTGCTCGGCGCATGGTCGATGCAGGCCCCTGCGTGCGGAGACGGCGATCTCGACGAGCTGTGGAACGACGGCGCACGCACGCGCGTCGAGCAAGCGATGCTCGCGACCGGTGCGTCGTACGCCGCGTCGACCGCCCAGCGGGTCGTCGCCGCGCTCGACGGTCACGCGTCCGCGTGGAGGCAGATGCACGTCGATGCGTGCACCGCCACCAACGTGCGGCACGAGCAATCCGACGAGGCGTTCGATCTGCGCATGGCGTGCCTGCAGCAGCGACGACGCGAGCTCGGCGACACGATCGAGCTGCTCGCGACCGCCGACGCGGACGTCGTGTCGCGAGCGATCGAGGTGGTCGCCGCGCTGCCTCCGCTCGCGCCATGCGCCGACGTCGCGACGCTGCGCGAGCGCACTCCTCCGGCGGATCGAGCCGACGTGCGCGAGGCCGTCGAAGACGTGCGGGCCGAGCTGGCTCGCGCGCGGCTGCAGACGCGCGCGGGCAAGCTCGACCTCGCGCTGGCCACGGCACGAGCGGCTCACGCGGTCGCGGACGCGAGCGGGTATGAGCCGATCGCGATCGAAGCCGAGACCGAGGTCGGATCGATTCTCGTCGCGGCCGGTCGCTTCGACGACGCCGTCCCACTGCTCGAGCGCGCGTACGATGCAGCGCTCGCGAGCCGCAACCTCCACGCCGCGGCCGCCGCCGGGATGTCGCTCGCCCACGCGATCAAGGATCAGGGCGCCAGCGTCGAGCAGTTCGAGTGGCTCGTGCGCGCTGCGATGGGCATGGCCGAGGGTGACGGCACCGATCCGATCCTCCGCAGTCAGGCGCTGGCCCAATACGGCGGTGTGCTCATCGATCGCACGCGCGAGGTCGAGGCAGAGGTCTACGTCGACAAGGCCGTGGACACGCTCGCAGCGGCGCTCGGACCGGATCACCCCGAGCTCATCCCGCTCATGATGGACCAGGCTCTCCTCGCGCGCGCGCTCGAGCGCCGCGAGGAGGCGCGCGACATCCAGCTGCGCATGCTCGAGATCGCCGAGAAGGCCTACGGTCCCGATCACCCCGAGGTCGCCGATCCGCTGCGGTTGATGGGCCTCGACGCGCTCGTGAGCGGTCGTGGCGACGACGCGAACGCCTTGTACTCGCGCGTCGCGAAGATCTACGAGGATGCCTATGGGCCGCGGCACGCAGCGACCATCGACGCGCAGGTGATGCGAGCGAACGCCCTGGGCATGCTCGAGCGCAAGGACGAGGCGCTCGCGATCATCGAACAGACGCTCGAGCACATGAACGCGACGCACGGCGAGACCCACCCGTCGTTCGCCAACACCCTGCACAACATCGCGAACTTCTACGGCGGCGTCGGTGAGGTCGCCCGCAGCGTCGAGCTCTTCCGCGAGGTCGTGCGAGTCCGTCGCGCGATCGGACAGAAGAGCGTGCTCGCGTCGAGTCTCTCGTCGCTCGCCATGGGCCTCGAACGCGTCGGCAGGCCCGACGAGGCCGAGACCGTGCTCGAAGAGGTCATCGCGCTCGAGAACGAGATCCATGCCGACGACGGCGTCTACCAGACCCAGGCGCACGCGCTGCTCGCCGCCATCTATCGCCGGCGCGGCGAGCATCGACGCGCGCTCGAGCTACTCCAGGCGGCACTCGCCCGCGTCCCCGCCGCCGACGGACTGCAGCACGTCCGCGCTCGCTGGGAGCTCGGCAAACTGCTGTGGGATCTCGACGTCGATCGTCCACGGGCCGTCGCCATGGTCGCGCAGAGCCACGATCGACTCGCCGCGTTCGACGCCCCCGGCGACGAGGGCCGCGAGGCCGTCGCCGAGATGAAGCAGTGGCTCGATACGCACACCATCGTTCCGGCCGAGGATCCGTTCGCGGATTGACTGCGTCGTCGTCCGACGCCCGCGCTGGCAGGTGATCTCGTCGATCGGCCTCGGCTCACGTCCGCGCGAATCGCCCGGCGCAGTCCTGCAGCACGTGGCCGTACGCCACGCCCCAGCCCGCGACGGCGCCGGAGATCGCGATCGCGATCCACACGCCCTCGAGGTGGGTGCGTAGCGCGAGGGCCCCGGCCATCATCCCGATCACACCGCAGAGGCGAAGCGTCACCGCGATCGCACCGCCGAGCTTTCGATCGAACGCCTCGCGGCGCAGCGTGACCCCGATCGCATGCGCGACGAGCAGCGGGCCGAGGACCGCGGCGAGGGTCCAGGCCTCGGCGAAGCGGGCGTCGATCGCCATGACAAACAGCCAACCACCGGCGATGGCGTGGCCGAGGGCGAAGGGCACGAGCAGCCAGAAGCGATCGCGAGGCATGGGCGACGGATCGAGGATGCCGCGCAACCCCGCGTCCTGGTAGACCCGGCCGGGCGAGAAACGATCACGACTCGCGGATCGCGGCGAGATCCGCGATCGTTCCGGGGCCTCGGCGGTCTACTCCCCTTGCCCCCGAAGCCCGAATGATCGCCACCACCGACCCGCCTGCTGCCCGCCCGTGGGCGCTTCGTCACGTGACCAAGCTCCTCGTGGGTGCGGGCCTGTTGCTGCTGCTCGACTCGCGCACGACGAACCTGCTCGTCGAGGCGCCCGACTGGCACTTCGACGACACGCTGGGCGGCGACGATACGGCGCCGGGATGGCGGCAATACGTCGCGAACGGGGGGCGCACCGACAAGGCGCAGGTCGAGCTCGACCGACTCCACGCGCGATCGCGATCGTTCCTCGCCAACACCGGTGCGACGCGGCCCGACGGTCTCGATCCGTGGCTCGCGATCGTGCGCACCCGCGTCGACGAGCGCATCTATCTCGTGGCCGAGCCGTTGGTGGTCGACCACCAGAGTCTCGCGGCCCTGCGTCCGCAGGTGGACGCCCTCCCCGGGGCCACGCTGGTGGGGCTCGACGACGCGCTGCAGGATCGCGACACGAACTGCGCGAGCGGGTTGTCGAAGGCGTTCGCCGAGGCCACCGGGGCGAGCGTGATCGTGATCGAGCATCCCGCCGCGTACGAGGCCCGCGTCACGCCCGATGCGCCGCGCATCGCGATGACCTGGTCCGCGCGCGCGAACGGTCGACTGTACGGTGGGCCCGGCGATCGCTACGTCCTGCCCGGGCTGATGTTGACCGCGACGCTGCACCTGCAGGTGGCGGACGAGACGATCTCGAGCCTCGAAGCCACCGGCGATCCGGGGGCGAGCTTCACGTTCACGACCTACGCGCCCAGCTTTCCGTTCGGCGGCGAGCCGGACACGTTCGGGATCACGGGCGCGATGATCGAAGCGGCATGCGGGCACCTCGGCCAACAGTGGATCGAGGACCTCACCGGACTCGCGCCGCCCGTCGTGAAGGACGACGTGCCCGTGGCCGATCATTGCCGGGCCGGCGATGCGCAGGCATGCCTGGCGGCGGCCGCCGATCTGCGCGCGAGCGATCCCCAAGCCGCGCTCGGGTTGCTCATGCGCGGGTGTCACTCCTTGGGGCTGTTCGCCTCCGCGAGCTGTGTGTCGGCCGCCGATCTGGCGTTGGAGATCGGCGGTGATCTGGCAGAGGGCCAGGCCTCGCTGCTCCTGCAGGATGGTTGCGCGGCCCACGACGCGACGGCGTGCGCACGCTCGGCGACGCTGTCGCTGGCGAACGAGGGCGACCCCACGTCGTGGACCGATGCGTATCGCCTGCGCTTGCGCGCGTGCGACCTCGGTAGCGCGCAGGCGTGCCTCGATGCGGCCGATCAGATCGGCACGGCCGCGAAGGATCGCCCGGCGTCCCCGATGCGCGCGCGCGTGCTCGCGGCGCGTGCATGCGCTGCGGGCCTGCAAGCCGCGTGCACGCACACCGACGACGGCACCCGCGAGCCCGCGATCGGCGACGTCGCGCTCGACCCCCGCGACACGATCTTCGACGTGCGCTGGGGAATGTGGTTCGAGGGGCAGGCCACCGAGGTCGTCTGGATCGCGAGCCCCGCGACGAAGGCCGAGCTCGAGCAACGGCTCGCGTCGCCGATGGCCACCGGTCGCGCCCGGGTATACGAGGCGACCGACGCACCACCGGGGGTACGGCCGCCCGCTGACGCGGTCGCGATCTTCGGAGTCATCGACGCGCCCCATCCCGATCGACGCCCGTGCCCGGTGTGCCCGGCGGAGATCCGCGACAACCCGTTCATGGTGCCGTCGTCGTGCACCTGCCTGCCGGTGTCAGCGCGTTGATCCGAACTGGAAGGTGGAAGGAGCGTGGCCAAGACCGACAACAGCCAGAACGTCGCGGGAGCGATCCGCCGGGGACACGCTCGCGCTCGGCTCCGACGAAGCAATCCACGCGGGGGAAGTCGCTCGGGATCAGGCCCTGCGCACCCACCTGCTCGAGATTCACAGGACGTCTTCGCAGGTGATCCCCGCCATCCACTGCACGTTGCGCGTGTAGAAGTAGAACGTGGTGTCGACGTCGATGTCGTACTCCGAGGTCACCTCCTCGCTGATGGTGCAGCTGGTCAGCGTGGTGTCGATGCACTGCACGGTGTACGCGTCGTCGCCGGGCGGGCAGCTGTCGTCGAAGCAGCTCGCACTCTCGTACGTGCACACGTTCATCGGCTCCTCCGGGTCGTCGAGCGACGGGGCACAGCCGAACAGGACGACGATCGAGGCGAAGGGGAGAGTGGCGAGTGCGCGCATGGCGGGGGGCTCCTGACCGCCGGAGTGTCCCTCGGGCGGGTTTCGATCCCGAGTCACCCCGCGCGCCGGTCGATCCATCTGCGGCGTGACGATTTCGCGTCCGGCTTAAACCGTTCACCCCCCGTTGGAACTCCAGCCCGCGATGACACACCAACCACGCGCCGCGCGGCGCATCCTGCGTCCCACGACTCTCCTCACGCTGATGCTCGCCCTCGGCGTCTCCGTCACCGCTTGCGACAAGGCCAAGAAGGGCGAGACCGAGACCCCCGGTGCCTCGGCCGATGCGACCGCACCCGACGCGCCGACCTACGAGACCGCCGTGGAAGAAGCCAAGGATCTCCCCAACCGACTCACGGCCAAGGTCGAGTGGGTGGCGCAGCCGATCACGGATGCGGCGACGGTCGCCGCGGATCTGCAGTCTCTCAAGGCTTCGAGCGGACTCGATGCGAGCCAGTTCTCCGCCATGGCCAATGCCGCGTTCACGGGCGGCAAGGTGGAGATCGCGGCGGACATCCAGATCGACGCGGAGCAACGCGCGCGGCTCGAAGCCACGCTCGCGAAGCTCGGGAGCATCGGGCCCGCGCTGAAGAGCGTGCCCGTGCGCGCGAAGCAGGCGACCGGCGACGTGCTGAAGCTCGCGATCAAGGCACCGACGGTCGCGCGCAAGGCAGCCAAGGAGATCAAGGGCTCGCTCGCGTCCGCCGAGGGCGAGGTGAAGGTGAAGCTCGAAGCCGACCTGCAGGAGATCACGGCGATGCCGGCCAAGATCAAGGGCGAGGTCGGTGCCGCGAAGACGAAGATCCTCGGCCTTCCGAAGGAAGCCGCCGAGGCGACCGCGAAGCTCACTGCAAGCTTCGCCGCCGGGTGACGTGCGCGAAGACGGCGACCTGTGCCTCGGTGACGTGCGCGTGCAGGCGACGGCCCGCGGATTCACTCGGTGAGTCCCCGAGGACCAGCCGGCGGCCGCGCACGGCGTCTCGAGACCAGCCGCCGCCCACGTGAGCGCCTCGGGACGCGCCAGTCGATTCAGTTCGTGTATCGACGACCTCAGCTCGTGCCGGCCCGCGGCACGGATACCCGCTTCAAACCCCGCAGGCGCATCGTCGACGGACCTTGACTCTCCGCTCGCATCGCGACAGCCTTTGCACATGCGTGTCGTTCGAGCGGGATTGCTCGTGTCGTGGGTCGTTTCCTGCGGGTCGAAGGCCGGCGACGCGCCGACCGGCGAGTCGAGCGGCGAGTCGTCGACGTCCGCCGACACCGGGACGACCGGCGATGACATCTCGCCGTGCGTCGACGACGACGACTGCATGGGCAACCTAGCCTGCGAAGACGGTACGTGCATCGGCTGCATCGTCGACGAGGACTGCGGCGGCACGCTGCAGTGCAGCGACGGTTACTGCTTGGCGCTCGAGGATCTCGCGGTATGCGAGCAGTCCGCGGGCGCCACGTGCGGCAACGGATCGATCGAGATGCTCGAGGAGTGCGACGGCACAGCCGGGTGCACCGAGTGCAGCTCGGACGTCGTACCGACCCCGTGGATCGTTGCCGAGGGTATATCGCGGCTGGTGCCGACGTCGGATGGCGGCGCGATCGCGTTGACCGACGAGTTCACCCCGCGAGCGATCATGGCCTTCGACACCGACGGCAGCCCGCGCTGGTCGCAGCCGGTGACCGAGCAAGCCTTCGACCTCGCTGTGGATCCCGTCGGCAACGGCTATCTCGTGGGCGTGGGTTCGGGGGTGCCGTGGATCGGCGCGTGGGATCCCACCGGTGAGGTGCGCTGGGCGATCGAAGGCGACAGCGACGGCGGCTTCCTCGCGGCGGCAGCCGATGCGACGCGCGTCGTCGCGGGCGGCATCGACGGCCCGTCGAACGGCGAGACCCGCGGCCTGCTGCGCCAGTTCACGACCGAAGGCACCCAGCAGTGGACGATCGACGAGCCGAGCCTCGAGGCGATCGAAGGCGTCGCGCTCGTCGACGCCGAGGTCGCGGTGACCGGTCGGGGCCCGCCCCCCTCCATGGGCAGCGATGCACCGAAGCTGCTGCGCTTCGACGACGTGGGCGCGCTGCGGTGGTCGATCGATCTCCCGCAGGACGGTGAGGACGATGGCTATCGCCCTGCCCATGTCGCTGGCGACGGCGACGGAGGCACGTGGAGCTTTGGTGCAGCCGACGGCGGCCCGTGGGCGGTACGCCACGATCGCGAGGGCCAAGAGCTCGTGAGCTTCGAGTGCCTCGGGCATGCGACGGGCTGGGTCGAGCGCGTCGCAGTCGGGCCGCAGGGCCAGCTCGCGCTCGGCATCTTCGCGTTCGAGGATCCACCATCGCACGGCTCGTCGCTGGCGTGGTTCGCCGTGCTCGAGGGCGACACGATCGTCCGCGCCCGGCGCTTCGGTGGTCAGAACATCGCCGCTGGCACGCTCGCACTGCAGTGGCGCGACGACGGATCGCTGGTCTTGGGCTGGACCGACGCATTCGACGTCGGCACGCGCAGCGAGGTATTGGTGCTGCCGCCGTGATGCTCGAGTGCGTACGTAGAAGCGTCAGTCGGCGTCGATGTCGCCCCACACGTCTTCCTCGGCAGGCGCCTTCCACAGCACGTGGCGACTCGCACGCACCTCGCCGCCGGCCTCGATCACCACGTAGTGCAGCACGCCGGCACCGCCTTCGATCTCGGTGAGCTGCACGGTCACGCGATCGGCATCGATGGTGACCTCGGGCGCGACGGTGTGGGCACCGGCGACCCGCGTGCACGCGGCGATCTCGTCGGGATAGAGCACCATGGACTGGATGCCGAGCAGCGCGACGACCAGCTCGAACCAGCCCGCCGGATCGAGATCATGCGGAGCCAGCGAGAGCGCGTCGACCATGCGATCGATCTCGGCGGCGCCCTCGCCGGGGCAGTAGACCGCGTCGCTGGTGACGAAGCAGTGCTGGTGCGACCAGCCCATCATGCAGCTCGAGCTGTAGTCCAACGCGGCGACCAACCGCAGGCCGGGCACGCCGAGGTGATCGCGCAGCAGCGCCAGGTCGGTCATGCGCGGCCCCGCGTACATCGATGACAGCTCGGATGGAGGCACCGTCGCAGCGACCGCAGCCAGCCGCGCATGCGTGCGGCGGAACATGTCGCCGGCGTTCAGCGTCGGGCCGAGCGAGGCGAACATGGCCGCGGGGCAGGCATCGTTGCTCGGCGTCGGCCACAGCGGGTGTGTGCGGATCGGGCCGATGCCGAGCGCCTCGAGGCGGTCGTCGATGGGCCGGATCGTCGATGGGGCGTCGTGCTCGCCGTCGTCGCTCGCCGCCACATCGACCTCGACGTCGACGTCGAGCACGTCGGTGACGGGCGTGCACCCACCGAGCATCGCAACGATGAACACAGCCCGTCTCATCGCACCCCGCGATCGACGGTCCACAGCTCCTCGCGCTCGATGCCGCGATCACCCTCGCGCATGCTCGCGCGTACGACCACGAGCATCGACAGCTCGGGCGACGGATCGAAGCGCGCGACGAACGACACGGTGAGCGCCTCGGTCGGACCACGTACGCCCAGCGCTGCGGTGTTGGCGAGGATTGCCGCAGGCACCCCGTCGGTGCAGCGCGCGAGCACCTCGTTGCTCTCGAACACCGCGGTCGCGCCCTCGAGCGTGCCGAGCAGCTCGGCCCACGCACGCGCGTGGTCTGGACGCGCCCGCGCAGATGCATCCGCGAAGCCGAACCACACCCCTTCGGTACCGACGCAACCGTCGCCGTAGAGCTCGCGCACCTGCGGGATGTAGCAGTGCATCCTCGGCTGCGGCCCGTGCGCGAGCTCGAGCTCGACGAGCTCGTGGCCCTCGAGCACGGCCGGCCCGCTCGCACTGCGGATCGCCACGGGACGACCGGCCTCACCGCGGGGATGCCAGGCCGACTTCAGCCGGTCGAGGCGAGGATCCTCGGCGGTCCACGGACCCTGCGCGACGAGCTCGAGGCCACCGCAGCGTGTCTCCAGCTGCGCGCCGTCGCCGAGCACCGGCGCGGCCGCGACCGCGATCGCGATCTCCGGCTCCGCGGCCGCCGGGGCACCCGGGTTCGGTGCGCATGCGAGCACGGCGGCCGCGACCGACACGGCCGCGCAGGATCGAAGCGCCATTCAAGGGGCCGGACACCCGGCCCTGCGCGAGGTTCCCGAGCGCGGCCGACGATCACCGACCAAGCTGGCCCACGCCCCAGGTCGCGGCGACGACCAGCATGAGCGCGGCCGCGACCACCAGCACCGCGAGCACGAGCGTGCGCGTGCCCAGCACGATGGTGTACATCGCCGTGCCGTAGAGGCCCCTGCAACCTCGGCCGCCGGTGTACGTCTACGTCCGGACATGCGATCCCGCGCGAGGACCTTCGTGTTGTCGAGCGGCCTGCTGCTCGCGACCGCCTGCGGCGACGAGGGCGACGCCGACACGGGTGCGGCCGACACGGTCGCGCTCGACACCGGCGCGACGGGGCCCGGCACCGCCGCGGACGCGAGCGGCGATCCCACCGCGGCATCTGCCACCGCGGCCACGGACCCCAGCAGCGACACGGGCAACGACGCGGGCAACGACACCTCTGGCACGAGCGACGCCGACTCGAGCGGCGGCGGATCGGACGAGGCGAGCTCGACCGGCGCGGCGCCCTCCGGGCCACAGTGGGCGATCACCGAGATCGCGTACGCCGGCGCTGCGGCGCCGCAGCTGGTGTCGTTCGACGATTGCAGCTTCTGCGACGCCACGCTCGACGGCCCGCTGCTGGTGCGTTTCCAGCAGGCCGAAGGTTGGACGGTGTGGTCGATCACGATCCCCTCCGACTCGATCGTCGGGTCGCAGCCGCTGACCCCGGACTACACCGGCGCGTACGCGGTGATCAACGAGCACAACCCCGAGCTCGATCCCGCGTACCACGGGTTCTACGACGCCACGATGGCGAGCGGCACGCTGACGCTGACCGAGGCGACGATCGAGCACGGCGGCGCGGTCGCAGGGACGCTGCAGGGGCACTTCGTGCTCGGCGAGGCGACCGCGGACCTGAGCGCGGAGTTCTACGCCGAGATCCCGTGAGCGGGCCCGCGGGGATCAGCGGCGGATCGGGACCAGCTCGACCTGAAGCGGTCCGCTGCACCGGGGATCGGGCGCGCTCCCGCCTCCACCCGCGCAAGCGCTCAGCTCACCGCTCGCCGACGCGTGCGTGGTCGTGCCGACCTTCCCGGTCAGGCGGTAGGCGCCCACGCGCGCGCTCCGGATGAAGTGCGTCGCCCCGGCGCACTCGCCCTCGAGGTCCGCGAGCGTCGCACCCGCGACGTTCGCCCTGCGTTGCCCCACCGCGATGACGCGCAGCTCGAGGGTCTCGCCCGGTTCGAGCGCGAGCGGAGGCGTGGACGCGCCCCACAGCGGCACCGCGGCCTCCTGCGGCGACGACACGCGGCGGTCGATCTCCTCGCGGCGCCCCGCGACGAACTGATAGCGCCCCGGGAGACGGCACGACTCGATCACCTCCATCGATGTGCAGTCGAAGGCGACGACGGCGAGATCGTTCATCATCGCCTGTTCGAGCGCAGCGAGCTGCCTCGCGTCGCTCTGAAGCAACAGCGGTGACGCTCGCTTGCCCGCGCAGGCCGATGCCGGGGCGGCGTCGGGCGCTCGCGCCCCGCCGACGCCGGTCGGGGGTGACGACGCAGGCGGACGGGAAGAACCCGCGGGCCACGCCGGCCGCAACGCCCGGCTACGTCTACGCCGCCGGTGCGCGCCAGAAGGTGTTCACCACCAAGGCCACCGTGTGGCTGTGTCCGACCGACGCGAAGTCGGCGGACACCTGCCGCATCGTCGACGTCCAGGTCGCGCGCTGATCCGCACCGAGAGGAGACATCACCATGAACCGCATCATCCATTCGATCCTCGCCCTCACCACACTCGCCGCCAGCGGCGGCTGCAGCGTGGCCTACTCCAGCGTGCGCCAGCAGAGCGACGGCACCTACCTGCTCACCGAGTCGCGCAGCCGATTCCTCAAGGTGCAGGGCACCATGTATCGCTGCACGGCGGCCGGCGAGACCATGCAGTGTCGCGTGGTCGCGCTTCCGACGGCGAGGTGAACGGCGGCGGGAAGGGACGGTCGCCCCTTCCCATCCGTTCGTCGGCTCGCGCTGGTGCGAGCGGGGCGATCACCCTCCGCCGCACCACGACACGCACGACCCCGCGCGGCTGACACAGCAGTACCTCCCACCGTCCTCCAGACCGTCCTCGAAGATCTCATCACCTGATTCGGGGACGGGGTCATCCGCGGGAGCGCTGGAGAAGCGCTCGATCTCGCGGATGACATCCAGATCGTCGCATGCGGCGCTCGCGAGTGAGGTCAGGAGCGCAGCGGAGAACAGCAGTACGTGTTTCATTCGTTCCTCGGGTTCGACCGGGGTTCTCCGACGCACCGGGATTCCGTCACGCGTCACGTCACAGCGCGGGGATCGGTCGCGCCCGGTCGCTCCGCGTGCCGCTGGGGGTTCGCCGGTGGTGCGTGCGCGTTGCGGCGTTTGCCACGATCCGCCGCCGGCGGCTCGTCCACCTCACCCTCGCGGAATCCCCCTCCCGCTCGCCTTGTGAGTGCCGCGGGCGCGCGCTACCGTGGTCGAGCATGGTGTGGCGTCGCGCTTGCGTGTGTCTGTGCCTGCTGGGCTGCGGCGACGCGAGCTCCGCAGTCGAGACCGACGCGACGCAGGACTCTGCGAACGACGCGACCGCCGCGGAGACCGGCGCGCCGATGGGCAGCTGCCCCGCGCCCGACCCCACGCTCGCGCCGGTGCCCGAGGGTCAGGCCGCGAGCACGCAGGCCGCCTACGCGTGCATGGCCGCGGTCGCGTGCCTGTGCGACGTGCGGAGCCATGACACGGTCCCGAGCTGTCGACACGGCCTCAACATGACATTCGAGCGGATCCAGGCCGACGCGCAGGCGGTGGGGCTCAGCTACGACGGGGTCTGTCTCGCGCAGCACGTCGCCGATCTCGCGGCGATCGGCTGCGCGGTGGATCCCGCGACGAGCCCCACGGGGGCGCCGTGGAGCGTCATCGGGCCGGGGCGTTGCGGCGTCTACCACGGCACCGGCTCGATCGGCGACGCATGCACTGCGATCGCGGGCGGCCTCTCCGACTGCGCGCAGGGTCTCGCGTGCTGGAGCGGTCGCTGCACCGATCCGTGCCCCACCTCCACGCCGGGCGAGCGCTGTCAGGGCGTGTTCGGCTTCGCCTGCCCGCCGGGCACCGTGTGCGAGTCCGACGATTGCGTCGCGCCCCAGCCGCCCGCGCAGATCGGCGAGGACTGCGACGGCATCGGCTGCATCGAGGGCGCGTGGTGCAGCGAGGTCTGCGGCTTCGAGGTCTGCGAGTCCACCTGCGTCGCGCAGACGATCGACGGCGCGCCGTGTGAACAGGACCGCCAGTGCACCAGCGGCTTCTGCGGCGGCGGTGCGTGCACGACCGGCCCCGTCACGGGCGAGGCGTGCGTCGCCGATCGCTGCTTCGCGGGGCGCGAGTGCGTCGATGGGATCTGCGGCGAGCCCGAGGCCGCGATCTGCCCACCGGCGTGATCGCCTCGGTGAGCGTCGGTCGACGACGCGCCGCCGCCACCCTCGATGGCCATTCGGCCGACGATCCGACGGGTCGATTCTCCGGCGTCACATCGCGATCGAGCGCCCTCGAACGGGAAGCGCGTGAGCGCAGGAGAAGGACAGATGAAGATGAAGATGCACATGGTCGACATGATCGACCTCCAGAAGGCGCAGCGATGGCTCGCGCGGTCCCTCGTCGTGACCCTCGTCGCTTCGGTCGCCGGCTGCGACGCTGGTGATGATGCCGAGGACATCGCGTCGGAGGGCTCCGACGAGGACGACGACGCGAGCGAGGACGAGGGCGACTTCCGCACGATCTGTGCGAGGCCGGCCAACCCGTCCGCGGACATCAACACGACGCTGGCAGGCGCCGCGACGTCGGTCACCCGCGAGGGGTCTGGATCGGGGGCGGGCTGCGACTTGTTCACGGTGCGGGTGGCGACGCCGGCAGGCCACCGCGCCCGTGAGATCGTGATCGAGGGCGATTACGACGGCATCGTGGACGCGGCAGCGTACGCTTGGCGGCGGTCCTGCACGACCAACGAGCCAATCCTGTGCACGGTGTGGACCAACCTCGCGCTCGATCCACTCGAGGTCACCGGCGGTGATTTCGAACTCGGCGGGATGCAGTACTTCTTCGGCATGGTGGATGGCGGCGGAGACATCCCCGCGAACACCTACTCGGACATCCTCGTGGGCGCTCGCGTCGAGTGGGACAACACCTCGACCTCGCTGCCGATCGAGATCACCGTCTCGGAGTGATGCGCCCGCGCTCGTCCCCACGCAGGTGGGGCCGGGCCGCACGCCAGCCCCTACTTCGCCTTCAGCGTCGCGCAGGCGTCGCGCTGGCGCTTCGAGGCCTCTTCGGTCCAGCCGCCGTAGTTGCCGTCCTCGCAGATCCACTTGGTGCCGCCGAGGTCGACGATCATCTGGAACTTGTGGTTGGGCTCGCTGCCCTCGTTCTGCATCGTCCAGCGCAGCATCGTCGGGGTCTTCTCGAGGATGGCGTTCTTGCTGTACTTGCTCTCGAGCATCATCTTCTCGGTCTCGGCGAGGTTCAGGTTGAACTCGTTGCCCTTCTTGACCTGGATGCCGAAGAGCTTGCCGCTCTCGCGGCCCTCGCCGAAGTCGACGCGGATCGACGTCGGGTCGTCGTTGAACGTCTTGCAGCCCTTGGGGACCTCGATGGTCGCGGGGATCTTGCTCTCGCCCTGGTCGAGGGCCAGCACCTCGGTCTCGGTCGGGAGCGCGGCGCCCTCGGCCGGCTTGGCCTCGACCTTGGCATCGGCCTTGGCGTCGACCTTCGCGTCGGGCTTCGCGTCCTTCGCATCGGCCTTGGCGCCCTTGGCGTCGGCGGACTTCTTGTCGTCCTTCTTGCCGGCGTCCTCGGTCTTCGAGTCGCAGGCGAGGGCGGCCATGAACAGGGCGAGGGTGAGTGCGCGGGGCGTCATCGGCCGGTAGACGCATCACGGACCCGGCGGTTGCACGGGCGGTGCGGATCGCGAGCTCGGCGCGGCCCCGGTGCCCGCGCGCCCCGACAGCAGCACCATCACCGCCGGCAACACGTACAGATCGCACAGCAGCGCGACCAGGATCACCGTCGCGCCGAGGCCACCCAGCAGCCGCAGGGGCGGGAAGCTCGACAGCCCGAACAGCCCCAGCCCTGCCGCGAGCACCACCGATGTGATCGCGCACGCCAGCCCCGATCGCGCGACGGCCTCGGACAGCGCCACGTCGATCGCGGCCCCCGCTCGCTGTGCCTCGCGCGTCCGCCCGATCAGGTGGATCGTGTCGTCCACCGCGATCCCGAGCGCGACCGCCAGCACGATGCCGCCCAGCGGATCGAACCGCCCGACCCACAGCGCGATGATCGCGTAGCCGAGCAGCAATGGGATCGCGTTGGGCACCACGCTCGCCAGCGCCGCCCGCACGCTCCCGAAGCCCACAGCGACGGCCACGGTGATCACCGCGAACGCCCCGAGCAAGCTCACGCGGAGCTGCCCGGCGATCCGGTTCACGCCGCGGTAGGCGAGCGCCGCGGTCCCGCCCGCGGTGACCTCGACGCCGTCCTGCGACCGCGCCTCGCCGACGATCTCGGCCACCAGCGCCTCGAACCGCTCGCCGCCGACGTCCGGCACGCGCACGACGACATGGGCGAGGCCGCGCGCCTCGTCGAGCACACCCGTGCGCAACCCGATCTCGTCGAGCCGTCGCCACGCCCGCTGCATCATCGTGCGGTCGCGGCCGATCTCCGAGCCGCTCGCACGCAGCAGCACGCCGGGTCCCAGCACTGCGCGCACTCCGGGCAGCGCGGCGACGCGCCCCTCGAACGCCGCGAGCGCCCGCACGTGCTCGGGCTCGTCCCAGTGCCCCGCCGGCCCCGCGACCTCGAGCTCCACCGACAGCACGCCGCCGAGCCGCGCGTCGATCTCGGCGCTCGCGCGCGCCGCGGGGTGATCCGCGTCGAGGAGATCCGACAGGCGGTTGTCGATCGGGACGTCGCGCGCGATCCACAGCATCCCCGCCGTCAGGCCGCACGCCACGACCAACACCGCGGCCGGCCGTCGGCGCCCGATCGCGGTCCATCGCACCAACCACCGGTCGTCGGGTTCGGCGCGACCCCCTGCGGGCCCGAGATCGCGGACGCTCGCGAGCAGCAGCGGCCCGAGCACGAGCAGCACCGCGAACGCGAGCAACACCCCGAGCGCCGCCCAGCCGCCGAAGCTGCGCAGCAGCGGCATGTCGGACGTCAGCAGCGAGCCGAAGCCCACCGCGGTCGTGGCCGACGTCAGCAAGCACGCCAGTCCCACGTGGCCGCTGGCGTCGACGATCGCGCGCTCGCGGCCCTCGCGATCCGTCGCGTGCCGGCCGAGCTCGGCGACGCGCGACACCAGGTGGATCCCGTCCGCGACGGCGATCACCGGCAGCAGCGTGAAGTACCCCTGGTTGAGCAGGCCGATCGGCTCGCCCGCCCAACCGAGCACACCCATCAGCATCGCGGTCGGCACCAGCGCGAGCGCCAGCGGCACCAGCACCTGCCAGGCCCGGCGGAACGCCAGCCACGACACGAACGTCACCATCACCAGGCACGCGGGCACGAGCACGCGCTGATCCTCGAGCGTCGCGCGGGCGAAGCCGGCGCGGATGACCGGCAGGCCGCCGATGCGCAGCCGCAGCCCCGCCGTGCCGTCGTGGGCGGCGACGACCGCCGCGATCGCATCGACGGCCGCGACCGTCGGCGGCAGATCGTCCGAGCTGAACCGCAGCGCCACTGCGATCGCGGCGGTCCGCTCGTCGGCGGCCAGCAGCAGCGGCACCAGGGGCGCGGTGTGGAGCCACGCCCGCGCCGGCCGCGAGCCGCCCGCCACGGCCGCCGACGCGGGGTGATCCGTCAGCGCATCGACGCGCAGCACCTCCGGCAGCGCGCGCAGCTCGTCGGCGATGGCCCGGATCTCGTCGATGCGCGGCGCCGTGAGGACGCCGTCGGAATCCGGCGCATCCACGACGACCACCGCCGTCGCGTCATCGTGCCCCCAGCGATCGTGCAGCCGATCGAGGGCCGCCGTCGCCGCGTCGCCGTCGCCGTAGAACGCCTTCGACGACAGATCGAAGCCCAGCCGCGCCAGGCCAGCGACCGCCAGCCCGAACCCGAGGAACAGCCCGAGCGCGCACGACCGCCGGTGCTGCAGCACGAAGCGGGCGATCGCGGCGAACCAGGTCGACATCGACAGCGGCCTGCCACCACGGAAGGCGGGGACGTCACGGTGTCATGGGCCGGAGGCGATGTCGATGGCGGCGGGCATGGGTTCGCGATCCGCGATCACCCCTGCAGCAGCGCCTCGATCGCCGCGCGCAGCTTCACGCCGTCGAACGGCTTGTCGAGGAAGCCGCGCCGCGGCCCGCCGGGCACCGGCGGCGTGGGCTCGTGGTTGCCGCTGACGAGCAGGACCGGGAGATCCGGCCGGCGCACCGCCAGCTCGCGCGCGAGGGTCTCGCCGTCCATGCGCGGCATCGACACGTCCGACACCACGCACGCCACCTCTGGCGCCGACGCCAGGAATGCGAGCGCCTCCTCGCCATCCGCGACCGCGATCACCTCGAAGCCCTCGCGCTCGAGCAATCGCGTGCTCGAGCGCCGCACCAGGCGGTCGTCCTCGACCAGGAGCACGCGGCGCAGCGCGTGCTCGGCGACCTCCGGAGCGCGGCGCGATCGCCCGCGGACCGGGCCCACCTCGCTTGAGATCCGCGGGAATCGCAGGATGAACGTGGCGCCGCGACCGAGCGCGCTCTCGACCGCGATCGTGCCGCCGAAGCGCGTCACCAGCTCGCGCACGGTCGCGAGGCCGAGCCCCGTGCCGGTGTTCTTCGTGGTGAAGAACGGCTCGAAGATCCGCGCGCGGGTGTCCTCGTCCATGCCCACACCCGTGTCGGTCGCCGTCAGCTCGACCTCGCCGTCCGTGGCCGAGACCACCAGCCGCAGGGTCCCGCCCGCCGGCATGGCGTCGCGGGCGTTCACCGCGAGGTTGAGGATGATCTGCTCGAGCCCGGCGGGCGCCGCGAGCACGCGACACGCCGCGGCGGCCTCGATCTGCAGCTTGATCGGCGAACCGAGCAGGCGCGGCAGCATTGCCACCGAGGCCCGCAGGAACTCGCCGAGGTCGACCGGCACGGCCTCGTCCGCCGGCGCCCGACCGAACGCGAGCAGCTGGCGGGTCATCAGCGCCGCCCGCGAGGTCGCCGTGTCGAGGTCGTCGAACACCGCGGAGGTCTCGGCGTCGTGGGCCACGCGCTCGCGCAGCACCGCGCTGGCGCTGCCGATGACCGTCAGCAGGTTGTTGAAATCGTGCGCGACGCCGGCGGTCAGCGTCCCGACGATCTCGAGCTTCTGCGAGTGGATCGATCGGCGCAGCGCCTCGTCGCGCTCGCGCGCGGCGGCCTGCTCGCGGCGGTTCATGGCCTCGAGCGACTCGAGCGCGCCGCGCAGCAGCACCGACGTCAAGACCAAGGTGATGGTCGCCGCTGTCCATGCGTTGAGCGGGCGATAGCCGGCGAGCTGCTCTGGGAGCTGCTCGCCGATCTCGAGCGCGGCGACGACCCCGCACCACGCAGAGCTCACGAACGCCGTCCAGACCGCGGCACGCCCCCCGACGACCACGCCGATGAGCAGCACGCTGACCGCGAATGTCGACGCGTTCTGTCCCTGCATGCCGCCGAAGAACAGGGTGACCACGGCGATCACCAGCCAGAAGAAGATCGACACCGCCCACGCCGCGAGCACCACTCGGCCGCGGTGCACCAGCACCGCGAGCCCCCCGAGCGCGGCGAAGATCGACAGGTAGAACGCCGCGGTCACGCGCATGTCGTTGCGCGCATCCAACACCGAGGTCGTGAAGCCCATCGCCCCGAGGGCGAACATCGTCCACAGGATCGAGAGGATCAGGCGGCCCTTGCGGGTCGCGTCCTCGTCACCCAGCGTGGGCGGTCGCAGCAGCGCGAGCATCCGGAGCTGGGCATTGTGGCACAGTCGGGAACTGCGCGGTCCCCTCGCGACGCCGCAGGTGAGCCGTTTCGCAGGCCTCGCGCGACTTGCCGCCGCGATGCCGTTCTCGCGCGCGTTCCCATCGTTCCTCGGGCCCCGCGTCGGCGCGCGACCCCTGCTCGCGTGGTCCCTCGGAGGGGGCGCGTTGCTGCTCCCCACCCTCGCGATCGCGCAGGACGACCCCATCGCGTACATCCGCTGCGAGCGGACGACCGACCCGCTGACGCTGCCCAACGGCACGACGCTGCAGGGGATGGACGTCTACGACGTGCTCCCCGACGTGACCCACTTCTTCGGGGGGTTCCAGGCGCCGTGCGATCTCGTGCTGCGGCAGCCCGACGGGACCGAGGAGATCCTCTACGACTGCTCGAGCGGCGCAACCGATGCAGCTGCGTGCGCGGCCATGGATCCGGCGGTGTCGTTCGACGGGCAGCGCATCGCGTTCGCGGTGTTCCGCGGGGCGTTGGAGCACGGCAGCGAGAACTTCGGGGTCGAGGTCGGCGGCGACGGGGGCTGGCACGACCTGCCGGGCCGCCTCCTGCAGGCCACCGAGGCCCAGCTCGTGATCGTGGACGTCGCGACCGGCGAGCTCACCGAACTGCCGCACGTCGCGGGGACGTGGGACGCCGGCCCCGCGTGGCTGCCCGACGGGCGCATCGCGTTCACGTCGACGCGCGATGGCAACGACTCGACGCTGGTGTTCGGCACCAACAGCACCGGCCTGGGCTCGCGGATCTGGGCGGTGGACCCCGACGGCCGCAACCTCGATCTGTCGAGCCACCACTCGCTGTCCCAGGAGCAGCACCCGCTGGTGCTGCAGGACGGTCGCGTCGCCCTGTCGAGCTGGCAGATCTTCGGCGGGCTCACGTTCCGCTACACCAACGGGAGCCCCGGCGGTTTCGGCACGATCGGCAACGCGTTCAACATCTACGTGCAGGCGCCCGACGGCGCCCACCCCTTCGCGTTCTACGGCCAGCACTGCGGCGATCACTCCCCGATCACCAGCGCCAACGTGGACCACAAGGCGGCGCACTTCCTCACCCAGGACGGCGACGGTCGGGTGTGGTTCACCGACTACTACCGCGGCAACAACAGCGGCCTCGGCCACCTCGTCGGCGTCATGCCCGAGCCCGAGGGTCGCGAGGGCATGCTCGATCCGGCGGCGCCGCTGGCCGATCTCTACGCGCCGCACGACATCGTGCGCCTCGCGTCGTGGTCGAGCAGCTCGGACAGCTTCGCCGGGCCGATGCCCGCGCCCGAGTACGTCGATCCCAACTACGCCGACCCGATCGTGTTCGCGGGCAAGCTCGGCCACGCCGGCGCCCTGCCGGGTGGATCGCTGGCGATCGTGTGGGGCAAAGGCGCGTGCAGCACCGTCGCCGACAACTCGATCTTCGCGGCGCTCGGCCGGCCGACGCCGCCGGCGACCTCGGGCTCGGGCAACGGCGTGCCGGCGAACGTGTTCACCCAGCTCGACCTGGACACGCCCGCCTGCGACGCGGGCATCTACGAGACCACGACGATCCCCTCGACGCACCCCAGCGATCTGGCGCCCATCGTCGACACCCGCGAGTGGCACGAGATCATGCCGCGCGCCGTCGTGCCCTACGCGGAGATCCACGGCGTCGAGCGACCAGCGACGATCGAGCGCGCCGATCTCCAGACGTCGCACCCGGCGCTGCCGGTGGGCACGCCCTTCGGCCTGCTCGGGGCGGCGTCGATCCTCGATCGCGAGACCCACCCCGTCGGCGGGATCCACTTCGTCGGCGAGCACCAGTTCCACCTGCAGGGCACCGACACGATCGACTACACGGACGACGATCTGTGCGGCGTCCGCATCCTCGGCGTGCAACCCAACCGCGGCGACAACCTCTACCAGCAGATCTCGAACGTCGCGGGCGAGCGCTTGGTGATCCTCGGCGAGTTCGGGGTCCGCAACCGCGACGACGGCGGCGTGGAGCTGCTCGATCCCAGCGGCAACCCCGACACGAGCTTCCTGGTGCGCTTCCCGGCCAACACGCCGTACCTGATGCAGGGCATCGACTGCGACGGCCGCACGCTCAACACCGACCAGAGCTGGCAGAGCCTGCGGCCCGGCGAGATGAAGACGTGCGGCGGGTGCCACGTGCACTCCAAGGACGCGCGGGTGTCGTTCGACGAGACCGTCGCGGCGCTGCCCGAGTATCCGGTCATCGAGCTCGGCCAGGGCATGGTGCCGCTGCTCGCGGGCGCGGGCGACGACGGCCCGGCGGTCCGCGAGGTCCCCGGCTACGCGCTGCAGATCGACTTCGCGCGGGACATCGCGCCGATCTTCGAGGCGCGCTGCAACGCGTGCCACAGCAGCGCCGATCCGGCGGGCTCGCTCGCGCTCGACGTCTCCGGCGTCGAGGAGGGCTCGACGTGGTGGTGTCTGGTCGGCGATCGCGGCCAGTCGTGCGTGCCCGAGGGTCAGCGCATGGCGACGACGAACGGCACGGCGTTCCGCAGGCCGCAGCTCACCCGCTACCTGCGGGCGTTCAACGCCCTGGGCAGCCCGCTGTACTGGAAAGCCGCGGGCATGCGCACCGACGGCAACACCGACGACACGTTCGACGAGAGCAGCCCGCCCGACGACATCGACCTCGACTTCGGCGCGGCGCACCCCACCGAGATCACGCCCGAGGAGCTCGGGCTGCTCGCGCGGTGGATCGAGATCGGCGCGCCGGGCGGTCCGCAGGAGCTCGACGACACCCAGCGGCCGACGCTGACCCTCGCCGCCCTCGTCGACGGCGACAGCGTCACGGCGCTGCGCGTCGGCACGGTCGACATCCCGAGCGGCATCGACGTCGACTCGCTGCAGGTGTGCATCGTCGATGCGGCCGGCGCGTGCACGAGCACGCTCGCCGAGGGCGGCGCGCTGCCCCACGACGTGCTCGAGATCCCGCTGACGTCGGCGCTGTCGGATCCCGACGTGGAGATCCTCGCCCGCGTGCGGGACGTCGCCGGCAACGAGACCGAGCTGCGCCGCACGGTGCGGTGGTTGTTGAACTCGCCGCTGCCGCCCGACCCGGCGGGCACCGACACGGGCGCGGACGGCAGCGGCTCGGGCGGCACTGCGGACGGCGGCAGCGCGGCGGACACGACCGCAGGCGGCAGCGGCAGCGGCGGATCGAGCGGCGCGTCGGCGGACGGCGAGGGCGGCGGCTGCGGTTGCCGGACCCGGGCGGTGGGCTCGTCGTGGCTGTGGCTCGGGCTCCTCGGGCTCGCGCGTCGGCGACGGAGCGCGCGGTGATGCGTCGCGGCGCGTGGCTGGGTGTGCTCGCGGCGGCGTGCGGCGGTGCTTCACCCGCGGTCGCCGACACGGACGCGGCCACCTCGACGTCGTCGTCCGATCCCGACACCGACGGCGGCATGGTCACCTCGGGCAGCGCCGATCTCACCGGAGATCCGACGGGCACGGGCTCGTCCGACGGCAGCTCGTCCGACACGGGCGTGGTCGGCTGCACGCTCACCGACGCGACGTCCACGACGCTCGGCAGCGCGATGGCGGTCACGCACCGCGACGGCCAGAGCTTCGTGCAGTGGCGCGATCGGGCCGAGGGCAGCGAGGGCGAGGCGTATCGCTACCGGCTGTACCGCGCCGCGACGCCGATCACCGAGGACGCGGATCTCGCCGCGCTGACGCCGGTGGCCGACGGCATCCTCAACCACTCGGGGCAGCTGTTCGGCGGGGCGTTCACGCCGGCGCAGCGCCTCGACGCCGCGCTCCCGATGGCGGTGCTGCCCGCCGCGACGATCGAGGACCCGGGCGCACCGCTCCCACCGTGGTCGGGCCTCGCGGTCGCCACCGCCGAGCAGGACGACTGTGCGTGGTACGCCGTCGTCGCGACCGACGTCGAGGGCAATCCCGTGGAGTCGATCGCGCCCGGCGTCAACGCGACGGTGGATCCGATCGCCGAGCGCGTGGGCGCGCGGCAGCCGATCAAGGTCTACGACTCGGGCGCGCGCGGCAAGTACACCCCCAACACCGAGGTCACCGGCACGCCCGGTCTGCCGCTGTCGGTGCTGCTCCACGCCAGTCAGGCGCAGGGCGGTGGCGCCGGCGACTACGGCGATTACTGGCTGTACTTCGGCGACGCGGCGATGGGCTGGCAGTCGGGCCTGCCGGGGGTGTTCTCGGTGGAGGAGACCCACAGCGGCCCGCAGACCCTGATGATGCGCAACCGCGACGCGATCGTGCAGCCGAGCGGCGCCGCGGCGCTCGAGACGATGTGGTTCGGGTACGTCGCGGAGCCCGGCGGGGTCCGCCACGCGTATCCGTTCACCGAGGAGCGACTCGCGTGGATGATCCCGTGGTCGATCGCGTACTACGCCGCCGACGCCGAGCGCGTGACGCTGAGCGGCGGCTCGATGGGCGCCTGGGGCACGATCACCTTCGGCCTGCACCATCCCGAGCTGTTCGCCGCGCTGTTCCCGGATCGGCCGCGCTTCCGCCAGACCAGCCTGACGAGCATCACCACGCCGCCGTCGCCCGACGACACGCTGCCCGACGGCACGATCTGGTCCGAGCACCACGACGCGATCGCCCTCGTCACCGCGCACGCCGAGGACGATCTGCCGTTCGTCGGGTGGAACTGCGGTCGTCAGGACGGCTTCGCCACCTGGCAGGAGCAGGTCGACATGGTCGCGGCGATGACCGAGCACCGGCTCGCCTTCGCGTTCGCGTGGAACGACGGCGATCACAGCGGGGGCAGTACCGCGGCCGCCGAGATCGCCGCGTGGTACCCACCCGAGCGATTCGCCCGCGACCGCAGTCATCCCGCCTTCACGCACAGCTCCATCGACGACGACCCCGGCCCCGGCGATCCCGCGCTCGGCGATCTGGTCGGCGGCATCAACCTCGGGTTCACCTGGACCGACCCCGAGGACACCGCCACCACGTGGTCGACGGCGATCGGCAACGCCCTCGCCGACGCGACGATGAGCGTGGACGTGACCCCACGTCGCGCCCAGCAGTTCCGCCTCGAGCCCGGCGAGTCCGTCGACTTCACCACCTCGCGCGGCGCCGCCGGGACCATCGTCGCCGACGCGCGTGGCATCGCCACCGTGGTGGGCGTCGAGATCGCCCCGGGCGCGAGCACGACGGTGACGCTGACGCGGCGGTGAGGTGCTCGGCTGCGATCTCGCTGGTACCATCGGCGCCGTGAAGACGGTCGAGCTGTGGTCCGCCTATGTCGCGTGGCTCCGAGACAACGCACCCCTGGCCCACGCGAACCTGGCACCGCCCGCCAGCGACGCGCAGATCGCCGAGGTCGAGCGCGTCCTCGGGGTGACCCTCCCGGAGGCCGCCAAGCTCGTGTGGCGCTGCAACGACGGGCAACGCGAGACGATGATCGCGAGCTCGCGTGCGCCGGCGGTGCCGTGCATCCCGACGCTGTCGTTCCTGTCCACCGCGAAGGTCGTCGAGGTGTGGCGCGTCTGGGACGAGCTGCGCGCGGGCGAGTCGCCGGCCGGACTCGCCGACCTGCAGAGCGCGGGCAGATCCGTGTTCCCGGGCAAGGTGCGCCCGCTGTACACGCACCCCGCGTGGGTCCCGTGGTGGTCGGACCCGACGCGCGCGGACTACATCGGCCTCGATCTCGATCCGGATGAGCAGGGCACGCGCGGCCAAGTCATCAACTTCGGCCGCGACGAGGAGAGCCACGCCGTGTTCGCCGACGACCTCGACGGGCTGCTCGCGATCCTCCTCGACGAGGTCCGCAGTGGCGCGTGGCAGGCGTCGCGGATGCCGTACGGCAAGGACGACACGATCGACTGGTTCGGCGATCCGGACGCGCACTTCTTCAACGCGCTGCAGAGCCGCCGCCCGAAGACCGACCTCGAGATCGCGCAGGAGCGCTTCACCGAGGCCAAGAGGCTCCGCGCGGCCAAGCAACCCGAACGCGCCCTCGAGCTCGTCGCGCAGGCGTGGGCGGCCTATCCGGGGTTCGGCCCGGCGCTGCTGCAGCTCGAGGTCGATGCGCTCGAGGATCTCGAGCGCTGGCAGGACGCCGACGACGCCCTCGCGCGGCTCGTCGCGCGCGCGCCGAAGCTGCCGCAGCACGCGCTCCGGCGCGGCCGCAACCTGCTCGATCGGCTCGCCGACGTCGCCCTCGCCGAGGCGGTCGTCCGCGAGGCGCTCGCGGTCGCGCCGACCCACGCCGAGCTGCTCGCGCTGCTCGACCGCGTGCTCGCAGCGAAGTCGGGCTGACGCGGATCCATCACGCGATCTTCGGCGGCAGCACGAACCACGTCACGAACCGCCTCGCCAAGCCCCGATCGCCCTCGATCCGCAGCGCCCCGTCGGCCTCGGCGTCGGCGAGCGGGCGGCCGCCGTACACCACGGACGCCAGGGCGACCGCGCGACCGACGACGGTGACATCGGTGCCGCGCACGTCGCCGCGACGGATCGTGATCCCGCCATCGCGCACGTGGGCGACGAAGTCGTCGTCGTCGAGCCGCAGCCCGATGGTCGCCTCGGCGTCCTTCACCCGCTTGGCGTGGATCATCGTGCGGAACGACAGCAGCAGCGACGCGGCGCTGAGCGGCAGCGATGGGTCGTGCGACGGAGAGCGCGCCGCCCAGCGGCCGAGGACCTGGAAGATCGGCTCGCTCTCGTAGCCCCACAGCGTCAGCTCGTACATCTGGGACTTCGACGAGCCGGGGAGCGGCCGACGCACGACGATGCCGCTGGCCTCGAGGCCGAGGAGCCGCTGGGTGAGGATGTTCGCGCTGATGCCGGGCAGCGCGCCGCGGAGCTCGCCGAAGCGGCGCGGCCCGAACATCAGCTCGCGCACCACGAGCAGCGCCCACCGCTCGCCCAACAGCTCGAGCGCGTGCGCGGCCCCGCAGGCGTCCTGGTACCACCGATCGACGGTCGCGGTTGGTTTGGTCACTTTAAATGACTTTTCTGTTGCTTAATGTAACTATCGGAGACACACTCGTCAACCTCACCACGACGAGGGCATCCGCCCTGTCGGCCCACGCGTGAGCCAGAACGGAGGAATCAACATGTACGTCGATGGATTCGTGCTCGCAGTCCCCAGCGCCAACAAGCAGGCCTACGTCGCGTCGGCGGCGTGGTTCGCGAAGATCGCCAAGGAGTTCGGTGCCACGCGCGTCGTCGAGTGTTGGGGCGATGATGTCCCGGCCGGGAAGGTCACCGACTTCCGCGGGGCCGTGAAGGCGGTCGAGGGCGAGGTCGTCGTCTTCTCGTGGATCGAGTACCCGTCGAAGGCGGTCCGCGACGCCGCCGTCGCCCGCATCCGCGAGGACCCGCGGATGAAGGCCGCCGACATGCCGTTCGACGGCGCGCGCATGATCCTCGGCGGGTTCGAGTCGATCGTCGAGGAGTGACCCTCGATCACACGCGCGGCAGCGTGACCCGTACGCGGGTCCCGCGGCCCAGCGCGCTGTCGACCCGGATCGTCCCGCCGGCCTTGCGCACCAGCTCGAGCACGACCACGAGGCCCATGCCGGTGCCCGTCGTCTTCGTCGTGTAGTACGGCTCGAACAGGTGCTGCTTCACCTCGTCGGGCATGCCGACGCCGTCGTCGTGGATGACCAACGAGAGCTCGGCGTTGCCGTGGGCCACGAGCCCGACCGTGCCGCCCTGGGCCACCGCGTCGCGGCCGTTGACGCACAGGTTGAGCACCAGCTGCTCGAGCTCGAGCGCGGTGAGGCCGACCGGGACCTCGTCGCCGGTGATCTCGGCCGCGAGCCTCGCGTTCGGGCGCATGAGCAGCCCCAGCACCGGGACGGTCGCGCGCAGGCCCGCGAGCGCGAGCGTCTGGCACCGCCCGTCGGCCTCGGCGCGGGGATTGCTGAACCGCAGGAGGCTCGCGGCGAGGCGACGCCCGACCTCGAGGATCTCGCGCAGATCGGCCAGGTCCGCATCGCGGCTGTCGGCGTCGCCCTCGGACACCAGGGTGACCTGACCGAGGGCCGCGCCGAGCACGTTGTTGAAGTCGTGGGCGACCGCGCTCGACAGCCGACGCACCTCCTGCAGCCGCTCGAACTCGCGGGTGCGGGTGAGGTTCTCGCGCAGCTCGGCCTCGGCGCGGGCGCGCTCGGTCTGCTCGAAGACCAGCGCGACGACCTCCGCCACGGCCGACGCGAATTCGATCTCGGCGCGCGTCCACGTGCGGACGTCGCCGACGTGCTCGTGGCACAGCACGCCGAACACCCGCCCGTTGCGGAACACCGGCGCGTCGAGCATCGAGGAGATGCCGTTCGGGCGCAGGTACGGATCGGCGAGCTCGGCGGTCAGCGGGTGGTGGACCGCGTCGTCGGCCACGATCGCCCGGCACTGTTCGAGCGCGTCGCAGTAGATCGGGAAGCTGCGCGGTAACAGGGCTGCGGCGGCGATGGGCCCCTTGGCTGCACGCGCGTACAGGGTGACGCACTCGAGGGCACCGTCCTCGTGGAACAACCAGATCCCGACGCGCTCGACCCCGAGGGCCTCGGCGCAGATCTTGGTCGCTCGGAGGGCGGCGCCCTGGAAGTCCTCGGCCGTGTCGATGCGGACCCGCGCCAGGGCGAGGCGCGCGGTCTCGAAGGCGACCCTGCGCGTGGTCGACTGGATGCTCATCCTTCCATCCCGGCGACGAGTCTACCGCAGGACCGGCGGGTGGCCCGTGCCCCCGCGTTGAATCGGGGTGCCGCGCCGCGCCATACTCCGCGACGTTGCCCGAGCCCGACCCCGACGCGCGCGACGACGACCTCACGGCCGATCTGACGGTCGTGCACGATCCTCGCCCCGCAGCTCCGCCCCAGACCGGCCCGCGGGCGACCCCGGGCACCCGCGTCGGCCGCTACCTGGTGATCGAGGAATCGGGCCGCGGCGGCGCCGGCTCGGTCGTCCGCGCCTACGATCCCAAGCTCCAGCGCGAGGTCGCGCTGAAATTGCTGCACCTCGGCAACATGTCCGAGGCCGCCCGCAGCGGGCTCATCCACGAGGCCCGCGCGATGGCGCAGCTCAGTCACCCCAACGTCGTCGCGGTGTTCGACGTCGAGAGCGACGACGACTTCGGCGTGCTGCTGGTGATGGAGTACGTCCCCGGCATGACCCTGCGCGCGTGGCTGGCCCGACGCGAACGGGCGTGGCCCGAGATCGTCCAGACGTTCGTGCACGCGGGCCACGGTCTGGCTGCGGCGCACGCCGTGGGCCTGCTCCACCGCGACTTCAAGCCGACCAACGTGCTCGTCGGCGACGACGGCCGCGTCCGCGTGACCGACTTCGGGCTGGCCCGCAGCCGACGCGCGGGCGAGGACGTGCCCGCGCCGTCGACCTCGTCGGACGAGGGCTATGCGCGGCGCGAGTTCGGCGGCCCGGCGGACGACGCGAGCTCGGGCGCGATCGTCCGTGGCACGCCGCCGTACATGGCCCCGGAGCAACACGAGGGCGCCAAGCTCGGCGTCGCGACCGACCAGTACGCGCTGTGCGTGTCGCTGTGGGAGGCGCTGACCGGCGCGCTGCCGTTCGTCGGTCGCATGGACGAGCTCCTGCGGGCCAAGCAGGCCGGCCCGCCGCCGTGGCCGAGCCAGGCCACGGCCCCGCGCGCGGTGATCCAGGCGATCCGTCGCGGGCTCGCGCCCGATCCGGCCCAGCGCTTCGCGACCCTCGACGCGCTCCTGCGGACGCTCACGCAGGCCGGCCATCGCCGCGCCCAGGCTCGACGCATCGCGGCGGTCACGGGCGGCGTCGCGATCGCGGGCGCGGTGGCATGGCAGGTGTGGCCGTCGACACAGGCACCGTGCACCGGCGCGCCCGAGCGCCTCGCCGAGGTGTGGTCGCCTGCCCACGCGGCGCAGACCTCTGCGGCGCTGATGGCCACGGGCCTCGGCTACGCCGAGTCGACCGCCGGGCGGGTGACCGCCGCGCTCGACGACTACGGCGCGCGGTGGATCGCGATGCACACCTCGGCGTGCGAGGCCACCGCGGTGCTGCGCGAGCAATCCGCCGAGGCGCTCGATCTGCGCATGACGTGCCTCGACAACGCGCGGCGCGAGCTCGGCGCGGCCGTCGGCGTGCTCACGCGCGCCGACGAGGCCGTGCTGCAGAACGCCGACCGACTGCTGGAATCACTGGCCCCCCTCGAGCGCTGCGCCGACGTCGAGGCGCTGCAGGCCGCCGTGATGCCGCCGCGCCCCGAGCTCGCGGACGCGACCCAGGATCAGCGCTCGCGCCTCGCCGAGGCCCGCGCCACGCTGGCGGCCGGGAAGGCCGACGACGCGGCCGCGATCCTCGACGCCGCCACACCCGAGATCGGTGCGATCGACTACGCGCCGCTGCAGGTCGAGCTGTGGGCGGCACGGGCCGCCGTCCGTGCGGCGCAGGCCCGCTGGGAGGACGCGGCCGCCGATCACCGGCGCGTGCTGCAGGCGGCGCCGCGGCTCGGCCAGTGGGATCTCGCGACCGCCGCGACGATCGGCCTCACCACCGTGGTCGGCGTGTCGCTCGCGCGGCCCGACGCGGGGCTCGCGTACGCCGAGCTCGCCGAGGGCCTCGCGGTGCTCACCGGCGATCCCGAGCTGCGCGCGCTCGAGCTGCGCGCCGCGATCGCCAGTGTCTGGAGCGCGCAGGCCAAGTACCCCGAGGCCGAGGCCGAGCACCGAGCGGTGGTCGCCGCGCTCGTCGAGCGCTACGGCCCCGACCACCCCGAGGTCGCGCGCGCGCGGTCGCGGGTCGTGAGCGCGCTCTACTCCCAGGGCAAGTACCTCGAGGCCGAACAGGAGGATCGCGCGGCCCTGGCCGCGCAGGTGCGGCTGCTCGGGCCCGAGCACCCGGTCGTCGCGACGACGCGCAGCACGCTCGCCGTGATCCTCGTCGCGCAGGGCCGCTACCCCGAGGCCGAGGCCGAGCACCTCGAGGTCCTCGCCCTGCGCCTGCGCGTGCTGGGGCCCGGACACCTGCAGATCACCGACTCGCGCGAGAACCTCGCGCAGGTGCTCTACGCCGAGGGCAAGAACGTCGAGGCCGAGCGTCAGCTACGGCTCGCGCTCGCGGCCCGCATCGCCAGCCTCGGCGAGGACCACCCGCAGGTCGCGTCGATCCGCAACAACCTCATCGGTCCGCTGGTCGCGGCGAACAAGCTCGACGAGGCCGAGGTGATGGCGCGCGCCGCCCTGGCGTCGTGGGAGCGCGCGCTCGGGCCCGAGCACCCCGACGTCGCGATGGCGCGGAGCAACCTCGCCGTGCTGCAGCTCGATCGCGGCGATCCCAAGGGCGCCGAGGCGACGATCCGCGCGGCGCTCCCGGGCTGGGAGCGCGTCCTCGGGCCCGAGCACCCCGACGTGCTGCACGGCCGCGTGACGCTGGCCAACACGCTCGAGCAGCAGGGCCGCCTCGACGAGTCCGAGCGCGAGCTCCGGGTGGCGATCGCCGGCCTCGTCCGCAGCGACGCGCCGGACACCCCGTTCCTCGCGGCCTGCCACACCGATCTCGCGCGCGTGCTCGAGTCGCAGCGCCGCATGCCCGCCGCGCAGGCCGAGTGGCGCGCGGCGGTCGACATCATGGCGCGCCGGTTCAGCGCGGACCACCCGGATCTCGCCCTCGCGCGCAGGTCCCTGGCGAAGAACCTCCTCGCCACCGGCGGCGATCGTCGCGAGGCGCGGGCGTTGAACGCGGCCGCGGCCGCGGTGCTCGACGGACGGTGATCCGAGCACGCGCGCCGGCACGCTAGCGCACGCGCGGCGTCAGCTCGAGCGCGAGCACGCCCTCGGCCACGGGCAACGCGGTGCGGTGCGATCGATCCTCGGTGTCGACGACGATCGGCGGCAGCGCGACGCCGACGCGCACGCCGGGGCGGATGCGCAGCCGCGGACTGACGCGCACCGCGAGGTCGATCATCGCCGAGACCAAGCCCGTGGCGGTGCGGTCGCTGCGGCCGCGGAACGGCGCGACCGCGTCGCCGCGGGTCCACGCGACGAGCAGGCCGCCGCCCAGGCCCAGCATCGGCGAGACGCGGGCCCGCGGCACCGGCCACACGCCGACGTGGGTGCGCGCGGTGAACCACCCGACCCGCGCATCGCCGCCCTCGCCCGACACCCGGCCCGACAGCGCGGTCGCGGTGAACTCGGCGTCGAGGCCGAGGCGACGACCGCGACCGAGTCGCACGCCGACACCGAGCACGGGGCCGAGCAGCGCACCGACGTCGCGCGAGGCACCGCCGGCGTCGAGGCCCACGCGCGCGTCCCAGCGCGGCGCCGGCGGAGCGCGGGGCACCGGGGGGATCGGCGCGAGCACGGCCGGCCGCGGGGTCGCCTCCGGGATCACCACCTCGATCGAGAGCGCGCTGGCGACCTCGGCGACGCGCAGCGCGAACGTGGTGTCGCCGGCCTCGCCGGTGTCCTCGCCGGTGACGATCGCGACGTGCTCGAGCCGCGCGGCCTCGCGACGCCACAGCTCGGCCCGATCGCGATCGGCCGCGATCCAGATCGCCACGCGCGCCCCGTGGGTCGCCATCTCCTGGGCGATGTCGGCCGTCGCGCCGCGCCCCGTGGGCGGCACGAACAACACGGTGGCGATGCCGAGGGCCTCGAGCTCGGCCTGGACCCGACGCACGCGCGTCGCCCAGCGCGCGTCGTCCCCCGCCGCGGGATCGGCCCAGAGCAACATCGTGCGCCGGGTCACCGGCGTCGACGCGTCGCCCGGCGGCGATGCAACCGGCGTCGACGCGTCGCCCGGCGTCGATGCGTCGGCCGCCGTGGCGGGGGCCATCGCCAGCACGTACGCGAGCGCTACCGGAGCGGAGATCATCGCCGTGCGGTCGCTGCCCGCTACTCGAGCAGCGCCCCGGCGATCTTCGCATGGGGACCGTCGGGATAGGAATCGAGGTAGACGCGCGCGGCCTCCCGCGCGGCGCTGCGATCCCCCGCGTCGACGAGCGCACCGATCAGCCGACCGCGCGCGAGCTTGGCGAAGCCGCCCTGCGGCGCCTCGTCGAGGTACGTCCGCAACCACCGGATCGCGGCCTCGGGGTCGCGCTTGGCGTCGGAGGCCGCGCGTCCGAGCTGGAACGCCGCGCGGGCGGCCGCGGGCGAGCGCGGGAACCGCTTGCGCACCGCGAGGTAGACCTGCTCGGCGCGCGTGGCCTTGCCCGCGAGCCGGGCGGCGTCGCCGAGCTGCTCGAGCGAGGCGCTGGGCAGCCCCGCGAGCGCGACGTCGAAGCCGGCGGCCTCGACGGCGGCGAGGGCCTCCGCGTACTTGCCCGCCTCCGCGAGCGCCTGCCACCCCGGAACGACCGCGGCGCTCGGCTTGGCCTTGGGCGGCTTCGGCTTCGCGGGAGGATCGAGCTCGAGCGTCGGCGGCGTCGGAACGGCCTCGAGCGCGACCTCGGGCTCGACCGCCACCGGCACGACCGGCTCGATCGCGCCGAGGCGCAGCGCGCCATCGGAGCCGGCGGTGAGGCGACGGCCCGCGTCGACCGAGATCGGCGCGCTGCTCGAGGGCGCATGCACCTCGACCTTGCCGCGCGTGACCTCGACCGCGAAGCTGCCGGCCCCCGGCTCCCACTCGACGCGGAAGACCGTGCCGACCACCGCCACGCGGTACGGTCCAGCGTCGATCGACACGCGGCGGCGCGCCTCGGGATCCACCTCGGCCTCGAGCCGGCCGGCCTCGAGCACCACGGTGACCTCGGCGTCGTCGGCCACGGAGACGCGGCCGCGCGCGCCGTCGTGCAGCGCGAGCGCGGCCCCCGGCCCGACCGACAGCGCCGCATCGCCACGCGCGGGCGCCTGGACCCACTCGCCATCGGACGTGCGCGCGATCGGGGCGGCGTCGAGCTCACCCGCCGGGTGATCGGCCCGCGTCCACGCCCAGCCCACCACGATCGCCGCGGCGAGGGCCGTCATCGCCGAGAGGCCCACCCACCACACGCGGCGCGACGGGGCGCCATCGCGGGTCGTCTCCTGGATCAGTCGCTCGCGGGCGGCGAGGCGCGACGACGTCGACCGGCCGCCGTCGAGGTGACCGCCGACGAAGTCGCCGAGGGCGTCGAGATCGATCGTGGGCTTCGCCTCGGTCATGGGGTCCCCCTGCAGAAGCGCCGCGTGAGCTCTGGATCGTCGCTGGCGAGCGCGGAGAACCGCTCGGTGGCCCGCGCGATCCGACGCTTGGCGGTGGCGAGGGAGCAGTCCATCAGCCGCGCGACCTCGAGCAGCTCGTGGCGCTCGATGTAGCGCAGCACGAACGCGAGGCGCAGCGAGGTGTCGAGGCGATCGAGGTGGCGATACACCCGGCGCAGCAGATCGCGGGTCTCGGGATCGGCCTCGACACCCGCGGCGTCGGGGACCGGCTCGCTCGACCACAGCAGGCGTCGCAATCGACGGCGACGCAGCTCGGAGCGCGCCGTGTTCACGGCGACCGCGGTGATCCACCCGCGCAGCGCCGCCGCCTCGCGCACCCGCGCGACGCCGCGGAGGATCTGCACGAACGCGTCGTGCACGACGTCGTCACGATCGGCGTCGGGCCCGAGGCAGCGGGCCACGACGCGGTGCACGTCGGGGGCGAAGCGGTCGTAGATCACCGCCGCCGCCGTGGCGCCGCCGCGCTGCGCCATCGCCAGCAGCTCGTGCTCGTCCCCGGACCACGGCAGCACCTGGACGTTGTCGGTGCTGGCGCCGCGGGCGAGCCGGTGGGCAGGGGAGATCACGGCGGCAGGGGAGTCGATCGTGCCCCTACAAACGGCTCAAGATCCACCGGATCCGCCACGAATGGCCGATCTGGCGCCGTCTGGCCGCCCGATCGCCGTCTGGCCGCCGATCAGGACCGACGCACGATCTCGAGACGCGCGTTCACGTCCTTCGACAGCGCCATCTCGCGCTCTCGGGTCAGCGCCGAGCCCGCGCAGAACAGCGCGAACGAGACCAGCTCGTGGGCGACGTGCATGAACGTCGCGAGCGGATCGTCCTCGCGCGCGGCTCGGACGGTCGCGAGCACCGTCTGCGGATCGATCCGCCCCGAGCTCGCGACGTCGGGGCCGAGGAAGGCGCCGTAGCCCGAGCCGTCGACCCACGCGCCGAGCATCTGCTGGGCCTGCTCGAGGCCGCCCGCGGCGGAGATCGCCAGGAACACGTCACCGAGGATCTCGCTGAAGAGCCCCGCGAGCCGCCGCACCTCGGCCTCGTCGATGCGATCGCGCGAGACGATCTCGACATTGCGGCTCTTGACCAGGAAGTACGCGGCGCGGGTCGCCGCGAACTCGTCGAGCTCGAGCGCGCGGGCGATGTCGCCGAGGCTGGTCGCGCCGTCGCAGCGGGCCAGCACCGCCTGCGCATCGGCGTCCAGCGCCCCGAGGCGCGGGCTCTCGACCGCGCGCAGGCGCACGTCGTTGCCGGGGACCAGCCGGCGATAGATCTCGATCTCGTCGAGGCGGCGCACGCCGTCCATCAGCAGCGCACGCACCGACAGGTGCACCGTGTGATCGGGCGGCGGCTGGGTCGGATCCGGCGTCGAGAACACGAACGCCCCGTCGCCGACGGTCAGCGTCCGCAGGAAGATCCCGGTGATCTGGTTGCCGAGCAGGGCGAACAGGCGCTCGGGGTCGACCACCGCGCGATCGAGGCAGACCTGCCCGAGCCGGTGGTTGGCGGTCACATCGTCGAGCATCGCCGCGAGCTCGGATCGTTCGAGCACGTCGTGGCGCACGAGCACCTCGCCGAGGCGATCGGCCGGGTCGTTGCTGCGCGCGTGCAGCAGGGTGCCGCGATCGATGGTGAGCTGGAACCACCGCCCGCCCGACGAGAACACCTGCATCTCGCCGACGAAGCCCCGCTCGGCGACGATCTCGATGACCTGGAAGAGGGTCATCGGCGACAGGATCTCGCCGGCGAACACGACCCGGCCCCCGGCCTCGATCGGGCTCGTGTCCTCGGTGAGCATCTGCTCGAGGTCGTCGAGCTCGTCGTGGTCGCCCTCGGACTCCCCCGCGGCTTCCTCGTGGGCCAGGACCCGGCGCAGGACCAGCAGACCGGGGGTATCGGACAGGATCCGGTAGCGACCTGCACTGTTGCGCAGTCGGTAGCGCGCGTCGGTCCCCTCGGCCGCCACGCTGCCGTCGTCGCCGACGACGACGATGTCGACCCCCTTGGCCATTCGCACCCCATCCTACCCGGTCGTCCGCGGGCGACCCAAAAGCCGACGCGCGGCGCGACCGCGCGAGGGTCATCGGCGCCGCTGGGTCGACGGCGCCGCCGCGTGGGCCCGGCGTAGCGCGTCGAGCTCGCCGAGCACGTACGCGTCGTCGTGGACGAGGGCGATGACATGGGCCAGCGCCTCGTGGACGCCGCGCTCGACCGCTCGATCGTCCCCGAGCATCCGAGCATGGGCGACGGCGAGGGCCCCCGCCGCGCGCGACCCCGCCGGGACCTTCCCGCGGGCGTCGAGGAGCCGGTCGAGACCCGCGGCGGGCTGGCCACAGGCGTGCATCGCCACGGCGACCTCGCCCTCGAACGCGATCGCCTCGACGCCCAGGACCGGCGTGGCGCGGGCCCACGCCGCGCCTTCGCCGAGCAACGCCAGGGACTCGGGGCAGCGGCCGGCGGATCGCAGGGCAAACCCCTCGTCGCCGTACGTCGCGAGGATCCGACCCGCGGTCGGGCTGACGAGCGCCCGCAGGATCGCCCTCGCCGTTCGGGCAGCCTCCGCGGCCTCGGCATGCCGACCGGTCTTGCGCAGGATGTAGCCCCGCGTGAGGTGGATCTCGGCCGCCTCGTGCGTGGGCCCGTCGCCGAGCAGGTCGAGCGCAGCGTCGAGATCCCGCATCGCCCCGTCGATGTCCCCGGCATCGTCGCGCGCGCTGCCGAGGCTCGCGAGGAACGCCGCGCGGCGACCGAGGTTGGCGCGGTCGAACCGCTCGAGGACGCTCACGGCCTGCTCGCCGGCGACGATGGCCCCTGCGAAATCACCGAGCCGGCCGAGGAGCACCGACTCGGTGAGGTACGCCTTGGCGAGCCCGCCGTGCGCAGCGGATCCAGAACCGACGAGGACCGCCTGGGCCAACCGCAGCTCGTCGAGTGCAGCCCGTCGATCGAGGTTCCCCAGCACCTCGGCGTAGGCGACGCGGGCGTCCGCGGTGCTCGGCGCGGAAGGCCCGTAGACGGCGATCGATCGGTCGACGATCTCGCGCCGCAGCGCGAGGCACTCGTCGAGCGCTCCCTGACGCAGCAGCGTCACCGAGAGGTTCGACGCGGAACCGAGCCAGCCGACGTCGCTGTTCTGCTCCTGTGCGAGCTGCATCGTCGCACGCAGCTGGCGCGCCGCGGACTCGGTATCGCCGCGGAGCCCCGCGATCGCAGCGCGGGCGGTCATCAACATCCGCTGCGCCACCAAGGTCGGCGGCCGACGGGCGACGAGGGCATCGGCGTGACGCAACCACTCTTCGGCGGCCTCGAAGTCTCGACTCGACGCCATGTACATGGCCAGCGGCGGGATCGCGGCGAGGGCGGTGCGATCGTCCCCGATCGCGAGCGCCTCGAAGTAGGCGGTGCGCAGCCAAGGCATCGCCTCGTCGTGCCGGTCGGAGCGCTGGTACGCGAAGCCGACCTCCAGCGCGGCCGCGACCGCGAGCGCCCTGCCCTGCTCGCCCTGGGCGACGGCAGCCTCACGCACCGGCATCGCCAGCGCGAGGGCGTCCTCGGCCGAGCCGGCGCGACCTACCGCCGATGCGGCCGCCAGGTCGTCGCGCCACGCGAGGGCACGCGCGTCGAGCTCGCCCGGATCGATCTGGCCGTCCGTCGCACACCCCTGCACGCTCGGCAGCCCCTCCACGGCCACCGCCGCGCGGCGCACCGCCTCGGGGTCGCCCGCGACGAGCAGTTCCACCGCCGCGTCGAACTGCGTGCCGACGTCGCGGACGCAGACCTGCGCGCGCCGATCGACGCGCTCGCAGGCCTCGGCGGCGCGAGCTCGCCACGCGACGGCGATCTCGTCGAGTCGGTCCACGACGTTCGCAGCCGCCACGTCGCCGCTCGACGCCGACAGCGTCGCGAGGACGCCCGCCCTTCGGGCCCCACCCCAGTCGATCTCACCGGTCGCGCACGTGTTCGTGGGTTCCTGCGTCAGGCCGAGCACGGCCGCCGCCGCGAGCCCCACGACGCCGCCGGCGAGCCAGCGGCGCCGCGGCGCGCTCGCCCGTCGCAGCGCCGACGACAGCGCGGCCATGGAACCCCAGCGTCGCTGCGGATCGGGGTCGAGCCCGCGGTGCAGCACCTCGAGCACCGCCGGTGCGATCGTGCGCCCGGGCAGGGGTGCGACCAGCTCGCGGGCGAACTTCGCCCGCGAGACCTCGGCGAGCTTGCCCTGGAAAGGTCGTCGACCCGCGAGCCCCTCGTAGAGCGCGACGCAGAACGCGTACTGATCGCTGCGCGTGTCGGCGTCACCACCGGCGTGCTGCTCGGGCGCCATGTACAGCGGCGTGCCGGCGACCGCTCCGCTCTCGGTGAGCGAGCCGCCCTGCGTGATGCTGAGCTCGTCGTCGAGCGGTCCCGTGGCGTGGGCACGCCGCGCCTCGTGGTCGGTGCGCGCCAGACCGAAATCGCCGACGCGCGCCCGACCGTCACGACCGAGGAGCACGTTCGCGGGCTTGAAGTCCCGGTGCACGATCCCCGCGTGGTGGGCCGCGTCGAGCCCCGCGCTCGCCTGCAGGAACACCCCGATCACTTCGCGCGCGGTGCGGTCACGCGCGGTGCGGTCACGCGCGGTGCGGTCGCGCGCGGTGCGGCCACGCGGCCGCGACAACCAACGCTCGAGCGTCTCACCGTCGACGTACTCCATGACGATGAACACCTCGGTGTCGTCGCCTGGCGTGCCGACGTCGAAGATCTGCACGACGTTCGGGTGGGAGATGCGGGCCATCGCCCGGGCCTCGCGGGCAAGGCGCTGCGCGTGCACGCGGCTGCGCTCGCCCGTCTGCGCGCGGACCAGCTTGATCGCGACCGAACGCGACAGCTCGGGATCGTCGGCCAGCCACACCTGGCCCATGGCGCCCTCGCCGAGCACGCGTCGCAGGCGATAGCGCGCCAGCCCCGGGATCTCGGCGGTCCGACCCAGCAGCGCGGCGCGGACGCGGGCCGCCGCGTGCTGCTCGGAGCGGCCGCCGGCCTCGTGCGCCGCGAACAGCCGCCCGAGCGCGTCCGTCGAGTTGCCCTGCGCGTCCGCGTCGATCACCGCCGTACAGTGCACACCGACGGTGCCCGATCCGCAAGCGGCGGCGGGGCTGCGTGCGTCCGTCGGCGTCGCCACAGCGCGAGGATCCACGGCATCCACCCCGCGATCGCGTCGTCACGCGATCCGTGCCCCAGCCCGCAGCCGTGCGCCTCGCACCCGGACGCCGCGACCGGAGGTGACGTGGTCGGTGCGACGTCGGCCGAGCCCGCGGGCGGGGCGATCGACGGCGCCTCGATCGGCGCGGCCGCGATCGGCGTCGGCACGATCGGCGCTGCTGCGTGCTCGACCGGGCGCGACGGCGTCGGGACCGGTCGCGGATCGAACCCCGGCGCCGACGCGCGCTCGACGACGGCGGCGATCTCCTGCGTCGTCCAGCGCTCGACCACTTCCGGATCGCCCCCCGCGTCGAGGCGGCGGATCGCCTCGGCGGTCACGCGGTCCATCTCGGCGATCGCCCAGACCTTCGCGGCGTCGAGGCGGGCGACCTCCGCGTCGACGTCGCGCTTCGTGTCCTCGTAGATCTCCAGGGCGCGCTCGTTCACCTCGGCGCGCGCGCGCTCGGTGGGCTCGACCGCCGGGGGTCCGAGGAACATCGCCCGCGAGCATGCCGGCAAGCGGCCGCGCCCGCCAGCGCAGCGTCGGACGCGGACGTCGGCCTCACGCCCCATCGCCGGCGAGCAGGCGCGTCTTCGGCTCACCGTCTCGCCACTGGAGCACCGCCTCGTACGACCCCTCGTAGTAGGCGTCCTCGTAGAACACCTCCTCGAGGCCGTCGCCATCGACGTCGAGGATCGCCCGCAGCGCGATCGTCCCGTCGACGCCCGCGCGCGTGACGAACTCGAGCGTACCGTCGTCGCGGCGCATCAACAGCGCCGACGCGCGCGAGAGCTCCGCCTCGGGGTCGGTCCGCCGCAGCGGTGCATCGAGCACCACCACCTGGGTGCGACCGTCGGGGAAGCGACCGTCGTACACGGCGAGGTGCCGCGTGCCGATCGCCGCGCGCTCGAACAGCGGGCGTCCTTCGGCATCGACCGCGGCGACGATCGCGGCCCGCACCGCCGCCACGGGATCGTCGCCGAGCAGCGCAGCGTCGCGCTTGGGCGGCTTGGTGAAGCGCAGCGTCTCGGGCACGTCGCGGCCGCGGATCGCGAGCACCGGCAGCGTCGCCGGCGTCTTCGCGCCGCCGAGCACGACCTCGAAGTGCGACTCGCTCGCGCCGCCCGAGACCATGAACCCGCGGACCGAGCGTCGCAGCACCCCGTCCCGGGTGACGAGGCTCCACGTGTCGCCGGCCTTCCAGCCGCGGGGGATCGCCGGCGAGTCGGCGGCGAGCAGGTCGGGCGCGTCGTCGCCGTCGTCGATCCCGTCGGCCGCGGCGATCGCCGCCTCCATGATCGCGGCGTCGAGGTCGATGATGTCGACCGTCCAGCCGAGGTCGGCCCGCGGATACGCGATGTGGAGCTCGGCGGCGGGGCGGCGCGACGCGACGACGGGCGTTGGCGCGGGCGCGGTCGTCGGTGCAGCGACGACCGTCGGCGCCGGCGCGATCACGGGCGCGACGGGCATCGCGGCGGGGGCCGGCGACTCCGCCGGCATCGCCTCCGGCTCGACCCGCGGCGACGCAGGGGTGCACGCGACGAGGAGCCAGGACAGCGCAGCGAGCCGACGCATGCCGCTGCGACGCGCGGAGACCGGCCGGATAGTCCCGCGCTCGGCGACGCTTCAGCCGCACACGGCGTCGAGGTCCGCGCAGCAGTCCCCGTTGGTCGCGCAGAAGTCGTCGCAGTAGCACTGCGTGCCGTCGCCGACGTCGATGGGATCGCTCGAACCGCACGCCTGTGCGCACGAGCCGGGCGCGGGCTCGGGCGGCTCGGGCTCGCCGCACACCTGGGCGAAGTCGGCGCAGCAATCCTGGGCGTCGACGCAGTCGACATCGCAGTAGCACTCCTTGCCGTCGCCGACCGCGATCGCCGTGCTCGATCCGCAGGCCCCCTCGCAGCTCGCGGCGGGCGGCGGCGGGGCGGCCCCGTCGTCGGCCGAGGCGCCGCACACCGCCTCGCGATCGCCACAGCAGTCGCCGTTCTGGACGCACGCCGCGTCGCAGAAGCACGCCTGACCGTCGCCGAGCAGCACCGCAGCGTCGGAGTCGCAGTGATCGACGCACGATCCGGTGGGCGCCTCGGGCTCGATCGGATCCGCAGGCGCGCCCCAGGTGCCAGCGTCGATCATCGCGCCGATGTACTTGCGGCTCACGTTCCACACGAGCCAGTTGCCGCCGGTGCCCTCGAGCACCCACGGCGTGTACGCGTACAGCGACGCGGTGCCGTGGCTCTTGGGCGTCACGGTCTGCGGATCGAGGGTCTCGTGGGCGACCAACATCCGCCACGCGCCGTTGCCGGCCACCGACGCGTCGTAGTGCGTGCGCAGGGTCCCCGCCGCGCAGTCGAGCTGCTTGTCGAGGCCGCGGTAGCTCTCGTTGCACGCCTGCCCGTCCGGGCACCCGCAGCCCAGGGCGAAGTCGACCGCGTTGCCCCCGGGCCGATTGGCCTTCGACACCAACGACTTCTCGACCTGCAATCGCACGAGCAGCAGCATCGGGTTGAGCTGCTTGCCGTGCGCGACCTCGACCAGCACCTCGGAGAAGGGTCGGCCGCCGATCTGCTCGTCGGCGAGGAACGATCGCTTGCCGTAGGGCGTGTCCTCGAGCAGCGCCTGGATCCCCGCGACCGTCACGACCTCGGTGTTCGTGAACATCGCGTCGTCCCAGATGAGATCGGGGTTGAAGTACGCGAGCGCGCCGTCGAACTTCCCGCCGTCGATCGGATCGAGATCCCGGGATTCCTCGTGGTCGACGAACCCGGCCTCGCGCGGCGAGGCCTCGTCGCACGCCGGCGCGGCGGCGAGCAGCGCGAGGGCGAGCCTCCAGGGCGACATCGGGCGGGTCGGGCGTCGGGTCGTCATGGTCGGTGGCGACGCCGCGCGGTGCCGGCGTCCACGGGACCCTTTGCCCGGCGCAGCCCCGGGTTCCCCGCCGCGCAGGGCGGCTGCCGAGATTGCGTACGCCGTGCCACACGATGATCTGTCGCGGTCTGCGCGGAGAAATTCCTTCATCCAGTCGTCGACCGAGCGCCCCACCCACCCGACGCATGCAGGGACGACTTCGCGGCGTGGTGGTGCTGGGCCTCCTGGGCGGCTGCTACCAGGGCAACGGCGGCGACGGGGGCGACGGCGGGAGCGCGGCGGCGACCGAGGGCGACGATGCGGCGGGCACCGCTGGCACCGCGGGCGATGACGGCACCGCGGGCGACGATGGGCCCGCGCCCGTCGACTGCGAGGCCGGCGCGTACGGCCCGCGCCGCCTGCGGTTGCTGACGCGGCGCGAGTACCACCAGACGATCGTCGACCTGCTCGGCGTCGAGCCGCTCACGCTCGCCGACGTACCGATCGATCCGATCATCGAGGGCTTCGACAACAACGCCGACGCCGAGGTCGTCACCGATCGCCACGTCGAGGCGTACATGAACGTCGCCGAGGAGGTCGCGACCGCGGCGATCGACGGCGGCCTGTCGCTCGGCTGCATGCCCGAGGATCCCGCGTGCGCCGAGGACTTCGTCGAGAGCTTCGGCCGCCGCATCTTCCGTCGACCGCTCGCCGCCGACGAAGTCGCGTACTACGCCGCGCAGTTCGATCCCTCGCTGACCGAGGGCGACTTCTACCAGGGCGCGATGCTGGCCCTGCGCGCGATGCTGGTCTCGCCGCACTTCCTGTACCGGTTCGAGCTCGGCGAGCCCGACGACGAGGGTCGCTTCCGGCTGACGCCCCACGAGGTCGCCACCGCGCTGTCGTACGGGCTGTGGGGCACGCTGCCGGACGAGGCGCTGCTCGCCGCCGCCGACGCGGGCACGCTCGCCGACCCGGCCGCGATCGAGACCGAGGTGCGGCGCATGCTCGACGATCCGCGGGGCCGCGCGGCGTTCGACGTCTTCGCCACGCAGTGGCTCGGCACGGCGCCGCTGTTGCAGGTCAACAAGGACGCGCAGGTCTATCCCAACTTCACGCCCGAGGTGCGCGAGGCGATGGCCGCCGAGCAGAGCGCCTTCCTCGGCCACGTCGTGTTCGACGGCGAGCAGACGATGGCCGAGCTGCTGGATCCCGGCTACACGTTCGCCGACGACGCGCTCGCGGCGTACTACGGGATCGCGGCGCCGGGCAGCGCCGAGCCGGTGATGGTGCCGGTCGCCGACGGCCGCCGCGGCGGCCTGCTGCGCCTGGGCAGCGTGCTCGCCAGCCACGCCCACCCCAACGAGTCGGCGCCGATCAAGCGCGGCGCGTTCGTGCGCGAGCGACTGCTGTGCCAGCCGTTGGCCCCGCCGCCGCCGGGCGTCGACGCGACGCCGCCGGCCGTCGATCCCAACGCCACGACGCGCGAGCGGTTCTCGCAGCACTCGAGCGATCCGTCGTGCGCGGGCTGTCACCAGCTCATCGATCCGCTCGGCTTCGGCTTCGAGCAGTACGACGGCGTCGCCGGGTTCCGCGAGACCGAGAACAACCTCCCCATCGACGCCAGCGGCTCGATCATCGACGTCGACGGCGAGGGCACCGAGATCCCCTACGACGGCCTCGCCGAGCTGTCGTCGGTGCTGGCCGAGCGCATCGAGCCCGGCCACTGCGCCGTCGAGCAGTACCAACGCTTCACGCTGGGCCGCAACCCGATCCCCGCCGACGAGTGCGCCCTCGACGAGCTCACCGCGATGTTCGACGCCGCCGAAGGCAGCCTCTACGAGATGCTCGTCCACCAGTACACCGCACCTTCGTTCGTGCTGCGCCAGGAGTAGCGTCCATGCTGATCAAGACCTCACGACGATCGGTGCTCGGGATGTTGGCGGCCGCCGGTGTGGCCTCGCCGCTGGGCTTGATGATGGGCCGCCGCGCGATGGCGGCCGCGGGCGACGTCAAGGCGATGTTCGTGTACATCCCCGACGGCTGCATCCCCTCGCTGTGGCACCCCACCGGCGGTGTCACCGGCTTCTCACTCCCGACGATGACCGCGCCGCTCGAGGCTGTCCGCGACGACCTCGTGTTCATCCGCGGCCTCGACATGTACGCCGGCGGCGCGACGCACGAGGGCGGCATCGCCAAGATCCTCACCGGCAACGGCGACGTCTCGCTCGATCTCTTCCTCGGCGACGCGCTCGGGGCGAGCACGCCGCACAAGTCGATCCAGCTCGGCGTCGCGACCAACTTCCAGAACGGCTCGGGCAGCTGGTCGTACATCGGCGCGGGCCAGCAGGTGTCGCCGCAGGACAACCCGCTGGCGGCGTTCGACAGCATCTTCGGCGCGCTCGACCAGCCCGACGATCCCGGTCCGGACTGGCCGCGCCTGCGCGCCGGCAGCGTCATCGACAGCGCCATCGACGACGTGAAGCGCTTGAAGCAGGCCCTCGGTACCGTCGAGCAGCAGAAGCTCGAGGTCCACCTCGAGTCGCTCTACGAGGTCGAGGCCCGCATCAAGGGCACGCTGTCGGGCTCGTGCTCCGAGGTGGTGTGGAACACCGAGGGCTTCACCGTCCTCGAGACCGACTACTACCCCAAGACCTGGGAGAAGGAGGAGTTCTTCGCCACGGTCGGCAAGCTGCAGATGGACCTCGCCGTCCTCGCGCTGTCGTGCGGCATGACCAACGTCGCGTCCCTGATGTGGTCGCACCCGGTGAGCCCGACGCGGCTGGCGCAGCTCGGGACGACCGCGGCCGATCACGACGCGTCGCACTACGGGGCGGACTTGAACGGCTCGCTCGCGCTCGACTTCATCGCGTACCGGCGGTTCTTCTGCGAGCAGCTGGTGTATCTCGTGCAGCAGATGAAGGCGATGCCCGACGGTGACAGCAATCTGTTGGCGAACTCGGTGGTGATGATGGGCACCGAGATCAACGACGGCAACCTGCACGACCACAGCGACATGCCGTTCGTGCTCGCGGGGCAGGCCGGTGGGGCGTTGGAGACGGGGCGATCGCTGGATCTGCGCGGTGGGTTCGGTGGGCAGAATGTGGCGCACACGAAGCTGTTGGTGTCGATCGCGGGGTTGACCGGGGTGGAGGTCGAGACGTTCGGGTACGCGGAGCAGGGGGCGGGGGGGTTGGACGAGTTGTAGGGGGGCGACGCTTCAGGCGTGATCGCGTCGAGCTGGCCGGTGATCGGTGGTCGGCGCGGGTTCAACACCGAGA
>LNFM01002463.1_pt1:0-75000 | contig 80388 bp, 81 predicted proteins | sample 596031 | NCBI WGS metagenome assembly LNFM01 (sample SAMN04254537, study PRJNA301005) | activated carbon metagenome | isolation source: dual media filters at the Ann Arbor, Michigan drinking water treatment plant | place: USA: Ann Arbor | reverse complement strand
GCGTTCTGAGAACACGCCGACGAGTTCGCCGTCGCCATCCAACACGACCAGCGCGCCAACCTTTTTGTCGAAAAGCTCTTGCGCGGCCTGCTGCAACGTCGCGTTCACCGGCAGCGTATGCACAGTCGCGCCTTTGTCACGAATGACGTGTGCGATCAGCATGGGCGCTTCTCCTCAACACTTCTGACAAGCCAAAGGATGCGCCGCCCCTGCCCGGCCAGCAAGCGCTAACACCCACAATGGCCATTGCATAAGGCGCGGGTTAAAGAGCGTTCATGGCTTCGTACAAAGACAAGCTGAAACAAGATCTCGACCGCTGGATCGCGGAAGGCCTCGTGGCAGCCGATAAGCGCGAGGCCATTCTCGCCTCCATTCCTGAAGCTCGCCGCGTAGACGCTGCTACAGCTTTGGCCTGGGTCGGCGCCCTGCTGCTCGGCATCGCGGTCATCACTTTCGTTGCGGCCAACTGGGACGCGACGCCGAAGCTTGTACGTTTTGCTGTGCTTTTGATCGCTTTCCTTGGGCTCGCCGGCGGCGGGGCTTGGGCCGCGTACAAAGAGCGCAACGTGCTTAGCAACATCTTGCTGATGGTCGCAGCGTTAGTGTTCGCAGCCTCGATCGGCCTCACCGGGCAGATATTTGACATCGCCGGCGATCCAAAAGCGGCGTCTTACGGCGCGGGGGTCGCCGCTTTCGCGCTGGCGCTCGCGGGGCGTTCTACGGGCGCCGCAGTCGTAGGCCTTGTCTTCATCGCGCTCGGCGATTTCGCTGATCGTGAATGGTTTGCAGGATCTGAATCCGAAGCGCCTTGGATGCTCTTGTTTGCGCCACTGGCAGGGTACCTCGCGCTGCGTTGGGCCTCGGCGCCGCTCGCGCACGTCGCAGCGTTAGGTATCTTGTACTGCTTCGGCTGGTTCACTGCGCGCTTTGAAGTGGACGCCGGCGCCGCGTTCTTTCTCTCCATCATCTTGGGCGGCATGGCTGCAGGCGCACGCTGGCTTTACACGCAAGACCGCCCGTTCGCGGGAGTGTTTTATGGCTGGTTCGCGTGGGGCGCCCTTCTGCTTTTCGCCATCGCCGGCTACGTGCCAATCAGCGACGAAACCGGTCAAAACGCTGGCATTTTGCATCGTATCGTGTGGCTCGCAGCCTCCGGCGGATTGCTGGCGCTCGGTCGCTTTGACCGCCACAGCCTCGTCACCACGGTCGGTGTCTTAAGCATTATCGGCGCGATTTGCGCGCTGCTCAGCGATCTCGGTCTCGACCTTCTGGCGGCAGCTGGCGTCTTCTTATTGTGCGCTGTCGCAGCTTTGATCGGCGGCCTGATGCTGCGGCGGAAAGCGAAGACATCATGAAGGTGAACGCTGCTCCTCGCATCTTGATCGTTGCCGGCCTTTGCGCCGCGGCGTTGATCGGCCTCGTCGTAAGCGAAGGCTTTGCGCGCCAGAGCGGCGAAGAAGTCTTGCTGCCCATGGAAGCGGTCGACCCGCGCTCGCTGCTCAGCGGCCATTATGTTCTGCTTAACCCTGCTCAGCGGCTCGAGCCTGGCGAGACCTGCCCCACCGGCGGCGATCTCGAGTGGGTCGCGCTTCAGCAAAGCGGAGACATCTATGTTGTCGCCGGCGGCGCGGAGTCGCGCGAACAGGCGCAGTTGCTTGGCCTGCCTGTTAAGGGACACTTCACCTGCATCGAACCGGGCGAGGCGCTACCCGGCGTCGAAGCGACTCCTGGATTGGTGACGCTTTCTCTCGGCATTGACCGCTTTCACATCAACCAAACCGAAGCGCTGCGCGTCGAACAAGTGCTGCGCGAGCAGAACGTGGACGCCGCCTCGCGCGCCTTTGCAATCGTCTCTATCGGGCGCGATGGACGCGGGCGATTGAAGGGATTGGTGGTCGACGGCGAGCGCCTTGAACTCACCTGGCTCTAAGTTTTCGCCTGACACGCGCCATATCGGCACGCTGATCGCCTTTATTTCCGCGGCTTAACTACGATCGTCCAAACTCAGCGCGAAAACTCGCGCAGCAACGTGGCACGCCCGTTGCTTTCTCGCTTGGCAGACGAATTGTCGGAGCGAAATCCCGTGCGGAAGTTCATCCTTATCAGTACAGCAGCCATGGCGTTCGCCACGCCATCGTTTGCTGATCCGATCCCAGGCGGCGCCGGCGACTTTGGCGGCGCGTTCGGCATGGGCTGGGAAAGCTTCGACACGCCGATCAACCCAGCGACCCGCGATGAGAACGGCAACCGTGTCATCGTCAACGGCCGCATGGAAATCGAAGGCAGCCTCTCGGGCGGCCTGCAAGACAGTTTCTCCGGGGGCATTGGCTCAGCCCAAGCCATCGGCAACCAACTCAACGTGGTCACCCAGGGCAATTACAACACGGTGATCGTGGACTCGACCCAAATCAATAACGGCGATGTCACCGCCGTGATCGGAGACGATTGATCATGCGCGCGCTGAAGACTCTCGCTGCGGTTCTCGCCGCTACCACGACGCTGACCGCGTGCGTCACGCCGAACTCCGGCAATGACGGCATGTACGCGTTGCCGATCGGCGATGCGCCGGTCACCGCGAACCCGACGGCTTACACGCCGGCGCTGAACTGTTTGGCCGGCTATGCCCGCACCAACAACATCAGCGCGCCGCGCATCGCCGTTGGCCGCATCCTTGATTACACCGGTTCGGTGTCGGAAGAAGGCGGCCGCCGCATCACGCAAGGCGCCTCGCTGATGGCGATGTCGGCGTTCTCGAAAGCCGGCGCACGCCTGGTCGAGCGCTTCGATACGTCGGTCACCGAACTCGAGTTGCGCTACGCCAACAACCGCTTGATCGGCCAAGAAGGCGACGAGAACGTTCGCCGTATCTATGCCGGCCAAATGCCGGGCTCCGACTTCTATTTCGTCGGCGGCATCACCGAGCTCAACTACAACATCCGTTCGATGGGCGTTGACGCCCAGGGCGGCCACACCGACGCTCGCGACGGTGTCGGCAACCTCGGCGCCCGCCTCTACGTGATGAACATCGCGCTCGATTTCCGCCTGATCGACACGCGCACGCTCGAAGTCGTCGACGTGATCTCGTACCAAAAGCAAATCATTGGCCGCGAAGTCCGCGCCGGCGTGTTCTCGTTCTTTGACGATACGCTGCTCGACATCGCCGCTGGCGAACGTGCCCTTGAGCCGGTTCAACTCGCGGTCCGCGCCGGCGTGGAACGCGCCGTCGTTGAGGTGATGAGCCGCTTCTACCGCGCCGACAGCGCAGCCTGCGCCGAAGCCATCGCCGCCCAAGGCGATCCGATGGGCCCGGGCCAAGAAGGCGCAGCGCCACAAAGCGCCGCCGCCACCTTGATCCAGCAAGAGCAAGCGCGCCGCGAAGACACCGACGCCTGGCACGCCCGCCGCGACGACAACATCACCGATCTGCGTGGCCGTTCGTAAGCCACTAGGAGCACACACCATGCGCGCCGCCCTCTTCCTTAGCGCAGCTTTGCTGACCACGCCCGCCTTCGCGCAGGTGAACGATCAGCTGCAGCTGCGCGACACGACCTCGATCACCGATGTCGAAGTAGGCAGCGCGTATGATGTCGGCGCCACGTCCGTCGCCAGCGGCAACGTGGTGACAGCGGTCGCAGACGACGCGGATGCAGCGTTCGACAACACCCAACACATGGACGGCGACACCACCGCCCACACCGACGCCACGGTGTGGAATGCGGGCGGCACCGTTGCTGTGACGTCGGCTGCAGTCGGCAACGGCGGCACCGCCGAACTGCGCGGCAGCAATGTTGATATCAACTCGACCCAACTCGCGCACGGCGACGCCAACGCCAGCGTGAACTTTACCGGCGGCAACGCGGGCCACGCCGCAACTTCGGCCTCGGCCAGCGGCAACGTCGCTGCGGTGTCGGCGCAAGACAGCGAAGTTCGCTTCATCTCCAATCAAGAGAGCACAGGCTCGACCAGCGCCGTCATCGAAGCCGATCACGGCGCGGTTGGCGGCCAAGTCGTTTCCGGCGCGATCGCCAGCGCCAACAACCTCACCGTCGGCAGCGAAACCGCCACCGTACTCACCGACACGCGCCAAACCGCGACCGGCGACAGCGTCCGCGCCAGCGTCGATGTCTATGCCGGCTACGCGACAGACGTTTCGGGCAACGCCACCGCGAACGCCAATGCCGTCACCATCGACAACCAATGGGGCTACGTGAACAGCCGCATCGACCAATCCTCGACCGCGAACGTCAATGCTGACAGCTACGTCACGCTCGGCGGCGAGTTCGCGGGCTTTGCATCGTCTGGCGCGTACGGCGTCGGCAACCAAGCCATCGTCTCGAACGTCGGCTCGGATACGGTGATGGACGTCACGCAAGCAAATGGCGGCGACATCACCGCGAACGCTGCAATGAGCGGCGAAGGCGGCCAAATGGCGCTCGCCTCCTCCGCGGCCTACGGCAACAGCGTGTCAGGCGCGCTCTGCGCCTATTGCGACACCAACGTGCCGAGCCTCAGCGCCAGCGCAAATCAAGTGAACGACGGCAACGTCACGTCCACGGCGACGGTGAACACGCCGTACGCCACCACCGTTGCAGCCACGTCCACAGCGATCGGCAACGCTGGCACCTATTCCGTGCGCGGACCGGGCGGCTGAGGCGTTAGCCAGCCCTGGTACCGGACAATTAGTCCAACCAGTGGGTGAGAGATTTCCACGAAGAAATGAAACACGCCGCCATCGGCGCTTTCGTGCGCCCTTGAACGCGGCGCTAGCCAGAGCGGAAGCGCCACGCCAAATGCGCTCCAGCGCCGTAACACTAGATTCAGCCGCTCCCCGTCGAGCACCAGCGCCATCGAGAACGCAACCACGCCGAAGCGCTCGACGATCAAACGCTCGGACGCGCCTCGGCCTTCGTATTGATAGCTGGAGAAGGATTGGGTGGCGAATGACCGCGTCCACACCTCTCCGGCAGGGCGCGGATCGAAGCGCACGCTGACGTCCAGATCCTCACCGGCGCGCGGAAACCGCAGCACCGACGCCGCGAACCACGCCAGCGGATTGCGTCCACGCTCCACGCGCCCTCTGCCGCGCGCGAATGCAACACCATCGTGCATCTCGCGCACTGCAGGCGGCAGCTTCTCCCAAGCAGCGCCCAGGATTCGCTGATACACAAACGCCCGGCGCGGCGGATGCGTGCGCACGCCAGTGTAGATAGTCCGCGTAACGAGCAGGCGTTCGTAGTCCTCCAGCTCAACGTCATCCACACACGCGCGCGCACCCGGCCGCGGCGGCGCGCCAGCGAGATGCTTGAGCACAATCGCCTGCACCGCCATTGACGGAATAAGCGGTCCGTCCGCGCCCTCAGCCAGCAAATGCCATGAGCGCGTGATCGGCGCGCCCTCCGCATCGGCGCCCTGGACTTCCACGAACATGCCGCCGCGATGCTCGCCCCAACGCAGGCGGTTCGTAGCCCAATGCATGAGCGGCGCGAGTGGCGATAGCGAACGCACCGCGCCGATCGCCACGAGCCACGCGCAGAAGATCAGGGCGCGATGCAGTATCTCCGGGACGGGGCCAGCGCCCATCCAAACCCGCCTGACCTGCGGCCATAGCTCCGACAACGCCCTGAGATCTGGCACATCGACCAGCGAAAACATCGTGCTGCGCAAAGGCAACCGCCCTGGCGGCGCGATTGTGTAGCGGCGCTGCTGGGTGAAGGGACGCCCAATGATCTTTGCAGTGCGCCCGAGATAGGCGACCGGCTGGCCGGCATAGCTCGCGATAGCGCGGACCACATTGGCGCCAACCCCTGCGTAGGGCGAAGGCGCAATGCCGCCGGCAATATCATCAACGCGCGTCATGCTTGCGGTAAGCTCGCGCACGACGGCAGCGGTCAAAACCGGAAAGCTTGAGACGCCGGAAAGCGCATAGACACCAGCTTCACGCGCGGCTTCATCATAGGCAGCAACGCCTGCAACAAAATCGGACCCGTCCGCTAAGTCCAGATAGTGGATTCGTGCGCGAACGCAGGCTTCGATCAAACGGAATGCTGCGCCGCCATACGCTTGGAATGGTCCGCTGGCGTCGATGACAAGATCTGGCGCCTGCCTCTCCAGTTGCGCGTCGAGATCGCCTTCGCGATCGAAATATGCAGGCGTAAGCGTTGCGCGCGCGTGCGCCCTGCTCGCACAGAAAGTGCGCGCGGAGGCCACTGAACGCCCCGCAACCACTAGCGTTAGCGCGCTTTCGGACTCCAGCAGCTCGACGATCCGTCCACCGAACGTGCCGTAGCCGCCGACGATGAGCAGCTTCATTGCACGAACCGCGCAGCGTCCGCGGGGCTTGGCACGTAGCAGGTGTCACGCACGCCGAACCAGCCCACGCGGTTGCGCGCTACAAAATCATAGAGCCCGTCGCGGAACCAACGCGGGAGGGCGTGGCCAACACTCAGCAAAGACCACGGCAGCCCCAGTTTCACAAAAATGCGAAGCGCCGCGCTCGACTTGACGCGCACCGCGCCGCTCTCAAGCAGCACATAGGTGTCGAAATCGCCGTAGCTCAGGCCGAAATGGCGATAGAGCGCCTCACCCAAAGGCGTTTGCGCGGCCAGCAATCGTAGGCGCCCGCGTCGATCGTGTCGCAATACGAATTGCGCAAAACCCGCACAAAGCACGCACTTTCCGTCAAAAATGATGATCGGCAGCGTGTCGTCAAACGCTGGTACGGCGGCATCGCGCCGATAGGCGTACGGCTCCAAACGAGTCACGCACAGAGCTTACGCCTTTGTGCGCGTCCAAGCAGTGGACACACCGCCGCGCCTACTCGATGCGCTGGTCCATTACTTCCGCGGGCTTGACGCCTTCGCAACACGGCCCGCCGACGGGTTTGGCCGGCACGCCGGCGACGGTGCAGCGCGGCGGTACGTCTTCCAGCACCACCGAGCCGGCGGCGATACGCGCATCTTCGCCGACTTCGATATTGCCCAGCACCTTTGCGCCGGCGCCGATCATCACGCCGCGGCGGATCTTGGGGTGGCGATCGCCGCCCTCTTTGCCGGTGCCGCCTAGCGTCACTGAATGCAGCATCGAAACATCATCATCCACCACGGCGGTTTCACCGATGACGATGCCATGAGCGTGGTCAATGAACACACCCGCGCCAATCTTGGCATTGGGGTGGATGTCGACCGCAAACAACTCCGAGATGCGGCTCTGCAGGTGATAGGCAAGAATGTTGCGCTCTTGCTTCCACAGCCAGTGCGCGATGCGATAGGCCTGCAGGCCGTTATAGCCTTTGAAGAATAAGAACGGCTGCAGATACGTCGTGCAGGCCGGATCGCGCTCACGCACGACGCGCATGTCGCGCAAGGCTTGCAGCGCGAGCTGCGGATCGGAATCATAAGCTTCGCGCGCGACTTCTCGCAATTGCAGGGCGGGTAGATCGCCATGCCCGAGCTTTTGCGCCAGATGATACGACAGTGCGTCGTCAATGCGATCGTGGTGCAGGATCGAAGCGTGCAGATAGGACGCCAGCAACGGCTCTTCCGCCGCCGCCTGCATGGCTTCGACGCGCAATTGCGACCAGACCCCGCCGGACGCCTCGAACACGCGCGGCTGACTATCGCTCGCCATGCTCACTCTCCCTTGCGGCCAAGCATTGCCTCGGCCAGCGCCTGCGGCAATGCGCCGGTCACCGCCATGTGGTGGGCCCGCAGCACTGCGGCAACCGTCAGGCTATCGCGAATACGGCCGTCAACGACGCGCGCGAGCACGTCTTGGAAGTGCGCACGGCGGTGGCGCAACACCTCGGTGGCCTCCGGTTGCGCGGCGCCTGCCGTGAGGTCGGTGGCGAGATAAATGACTGCGCGCTCGTCGGTGAGGGAGTTGGACATGTCCATTTCGAGCACAAGCTCAAATGACCCCGCCCGCAATCCGGTCTCTTCCTCGAGTTCACGCCTAGCGCAGTCTAGCGGCGGCTCACCCGGTTCGGCGCCGCCCTCAGGCATCTCCCAAGAATAGCGCCCGAGCGGGAACCGCCATTGGCCGACTAGGTGCACAAATCCATCCGGCTCGATCGGGAGCACGCCGACGGCCAGCCTGCGCGGGCGCATCACACTATAGGTACCGGGCGCGCCGCCAGGGTGGATGACGGCATAGCGATCAATCACCATCCAATCGTTCTCGAAGGGACGTGTGACGCTTTCGACGGTCCAAGGATCGCCGTCTTCTTCCCAAGTATCGCTCATCTTATGTGTCTAGCGCTGGGCGCGCGCGTGCGCCATGGAGTCGAGATGCCCCTTCCCCTATCCGCCATTCCCGCTTCTCCGCTCGAAAACGAACCGGCGAATGCCGTGAAGGAAAGCGTCGAGACGCTGGCGCTGCTGGCGCGGCGGCGATCGAGCAAGCTGATGCATCTGGCGGAGCCAGCGCCTTCGAGCGCAGAGCTCGATGCATTGGTGGCGCTCGCTGCGCGCGTTCCTGACCACGGCAAGCTGGGGCCCTGGCGGTTCGTGATCATCGAAGGCGAAGCACGCGCACGTGCGGGCGCCGCGTTGGCGGACGTGATCAAGAATGACGAGGGCGTGGACGAGAGCCGGCTAGAATTCGTGCGCGGCACTTTCCTGCGCGCGCCAGCTTGCGTGATGATCGTGTCGGCGCCGCAGCCGAGCAAGAAAGTGCCCGAGTGGGAGCAGCAACTCTCCGCGGGCGCAGTCTGCTACAATCTTCTGATCGCCGCGCATGCGCTGGGCTATGCGGGCTGCTGGCTGACCGAATGGCACGCGTTCGACACACGCGCGGCGAAAGCGCTTGGCCTCAACGAAAACGAACGCATCGCGGGCTTTGTCTATCTCGGCACGCCAAGCGTTGGCGCCGCAGAGCGCGTGCGCGCGGACGTGACAACGCGCGTCCCATTAGTTCCGAGGGCCAGCCAATGCGCACAAGGAGACCGTCGGGGCCGGCAATCCCGACTTCGTAAATGCCCCATTCGCGGTGGCGAAGAATTCCGCCGGGGCGGATGATCAAGTCGTCGACCCGCGCGGCGATGGCATCGACATGCGGCGTGCGAATGAAGACACCAAAGGGGTTGTGATCCGCTGGCACGCGCCACGGGCCTTCACCAGCTTGCGTGAGATGTACCTCGCAGTCCCAACCTGTCATGATGACGTAGTGGCGATCGCCGCCGGTGATGGCAAAGCCCAGGCGCTCCCAGAACGGAAGCGCGGCGGCCAAATCGTTACTTGGCACGATGGCGAATGCGCCGATGGCGGGATGCTCAGACATCTAGCGATCTCTATGTCTTTTGAGCGGCTTTGGCCGCTTTACCCACGCCCCCGATACGTCGCGACACCTTGATCCGGGAGCCAAAGGCCGGCCGGCGCCTCACCGGTTTGCCAGAACACGTCGATCGGCATGCCGCCGCGCGGATTCCAATAACCGCCGATGCGCAGCCATGTCGGCGCGATGGCTTCGACGATGCGTTTGGCGACGCCGACGGTGCAATCCTCATGGAAAGCGCCGTGATTGCGGAAGCTTTGCAGAAAGAGCTTCAGGCTCTTTGACTCCACGATCCAGTCGGCCGGCGCATAGTCGATCACCAGGACGCCAAAATCCGGCTGCCCGGTGACCGGACAGATCGAGGTGAATTCCGGCGCCGTAAAACGCGCCAGATAAAGTGAGCCGGCATGCGGATTGGGCACGCGCTCAAGCGTGGCGGCGTCTGGGCTGGCGGGAATGGCTGCGGCGCTGCCGAGTTGGGTCAGGCCTTTGGGATCGGTGCTCATCGGCGGAGCTTTGATATCCCCAGGGCGCGCTGGCAAGGCGCCTCATCGGCTTGGTTTGGCCACCAACGCTAGGGCAGCATGCGCATCTAAGCAGCGACGGCCTGCTTGGCCGCCCAAGTTTGAGGCGCATACAGCGATCGTAGCGTCCCAGACACACGCTGAGCTTTTGGCGCCCGCAAATCAGGCCACACTTCGTTTGCTTAACCAAACGTTCACGCGAAGGCGTGAGCCTCGCCAAGCGCGGCGAGAACCGCGGGGAAAATTAGGATGCGTAATATGAAGAAGATCATTGGCCTGGCCATGCTGGCCAGCGCCGCGACGGTTGGCGCCGCGAATGCGGAAACGACAGCCTCGGTGTCTTTGACCACGGACTATGTGTTCCGCGGCATCACCCAATCGGACGGCGGCGCCGCCATTCAAGGCAGCTTCGATTGGAGCAACGATCAGTTCTATGCCGGCGCCTGGGGCTCGAGCGTCAACTTCGGCGCAAGCGCGCCGACTGAAACCGCATCCATGGAGCTCGACCTCTATGTTGGCTGGACACCCACCACCGGTCCGATCAGCTGGGACGTGAGCCTCGTCGGCTATTTCTATCCGAACGGCGATGACGAAATCACCGGCGGCGGCGAGATGGACTATTTCGAAGGCATCGTTGGCGGCGAAATCGAAATCGCGCCGCAATGGACGCTCGGCGGCCAAGTCGCTTATTCGCCGGAATTCTTCGGTGAGACTGGCGATGCCGTGTACTACGAAATCAACAGCGGCTACGCGTTCAGCGATGCGTTCGCGATCTCGGGCGCCTACGGCAACCAAGACGTCGACGCTGCTGGCGACTACGACACGTGGAATATCGGCGGCGCTTACGCGACGCACGGCTTCACGCTCGATCTGCGCTATCACGATACCGACATTGCTGGTCTCGACTCGATCGTGAACTTCACGATCAGCCGCGAACTCTAAATCTCGGATCACCCATTCAGGGAAAGGCCGTCGCGGCGACGCGGCGGCCTTTTCTTATGCAGCGCGTAGGCGAGTACCGAGATAGAGCGCACACGCCGCGACCCAGATCAGCATGCTGGCTTCCAGCACACGTTGCGCGACGCCGACATATTCATAATCAGGCGAGAGAAACGCGAGCGCGATCAAAGCTATCGTGGCGCAAACGAAACCCAGGATGTTGATGTGCCGCGCTTTTGGCCAATTGCGTGCAGCAACGCCAAGCAGCGCCAGCGTAAGCGGCGCTAGAAAATACCCCGGAAGGCCCAGGAGATAGTGCATCGTTTGCGAAAACGTCGGCTCTTCGGGGCGGCAACCATAGTCGCACGGGAAGAACGCGGAGCCCGCGTATCCGAAGGCGAACAAGAACACGCCAACAAATCCGATCGCCGACCAGACGGACTTGGGCGCGGCCAACCAGCCGAGCACAGCAAACGAGCAGACGAGCACCCCAGCCGGCAAAAAACCGGCCCAGCTCACGAGTTGGCCCTGCGGCGCGCCGGTTGCGCCAAGTTCACTAATGAATTGCGTCGCGTGGTCGTAACCGGGAAACGTGGCGCCGCCATAGAGCACGAGGGCGAGCACCCAAAGCGCGCCAAGCACGCCGCAGACCATTGCGAGTTTGCCGCTCATTGCCGCCCTCTGTCTCTTACTAGCTCGGCCATTTCGGCGCGCGGCTGACCATGCCCGGCGTTGTGCGCCCGAGCACGCCGCCAATGAAGTGCGCGCCTTCGACTGCCGCGTCGAGATCAATGCCGGTGTCGAAGCCCATGCGATTGAACATGTAGATCAAATCTTCTGTCGGCACATTGCCTGCCGCGCCCGGCGCGAACGGGCAGCCGCCGATGCCGCCAAGCGATCCATCGAGAATGCGCACCCCCTCTTCCACGGCCGCGACGGCATTCGCGAGCGCGGTGTTGCGTGTGTTATGGAAGTGCGCGCGCAATTGCACATGGGCCGGGATCGCAGCTTTCACCGCGCGGAAGCGCTCATGCACATCGCTCGGCGCGGCGACGCCGATAGTGTCACCTAGGCCAAGCTCGAAAATGTCTTGCGCCACACAGCGCTCTGCAACTTCAACAACCCGCCGCACCGGCACTTCGCCGTCGAACGGGCAACCGAACGCGGTCGAGACAATCGCCGACAAGCGGGCGCCGCCAGCCTTCGCGGCAGCCGCAACTTCCGGCCAAACCGCAAACGTCTCTTCGACCGTGCCGCCGTTGTTGCGGACGGAAAAACCATCGGAGGCGCAGAAAACGTAATTGATCTCCTTGGCGCCCGCCGCGAGTGCGCGTTCCACACCGCGCAAATTGAGCGCAAGCGCGATGAACGTGACGTCATCACGCTGAGGCAGTCCGGCGAACACGGCATCGCCGTCCGCCATCTGCGGCACCTTCTTCGGGTTGACGAAACTCCCGGCTTCGAGCCTGCGAAATCTCGCCGCGATGATGTGATTGATCAACGCAAGCTTATCGGCGGTGGAGACGATGTTCGGTTCGTTCTGCAGCCCGTCGCGCGGGCTGACTTCCACGAACTCAAGCTTTTCCACGCTTCGCTCCGAATGCAGGCAACGCCCAGCCATAATGTATGGCCCCGGCGCGCAAACCGAAACCCGCCACCCCTCCGGCGATACCAGCCCAAAGCGGCTGTAGGCCGGAAGAGAACAAGGCGACGTAGCCCGCAGCGGCTAGCAGCGCCGCGGAAATGGTGATTTCGCGCTTCAGCAGCGCCGAAGGCTGGCCGGCGAGTACGTCGCGGATGACACCACCGAAGCACGCCGTCAGCACACCCATCGCCACCGAGATCAGTGGATCAACGCCAAGCGCCAACGCTTTACCCGCGCCGATCACCGCGTAAGCAGCCAAACCCAACGCGTCGAGCCAGATCAAAGTTTTTGCGCGCTCGAGGTACGGCGCGAGAAACCATACAGCGAGCGAAGCCGCGAGCCCGATGCCGAGATAAGTCGCATCGCCAATCCAAAACACCGGCGCGCCAATAAGTAGATCGCGCAACGTGCCGCCGCCAACACCCGTCGCCACGGCGAAAAACCAGAACGTGATGATGTCTTGTCGATCGCGCGCAGCGGCGAGCGCGCCGGTCAGCGCAAAGATTGTGACGCCCGCGTAATCAAACGCAGGCGGCAGCGCGGGGAGAGACTCAGGAGGAACCACAGAGCAACTCTGCTGCGCATGGTGTGAATCAGTCCACCTTTACGCTATCGGCTAGCCGAAAGTGGAGACCGCGATGTTTTTCGCCGAGACTCTGGGCCCCGCCCTAAACCAAAGCAGCGCCGCCGCGATGTACGACCACGTGCTGAGCAAAGTGGACGGCCGAAAGAAAGTTTCGGCCGCGGAACTGCACGCCGCGGTGAAGGACTTCCTGATCCACCGCGATAACACCTCGTCACCCGACATGGCGATCGCGTTCCTGAAAAAGCTTGGCCGCATCGCGGACGACGCTGGCGGCTATAAGCTGGTGGCTTGAAGCCGGCGTAAGCCGCCAAAGCCGCGCGGGTCAAATCGGCTTCAAATCGGCGTAAGCCAGCCGAAGCTGCGCGCTGAATTGCACAGCCCTCCTTAGCCAAGGCTTCGGAGGGCAGCCTTCGCTCCGCTCCGCGCAGCGAAGGCTGGTGCGAGCGGCGGGACTTGAACCCGCACCGCCTTGCGGCGAACGGATTTTAAGTCCGCTGCGTCTACCGGTTTCGCCACGCTCGCGCCGGGCGGGAGATAAGGGCCTTTGCCCCGGCTAGGCAAGGCGCGCTAAAACATCGGGCTGTGACCACCCACCCCCTCGATAATCCGATCTGGAACGCCCTAGGCTCGCGCCTTGCACATTTCGGCGAGGGCGGCGCAGAGGCAAAGCGCTTCGTCGCCGACGTCAGCCCTTTCGCGGCGGCGCGAGATTCTTCGCCCGGAGCGGTTGCGTCGTTAGGCGCGCTCGTGCCTGAGGACGGCGAAGTCTCCCTGCTTCAAGTCGCGCCACCCACGCCGCCGCCAGGCGTTCGGGTGGCGATGAGCGCGCTCGGCCTGCAGATGACGGCGCGCGCAATGACGAAGAACGAAAAGAGCTTTCCCATCGAAGCGCTCGGCGATGACGACGCCGCCGAGATGCTCGCTCTCGCAACACTCACACGCCCCGGCCCTTTCCGCGCGCGCACGCACGCACTCGGGCGCTTCGTTGGCACACGCGACCATGGCAAGCTCGTCGCTATGGCTGGCGAGCGGCTGCAGATGGACGGTTTCATAGAGATCAGCGCGGTCTGCACGCACCCTGACTATCGCGGCCGCGGCTATGGGGCGGCGCTGATGCGCACAGTCGGCGCACGCATTCTAGCGGAAGGCGCAACGCCGTTCCTGCACAGCTATGCCGACAACACGACCGCGATTGGGCTCTACAAAAGCCTAGGCTTCGAGCCGCGTTGCGAAGTCATCCATGCCGTCTGGAGCCGAACCTGATGGGATGGCTGGCGGCGGGATTATTCAGCTAGCCTCGGTGACGTCTTCCGGCTCGGCGCCACAGGCGCGGATCATTGCTTTCATATCTTCGCCTGCTTTTTGCAGCGCCGCGCTGTCAGCCGAGCGCGCGACCAAGTGCAGGCCGAAGCCATCCGGCGTGAACCACGGATAGGAACCGAACGACACGCCGGGCGCCGCCGCTTCGAGGGCTGCGAGCCCCGCCGCGATGTCGCCCTCGCGCACGCCTTTGCCGCGTATCGTCAGCGCACGCACCACAGCACCGCCCTCGAGCCGCGGCCCGACATCCTGCAGCATGCCGCGCATAATCGATGGGACGCCGGCCATAACGAAAACGTTCTCCATCTGAAATCCAGGCGCCTTCGAAACGGGATTGGCAACCAGCAGTGCGCCGTCCGGGATGCGCGCCATTCGCAGGCGCGCTTCATTCAGAGGTTGTGCGCCCTTGTAGTGCGCCTCAAGAATGGCGCGCGCATCATCTCGCACATCAATGCCTACGCCGAAGGCAGCCGCGATTGCGTCGGCTGTTTTGTCATCATGCGTCGGTCCAATTCCGCCCGTTGTGAAAACGTAATCGTACTTACGACGTAATTCATTGACCGCGCCGACGATCTCATCCGACACATCAGAGACGACGCGCGCTTCAGCGATTTGCACACCGAGCGGCGCAAGGAATTTTGCGATTGTTTGCAGGTTCACATCCTGCGTGCGGCCGGAGAGTAGTTCATCGCCGATAAGCAAGACGGCGGCTTTGACTTCGCGTTGGGTCATAGGCGCATCATAGCAGTGCTGCGTTGGAGAGTCAGATGAGCGGGATCGATTACGTCGGCCAGTTGACTGAGCGCCAGCAAGGCGCGCTTCCCGATCACCTGGGGCTCGAATGGGAAGAAGCCCGTCCCGGCTTCGTCCGCGGCCGCTTCGAGGTGAAACCCCACCACATGGCGCCCAACGGCTTCCTGCACGCCGCCAGCGTCATCGCCTTGGCCGACAGCGCTTGCGGCTATGGCTGCGTGATCTCAAAGCCCGCTGAGGCGGTGGGGTTCACCACCATCGAACTGAAGACGAACTTCCTGGGCACCGCCCGGGAAGGCGCTGTCGCCTGTGTCGCGCAACTGACCCATGGCGGGCGAACGACTCAGGTCTGGGACGCCATCGTGACCGACGAGCGGACGGGCAAAGCCATCGCGCTCTTCCGCTGCACGCAAATGCTGCTTTATCCGAAATAGCGCCGCGCAAACAAAAGGCAGGGCCTATCGCCTACTGCCCGTTGCCAATCGCTCTAGCGAGAAGCGCTGCTTACTTAATCTTGCCTTCGACGAACTCGACGTGCTTGCGCACGACCGGGTCATACTTGTTCATCTTGAGCTTCTCGGTCTTCGTACGTGGGTTCTTCTTGGTCACGTAGAAATAGCCCGTGTCCGCCGTGGAGTTGAGGCGGATTTTGATGACAGTCGGCTTAGCCATGGGTCGGGCCCGGAATTCTCAAGGTTGAAGGACGCGGGAAAATACGGGCCAACGCCCCAAAGTCAACTCGTAAGGCGCTCTAAAGAGTGCGCGCCCCGGCTCCAGCGCAGGAAAGGCGGCAAAACCGCCTCCCCGGCCAGCCGCGCGCGGACCTCCTTAAGCACGAAACGGGTGATCGAAGGCAGGTCCAGCGCCTCCGCCTCATCGAGGCTAAACCACCGTGTATGCAGCAATTCTTCGCCCATGACCGGCCTATCGTCGGCCAAGACCTCCTCCGCGTCCGCCAGGAAAAAGCGGGCGTCGAAGCGCCGCGGCCGATAGGGGGGCGTAATTGCGCGGGCGACGAAGCGGAGCTTGGAAAGATCCGGCCCGGCGTCACCACCTAGGATCAGCCCTGCCTCTTCCCGCGTCTCCCGCGCCGCCGCCAGGGCAAACGCCCGCGGCGGCCGGCGCACCACCCCGCCCTTGCGGAGCAACGCCTCCGTCTCGGGTGTGAGTTCACAGGCGGCAGGTAGGCGGGCATCACCCGGATCAACGCGCCCGCCCGGAAACACCCATTTGTCCGGCATGAAGACGTGCCCCTTGGCGCGCTGCCCCATCATCACCTCGCGTCCGCCACGGACGAGGATCAACGTCGCGGCATCGCGCGGCTTAATGGCTTTGGGCTTCACCGCGTCCGGCGGATCGAAGGGCTTCTCTTCGTCCGGGTTCAGCTGGAATTCGTTTGGGCTCTTGGTCACAGGCTACATTCTAGCACATAGCCAAGGCTTGCTTGGAAGCGCCGCCGCATGCGCCTATCGTCGCTCCGTTGAGAGGGGAAACGCGATTGCGCCGCGGAAACTGGATGCCGGCTACCGCAAAACTTTCCAAGCCGCGATGCTGAAGTACATTCCGCGAGGATATCCGCAGCGCTAATCCGCAACGTCCAATCCCCCGCCTGAAAGTGAATTCATGAGTCTGCACGGCGTCTACGATAAGAACAATTTGTTCGCCAAAATTCTGCGCGGCGAAGTGCCGGCGGTGAAGGTCTACGAGGACGACACCGTGCTGGCGTTCATGGATCTCTATCCGCAATCGCGCGGACACGTGCTGATCATTCCCAAAGGCGTCGAAGCGCGCAATTTTTTGGAACTGCCGGACAGCAAGGTCGCACCGCTCATGTGGCACGTGCAGCGGCTCACCAAGGCCGTGGATAAAGCGCTGAAGCCGGACGGCATTACGGTGACGCAGTTCAATGGCGCGCCTGCCGGGCAGACCATCTTCCACCTGCACTGGCACATCATCCCGCGCTACGAAAACGTACGGCTTGCTGGCCACGGCCACACAACACGCGCTGACATCGCCGAGTTGCAGCAAATCGCGACGGATATCGCCGCGGCGCTCTAGGATTCACGTCGCACTCGGCGCGATCAGTTGGGGCGCGTCCATCGCCGCGCCAACAAAAACGGCGGCCGCTCTACGCGACCGCCGTTTCTTTAGCACGAAGCAGACTATACCGCTTATGCCTTCTCGGGTTTGCGCCCGAAGCTCAGCAGACCGCGCGACTCCGGCTGATAGTTGAACTTCAGCTTGTCCGGGTCGTTCGGATCGAGGTCGATCTTGACGATACCGCCCTCTTTCAACTTGCCGAACAGCAACTCGTCCGCCATCGGCTTTTTGACGTGCTCGTTGATCAGCCTGGCCAGCGGACGGGCGCCGAAGCTCTCGTCGTAGCCGCGCGTCGCGATCCAATCGGCGGCGCGATCGGTGATCTCGATCTGCACGTTGCGTTCCGAGAGCTGCGCTTCGAGCTGGATGATGAACTTCTGCACGACACTGCGCACCACTTCCGGCGGCAAGCCGGCGAAGTGAATCGAGGCGTCAAGGCGGTTGCGGAATTCCGGCGAGAACAGACGTTTGATCGCCTCTTCGTTCTCTTCGTCCTTCTTGCCGCGGCCGAAGCCGATGCCCTGACGCGCCGCATCAGCCGCGCCAGCATTCGTGGTCATGATCAGGATGACGTTCCTGAAATCGACCTTCTTGCCGTTCGCGTCAGTGAGCGAGCCGTGATCCATCACTTGCAGCAGGATGTTGAAAAGATCCGGGTGCGCCTTTTCGATTTCGTCGAGCAACAGCACGCAGTGCGGATGTTGATCCACGCCATCGGTTAAGAGGCCGCCCTGATCGTAGCCGACATAGCCGGGAGGCGCGCCGATGAGGCGGCTCACGGTGTGGCGTTCCATGTATTCGGACATATCGAAACGCAGAAGCTCGATGCCCATAACGTTGGCGAGCGAGCGAGCGACTTCGGTTTTGCCGACGCCGGTGGGCCCTGCGAACAGGTACGAGCCAATCGGCTTTTGCGGTTCGCGCAGGCCCGCACGCGCCATTTTAATGGCGGCCGCGAGTTGATCGATCGCATCATCCTGGCCGAACACAACGCGCTTCAAGTCCGCCGGCAGCGAGGCCAGCATCTCTGAATCGTTCTTCGACACCGATTTCGGCGGTATGCGCGCCATGCGCGACACCGTTTCTTCGACTTCGGCGATGTCGATGATGTTCTTACGATCCTTCGGCGCAAGCAGCATCATCGAAGCGCCGCTCTCGTCGATCACGTCGATAGCTTTGTCCGGCAACTTGCGATCGCCGATGTGGCGCGCCGAAAGCTCGACCGCCGCTTTGATCGCTTCGTCCGTGTACTTCACCTTGTGATAGTCTTCGAAGTACGGCTTCAGACCGGCGAGGATTTTGATCGCGTCCGGGATCGACGGCTCGTTGACGTCGATCTTCTGGAAGCGCCGCGCCAGCGCACGATCCTTTTCGAAGTGCTGGCGATATTCCTTGTACGTGGTCGACCCCATGCAGCGCAGCTGGCCGTTTTGCAGCGCCGGCTTCAGGAGGTTCGATGCATCCATCGCGCCGCCGCTGGTTGCGCCAGCGCCGATGACGGTGTGGATTTCGTCGATGAACAGGATCGCCTTCGGGTGGTTCTCCAGCTCCTTCATCACGCTCTTCAGGCGCTCTTCGAAGTCGCCGCGATAACGCGTACCCGCCAGAAGCGAGCCCATGTCGAGCGAGAAGATCGTCGCCTCGGCCAGAACTTCCGGCACCTGCTTTTCGTTGATCTTGCGCGCCAAGCCTTCAGCAATCGCCGTCTTGCCAACGCCCGGATCGCCAACGAGCAAGGGGTTGTTCTTGTTGCGGCGGCAAAGGATCTGGATCGCCCGCAGTACTTCAGGCTCGCGCCCGATGAGCGGATCGATTTTGCCTTCCTTGGCCTTCTTGTTGAGGTTCACGCAATAAGCCGCGAGCGCCTCGCTGCCCTGCTTCACAACGCGTTCGCCGTCTTCGCCTTCTTGCGCGCCGCGCACGGGGCGCGGCTGTGCTGCGCCGGTGCGCTTCGGCAAGCCATGAGCGATGAAGTTCACCGCGTCATAGCGCGTCATGTCCTGCTCTTGCAGGAAGTACGCAGCGTGGCTCTCGCGTTCGCTGAACAGTGCGACGAGAACATTTGCGCCGCTGACTTCGCGGCCGCCGCTTGAATCGACATGCAGCATCGCGCGCTGCAGCACGCGCTGGAAACCGGCGGTGGGGCGCGGCTCTTCGTGCTCGCGATTCTGGACGCGCAGGCTTTCAAGCTCGTTGCGGAGATACGAGTCGAGATTGAGCCGCAGCTTATCGAGATCGACTTTGCAGGCGTGCATCACACCGGCGGCGTCGTCATCGTCGATCAGCGACATCAAAAGGTGCTCGAGCGTCACGTACTCGTGCTCGTGCTCGTTGGCGAGCGAGAGAGCACGGCGCAGCGTGTGTTCGAGCGTGCGGGAGAAAGTCGCCATTCGACGTTATTCCTTTTCCATCGTGCATTGCAGCGGGTGTTCATGCCGCCGCGCGAGATCCAGAACCTGGGCGACCTTGGTCTCGGCCACCTCGTAGGTGAAGACGCCGCACAACCCCACGCCGTTCTGATGAACGTGGAGCATGATCGTGGTCGCCTCTTCCCGGGTTTTTTGGAAGAACCGCTCCAGCACATAAACGACGAATTCCATCGGCGTGTAATCGTCGTTCAGCAGGAGCACCCGATAGAGCGAGGGCTTTTTTGTGCGGGTTACAGTTTGGGTGCCGACGCGGCCATCCGCGCCGTCCTGGTCGTTCTCGTCATCCCAGGGTTGGCCACTCATATAGTCCGCATATCCATTTTCGCCGACTCACGGCGCGCCTGCCCCGAGCCTTCGCTCTTATGCTGAACAATTTATGGACCGAATTGCCGCTGGAAAGGGCTTGAATTGTTGCGCTGAGCAGTTTGGCGCCCGCTGCACAGAAAACGGGCCCGGCTCGTTGGAGCCAGGCCCGTTCTTTTTTCAGCCCCTCGGCGCGGACGCCGAAGTCGATTTTTAGCGAGCGGCGCCGTTCTGGATGAACTGGCCAACCGCGTTCACGCGATCGTTGATCGGCGCGAGGGTTTCCTTGGTGACGCCTTGGACGAGGTCAGAAACCGTCGTCAGTTCAGCGACATAGGCTTCAAACGCGCCCTTGGCGTAGTCGTTTTGCTTTTCAGCGAACTCTTGCACGCTCTTCGAAGTCATCAGCGACTTGGTCGCTGCGACATGGTTCTCAAGAGCGGCCTTTTGGAAGGCGACGGCGCGAGCCGAAAGGGTTTCAAAGCCCTTCTGAGCGGCGGCGGCGGCGGCAACCCAGGCTTCCATGTTCTGCTTGCCGAAAGCCGAGGCTTCCGACAGGGCAGCGAGGCTGCGGTCGATATTTTCACGGACCGTTTCGCTCGACGCGGAGGTCATGGTTTCAAAAGCCTCGGTCGCGGTCTTGGCGGCGCGGGGGGCGGTCTTCGCAGTGGCCATTTGGGTCTCCTTTTGTGGGGCCGGAACCCCATAGCTGTTGCGGACTGCCGGCCGAACCGGCGAATCTGAGACCCTATATGTTATGCTGCACCTGCGAAGTCAACCCAAAAATGCTGCACTGCACCATGCAGTCCATGCCTAGGTTTTGACACCTATATCCGCCTTTATTCATCGGACGTTAACCACGTTTTCCACAGCCTACAGGTGAAATAGGCAAATCATCTGGATGGCTAAAGCCCCTTTACCCTGGACTGCATACGGTCGCTTAACCCGGGCTAAGGAATCTGTAAGCTGCGCGGCACGCGAATTGCCTGAATTGTCTGTGTTTGTGCGGGATCAGACGTCGATGAGATCAGCAGGTTTAGGCGCCCTTCGGGCAATTGGGGCGGCTTTCGCGGTTGCGATGGCGGTAGGCGTCGCTACGCCGGCTGCCGCGCAGGACCGGTACGCGGCCTTCGTGATGGACGCCCGCACCAATGAGGTGCTGCTTGAGGACCAGGCGAACGAGATTCGTTTTCCCGCCTCGCTCACCAAAATGATGACCCTCTACATGCTGTTCGAGGCGCTGGAGCGCGGCGACCTCAGCATGGACACGCGGCTGACGGCGTCCCGCAACGCCACACGCCAGCCCCCCTCACGCCTCGGCCTAGCGTGCACGCGTCGGCGTGGCTGCGATAGCCTGACGGTCGAGCAAGCGATCAACGCTTTGGTCGTCCAATCCGCCAATGACGTCGCGACTGTTGTGGCTGAGCGCCTCGGCGGCACCGAAGCCCGCTTCGCCGCCAATATGACGGCGCGCGCCCGCGAACTCGGCATGACCGAGACGCGGTTCGCCAACGCCAGCGGCCTGCCGGATTCGCGCCACCGCACGACGGCGCGTGACATGGCGGTGCTGTCGCAAGCTTTGTGGCGCGATTTTCCTGAGCGTTATGAAACCTTTCAGCGCACCAGCTTCACTTGGCGCGGACGCACGATCCGCGGCCACAACCGCCTGCTCGGCGCCGTTGAAGGCGTCGATGGCATCAAGACTGGCTACACCCGCGCCTCGGGCTTCAACCTCGCGACCATGGCTGAACGGGGCAATCGCCGCGTGATCGTGGTCGTGCTCGGCGGCGAAACCGCAGCCGCGCGTGACGCGCAAGTCGCTTACCTGGTGGAAGGCGCGTACGAAGAGTTTGCACGTCGCGGTGATCCCAACGCGGCTCAGTACGCCAGCATGCCGCTCCGCCGTCTGGACACCCAACTCGCGCCGGGCGCCATCTCGTCGACCACGGCATCAGCGCGGCCGCTGCCGCCTTCGTCGCCGTACGACACCTATCAAGGCATGGTCGTCGAGACGCTGTCGCCAGTGCGCCTGCCGATCGAGCCTGTCGGCCAAGGCGACGAGAGCGAACTCTCAACCGAAGAATAGAAGCTCTAGCGCTTCTTCCTGAGCAACCGATCCCGCGCAGCCGTTAGGCGCGCGGCTTCGGCGTTTGAGCCTCCCCGATCAGGATGGGCTGACGCCATCTTGGCGCGATAGGCGCGGCGGATGTCCGATTCTGATGCAGTGACTGTCACCCCGAGAATCGCACGGGCCTGAACGTCCTGCGGATCCTCCGCGGCAACCGAATCGTATTTCCGCAGCCGCCTGTTGAACGCCGGCCACAGCACCCAAGCTCCGATCGCCAGCACACCGAAGCCAAGGCCGGGCCAAACTGCGCCCCGCGCCAAAAGCACCAATGCTGCACCTGCGAATGCCAAAGCCGGCCAACGCTCGACCAAAACTAGGCGATACGCGCCCCCCATGCGGAGCACGAAGAGAAGGACAAAGACCGCGGAGAGAATGAGGAGGATGGGGAGCACGTCGCGCGGACCCTACCCGTCCCAAGGTTGCAGGAACATGCTCAGAATTTGAGGGGCTCGCCGTCGAGACCGGGCAGCTTCAAGGTGATGAAGAGATCGCGCAGCTCCTGGCGGGCGGCCAGATGCCCCATCTTCATCTCACCATCGCCCTCGCCATCGAGGTCGAGCATGGTCAGCCCCTGCGGAAAAAGCTCGCGGTAGATGACCCGTTCGGAGAGGCCAGGCGCCAAGCGAAAGCCAATCCGCTGCGAGAGCGTTTTCAGCGCCTCGCCGACCCGCTGCTTGTTCTTGGCTTCGATCCGGCTCGTCGACGTCCGGTTGCGCAGCACAACCCAATCGATCGGCGTGCGCACGGCCAGCGCCTTCTTCTTGCGGCTGTCCCAGACCATCTCGCTGTAGATCGAAGGCCGCACGATATCGGCGCAGTTCTCGTCGAATGAGCCGAGAAGATCGAAATCCACGAAACTGTCGTTCAGCGGCGTGATCAGGGTGTCGGCCCAGGTATGGGCGAGCCGGGCCATGAAGGAATCGCCGCCAGGGCTATCGATGACGATGAAGTCGCAGGTCTCGGACAAGCGCCGAAGCGCCGCCCGAAAGGCAGCTTCATCCTCGGCTTCGGCGAGATCGAGCGAGCGCTGGGCGCTTTCGTGAAGTTCAAATATCTGCGGCGCCGGCAACTTCGCGCCGCGCGCCGCGATCCAGCGGCCGCGGTTTTCGATGTAGCGAGTGAGCGAACGCTGGCGGACATCAAGATCGAGCGCACCGGTGCGACGACCCATCCGCATCAGAGCGACGATGATGTGCATGGCGACGGTCGATTTGCCGGCCCCGCCCTTTTGGTTGCCGACGACAATCACATGCGCCATGCGCGGCGCCGAGACCGGCGTGGGGACGTACGCGACGCTCATCGCCCGCCCACACGAGCGGACGCCGCGAGCTCGAAAAATGCCGCAACGCCAGAATACATAAGGTTGAAAGTCGTTGATCTAGGTTAAGGCGCGCTTAAGCCGCTTGACGCACGAACGTCACAAGGGGATGCGAAGCCATGGCCGATTCCTCCCTCCCCATCGTCCGCGACGTCGCCGGTTTGCGCGCGCAGATCAGCGCTTGGCGTGGACAAGGGCTGCGCGTCGGTTTGGTGCCGACCATGGGCGCGCTGCACGACGGCCACCTCTCTCTCGTTCGCGCCGCCAAAGAAAAGTGCGACCGCGCGGTGGCGACTTTGTTCGTCAACCCGAAGCAGTTCGCCCCCAACGAAGATTTCGAACGCTACCCGCGCGATGAAGCGGGAGACGGCGCGATGCTGGCGAGCGCGGGCTGCGACCTGCTCTACGCGCCGGAACGCACGATCATGTACCCCGACGGCTTCGCTACCAGCGTGATCGTAACGAGCGTGTCGACTCCGCTTGAAGGCGAGTTTCGTCCGCACTTCTTTGGCGGCGTAGCGACAGTGGTGACGAAGCTCTTGCTGCAAGCGCTGCCGGACGCCGCCTTCTTCGGCGAGAAGGACTACCAGCAGCTGCAAGTGATCAAGCGCATGGCGGGCGATCTCGATATCCCCGTCGCGATCGAAGGCTGCGCGACAGTGCGCGAAAGCGACGGGCTCGCGATGTCATCGCGCAACGCGTATCTCAGCGCCGACGAACGACGGATCGCGGCACGGCTCAACCACATCCTGCACGATGCGATCAAAGCGGTTCATGCCGGCGAGCCGATCGCACAGGCGGAAGCCGAAGCTGCGCGCCACCTCAGCGCCGCCGGCTTCACCAGCATCGATTACGTCGCCATCCGCGATGCGCAAACGCTGCAACCGGTCACCGACTCTTCCCGCCCTGCGCGTATTCTCGCGGCGGCCTGGCTCGGCAAAACACGGCTGATCGACAACATGGCGGTCTAGCGCCTAGTCTCCCCGAAACGGGCGGGGAGGCTCATTTGAATTTTCTGACACGGCGCAAGCCGATCGAGTTGCCGGCGCACGCCGAACTCAAGCGCACTCTGTCGTGGCCCCATCTGGTGGCGCTCGGCGTTGGCGCGATCGTCGGCGCAGGGATTTACGCACTGATCGGCCAAGGCGCCGGCATGGCCGGCCCGGGTGTCATCGTATCATTTGGCGTTGCAGGCTTGGTCTGTGCGTGCGCGGCGCTCTGCTACGCTGAGCTCGCAACGATGATGCCGGCTTCCGGCAGTGCTTACACCTACACTTATTCCTCGATCGGCGAGCTTGCGGGCTGGATCGTCGGCTGGGCGCTCATTCTGGAATACTCAGTCGTCGTCAGCGCCGTTGCAGTCGGCTGGTCAGGCTACGCGTCCGGACTGCTGACAGGCTGGGGCCTCGACGTGCCGCAAATGGTCCAGTTCGGCGAGGTTGCAGGCCATGCGCTGCACTTCAATCCGCTGGCGGTTTTCATCATCTTCGTCGTCGCCGGCTTGCTGATCCTCGGCACGCGCGAAAGCGCTTGGATCAATTCGATCCTGGTCGTCGCCAAGATCGCGGCTTTGATCCTCTTCCTCGCGATCGCGCTTCCCGCGTTCGATATCTCGCGCTTCACCCCGTTCGCACCGTTCGGCTGGGGCTCAACTCCGACTGAGACCGGCACGAACATCGGCATCATGGCCGGGGCGGCTGTGATGTTCTTTGCGTTCTACGGCTTCGACGCAGTCTCGACCGCAGCCGAAGAAACCAAAAATCCTGGCCGCGATCTCGCCATCGGCATCATCGGCTCGATGGTGATCTGCACGCTGCTCTACATGGCCGTCGGCGCGGCCGCGATCGGCGCGATGGATTTCCGCGACTTCGCCGCCAGCGGCGAGCCGATCGCGCTGATCGTGCGCACCCTCGGCCAACCCGAAGCCGCGGCCATCATTGGCGGCGTCGCGTCGATCGCGATCCCAACCGTGATCCTCGCCTTTCTCTACGGCCAAACGCGCATCTTCTACGTCATGTCGCGGGACGGCCTGCTGCCGCGCTCATGGGGCCGCGTGCACTCCAAACTCGGCACGCCGATCTTCATCACGCTGCTGACGGCGTTCGTGACCTCAGTGCTGGCGGGCCTGCTCACGCTTGGTGAGATCGCATCGCTCGCCAATGCCGGCACCCTAGCGGCGTTCATCGCCGTCGCAATCTCGGTGATGGTGCTGCGCCGGCGCGAGCCAGCACGCGAGCGTCCGTTCCGCACACCGTTCGCGTGGGTGGTTGCGCCACTGGCGATCGTTGGTTGCCTCTATCTTTTCGCCAGCCTCAACACCGGCACCATCCAGCGCTTCTTCATCTGGATGGCGATCGGCATCCCCGTCTATCTGCTCTGGGGCGCGCACCAGAGCGCGCTGGCGAAGAAGGGCTGGCGTCAGAAGCGATGATCGACGCGGCCGAGGACGTTCTCGACCGGCACGAAACCAACGACCGATGGCACCCGGCTGTCCGCTGAATTGTCGCGATCGTCGCCCATGACAAATACGTGTCCCTCAGGCACGATGAGTTCGCGCGTGTTGTCGAGTTCAGTCTCGCCGCGCTCCACTGTGAGATAGCTCACGCCGTTCGGGAGCGTTTCGCGCACCGCGGCAAACGTCTGCGGCCCGCTATAGTCTTCAACCTGCACCTCGCCTTCGGGCGCACGCTCAACGGCGACCCCATTGATATGCACCACGCCGCTGATCATTTGGATGCGATCACCCGGCAAGCCAATCACGCGCTTGACGAAGTGTCGGTCAGGTTCGGGCACAGGCTCGAACACAACGATGTCGCCGCGCTCCGGTGTGCGCACGCTCCACTCACGCTCCGGCAAGTAGACGCCTAACGGTCCGAAAGATTGGGCCGTGTAGCCGTAGGCCCACTTAGACAAAGCGAACATTTTCCCAGCCTGCAGCGTCGGCTGCATCGAGCCCGACGGCTGCCTGAATAACTGGAAAGCAAAAATATGGTTCAGCGTCAGCGCCAAGATTATGAGCGCCGGTAGCGTCCAGATAAACCAGGGCGCCCCGCGTTTGCGCTTGGGTTCTTCGCTCATGCCATCCCCTCCCGCCTTCACGCTAGCGTGCGATGCGACAACGGTCACCACCCTTCAAGTCCGGCCAAATCCTGCTTAGTCTTTCGCGTGGGAGACCGTTCATGGGCTGGGACAAGGACATCGAAGAACTGCGCCGGCGCGAGGCGCTGGCTGAGCAGATGGGCGGCGAAGAACGCGTCGCGCGGCAGAAGGCGTCCGGCAAGTTGACGGCGCGCGAGCGTGTCACCGCGTTGCTCGATCCAGGCTCATTCCACGAAACCGGGAAGATCGCCGGCCGCGCAGGCTATGGCGCGGACAACGAGATGGAGAGCTTCCTGCCGACGCCCTTCGTCGTCGGCCGCGGCGCCATCGACGGCCGGCCCGTCTCCATCCAAGCCGACGATTTTTCCGTGCGCGGCGGCGCGGCCGATGCTGGCATCTGGCAAAAACTCGTCTTCGCCGAGCAGATGGCCAACGAATATCGCATGCCGATCGTGCGCATGGTCGACGGCACCGGCGGCGGCGGCTCGGTGAAGATGCTGGAGAAAGACCCGCGCACCTACATTCCGCAAACGCCCGGTTGGGAATGGGTCGTCGCGAATATGGCGAGCGTGCCGGTCGTCGCGCTCGCGCTCGGCCCATGCGCCGGTTTGGGCGCGGGCCGCGTCGCGGCCAGCCATTACAGCGTGATGGTGCAGGGTTTGAGCCAAGTTTTCGTCGCCGGCCCTCCGGTGGCGAAAGCGATCGGCGAAGATGTTTCGAAGGAAGAACTCGGCGGCGCCGAGATCAACGGCAAGAACGGCGTGGTGGACGATATCGTCGCCAGCGAAGCGGAAGCCTTCGCCGCCGCGCGCAAGTTTCTCTCCTATCTCCCCGCCTCGATCCACGAACTGCCGCCGCGCGTTAGCAACGGCGATCCGGCAGAGCGGCGCGACAAAACACTGATCGATGTCGTCCCGCGCGACCGACGCGTGCCATACAAGATGAGGCGCATCGTTGAGGCGTGCGTCGATAGCGGCACGTTCTTCGAGACCGGCCGGCAATGGGGTCGCGGCCTGATCACCGGCCTTGCGCGCATCGATGGGCATAGCGTTGCGGTGCTTGCGGGCGATCCGATGTTTCTCGCCGGCGCATGGACGGCGGATGTCTGCCGCAAGTTGATCAAACACGTCGACATGGCGCAGACCTTCCATCTGCCCGTGGTGCATTTCGTAGACTGCCCCGGCTTTGCTGTCGGCGTGAAGCACGAGCGCGCGGCGACAGTGAAGCTCGGCGTGCAAGCAATGGCCGCAGTCTATCAAGCAAAAGTGCCGTGGTGCTCAATCGTGGTGCGCGCAGCGTTTGGGCTTGCAGGTTCAGCAATGATGAACCCGACGCGGACGAAGGTGCGCTATTGTTGGCCGTCCGGCGATTGGGGCTCGCTGCCAATGGAGGGCGGCATCGAAGCCGCCTACAAGCGCGAGATCGAAGCCCATCCCGATCCGGAAAAGCGTCTGGCGGAAATCCGCGCTTGGGCGGAAGCCTTGCGCTCACCCTTCCGCACAGCGGAGAGCTTCTACGCCGAAGAAATCATCGACCCGCGCGACACGCGCCCGCTGCTCTGCGAATGGGCGAACCTCGCGCAACGCATGAACGAGACAGGGCCGAGCAGCTTTGGGATGCGGCCTTAGCTTAGCGTGACGGGAGTAAGCGGCGTTCAACAGTGGTCGTCGTGACGGTGCGCTCCCTTGCGCCGTCCGCTTGCACAACTTCCACCTCTCCGACCGTAACTCGCCTCCCTGCGCGGCCATCCTCGTCGAATTCAAAGCGCGTAGTGATCGTCCCGGACACTTGCTCCGACGATCGGGCCTGCAGTGCAGCCTCCAAGGTCAGCGGCGGCTCACCCGTCATTTGCGCCACAGCGATATCCGTTTCTGCGCGCTCGCGCCGCAAATCCGCGGGATCAAGTTGCACCACACCAGCCGTCAAATCGCTTGGCCTAATGTCGAACGCTTGCAATGTCCCAAGCACCGATTGCGGATCGCATTCGATCTTGATTGCGGTCCAAGTGAAAACCCAGCGGCCGCATGCAGCCTCAGGGATTTGGACATTCTCAAGCCACGTGCGCACGCGCGCTTCCAAATCCGGCGCATTCAGCAACTCCAAAGTCCCGTGCTCGGAGCGGAACACACGCGCTGGAAATTGCCAGCTCCGCGCGCGAGCTTCGACGCTCGCATCGTCGGGCAGATCAAATTCCAACTCCGAGCCGTCGTCACGAACTGCAATCACGCGCTCAACTATCGTGAAGCCGGAACTTGAACTCCCCGAAGACCGATCCCCGCGCGTCTCCGACACGCGCTCAAGGCTGATTTCATAGCGGTCACCGGCGCGGTCTGCGGCGAACGAATCCGCGTGAGCGGAGTGCGCCGACAACACCACGGCTGTAGCCAATGCGACTATGGCGACCTGTTTGAATGCACTTCTTCGCACTGCGACCTCCGCCAGATGCGACTATGCAGACACTGCACTAAAACAAAAAGGCCGCTGGCTTTCGCCAACGGCCTTTTCTTCAGTCTCAGCGCTAAACGTTACGGCGTGGTCGCCGGCGCAGGCGTTGCGGCCGGCGCTTCCGTCGTCGCTGCGGGCGCATTGGCCGGAACTGCAACCGGCGCGGACGCCGGTGCAATGCGGGTCAGCGCGCTGACATCGCCTTGCACGACGTAATAGATTTCGCGGTTACGCGAACCACCGGCTTGCGTCGGATCATCGTTATAGACTTCGTACGTCGCCCAATCGTCTTCACGCGTGGCCGGGTTGTCGAGGTGAGCTGCGGCGAGCAGCGCATCCATCGGATCGTACACTTGCGCGATCACGTCATCTTCCGTCCCGGTATAAACGATGCGCAGCGCTTGGCCGCTCGGCGTCTGGCCGGACTGAATCAACTGGCCAAGCACCGAGCCCGGCGCGCGGCCGGTGTACGGATAGCCAATCTGGAAGCAGTACTGACCTTCGACGACACGCGGCTCAACCGCCATAAGCGGGCCAGCTTGCTGCAGGCCACGCGAGCGCATGAGCGGTTCGATGGCGGTCTTTGCGTCGGCGATCAACGTGGTGATCGTGTCCGGCTCGTTCGGCACGCAGCTTTGCGCGAAGAAGAACGGACGCGCCGTGATGTCGACGACGCTGTATTGCAGGCCCTCGAAGCTCGCGTTCGGCAATGCGTCGAGATCGGTTTGCACGGCGGTGGCGGCTGACGCCATCAACGGGGCGACATCACCGCCGGTGATCACTTGAAAGCGATCAAGCGGGTTGGCGCCGAGATCTTGCTCGAGCTTCACGCGCACTTGGCTGCCTTCGCCCTGCGGCGTGACGGTGTAAACCACGCGGCCCGTTGCGCCATCGGCGAACGTGACCGGCGCGCTGACGGTGTCGCCTTCAACGGTTGCGGCTTCGGCGATAGTGACGCCTTCAACCACCGTCGAGCCGACCGGTGCTGATGACAGGCGGGCCAGCACGGTCGGCGCCGGACGCGCGATTTCGAGCGTCTGCGTGCGCGATGCCGTCTTCGGGCCCAAGAAGTAGCCGGCGCCTGCAATCAGCAGCACGACGACCACGATAATTCCTATTGTACGTCCCAGTGCGCCCATGGCCCACCCTCCTCGGCTTCTGCCCCCAACGGGACGTTCACCTACCAAAACCCCACCGCACACCAAACCCCTAAATAGAGCCGCCCGCCCCGCGCGCGCCTGGGAGCGGCTTTTCCCCATGGGGCGCCCATGCTTTAAGCTCGTGATTCAACGGAGGAAGCAGCCCCATGGGCGAGGAAGTCACGTATGGCGGCTATCTGCGCCTCAAGGAACTTTTAGGGGCCCAGCAGCCGCGGACGGGCGAGCACGACGAGCTGCTGTTCGTGATTCTCCATCAAACGATGGAGCTGTGGATGAAGCAGGCCATCCACGAAATCGGCGCCGCGCAGGAGGAAGTGCGGAGCGGCAATCTGGTGCCGGCCTACAAACACCTGGCCCGCGTCTCCCGCATCCAAGCGGTGATGACCCAAACCTGGGACATTCTGGCGACGATGACGCCGGCCGACTATCTCAACTTCCGCGGGCAGCTCGGCACAAGTTCTGGGTTTCAATCGGCGCAGTTTCGCGTGCTCGAAGCCAAGCTCGGCCTGAAAGATGCGAGCTTCCTCAAATATCACCCCGAAGGCGGCGACGATCACGCCTTGCTCGCGAACGCACTCGCAGCGCCGAGCCTCTATGACGATGCGTTGTCACAACTCGCGACAGCCGGGTTCGATATTCCAAAGAGCGCCTACGAGCGCCCGGCTGGCGCGCGCTATGAACCTATCGAGGCGGTGGAGAACGCCTGGCTCACAGTCTATCGCGACACTCAGAAATACTGGGCGCTCTACCAACTGGCGGAAAAGCTGATCGATCTCGACGACGCTTTTCTCACCTGGCGCCACAAGCACGTCATCACCGTCGAGCGCATTATCGGCATGAAGCGCGGCACCGGTGGCACCGAAGGCGTTGGCTATTTGCAAAAGACGCTGGCGCGGCGCGCTTTCCCGGAACTCTGGTCGCTGAGGACGAAGCTTTGAAAAGCTACAAGCATCTGTTCTCACGCGCGCTCGCGGCATCGCCCGGTCGCATCCACTTCGCCGCGCATTCGCACCATCTTTGGCCCGACGCGTCCTACGAAGGCCACATGCAAGCCTGGGAAGACGCCGCCACCCTGGCGGATCGCAAGTGGGACAAGATATTCGGCGAAGTGATCCCGCGGGCGCAGGCCAACGTGGCGGCAGACCTGCGCCTGCCAGATCCACGCACCATCGGCTTTGCACCGAACACGCACGAATTGCTGATGCGGATCTTCTCCGCACGCAAGCCGGGCAAGCTCGATGTGCTCACGACCGACGGCGAGTTTCACTCATTCCGCCGCCAAGCGCAGCGCTGGGAGGAGGAAGGCTGGATCAGCCGCCGCGTTGTGCCGTGCGAACCGTTCGAGACGTTCGGCGAGCGCTTCCTCGCAGCCATGCGCGAGAAGCAGCCGGACATCGCGTTTCTGAGCCACGTCATGTTCCGCAGCGGGCTGCGCTTCGACGGCGCCGAAGAACTCGCATCGTATGCGTCACCTGACGGCACATGGATCGCGCTCGATCTCTACCATTCGTTCATGGCGATGCCGTGCGATTTCAGCGCCGTGGCGGATCGCTTGTTCTTGCTCGGCGGCGGCTACAAATACGCAATGGCCGGCGAAGGCGCGGGCTTCATCCATGCACCGCCCGGCTATGCGGAGCGGCCCAGCTTCACCGGCTGGTTCGCCGATTTCGGCGCCATGGAAAAGAAGCAGGGTGAAGTTGCTTACAGCGAAGACGGCGGCCGTTTCCTGGGCGCGACGTACGATTCAACCGGGCTCTATCGCTTCAACGCGGTGCAGGCGATGCTTATGGAGCAAGCGCTCGACACCGCCGCCATCAGCGCCCGCGCGGCGACCCTGCGGGCCATGATGGATGACGCCATCGCCAGCGGCGAAGCTGGCGCGACGTTGCGCACAGCCGAGGTGCTGCACCCGAACGCGACAGGGCATCAGCCCCGCTTTCTCTCGCTACGCCATCCCAACGCCACGGCTTGGAAATCGTCGCTCATGAGCGCGAATGTCATTACCGACGCGCGCGACGATATCCTGCGCATCGGCTTTGGCCTTTATCAGGATCAGGCCGACGTGCCGGCCTTCTGCGACGCTGCGAAGAAAGCTCTCGGCTAACTCACCAAGCGCCAAGCTCAACCAATTGCCGGCGCAAATGCTCCGGCAAGTCCGCGCCGCCTTGCGCTTCGCCAAGATCAGCCGGCGCATCGTTCGGCTCAAGATAACGCCAGCCCTGAAACGCGCGCCGCGGCTGCGGCACGGTGCGGTGCAGATGCGCATCGAGATAGAGTCCGCAACGCTCGCCGTGATTGTCCGTCACGTGATCCACCGCGATGATGCGCTGGCGTACGCTAATGACGCCCTTGATCACCCAGTAAAGCGAGCCGCCCGCCAGCACGTCCTCCACCCGCTTTGGCCACATGCGCGTTCCGCACACCGGATTGGGCCGCAGCTTCGCCGCCTTGGCGCGCTTGATCTGCCCGATCTGCCATTCGGCCAAATCTTCAACGCTATCGGCGCCGACGCAGAGTTTGACGATGTGGATGGTCATTGCACCGTTATGCTTAGCCTGACTCCCCACGCGCACCAACGCTTCCCGGCGAAGCGTGCGCAGGGCGTGCCGAGTGGCAGACGGTCGGGAGGCGTGGGTTTAGTTTCCGTTGGGGTCGTCTGAAAGGGCGCGCTCCGCGCGCATAAGCTCCGCCACTTCCTTCGCCATGGGCTCACCGCTTGCCGCAAGCCCGCAGGCCACACCGACGAAGTCCGCTTCATTCTTGTTCTGCGACAGCTTACGTTTGGCCTCGATGCGCTCCGCCGTCAGCGTCACGCCGACGATGCCTCGCATCAACGCGTCAACATAAGGCCGTGGCGCATCGGACATAGCCCAAGGCTCGGCGCGATCGTGTTCGTGGAGGGTCGAAAGCTCATGGAGCATTGCCTCCAGCCGCACCGCATCCTCGAACCACTCGACCGCGCCACTAATGTGCACCGCCTCATAATTCCAAGTCGGCACCGCTTTGCCGTGCTCGGCCTTGGAGGGATACCAAGTGGGCGTGACGTAAGCTTCGGGTCCGCTCAGCACGATCAGCCCTTTCGCAGCCCCCTGCTTCCATTGCGGGTTGGCGCGGGCGATGTGGCCGGTGGCAATGCGCTTCTCTGCGTCCCAGAGAATCGGCATGTGCGTGCCGACAGGCATACCGGCTTCATCTACGGTCACCAGCACGCCAGCCCAGCGGCGCGCTAGGCGCGCAATGAGGCCGTGCGCATCATCCGTCGCGAAATGCGCTGGGACGTACATTTACTCGGCCGGAACGGCGGCGCTCCGCTGTTGCGCGGCCCAGGCTTGCTTGATTGAGCGCGACGTTTTGCGCGAACCGTCCGGGCTCCAACCCGGTGGGCCGAAGACGTAGCCGAGCACTTCGCGCAAAGACTTTGCCCCTCGCACGTCGCGCCAGATGCCAACCCATTCATGAACCGCCACGCGAAATGGGTTGAACGTGCCGAGTTGGCTGATGATGCCGTAGCGCGGCTTTTCCTTATCGTCCTCGGACACGAACGTGCCGAAGAGTCGGTCCCAAATAATCAAAACACCGGCATAATTCGCATCGAGATACTTCGCATTTGTCGCGTGGTGCACGCGGTGGTGTGAGGGTGTGTTTAAAACCCACTCAAGCGGCCCCATTCGCCCAATCAGTTCGGTGTGAATCCAGAACTGATAAACTAGACTGATCGCCGAGAACATCAGCACCATGAGCGGCGGAAAGCCGATCAACACCAGCGGCAGCCAAAAGATGAAGTTGAGGCCAAGCGTGCCGGTCCAGGTTTGGCGCAGCGCCGTCGTTAGATTGTAGTGCTGCGAGGTGTGATGGACGACATGGCTTGCCCAGAAGAACCGCCGTTCGTGCGCGATGCGGTGAAACGCGTAGTAAGCAAGGTCTTCGGCAAAGAAGCACGCGACCATCACCGGCCACGTCCAGCCGAGATCAAATAGGCGGAATTGGTAAGCGCCGAGATAGGCGGCGAACGCGAGGCCGCCGAAGGCGATACCCATGATGCGATTGCCGAGCCCCATCGCCAAACTCGTTGCGCTGTCGCGCATCTCGTAGCGGCCGCGCTTGGTCGCCTTCACCACGATCATCTCGATCAGGATCAGCAGCACGAACGCCGGCACCGCATAGGTGATGATCGGCGGGATATCGAACGGCGGCTGGTAGGCCGGCATCGTCAAGGAAGTGACAGGCGCGGTCACACGGGCTCTCCCGCAAGTTCAGCCAGCCAAGACGGCGGCGCTTGCAACCGCATATGTAGCGGCGGGAACCCCAGGTCTGCAAATCGCGCGCTCAGCTTGCCCTTTCGGAACGCCACGTGGAGCGCGCCCGCTGGTGCGATACGTGCGCTGACATCGGCCCCCATGACGCGCGCCACCATAACTCTGCCGCCGCTGAGGCGCGCCAAAGCCTGACGTGCATTCGGCGCAATCACGCTGTCCTCGACGTGCGCACCTTCCGCTTCTGCCAGCCGCGCAAGTTCGAGCGCATCGATCTTTGCGGTGTTGCGAAATCCAAGCAGCGCCGCGACCGCGACCATAAACACAACCACCGCCGCAGAGCCGGCAAGCACCGGCGCCTCGGCAACCCATTGTGCGAAATAGGCTTCCAGGTTCATCGCCTACCCCGCCAGCCCGAGGATCACGATCAGCACCAGAAAAATGGAGAATACAAATATCGCGAAGAACAGCATGAAGAATGTGCGCCACGCCGCCGACCACCAGCTGAGCGCATAGGCGCCCTTCAAATGGAAATAGGTGTGCACGGGCAGTCCTAGCAGCAGCAACGTGCCGGGCAGCCACACCAGCCACGAGACCATGCCGGTAAAGATCATCGTCACGAACAGAAGCGCCGCGAAGGAAAGCGCATAGAGAGCGTAGACGATATGATCGTACATCGTGGTGCCGCGCTTCCAGAGAAACAGCAGCATGATGAAGGGCAGCGAGAGGGGCGCGAGCAGGAATGAAAACTTCGAAGCAGCTTCCTGGATTCGGTAAAGCGCCAGATCCGGGTTCAGAAAGCTTCGCCGCACACGCTCGTTCAATTCTGGCATGCCAGATACGACGACGAAGTCGCCGTCCTCCGCCATCCGCCGAAGCCCGTCCTGCCAAGTTTCGCCTGGTTCGAAGTTGAGCCCGTCAGCCTCCCCTCGGCTGATCTGCACCGCGGCAGGCGCATCGCTCGTGGCCGGCTGTCCGTTCACCGCCGCTTCGCGCGCCGCGATGGCCGCATCAAAACGCGCCACGGCTTGTTCGCGCCGCTCGACCTCTGCCCGCGCGAGCCCGACGGCTTGATCCGCCAATTGTATCTCTAAGTCAGGCGGGGTGCCGTCCGTGGGCGGAGGCGCCTCACGCGCAGCCGCAAGTTCGCGCTCCGCCTCCTCAACACCAGCGCGCGCCTCCGCTAAGCTTTCCGCCAGCGCTGCGCGCTGTTCAGCGGGCGTGCCGCCGATCTCAACCGGCGCATCGATGAACGACACGGCGAAGAACATCAAAAAGATCGAGAACAGAAACAGCGCCAGCGGAGAAATGTAGCGCGCGCGTTTGCCGTAAACGTAATTGCGCGTCAGCGTGCCGGGCCGAAAGATCGCCATCGGCAATGTGCGCCAAAGCTTCGTATCGAGATGAAAGAGGCTGTGCAGAAACTCTTCGGCCAGGGTGAAGAGTTTGCGATTGGCGTGCGTGGCTTGCCCGCAATTGGAGCAGAACGGCCCTTCGACTTTGGCCCCACAATTGAGGCATACGCCATCGCCGGGCTTACCGGGTTCGCGCCCTTCGATCGCGCCTGCGACCAGACCCGCCGTCGCCATGGCGCCGGCTGCTTCAAGTTCCCCGCTCATGATTTGGGTTGTCCCGCGCTAACGGGACGCGATCAAGCCCGCGCGTCGCGCCGCGATGGGCCCTCAGCACTGGTTTCGCCATCGAGGCGCGGCAGAAAGCCCAGTTCGGTGCGCGCTACCGCCGCCGGGATGCGCCGGGGCGCGGCGGCTGGCGGCGTCTTTTTGGCGTCTGCGGTCAGCGTCGTCAGGCCCTCTTCTTCGAGCGCCAGCACGGCGAGCCCCTCGGCCTCTTCAATCGTGCGCGCCCAGACGAACACGGCGGTTACCGCCGACCCAAACTTACGCGGCCACTTCTTCGAACGGCCCTCGAGCCGCGCTTCGACCACGACACGCCAAAACGGCATGTGCGCCCGCACCAGTTTCATTTGGTAGAGGGCGGGCCAAATTCTGCTCAGGCCGCGTTTTAGCTTCACGTATTCCACTCCGGCTTGCGCTTCTCAAGAAACGCGGCGAGGCCTTCACGGCCCTCCGCGGAGACGCGGCGAGCAGCGATCCGGCGGGCCGTCTCCTTGGCGAGCCCGTCATCGATCTTATGACCGGCGACGTAACGCACCAGCGCTTTTGCATCGGATACGGCGCCCGGTGCAGCAGCAAGTGTTAACTCTGACAAATGTTCCATGATCGGCCGCAGGCCCGCAACGTCGTCGACGGTGTACTGCGTAAGGCCGATCTTCTCGGCATAGGCGCCATCGAAATTCTCCGCAGTGGCGAAAAGCGCCTTGGCGTGGCGCGGGCCGATAGCTTCGATCACGTACGGCGAAATCGTTGCGGGGGTGAGCCCGAGACGCACTTCCGAGAAGCGGAACTTCGTGTCCTTCACAGCAACGGCGATATCGCACGCAGCGACGAGCCCCGCGCCGCCGCCCATCGCCGCGCCGTGCGCAAGCGCAACCGTAAGCTGCGGCAGCTCGTGCAAATGGCGGAGCATGCGCGCCAGCGCTAATGCATCCGTCTCGTTGCCAAGCTCGGAGAACTCCGCGGCGCGGCGCATCCAGTCGATGTCGGCGCCAGCGCAAAAGCTTTCGCCCTCGCCGCGCAGAAACACGATGCGCACCTTGTCGGCGCCTTTGAGCGTCTCGAACGTATCGCTAAGGCCTGTGATCATCAGTTCATCGAACGCGTTGCGCTTTTCAGGGCGATTGAGCGTGACGATGGCGACGCCTTCAGCGGTGACGTCGAGCAGAACGGGATCGGCGGATTGAGACATTAAATGGATCCTAACGCGCTTACGAACGCCTGCGGGCGCTCCGCCTCCGGCGTTTCAAACAGATTGAGCCGTTGTACGCCGGCGAAAAAGTATTCGAAATCCTCCGGCGGCTCGACCGCCTCCAGATAAACCGGCACCAATTTCTTCTTGTACCGATCAGCGAGATAAATCTCCCGCTTTACATGGTCGCTCTCGAACGCGGCTTGCGAACACATCACGGTCACGCTCTTGGCGCCGCGAATGGCGCGTACGATCTCGCCCGCCCAGCCCTCGCCGGCTTTCAGGCCCTGTTGATCGAGCCAGAATTTGCGCCCTGTCTGCTGGGCCGCTTCGATCACCGGCAGCACTGCGCCCTCATTGGCGCGTGCGTAAGAGACAAACATCGTCTCGCTCTGCTTGACCGGTTCCGCCGCGCTCGGTGCGGTGTTTGGCGGTCTGGCGGAGCGCCTCGGCTTGGAGAATAAGCGCAATACGCCAAACGCCACGATGGCGAGTGTCAGCAAAATAGAAATCGCAAACAGCGCCTCGGTCGCAATCGGAGGCAATCCAAAACGTCCGCCGAATGCGCCGATGCCGGCGCGCAATTCCGGCCAGCCGCCGGGCGTCGGGCCGATGCGGTTCGCAAGCCAAATCGAAACGGCAGCGGCAATCGCCATCACACCGGGAAATGCGAGCAGCGGCAACAGCACGGCCGCGGCTATGCCATGTGAGCGCGATCGTTGACGTGAGGGCGGCGGCGCGCTCGTCGCGGCGCGGTCAGGTGCCTCAGCGGCTTGCGGCGAGGGCGACGGCGCGCCGAGTTTCTGACGTATCTCGTCAGCCACTTCGCCCCACTTGAACTCACGCTGCGCTTCGAAGCTGGCGTCGATCGCGGGCAGATCGCGCAGGCCCACCGGCGCAAAGCCATTGTCGAGCTTCACGACGATGAGGCGCCCTTCGGCCCACGCGTCGAGCGCGCGCTGCTCCAGCCGCAGCCGCGCCGTGGCGAAGGTCAAAGCCTGTGAAACCAACAGCACAAAGACGTCGCCCTGCTGCACCGGACGCAGAGCTGTCTGCCCATCGTCCAACTCGGTGAATTGGCCGCGGCGCTCGATTGCCCGCTCCAACGCCTCGGCATGAGGGCGGTCGGCAGGCGCGTGGGCGATAAAAACGGTCATGCGCCCTCTTAAGCCCGCCCCTAGCGGGCGGCAAACCGGCGGGCGCAGACCGCCCACAGGCGTTCTCATTGCGCCTTAACAATCGCCGCCTACACTTGCTTCAAAGCAATGAAACCCAGTCTTTCCGAGATCCCCACCCTGCAAGATGCGCCCAGCGACGTGCTGGCGGCGCTCGATGCCGTGGCGGAATGGTTCTCGATCCCAGCCGGCTGGCCCCTGATCCACGCGGGCGAGCCGCCGGACGGCGTCTATTTCCTGATCTCGGGTTCTCTGGCGGCGTTCAAGCCTGGCGAACGCGGTGGCCACAGCCTGCTCGGCTACATCCGCCACGGCGAACCGGTCGGCGAAATGGCCATGATCGCGCGCGAGCCGCACTCAGGCAGCGTCTTCGCCATGCGCGACAGCGAGGTGCTGAAACTGCCGCCGATGGCGTTCGATCTGCTGGTGCATGCACACCCGCCAATGATGGAGCACATCGCCCGCATCATGCTGACGCGGGCGCGCGCCACTGGCCGCAATAGCCCGCGCTCCGATCCACGTGTGTACGCCCTGATCTCGACCTCGCAGACGATCGACATCATGCTCCGCGCCCGCACGCTTCAAGCTGCACTTAAGCGCCTCAACTGCCGCGCCGTGATCGTCACCGAGGACGATCAGCATCAGATGAATGGCGCCGGCATGAACAGCGCTTGGTTCGATACGCTCGAAGCCAAGAACGACGCTGTCTTTCTCGTTTCCCCGATCGCCGACACGCCGTGGTTTCGCACCTGCATCCGGCAAGCCGACCGCATCTGGTTTTTCGCGCGCGCCGATGCACGGCCCTCGCTGCCGTTGCTGCCGCCGGAGGAGCCTTCCCCGGCGCGCCAATTCAGGCTGGTGGACGTCGTTCTCCTACACCACGGCATGGATCGCAAAGCCGCGACCACCAACGAATGGCGCGTCGCCTGCGAAGCTTCGCGCCTTTTTCACTGGCGCGGCGTCGAAGACGAAGATGCAGCGCGGCTAGCGCGCGTCATTGCCCGGCGCTCCATCGGTCTTGTTCTATCCGGCGGCGGCGCGCGCGCCTACGCGCACATCGGCGTCGTGCGCGCTTTGCGCGAAGCTGGACTGCCGTTCGACATTATCGGCGGCACGTCGATGGGCGCGATCGTCGGCGCCTGCGTCGCCATGGGCTGGCCGGATGACGAGATCGAACACCGCATCCGCAAATCGTTCGTCGAGTCCAATCCGCTTGGCGACTACGTCATCCCTGTTGTCGGCCTCGTGCGCGGACGGCGCGTCGAGGATCGCTTGCAGGAGCATTTCGGCGAAACGCTGATCGAAGACTTGGGCGTGCCGTTTTTCGCCGTCTCCACCGACCTCGTTGCCGGCGACATCCGCGTGCATCGCGGCGGCAGCCTGCGCAAAGCGCTGCGCGCCTCAATTTCGCTGCCCGGCATTCTACCGCCCGTGATTGACGGTGAGAACGGCCTGCTCGTTGACGGCGCCGTGTTGCGCAATTTTCCGGTCGATGTGTTGAAGGCCATGCACCGCGGCCCAATCATCGGCGTCGATGTTGCGCGCCGCGACGGCATCGATCTCGAAGACTTCCGCGATCCGCCAGGCTTCATGGGCTGGGTCGCCGCCCACGGCTTTCAGTCAGCGCCGCCGATCGCATCTTTGCTGATGCGCGCAGCAACTTTGGCGATCGATCCTTGGGAAGGCCGATCCGGCGCCGATGTTCTGATCGCGCCAGAGATGGGCGACATCGATATGCGCGACTGGAAGCGCTTCGATGAGACTGTCGCAGCTGGTTACGAATCAGCTGTTGCTGCGCTGCAGCGTCCGCATGGACTGTTCCACGCGCCGACCGAGGATGCGATCGGCGACATGGCGGGCTCAAGCTCTCTCGAAATAGCCGAATAGAGAGTGGCGCACGCGCAGGCGCGGGCTATGGTCTCGGAATCGAGGAGTCCGCATGCGCCATTGGATTGGAATTTTCGCGGCGCTCGCGCTCAGCGCGTGCGGTCAAAGCGACGACGCCAGTGTAGCGCAAAACGGCTGCGCACGCACGGCGACGCACGACGTCACTTGGTCGCGCACCGATGCGCCAGATGTGATCACAACCAGTTCGCAAGGGCCGACCTGCGCGCAAGCCGTGGTGACGTTCGTCGCGCGTGATGCTTCAGGCAATGCGCTCTGGGCCTTCTCGTCGACCTATTACGACCTGGTCGTCGGCGGCGAGCCGCCAGAAGACGCGACTGAGGTGACCGCCGAACAAGTGGATACATTCTTGCGCGGGTGGGCGGATGTCACCGTATCGCGCACGAGCACCTTGCCAGAATGGCGCGCCGACGCCGCCACCCTGACCGAAAGCGCCAGCGTCTTCGCCTACGATACGCCGTTTGAGCGCGAGACTTATGAGATGCTGCGCCAACGCGATCTCGCAACCATCTGTTACGCCGCCGCAGCTGAAGCAACACAATGCCTCATCATCGATCCTGTATCCCAGTCGCCAACAATGATCGTGGCCTACGGTCCGTGAGGCTTCTTCTTGTGGCGGCTGTCGCTATCGTCGTCAGCGCGTGCGCGCGTGCGCCGGTGCAAGCGAGCTGCGAATTCCAATCAGCGCACGAACTTGCCTTCACAGCGCCGGACGCTGCCGACACCATCGTTGCAGAATCGCTCGGCGAGGCGTGCGACAAAGCCGTGGGCCTCTTGGTGATCCGCGCCGCCGATGGATATCCGATCTGGTCGTGGAGCGCCCCGCTCTCGCATCGCTTCGGCAACGTGTTCGCGCCGGACGACACCGAACATATGGTGTCTTTCCTGGAAGCGTGGGCGCAACCCGAGATTACCACCACACAATCAGCGCCGGCCTGGGACACGCTCGTGCCCGCGCAAACCACGCTCGATCAACTCACATATGAAGACGTACGTGCGCGCGATCTGCCGATGTTATGCCACTTTTCAGGAACAGCACGGCAGACGTGCGTGTTCTGGGAGCCTGCCGCCGGCGGCGCGGGCCACATGCTAGATCGCGACGCAGAGGAACCCGAAGAATGATGAGACGCGCTGGACTTGCTGTTATCGCCCTTGGCCTCGCGGCTTGCTCGCCGCCGGCGCCGGCCACGACGACAGCCGAGATCCCGTCGACGCCGGCGAATGCTCAAAGCGGATGCAACGCCGAAACGTCGCGCGACTGGTCAGCCGTTGGCAGCCAATATTATGTCATCGAAGCGGAAGCGCACGGCGAAACGTGCCGCGATGCTGTAGCCACGCTTCGCATCAAATCTCTTGACGGCGCGGTGCTGTTCACGCGCGAGTACCCGACAGCGCAAGTACCGCTCGCCTTCAATCCCAACAGCGATCAAACCGGTCTGCGCGCTGAGCTTGACGGCTGGATCGTCAACACCGCCGAGCCCGCCACAGCCGACATACTCCCGGCGTGGCCCAATGGCGCCGCACGCCCCCCAGGCTTTGAGCCGGCCGTTGCGCGCAACCGCTACGAAGGCGCGCGCGGCGCGCAAGGCCCGCTCTTTTGCTTCCCCGATGGAGGCGAGAGCAACGCCTGCGTTTCGCTCGCGGGCGACACCGCAACACTGCTTGGCTCGCTCACGCCCGAGCGCCCATAGCCGCCGCAGATTCGCCTTATGTGCGTCGAGAGCACAGCGGCCACGCCTCTTACAGCATGAATTAGCTATGGCGCTTTTCAGACGCCGCGACGCATCCTATCTTGATGCTTCCGGCGGCTCATCGCCGGTTTGTTTTTGAAAGGAGGTGATCCATGTCTCATTGTCACGCGTTAGGGGCACTGTCGCAGGCTTGGACCACCTCGCAGGTGGCGCGCTCCTAAACGATCGCCCCATCGGGGTTTGACAATGGAAGGGCCGTGGAGCGTAAGCTCTGCGGCCCTTCGATTTATTGGCGCGTACGTTTGGCTTTCGCCTGCTTGCGCGGCGGCGCTTTTTTCACGGCTTTCTTCGCCTTCGGCTTAGACGTTTTCTTTGCGCTGCGCGGGCGCGATTTCACCGCGCGCTTGGCCGAGGACTTGGCCGCCGATTTGCGCCCGTCTTCGACATGTTCTGGTTTGCCCTTACGCTTGGTCGAGGCGAGATCATCGAGCTGGGTCTCATTCATGGTTTCGAACATTTGCCGCGAAGCGCCCTTCAGCGCGCCGGTTTTAGTCTCGCCGCGTTTGGCGGAGAGTGCGGCGCCAGCGGCTTTCTGCTGCGCCTTAGATTTTGCAGGCATGTGCGCGTAACTCCGTTGCGAGTTCGAACAACGCTGCGTTTGGAACCGCTGTTCCAGGCGCGCGCGCAAAGAAAGAGGGCGGGGATTGCTTCCCGCCCCTCAAGGTCACCAGCGTAAACTTAAACCGATCAGGCCGTGCGCGGCGTGCGCCAGAAGCCATAGGCGGCCATCGCGGCGGCGAGAACGCCGGGCACTGCGACGCCGGCAGCGGCGGCGACTTCGACAACACCGCCCTCAGCGCCAAACAACAGCGAGCCGCCAAGCGCGATCAGGCCAAGGCCAAACACCAGCAACGCAGCAAGGCCGACCTGCTCGAAGGAGAAATAACTCATCAGCTTTTCCGCTTGAGCCCGGCGGCGCATGTCACGCAGACGACGATCCGGCTTGATCGCCGGGCCGGCGTCACGGCTCTTGAACAGCGTGAAGCCGGATTTTGCCTTGCCGACGTTCTGCTCGTCATAGGCGCGGCGGGTCGCAGCGCGGACATCGTCGAGCGTACGGGCGACCGGCTTGGCGTGCGCCGTAACGATCTCGCCTTCATCGTCGAAGTCGGAATCGTTTGCGACTTGCGTCAGCAGCAGCGCTTCGGTTGCAGGCTCAGATTTCAGAATCTCGGTGAGGCGGACAGCCGGTTCAAACACCGGGGTTTCCACGAACCCAGCAACCGCGACAGCGTCAGCGTCGATCACCAGCGATGACGTGGTCACCAAGCGCACGACCGGCGCACTGCGCGGCGTGTTGCTGTTGACCGGCGCACCCAGGATCGATGCAGCATGATCAAGCAATGCGCGATGCAACACGGAAGGCGCGGCCGTTACCGGCACGTCCTGCATGAAGAGCGCCTTTTCCGTCGCGCGGCGGCGCACGAGAGCGGGTGAAACTTCAAGCTCGCCATCCACCTCGGCCTTGCGCCAAGCATCCATGGCGCAAGCGGCGGCGACGAAATCGCCGCCATTGACCCGGCGCAGCACTTGGCTGCCAGCGAAGGCGTCGAGCCCGATGGAGAAGGCGAACGATACCAGCGCATCAAATTGGTTTTGCGTGAGCGGTTGGGTAACCAGCACGTTCACCACGCGCTCAACCGGCGCCACGTCCATAATCAGCAGATCTGCCGCTTCGGACTGGGACACCGGCTCGCCAGCGTCGCCGGCGCGCACGTGGCTGTAGCCAACGACCCAGCTGCCGTCTGCGAGTGACGTGGGTTCGGCGCGGAAGCCTTCGAACGCCTGGATCAGGGCGAGGCCGGCGGGAGAGATAGCGTGCGTCATAGCTCGTTGCCTTTCGGGCGAATGATTCACGTCGGCCGTGCCGTTTCGGGGCTGTGGCGGCGGCGGACTTCCCCTTTCAGGCAAGTGCGGCGCCACGCACGCGCGCTGAGGGTGAACCGGCATTAGCCATGCAACGCAGAGGTGTTGCCGGAAAGCTTGGTGAACCGGCGTGAACTGCGTTGCGCCGCACGCGCGCTGTTCGCCGCTTAGCCCAGCGCGTAAACTCCCCGGCAGAATCAACTGAGGGCGCTCGCATGGCTGACCAGACCACGATCGTTTCTTGCACGTGCGGCGTCCGCTACGAGCGCCGCGAGGTCGCGTTGCCGATCAAGGATGTCGGCTGCTTCGATTGCGATGAATGTGGCACGCGATTGGAAATCTGGTCCGGCCGCAAAGTGCCGGCTTTCAAGCGCCTGCCGAGCGAAGAGCGCGAGGCCAAACGCGCTTAAGCGTCAGACGAACAAGATCAGCGTCGCTAGGCCAAGGAACGCCAGAAAACCGACCACGTCGGTCACGAACGTCACGAACACCGACGAACTCACAGCCGGATCGGCGCCGTAGCGGCGCAGCGTCAGCGGCACAAGAATACCAGCAAGCCCAGCGCAAGCGAAATTGATCACGATGGCCAACGCCATCGCCGACGCCAGCAGCACGTCCTGGAACCAAACCGCGACGACGACGGCGAGCACCAGCGCAAAAATAAAGCCGTTGGAGATTGCGGTCAGCGCTTCGCGCAGCACGTAACGCGGCGCATTGCCTTCAGTCAGATCGCGCGAAGCGATGGCGCGCACCGCCACCGCAAGCGCCTGCGTGCCGGCATTGCCGCCCATCGAAGCCACGATCGGCATCAGCACGGCAAGCGCCACCAGCCGATTGATCGAACCTTCGAACGCGCTGATCACAGTGGACGCCACCACTGCCGTCAGCAAATTCACCAGCAGCCAGGGCGCCCGCGCCTTGACTGACCGGAAGACGCTGTCGGTTTGCGCAGCTTCACTAACACCGGCGAGGCGCAGCAAATCCTCTTCGTTCTCTTCACTGATAACGTCGACGATGTCGTCGACCGTCACCATACCCGTCAGCCGCCCCGCCTCATCCACGACCGGCGCCGAGACCATGTGATACTTCTGGAAGGTCTGAGCGACCTCTTCCTGGTCCATTTCGGGGCGGATCAGGATCAGCGGCGAACGCATGATCTCGGTCAGCGGCGTCTCGCGCTTGGTGCGCAGCAGGCTCGACACCCGCACCGCCCCGATTGGGCGCATTGCGGCGTCGACAATGTAGATTTCGAAGAACTCGTCCGGCAGTTCGGCGGAATCCACCCGCATGCGGTCGATCACATCGCCGACCTTATCGCCCTCAGGCGCAGCGACGTATTCGCGCTGCATGAGACGGCCGGCCGTCTCCTCCTCGAACGACAGCGCCTCCTCGACCGCGAGGCGGGTGTCATCGTCGGCGGCGGCGAGCACCCGGCCTAGCTGCTCCTCGTCAATATCGGCGGCGACCGCGGCGGCGTCGTCAGTGTCGAGTTCGCCCAGCACCCGGCTGACGTAATCGTCCGGCAGCTCGGTCAGGATTTCCTCGCGCCGCTCCCAGGAGAGATCGGCCAGCAATTCCACCGGCAGTTCGCTGCCAATCAGGCGCGCGATCGTCAGCGCCGTTTCCAGCGGCACGTGCTCGATCACGTCGGCGAGGTCGGGCGTCCCAAGCGGCGCGATCATGCGGCGCAGAAGCGGCGCATCATGATCGCCCGCGGCGCCTATGATGCCGGCGATGAAGTGCGGATCTTCGGAGGGCGCGCGGCGCGTGTTGTCGGCGGCCGCCGGTTCGTTCTCGGTGCTCATCGGCCGTCGCTTCGCGTTGGAGAAAGCTTCGCCTCCCCAAACGCCCCACAGGCGCCCGCGTCAAGCTTTGATTTCTGCCGCGTCAATCCGCTGCTAGCAATTTCGCGCTTTAACGGCTGAATGAAAGCACACCGAACTCAGAACGAGGACGCAACGATGCTCCGCTACGCCGCGCCCGCCGCACTGCTCATGCAGGCCTCGCCCGCACTGGCGCAAGATCCGCACTCCGGCCACGAGGGCCACGCGCCGCCGCAACAAGCGCAGCCTGTGGACCCGCACGCGGAACACGCGGCGCCCGCACAGCCCGCTATGGATCACAGCGCCCACACGATGGGCGGCATGACCGGCCTCCTCGGCGCCTACCCGATGGGCCGCGACGCATCCGGCACCTCTTGGCAGCCAGACGTCTCAACGCACGGCGGCGTCCACGCCCAGAGCGGCGATTGGATGCTGATGGGCCACCTCACGCTGAACGGCGTCTATTCCTGGCAGGACGGCCCCCGCGGCGACGAGAAGGCGTTCGCCGCCGGCATGGTGATGGGCGCGGCCCGCCGCGACTTCAGCCAGGGCACGCTCAATCTGCGCGCCATGCTATCACCCGACCCGTTCATGGGCGCGAACGGCTATCCGCTGCTGTTTGCGGCAGGCGAGTCCGCCAACGGCGTCGATCCGCTGATCGATCGCCAGCACCCGCACGATCTCTTCATGGAACTCTCGGCTTCGTATTCGCACCGGCTCGATGCGAATTCGTCGGTGTTTGTATATGGCGGACTGCCGGGCGCGCCTGCGTTCGGGCCGCCCGCCTTCATGCACCGCATGGCCGCGATGGATTCGCCGGAAGCGCCGATCACGCACCACTGGTTCGATTCCACGCACATCACCTTCGGCGTGCTGACCGCCGGCTACGTGCGCGACAATTGGAAAATTGAAGCCTCCCAATTCCGCGGCCGAGAGCCTGACCAAGATCGCTACGATATCGAGACCGGCGAATTGGATTCCACATCGCTCCGCCTCTCCTGGAACCCGACCGAGAACTGGGCGCTGCAAGCGTCGTGGGCCGATGTCGAAAGCCCCGAAGCGCTGCACCCGGATGAAGACGAGGAGCGCTGGTCCGCCAGCGGCATCTACACCCGCCGCGTAGGCGAGGAAGGCTGGTGGTCGACCACACTCGCCTTCTCCAACAAGGAACGCAGCGACGGCGTCTCGCTCGATGCCTGGCTGGTGGAGGCAGCGTTGCATCCGAACGACCGCTGGACCTTCTTCGCCCGCGGCGAAGCCATCGAGACGGACGAACTCGGCGCCCACCACGGCCCGGTCGAAAGCGTCTCGCGCATCAGCCTCGGCGCCATCCGCGATTTCCGCATCAATGAGAACACCGTCTTCGGCGTCGGCGCTTTAATGCAGCAGCATTTCGCCAGCAGCGCGCTCGAACCCAGCTATGACGGCGACCCGCAAGGCGCGATGGCGTTCGTCCGCCTGAAGATCGGTTGACCGGCGCCATGTAGGATCGCAGCCTCCGCCCTCGTCCTAGGGGCGGAGGATGTGATCATGAAGGCTATGGTTTGGACCGGGCGCGTGCTGTCCGGCTTGTTTGTGCTGTTCATGCTGGGCGCATCCGTCGCGCCGAAGCTGATGGGCATGCCGATCGCGGAAGACACGCTGACCGGCCTCGGCTGGCAGCCTGGCAACGCGTTCTGGATCGGCATCGTCGAGCTTACGCTCGTGCTGCTCTACCTCTTCCCGCGCACCAGCGTGCTCGGCGCCATCCTCTTCACCGGCCTGCTCGGTGGCGCGATGGCCACGCACATCCGCGTCGACAGCCCGCTCTTCAGCCACACGCTGTTCAGCGTCTATCTCGGACTATTTATGTGGGGCGGCCTGTGGCTGCGCGATGAGAAGCTCCGCGCGCTGTTTCCGTGGCGGGGCAGTTAAGGCCCGCCTTCGCCCTTCGGGCTTCGGCGAGGCGAAGGCTGGTGCGCTCGAGAGGACTCGAACCTCCACGATGTTACTCGCTGCCACCTCAAGGCAGTGCGTCTACCAATTCCGCCACGAGCGCATTCCAGGGCCGGGGGGTTAGCAGACCCGCCCCAAACGAACAAGGGCCGGGAATGTCCCGGCCCCTGCCCGGATTTCCGGTCTCCGCCAGGCCTTATTGGCTGGTGAGTTCGGAGATGTAGAGCCGCGCCGGCTGGGCCGCGCCGGACGAGTACGTGCCGACCCAGATCTCGTAGCGGCCGGTTTGCGGGCTGCTGAACCGGATCGACGGGTTGAGGCCGTCGCCGCCGTCGTCGTCGCAATACCACGACCCGTCCGGGGCGTTGATCACGAGCGTCGTGTCGGATTGCGAGTCGGCGGAAATGATCAGCGGCAGAATGGTGCTTGCGGAATAGACCAAGCGCACGTCCGGCGCGGACGTGATCGAGCCGCGGCAACCGGCGCCCAGACCGGACGCGTCAATCGTGCCACCCGCTAACAAAGCGACGATATGCGGGTCCGGCTGATAGCCGGAGCTAAGCGTCACCGTGCCGTAGTTGGGCCGAGCGTTATAGTCGAGCGCGCCGCCATTGTACGGCACGGCCGTAGCGCAAGCGGAGAGCGCCAGCGCCGCGCCAATCGCGGCGATCATGCGAGTAAGCTTCATTCGTTTCCCCCAGTGCTAAATCCGAACAAACGAAAAAGGGCCGGAGGATGAACCCCGGCCCTTTCCGTCAAGCGTTGCGCTTGATTAGTGCGTGTAGAGCTCAGAGATGCTCAGCACGGCTTGCTGGTTCGTCGCGCTGCCGTAGGTGCCGATCCAGATGTCGTACTGGCCAGATTGCGGCGAGCCGAAGCGCAGCGACGGGTTCATGCCCGTGTTGCCGCCATCGTCATCGCAATACCATTGACCATCCGGGCCGTTGACGACGAGCGTCGTGTCGGCGCTCGAGTTGACCGAAAGGATCAGCGGCAGCGAAGTGCCGGCGCGATAGTTGAGACGCACATCCGGAGCTTCAGCGATAAAGCCGCGGCAGCCGTTGAAGCGCGTCGCAGCGTCGATGCGGCCGCCGGAAAGAACGTTGACGTTGACCGGATCAGGCGTGAAGCCGGCGGTGAGGTTCACCGTGCCGTAGGCCGGCGCGAGGCCGTAGTTCTGCGCCGCGGCGACACCGGCAGTGGCGACAGCGACGAGCGCCGCACCGGCGGCAAAAATACGTGCGATAGGCGACATTTGATTTCCCCGATTAAGCGCGTAGGGCTCTTACGCGCGATAGGCACTTTGATGTCCCGCGCCTGAGCCGAACATGAACCGGGTCGTAAGATTGCGTCTAGTCCAATTTTTATTTTTGGCTACGCGGCGGCGTTAAATTCGTGCACGTCGGCAGCTTCGGTCACCGTAATACAGAGGCGTTCGCCCTGAATGGTGATTTCACCCCGGGCGATCGGGTGACCGGCCGCCAGAATCCACAACTGGTCCGATTCCTTGGTATCCAGGGGAATAACCGCGCCCCGGCCCATGCGCAGCAATTGCTGCATGGGCATCTGGCAGCGCCCCAGCACAACCGAAAGTTCGATGTCGACGCGGTGGACTTGGCTTCTATCGGACACGTGACGTCCCCATCTGATTCCGCTCTAGTCGAACCTGAAAGGGTTGCCGGGCAGTGAACGAGGCAGAGCGCATAGGCTGGGCGATCTCGCCGGGCTTGGTCGATTACCAAGCCGCCGTCGCGGCGATGGAATCACGCGCCGCCGCGATCGCCGCCGACGAAGCGGGCGAACTCGTTTGGCTTCTAGAACATGCGCCGCTTTACACCGCCGGCGTCAGCGCCAAGGAAACGGACTTACTCGCGCCGGAGCGCTTTCCGGTTTTCCGCACGGGCCGAGGCGGCCAGTTCACCTATCACGGCCCCGGTCAGCGCGTGGCGTATGTGATGCTCGATCTGCGCAAGCGTGGACGCGATGTCACTCGCTTCGTCGCCGATCTCGAACGCTGGATCATCGGCGCACTCGCAGACTTCAACGTCAGAGGCGAAGTGCGCGAAGGCCGCGTCGGCGTCTGGGTGGAACGCAAAGGCCCAGGCTGGGCGCGCGAAGACAAAATCGCCGCCATCGGCGTGCGCCTGCGCAAATGGGTGAGCTTCCACGGCATAGCGTTCAACGTAGAGCCAGATCTGGAGCATTTCTCCGGCATCACGCCATGCGGAATAAGCGCACCGGAATATGGCGTGACCAGCCTCGTCGATCTCGGCTTGCCCGTCACGATGAGCGACGCCGACGCTGCATTGCGCGCTTCATTTCACAAGGTGTTCGGCGCCACTGTGGACGCTTCACCTCCGGCTTAGACCGCCTGTGCTAGTTGCATCTAAATGCAGCGTCGCCATCATCTCATCACAAGTGACAAGTGAATCGACGCCATGATGAACATCCCTGCCGACAGAATCGCCAAGCGCACCAGCGCCGAGAACGTGCTCGTTCGCAGCAGTGTCATCACGCTTGTGAGAACCCACTATCCTGCACATTTGCCGCCGCCTGGCGACCGCATCGCCGTCCGCAGCTAGCACTGTGTTCGCCAGCAGATAGCGAGACTCAGGCGTTGGCGGTAACCAACGTTCATGAGTATCGATTCGCCGCTCGTTGAGCTTTCCACACCGCTGCGTCCGAACACATTACCGCCTCGTCAGGCCGTCAGCGAAGTCGTTTCCAACGTGCGCAAAGCGACCTGGTCGCGCGTCGGTTTCGCCGCCTTCGTAGCCCTCGTGTCGATGACGGTGCTGCCAGTCTGGATCGCATCCGCATGGCTCGCCTTCATGACGCTTTGGGAAACGGTGCTGCGCATCTGGCTCGAAGATCGGCTGGTGCTGCCGATCGCGCGGCGCGACGAAGAAGCAGGCTCCCGACGCCTCGCAGCAATCCATTTCTTCGGCGCGACGGTCTACAGCATCTTCCCGGTGCTCTGCTGGTCGACCGGCGAGCCGCTCGGCATGGTCATCGCCACCGCCTGGGTGTGCAGTTCGGCCAATCACCTCTTCGTCTATTTCGCCGCCAACCGCTTGCTGCTGGTGGCGTGTCTGACGCCGCTCTCCGCAATGACGATCGCCGCGCCGCTCACCACCGCCGGCTTCGATCTCACCACGGGCGTCAGCATCACGACTTTGGTCTGCATGATCGTCGCCGCCGGCCTGTTCGGCATCGACCGACACGTGCTGCTCTCCAACCTCGCCAAAGTCGCTGCCGCACGCACCGCCGCCGAACAAGCGAACGCCGCGAAGTCGCAATTCTTGGCCACCATGAGCCACGAGCTGCGCACGCCGCTGAATGCCGTTATCGGTTACGCCGAACTGATCGAGGAAGAAGCCGAACACGGCACGATTGCCGAAGACGCCGGCAAAATCCGCAGCTCCGCGCGCCAGTTGCTCGGCGTGATCGACGTCATCCTCGATTTGTCGAAACTGGAGTCCGGGTCGGTCGCGCTGCAGCGCGAGCGCAGCGCTGTCTCGGGGGTACTGGAAGAACTACGCGCCGCTGCCGCGCCGCTCGCCGCCGTCAACAACAACACGCTGACCATCAGCGAAGCGATGCCCTTGGGCGATGCCGAGATAGATCATATGCGTCTGCACCAGTGCCTGATGCAGCTCATCTCCAACGCCGCCAAGTTCACCAAGGACGGCGCCATCACCGTCACCGCCTCGCGCATCACCAACGCAGACGGCGAGCAACTGATGTTTGAGGTCGCCGACACCGGCATAGGCGTGACGCCGGATCAGCAAGCGCGCATCTTCGATGCGTTCGTCCAGGTCGAGGCGGACGCAGCGCGCAAATACGAAGGCGCGGGCCTTGGCCTCACCTTGGTGCGCCGCCTCGCGCGGCTGATGGGCGGCGACGCCACCTGCGAGAGCACACCCGGCAAAGGCTCGGTTTTCCGGCTCTGGGTGGCGGCCTGAGAATTCGAACGCGCTCCTGCGTCCAAATCCGCATCGGCCCGCATCTGTGTCTGCAATGGGGCAAAGTCCCCGGTGCTATGGAGCCGACCGATGGAAGCCGATGTCTTTGTCCCGTTTGTGTTTTTCGCTTTTCTAGGCGCGATTATTCTGGTGCCGGTCCTGGCCAAGGAGCGCACCAAGCGTTCGGCGCATGACCTGATTGCCCAGGCTATGTCGCGCGGCCAGCCGCTTGAGCCGTCGCTCGTTTCGCAACTCACGCAAAGCATGCTCGAAGAAGGCAATCGCGCCCGCCAAAGCCTCGGCAGCGGTGTGATCTTGCTGGCCCTGGCCGGCGGCTTCGTGGCGGCCGGTTTCGTTATCGAGGGCTTCGACCATCACGACGGCGACGTCATCCGCGGCTTTGCAGTTCCGGCCGTGATCCTCGGAACCGTAGGCGTCGCGTTCCTCTTCCTCGCCATCATCGACTACGCGTCGCGCAAGAAGCACACGTCAGCCTAAGGCGCAGACCTCACAGCAGAATTTAAGAAGGCCGCCCCAACGCGGCCTTCTTTATTTTTAAGCTGAGCCCGAACATTGCGATGAGGCGGCTGATGAGAACTCTGTTCGTGGTTGCGGCGCTGGCGCTGATGGCGTGCGGCGGCAACGAGGTGGCGACGGCCACACCCGTCGCTGCGCCCCTCACACGCGAAGCCAGCAGCGCCTGGACTGCGTTCACGCCGCAACCCGTCGAGATCAACGGCGAAACCTTCACCGCCACCTGCTCCGACGCGCCCGGCGCGGATCCCGCGTTTCAATTTTGGGCGCGGCGCGGCATCTCGAACAATCTCGTCATCTTCTTCGATGGCGGCGGCGCCTGCTGGGACGATCTCACCTGTTCAGTCCCGCGCCTCAAAGCGAACACACGCGAGGAAGACGGCTTCTTCAAAGCCGAGATCATCCCCGGCGACGATCCCACCAACATGAGCGGCATCTTCGACCTCACCAACGCGCGCAACCCGGTGCGCGATTGGAGCTTCGTGTTCGTGCCGTATTGCACAGGCGACGTACACGTCGGCTCGGCCACCACCACCTATACCGATCCTGACACCGGCGAGAGCTTCCAAATCCAACACCGCGGCGCAGACAATTTCCGCGTCGTGCTCGAATGGATCCGCCAGAACTTCGATGCGCCTGATCAGATCGTCGTCGCTGGCTCCAGCGCTGGCGCTTACGGCGCAGTCACGCACTTCGCCAGCGTCCGCGACGCTTTCCCAACTGGCCGCGCACTCATGCTCGGCGATGCCGGCCAGGGCGTCACGCCGCGCGCCTTCCTCCCCCAGCGCAACGGCAACTGGCAGTACCATTTGCCGACCAGCGTGTTCGGCGCCGACGCTGATGTCACCGCTGACGAGGATGTGCTCGGCATTCTCGCCGCGCATTATCCAAACGACCGCTTCGCCCAATACACGACGACGCAGGACATAACCCAGACCGCGTTTCTAGCGCTGATGGGCGAACCAGGCGCCTGCCGCGGCTGGACGACGAAAATGGCGTCCGACTTGAGCCGCCGCCAAGCCGCGCCGAACTTCCGCTCCTATCTCGCCAGCGGCCAGACGCACACGATCTTGCGCTCGCCGCTCTTCTACTCGCAGCGCAGCGGCGGCGCGCCGTTCGCCGAATGGATGGCGGCCGCGATCAGCGCCGACGGCGAGGACTGGGAGAACCGTGTTTGCCGAAACTGCCTGCGCCCGCCCGAGCGCTGTCCGTTCTAGCTTGACGGCGAAGGCGCGTTGCCGGCTCTGATGCGCGCGTGACAACGCCCACGATCTTCGTCGATGCCGACGCCTGCCCGGTGAAGGAAGAAATCTACCGCGTGGCGCGCCGCACCGGCTGCCCGGTGCAGGTCGTCGCCAACATGTTCATGCGCACGCCGCCGGACGTAACGCTGACCGTGGTCGATGCCGGCCCCGACGCAGCCGATGATTGGATCGCCGAGCGCGTGCAGCCGGGCGACATCGTCATCACCAACGACATCCCACTCGCGGATCGCACCCTCAAAGCCGGCGGCGCAGCGCTGGGCGCAACCGGCAAAGCCTTCACCGAAAGCTCGATCGGCGCCGCTTTAGCCCAGCGCGAACTCATGGAGCACCTACGCTCTTTCGGCGAAGGCGGCGGCGGGCCAAAGCCGTTCTCGCCGCAGGATCGTTCGCGCTTTCTATCGGCCCTCGATGCAGCAGTGATGAAGGCGAAGCGGCGTTAGCCAATACTTCTCGCTTTGACGAGACCGAGAAATGGCGCTCTATCCCCCAGCAAACACCCCCCGCGTCCAGCAAAATCAAGCCTCGCGCAAAAACGTATCCCACACCCAAAAAGCTGAGCGATACTACGCGCATCCCTCGCATGGGAGTTCTCGTTGCTAGCCGAGCAATTCAGAAGCGAGGGATGCGATTGAGCGTGAAGGTGCTGTCCGTGACGCGTCCGGCTACCCGGAAGCGGCGGCGCGAAACCAGAGGGGGCGCCCTCGACATTCGCGCAGCAATTTCGTCAGCAATGACGACGACAGAGCACACCGAAGCCCGCGGGATAGCAGCGTAAGGCGCGAACCGCGGGAGGACACAGGGCTTAAAGGCAAAGCCCGCGGAGAGTGAAAAACCTCCCCGTGACGGCCCGATCGAAAACGATTGCAACGGGGCGCGTGCGACGCGCAGCGTTGGTCAGCGATGATCAGCGCACAACAGAGACTATCTCGGCGCTTCCCACGCGCCCCGTCTCCCTTCTTCGGGGATCGGTTATCGGGACTCGGGTATCGAGAAACGGCGGCGTTCAGCAACGCGCGCTGCGTATTCGGCCGCGCCCCGATAACCGATCCCCGACCCCCGACCCCCGATAACAGCTTGGCGCGAGCTCACTCGTCGATCGCTTCGATACCCTGGCGCTTCAATCTCTCGACGCTGTCCTTCATGGCCTGCAGCACTTCGGGACTGTGCCCCTGCCATTCCGCGACTTCCCCGATGATGCGAAGCGGATCGCGCGTGCGGTACGATTTGGTCGGGTTGCCTGGGAATTTCTTGTCGGTGAGATTGGGATCGTCTTCGATCGGACCGGTGGGCTCGACGATGTAAATGCGCTCGCGCCCTTCACCGACCGCGAGTTCCGCGCCCCAAATCGCCGCCTCAAGCGTCGCGCTCAAATAAACGAAGTTCGCCTTGCGACGGCTGCCATAATTGGAGGTGAAACCCGCCGCAATGAGATCGCCGACGCGAAGATCGGCGCGGGTGCCATGATAGAAGATTTGCGGGTTGCTTTGATCGGTCGGTGTCATCGGGCGCTGCCACCTCTCATCGGAAAGAGGCGGCGATTTGGTTCAAAACGGACCAGGAGACAATTCTTGAAGATAACTCTTTCGTCACCACCTTAGTCATGGCGAGGAACGGAGCGGCGCTAGGCGCCCGTGAGCCTAGTCATTCGAGCGGAAGCGCAGGCGCTGATAGTCGGCCGGCGATTTCCAGTCCGCGAATTGGACCTGTGCGGACGCGGCTAGCGACGGCGTTCGCGCCTCCAAGCGCTCTGCCAGCCACTGGAACCATTCGAAGAGGTTCGAAAATCCGTTCGCGCGTTGCTCCTCAGTATAGCGGCGCAACTTGTGCCAACACAGCACCGTCGCGCCGCGATAAAAGTCCGCGTAATAATCGATCGAGAGATGCCCGCGCGCGATCAACGGTCCCATGCTTTCGAACACCGCGCAGAGGTAAAGCACGTCCGCGAACTTATCCCCGGTCGCAGCCTTCAGCTCAGCGGTTGAGAGATTGTCAGGGAGTTCTACGACCATCAGCGCCGTGCTGGCGGTCAACGGCGATTGCATGGAGCGCAGGAGCTCAGCGCCCGTCTGTATCTCCCGCTGCAATCGCATTTGGCGGAGCTGATCGACCGCGAAGAGGCCGCCAACAACAACCGCGAGCGTTTGAACGATCTGCAGGATCAGCTCGATTGTCATGCGGGCCCCAAAGCGGCGATGGCGCGAAGCGCGAGTGAGGTTAGGGCCACCAACCCGCCGCGGGCGGTGGACCATAATCGTTGGCAGTGGGAGCGCCAGGCGCAAATGCAATCCAGAGAAACACCAAAGCAATTAGCAAACCCAGCCACTCGAGCAGCGCGCGATAATCTGGGAACACGGAGAGCATTGCCGAAAGCAAGCAAGCAGCAGCAAACCAAGCAAGCACAAGCCAGCCAGAGTGGTCCAGGTCATGAACGCGAAGGACTAGCATTGACGCCTGGAATGGAATTGCAGGTAAGGCACTGAACATCATCACCTGGTTAACTCGGTCCGTGGCGCGATATCCGCTTCCTGCCATGTCCTCCGAGGCCAGAATTGGAAGAAGGACATACGACAATACGAACGTCACGAGGGCCAGCCCGTGAAGGCCGAACAAAAACTGGAGACGATTTAGTCGCCCCTTCCAGCTCCAAAGGAACTCACCCTAGCTCAATCATAACCTCGTCCGCTGCAACGCTCGCGCCGGCCGCAACATGCACGGTGGCGATCACACCATCACGCTCCGCGCGAATGATGTTCTGCATCTTCATCGCTTCAACCACCGCGACGCCTTCGCCGCTTTTCACGTCCTGCCCCGGTTTCACATCGACCGAAATCACCAGCCCCGGCATGGGCGACACGATCAACTTCGACGTATCGGCCTTCACCTTCTCCGGAATTTTCTTGTGCAACTCCGCGCCGCGCGGCGTCGCCACTTGCGCCAACACCGTCACGCCGCGATGCCGCAACGTATAACCGCCCGGCGCAGTTTTGATCTTCACCGAGAACGGCTTGCCTTCGAACGCGCCACTAATGATCCGCGCGCCAGGCCGCGCCGCCGTATCGATGCGATACTTCTTACCGTCGATGCTGACAGTGGCGCCGGCATCGTCGAGATCGACGCTGGTGTCGTGGTGAACCTTATCGAGGATCACCACCCAATCCTTCTGCCAACCCTCGGCCGCGCCATTGACTTGGCCGCTGATCGTCCGCGCCCGCCGCGCCGTAAAGCAGCGCGCAATCGCCGCCGCTGCGATCAGAAGCTTCTCCTGCTGCGCCGTCGGCGGCACGCCCTGGAAGCCTTCAGGGAAGTGATCCTTGATGTACGCAGTGGTGAAATCGCCCTTGCGGAAATCCTTCTCCTCCATCACCGCGCCAAGGAACGGGATGTTGTCAGCGATGCCGTCGATGAGAAAATTGTCCAGCGCCGCCGCTTGCGCATCGATCGCCGCAATACGCGTCGGCGCGTGCGTGATCAGCTTGGCGATCATCGGATCGTAGAACATAGAAATCTCGTCGCCCTCGCGGACGCCGGTTTCGTTGCGCAGCGTAACCTCGCCGGTCTTGCCTTCGGCAGGCGCTTGGTAAGCGCGCAGGCGACCGATGCTGGGCAAAAAGTTGCGGTATGGATCTTCGGCGTAGATGCGGCTCTCGATCGCCCAGCCTTTGATCTTCAGATCTTTCTGCTTGAACTTCAGCGGCTCGCCGGCGGCTACGCGGACCATTTGCTCGACCAAATCAAGCCCAGTGATCATCTCCGACACCGGATGCTCAACCTGAAGCCGCGTGTTCATCTCGAGGAAGTAAAAACTCTTGTCCGCGCCGGAAGCCACGAACTCGACCGTGCCAGCGCTATCGTACTGCACCGCTCGCGCCAACGCGCACGCTTGCTCGCCCATCGCCATTCGCGTTTTCTCATCAAGCAGCGGCGACGGCGCTTCTTCGATGACCTTCTGATTGCGGCGCTGGATCGAGCATTCGCGCTCGAACAAATGCACGACATTGCCGTGCTTATCGCCCATCACCTGAATTTCGATGTGACGCGGCGCCGTGACGAATTTTTCGATGAAGATGCGATCGTCGCCAAACGCGCCCTTGGCTTCGGCGCGCACCGCCGGGAAGCCTTCTTCGACGTCCTTGCGATTAAACGCGACACGAATCCCTTTGCCGCCGCCACCGGCGCTCGCCTTGATCATCACCGGATAACCAATCTCTTCCGAGATCTGCACTGCATGATCGACGCCGCTGATTTCGCCGATGAAGCCCGGCACGCACGACACGCCCGCGGCAGCAGCTGCCTTCTTCGACTCAATCTTATCGCCCATCGCCCGGATCGCGTGCGGGTTCGGGCCGATGAAGGTAATCTTCTCCGCCAACAGCCGATCCGCGAACTCGGCCTTCTCAGAGAGAAAGCCAAAGCCCGGATGGATCGCCTGCGATCCGGTTTGGCGCGCCGCGTCGACGATCTTGTCGATCACAAGATAGCTCTGCGCCGCTGGCGAGGGGCCGATGAACACGGCCTCGTCCGCCATATCGACCGCCAAGCTATCGCGGTCGGCCTCGGAATAGACGATGGCCGTCTTGATCCCGAGCCGACGGGCGGTGCGGATGATGCGGACGGCGACTTCGCCGCGATTGGCGATCAGAATTTTATCGAACATGGGCGCGGTGTTAGCGGGGTTTCCCCCGCGTGTCAGCCGGGTAAGCTCGCCGCATGAATCGCAGAGAGCTCCTCATTAGCGCCGCCGCCCTCACGGCCTGCTCGCAGGACGCGCGCAGCCAAGCGACTGCCGCGCAGGCCCCGCTGTTTCCGATGCGCCGCGGCGTCAATCTCGGCAATGCGCTCGAAGCCCCCAACGAAGGCGACTGGGGCTTCCAGATCGAGGACGAGCACCTCGACATTATCGGCAATGGCGGCTTCGATGGCATCCGCCTCCCCGTGCGCTGGGACACGCACACGGCGGCCACCGCGCCTTACACCATCGATCCGCGCTTCCTTGGCCGCGTCGAGGAGGTCGTCACCGGCGCGTTACGGCGCGGGCTCTACGTCCAGCTTGACGCCCACCACGATCCCATTGGCGAACAACCCGAGCGCTTCGCCGCCATCTGGCGCCAGATCGCACATCACTTCCGCAATATGTCTGACAAGCTCCTGCTCGAACCGTTCAACGAGCCGAACGGCGATCAGTTCACAGGCGCGCGGCTCAGCTCAATTCAGGCCGGCCTCCGCGACTCCATCAACACCGCATCGCCAAACCGCCTCGTCGTGCTCGGCCCCGGCAATTGGCAAAACATCGACGCACTACGCGATTGGGAGCCGCCATCGACGGAGAGCGTCGCCGTCAGCGTCCATTATTACGAGCCGCACGCTTTCACGCATCACAGTGCCGAATGGCTAGGCGCCGATGCGCCACGCTACAATGGCGTGTGGGGCGCCGATGCGCATATCCGCTTGGTGCATCAGCACATCGAACAAGCAGCCCAATGGGGCCGCCGGCGCGGCGTCGCCATGCAGCTGGGCGAGTTTGGCGTGAACAGCGCGGTCAGTCTCGATCAACGCGTGCTGTGGACGCGCACGGTGCGCGAGGCCTGCGAGGCTCAGCAAATGGGCTGGTGCGTCTGGGATTTCGCTGGCGCTTTTCCGCTCTGGCATCGCGAAAATCGGCGTTGGATCGAGCCGCTGCGCCAAGCGCTGATCAGCTAGTAATCGAACATCCTCTCATCGCGCTCGGCGCGGCGTTTGGCTTGCGCGACGATGTGAGCCACGAGTTCGGCCTCATCCATAGCCGGCGTCTCACCTGCCGGATCGAGATTGTTTTCTTCAACCAGCGCACGCAGCGCCGCAGTGTCCAGCGCCACAAGCGCCGCCGTCAGCGCATCCTCGCCGTCTTTCTTATAAACGCCTGCCGGATTGAGGGCTGGCGCTTTCGCCGGCGGCGCCGCCTCAACGACAACCGGTTTCACGGGCTTCGCCTTCTTCACCGGCGCTTCGTCCGGCGCCACATCGTCCATCACCTCGTCGGACACATCGCGGCGCGAGTCGTGGCGTTGCAGCACAGCGTCAAGCCGATCCGCGAAGTCGGGATTGCGCTTCGCCTCGCGGCGAATTTCATCGAACAGGCGATCGAGCGTCTTGTTGAGGCTCATAGAGACGGCGCCAGCTCCACCTTGCTCTGGAATTCTTCGCCGAGCGTTTTGATCACTTTCGACATCGCGCCGTACTTCTGCTCGAACGTGCGCGGCGTCTCCGACCATTCAGCGGCTTTCGCGATATCAACGTTCTGCGGGATGCGCACATCGAACATGGCTTCGCCGAGATTGTCCTTCAGCAGCTGCGCCTCAGAGCGGTGCAGCGAGAAGCCCTCTTCGTACTTGGTCGCCAGCACCATCAACTGCGAAGGCCCGCCGCGGCGTTCATTGATTAGACGCAACGCGCGCTTGCGGAAAGTGATGAGACCGAGCCGCGAAACGTAATCCGGGATCGACGGCACCAGGATGCAATCGGCTGCAATCAAGGCCGCTTCCGCGAATAGCGAAATGCCGGGCGGGCAATCGATTAGGATATAGTCGTAATCGTTGATAACGTTCTTCAAGCCATTGGCGAAGCGCTCAAGAATCCACTTCTGAATCTGATCGATCTGGAAGCCGCGCTTGACGAAGCTCTCGATCATGTCGCGTTCGACAATGCGGAATTCCGGCGCCGAAGCGCACAGCGCCACGTCCGGCTTGCCCTTGAGATCGCTGACTTGCTTTTCGATCAGCGTCTTGAACGGCTTGGCCTTCTGCTGAACGATGTAGCTCTCGAAGTAGAAATCGAGCGTGCGCTCGGCTTCGCGCATCGCGTTCCACTTGTCCGGTCCCGCGACCATGATCGACGCGTTGGTTTGCGGATCGAGATCGATGACCAGAATGCGCCGACGCTGGTGATGCGCCAGCGTTTCAGCCAGCGAAACGGTCGTCGTGGATTTGCCCACGCCGCCCTTCATGTTGATCACCGAAACGATGCGCGCGGGCATGCTGCCCCCTTCTTCTTCTCAAGCGTATCCGAACACCGGACGGTCTGCCGGGAGGGTTAGTTTTTGGTGAATCTGGGTCAAGTGACGGACGCAGCCGTGGCGTCCGGCAATTCCGGATAAAATTGATCCGCCCACGAAATAAGCGTTGCGTTTCAGGCCGGCGCTTCGTTGTCGTGCGCGATCGGCTCGCCCATCAGCACCAATTCTTCCGCCGCGGTGGGATGGACGGCGCACGTTGCGTCCCATTGCGCTTTGGTCAGCCCCGCCTTCACCGCAATGGCGGCAAGCTGAATAAGCTCCGGCCCCTCAGATCCAGCGATATGCACACCCACAACACGATCGCTGTCGGCGGCCACGATAAGCTTCATCAAAACGCGCTGCTCATTGCCGGCCAGAATATTCTTCATGGCGCGGAAATTGGTGCGGAAGACCCGGATCTTGCCGACCTTTTCGCGCGCCTGCTCTTCCGTCAGCCCAACGGAGCCAACCGCCGGCCGCGAGAACACTGCGCTGGCGACATCGGCGTGATCGAAACTCGTCGGCCGTCCCATGAATTCGGTTTCGACAAACGCCACCGCTTCGCGGATCGCCACCGGCGTTAGATTCACGCGATCCGTCACATCGCCAATCGCCCAAATCGAGGGCACGCTGGAGCGCGAAAACTCATCCACCGCAACCGCGCCGCGTGCGGTGAGCCGAACGCCTGCCGCCTCCAGCCCCATGCCATTCGTATTCGGCTCGCGCCCAATCGCCCACAGCACATGATCCGTCTCAATCCGCATCGAGTTTGAGAGCGTCACCAGCTTGCGGTTCTCGCCAATCGCCTCAACGCCGGTGATCGTCGACCCGCACATGATGTGGACACCCGTACGCTGCATATCCGCTTGCACGTGTGCGCGGATGTCATGGTCGAAACCACGCAAAATCCGCTCGCCGCGATAGACGACGGTGGTCTCAACGCCGAGACCCGAAAAAATGTTGGCGAACTCAAGTGCGATGTAGCCGCCGCCCGCGATCACGACGCTCGACGGCAGTGACTCCAACGTGAAGCAATCCGTCGACGTGATGCCGAGCTCTTGGCCGGGAATATCCGTTGGCCGCGTCGTATGCCCGCCAACCGCGATGAGAATACGCTCAGCGGTGAACTCGCGCCCATCACCCGTCAGCCGCACCCGATGCGGATCAACGACGATGGCGCGATCCTCGATCATTTCCACCGAGGCGGCATCAAGATTTTTCTGATAAAGACCGCTCAAGCGGTTCACTTCCGCCTGCACATGGTCGCGCAATGTCGCCCAGTCGAAGCGCGCCCACTCAACCGTCCAGCCAAAGCCCTTCGCGTCGCGAAACGCCTGGCCAAACTCCGCGCCATAAACGAGCAGCTTCTTCGGCACGCAGCCGCGCAGCACGCACGTGCCCCCCACCTGCACCTGCTCGGCGATCGCCACGCGCGCGCCGGCCTTCGACGCCAGCCGCGCCGCGCGCACCCCGCCCGAGCCGGCGCCAATGACGAAAAGATCGTAGTCGTATTGGGGCATAGGCCCTCCGGACGCTTAGTGCGCCTTCTTCATATAGGTAGGCAGCCAGCTTTCATAAGCCTTGCGCAGATCATCGAGGCTGACGCGCTCGCGCGCACCGGCGCCGCCAAGATAGCTAATCTCACGCCCACCAACGTCGCCAACGACCAGATAGCTCACGCCAGCGGCGCGGGCGCGCTTGTCGAACGCATCCATCTTTGCCGCCGGCAGCGCGATCAGATAGCGCGCCTGATCCTCGGCATAGAGGAACTCAGCATCGCTCAGGTCGCCCTGATAGCCGAGTGAAACGCCAACATCGGACCCAAGTGCCATCTCGGCTGCTGCAATCCCCAAGCCGCCATCGCTGAGATCGTGCGCCGCGCGCACCGTGCCGTCGGAAATCAGCCCGCGCACGAAATCGCCGTTCTTTTTCTCGACCGCGAGATCGACTTTCGGCGCTGCGCCGCCCAGCTTGAACAGATCGCGTGCATAGACGCTCTGCCCGAGATGACCGGCAGTTTCGCCGACCAACACAAGCGTGTCGCCCTGTTGGAGACGATCGGCCGTCGCGCGGCGCTCCATGTTGTCGATAATGCCGACGCCACCGATGGCTGGCGTTGGTAAGATCGCCTGACCATTGGTCTCGTTATAAAGCGAGACGTTGCCGCTGATCACCGGGAACGAGAGTTCGCGGCAGGCTTCAGCGAGGCCCTCAATGGCATACACAATCTGGCCCATCACTTCGGGACGCTGCGGGTTGCCGAAATTGAGATTGTCCGTGACCGCCAGCGGGCGTGCGCCCGTAACGGTGAGATTGCGCCAAGCTTCCGCAACTGCCTGCTTGCCGCCCTCGTATGCATCCGCCTCGACATAGCGCGGCGTCACATCGCACGTCATCGCCAGCGCGCGCTGCGAGCCATAGAGGCGCACGATCGCGGCGTCACTGCCGCTATCAGCCAGCGTGTCACCCATAACGTGGCGATCGTATTGCTCCCAAATCCAGCGCTTTGAGGCTTGGTCCGGCTGCGAGAGCAAAGTCGTGAGCGAGATAGCGAAACCCGGATACTCGCTGCTCAAACGCTGCTGCTCAACGTCAGTCAGCGGGATCGCCTTGAGCGGCTGCACGTACGGACGCTCGTATTTCGGCGCTTCGTCCGCCAACGGCCCGAGCGGGATGTCGCAGACGATCTGGCCGTGCCAGCGCAGTGTGAGATTGCCCGTGTCGGTGGTCTGGCCAATGACGGCAGCATCCAAGCCCCACTTTTCGAAGATGCGCTTGGCCTCTTCTTCGCGGCCGGGCTTCAGCGTCATGAGCATGCGCTCCTGACTTTCCGACAGCATGAACTCGTACGGAGTCATCCCCTCTTCGCGCGCCGGCACAGCGTCGAGATCGAGCAGGATGCCGGCTTCGCCTTTCGACGCCATCTCAACGGACGACGACGTGAGGCCGGCGGCGCCCATGTCCTGAATGCCGATGATCGCGTCCGTCGCCATCAGTTCGAGGCAGGCTTCAATCAACAACTTCTCTAGGAACGGGTCCCCGACTTGCACCGTCGGGCGCAATCCATCTTCGCCTTCGATGAACTCGGCAGAAGCCATCGTCGCGCCGTGGATGCCGTCGCGGCCAGTTTTGGCGCCGACATAGACGACAGGGTTGTTTGCGCCTTTAGCGGCGGACGTGAAAATCTTGTTCTTGTCGGCGATGCCGAGGCAGAACACGTTGACCAGGATGTTGCCGTTGTAGCGCGCGTCGAAATTGGTCTCGCCGCCAACGGTCGGCACGCCGACGCAATTGCCGTAAAAGCTGATGCCGCTGACGACGCCGTCGACAAGCTTGCGTGTCTTTGGGTGATCCGGCTCGCCGAAGCGCAGCGCGTTCATGATCGCCACGGGCCGAGCGCCCATGGTGAAGACGTCGCGCAGAATGCCGCCGACGCCCGTCGCCGCGCCCTGGAACGGTTCGATAAAGCTCGGATGGTTGTGGCTTTCCATCTTGAAGATGGCGGCGAGCCCCTCGCCGATATCGATCGCGCCCGCATTCTCACCCGGCCCGTAAATCACGTGCGGCGCCTTGGTCGGGAATTTGGCCAGATGAAAGCGGGTGGATTTGTACGAGCAATGCTCGCTCCACATCACCGAGAAGATGCCAAGCTCGGTCACGTTCGGGGTGCGGCCAAGCTTCTCCAGCACGAGATCGTATTCATCGCGGGAGAGGCCGAATTCTTCGGCGAGGGCCAGTGTGCCTGGCGCGAGCGGATCAAGGGACATGGGCGGGGATTACCTTGTGTCGGTAAGCCCCGCAATTGGCCGTCCTGGCGCATGTCCGCAAGGCTCCTGCCCGGCTGGAACGCCACGGCAACTCGACAACCGCCAGCGCCGGCCTTACTCCCAGCCGGACGGCCCAAGGAGACCTCCCCATGCGCGAAATTCCGCTGTCCGAAATTCAGAGCCTTGTGGGCCAGGAAATCGGCGTTTCCGATTGGCTGGAAATCACCCAGGACCGGGTCAATCGTTTCGCCGACGCGACGGGCGACCACCAATGGATCCACGTCGATGTCGAGCGCGCCACCAAGGAACTCGGGGCCCCTATCGCGCACGGCTATCTGGTTGTGTCGCTGATCCCGTTCCTGAACAAGAACATTGCCTCATTCCAAGGTGTCAGCCGCGGCATCAATTACGGGTCGAACAAGGTCCGCTTCACCAACATGGTGCCGGTCGGTTCGCGCATCCGGCTCCGCTCGCAAATGCTCTCGTGCGAGCCGCGCGGCGGCGGCTTTCAAGTGGTGAACCAGTTCACGATCGAGATTGAGAACGAAGAACGCCCGGCGTGCGTTGCTGAAGTCGTGTCGCTGATCTTCCCGAGCTGATGCTCACGCTCATCGAAGCGATTTCGCTAGCTGGCGATCGCAAGAAGCAGAACGACGATGCGCATGGCGCGCTCGGCCGCTGCGCTTGGGTTATAGATGGCGCGACGGACCTCGGCGAGCCGCCCATCAGCTCGGCAGCTTCGGACGCAGCTTGGTTGGCGGGCGAGCTCAATTTTGCGCTGCATGAAGCGGCGACTGTGTACGATCACGTCACCATAGATGAGGAATACATTCGAGAGACCCTCCGCGCGGCGAGCGAGTTTGCGCGGGAAGACTTCTCCGGATTTCCTGTCGTTCCACTGCATTCGCCCTGGCGTTCACCGACTGCATCCGCCCTGATCATTGGCGAGGACGATGGCGAAATCATCGGACTCGATCTCGGCGATTGCCGCTGCTTTGCGCTTGATGCGAATGGCGCCGCGCACGCGATCGGCGGCCCGCAAAACGCCGCCAATGATGAAGAGCGCGCCGCCGCCCAAGCTGGACAGACTGCGGACCCCGCAGCCTTGCTGCGCGACGCGGGCACATTGAAGCGCCTGCGCGCAAAGCGTGCGCTGCACAACACCGAAGAACCCGGCGGTTATTGGGTGTTTGGCCTGCAGCCTGAGTGCGCGGATCACGCGCGCTATTGGCAGCTGCCGCTGAAGCGCCCTGCCCACATCTTGCTCTGCACGGACGGCCTCTCAGCCCTTGTCGATCGCTATCACGCCTACGACGCCGCCGGCATAGTCCGCGCCGCTTTGGACAAGGGTCTGCACGAGCTTGGCCGCGAACTCCGCGACATCGAAGCCGCCGATGCCGGCGGCGCCAAGCACCCGCGCTTCAAACCCAGCGACGACGCGACCGGTGTGCTGCTGCGGCTGACCGAAGCCGATTGACCCACGCTGCCGCTTCCCCGAACAAGGCCACATGAATAGACGCGATCTCCTGCAAGCCAGCGCCGCACTTCCCGTGCTCGCGCTTCTTCCCGCCTGCGCATCCACGGATAGCCCAACCATGACCGAAATCCCCACGCCGCCCGTCGCCCGCATTGAACCGCGCACGTTCGAGCAATTGGGCCGCACGCGTGTGGATAATTACGCGTGGTTGAAGGACGATAATTGGCAGAACGTGATGCGCGATCCGTCGCTGCTGCGACCGGACGTGCGCGAATATCTCGATGCAGAGAATGCTCACCGCGAAGCGATGATGGCGCCGACAGCCGCGCTGCAAGAGCGCATCTATCAAGAGATGCGCGGCCGCACCAAAGAAGACGATAGCTCCGTGCCATCGCCGGACGGCCCGTGGGAATACTACCGCCGCTTCGAAACCGGCGCGCAGCATCCGATCCACGCGCGCCGCCCGCGCGGCCAAGAAGGCCCCGAGCAAATTCTGATCAATGTCGAAGAGCAAGCGCGCGGCAAGACCTTCTACAAAGTCATCGCCGCCCAGCACTCACCCGATCACGCGCTCTATGCGTACGCAGTCGACGAGCAAGGCTCGGAAATCTACACGGTCTATGTAAAGGATCTGGCCAGCGGCCAAACCCTCTCTTCGCACATCACCAATTGCACCGGCGATTTCGCCTGGGCGCCAAATTCGCAGCTGATCTTCTGGACCTTCCGCGATGACAATGGCCGCCCGGCCAAAATCTATCGCCGCCCTGCACGCGGCGGCGACGATACGCTCGTCTATGACGAACCGGACGACGGCTTCTTCATCAGCGTCGGCCCGACCGAGAGCGATGAATACATGCTGATCAGCGCCGGCAACGGCGCGCAGTCAGAATACTACACCATCCCCGCCAACAATCTGACGGCGGCGCCGACGCTGTTCCACGGCCGTGAGGATGAGCTCCTCTACACGCCCACACACTGGAACGGCCGCTGGTACATCCTCACCAACGCCGACAACGCGGTCGATTTCAAAATCATGACCGCCGAGCCGGGGCGCACCGCGCGCGCCCAATGGCGCGATTTCCTGCCGCATCAAGCTGGCCGCTACATCCTCGGCCTCGGCGCGACGAAAGATTACCTTGTCCGCGTCGAGCGCATGCACGCGCTGCCGAAAATCGTCATCCGCCATAGTGGCGGCGACGAACACGCCATCGCCATTGATGAGCAGGCCTACAATCTCGAACTGGCCGGCGGCTACGAGTTCGACACCACCAACGTCCGCTACATCTACGAGTCGCCGACCACGCCGCTGAAGTGGTTCGACTACGACATGGCGGCGCGCACGCAGGTGCTGCGCAAGACACAGGAAATCCCATCCGGCCACAACCCGGACGACTACCTCACCGGCCGCTTCTTCGCCGAAGCCTCTGACGGCAAGCGCATCCCGATCACGATTCTGATGAAGCGCGGCACGCCGCTCAACGGCAGCGCACCGCTCTATCTCTACGGCTACGGCTCCTACGGCATTTCGATGGATGCGGACTTCTCCATCCGCCGCTTCAGCCTCGTCGATCGCGGCTGGATTTACGCCATCGCGCACGTGCGCGGCGGCTCGGAAATGGGCTTCGGCTGGTTTCAGGATGGCCGCCGCTTCACCAAGAAGAACACGTTCACGGACTTCATCGCCTGCGCGGAAGAACTCGTGTCGCGCGGCTATGGCCGCCCGGGCAACATCGTCTGCGAAGGCCGTTCCGCTGGCGGCTTGCTCATGGGCGCGATCAACAACATGCGCCCCGATCTCTGGGCTGGTATAATTGGCGGCGTGCCATTCATCGATGTGCTGAACACGATGAGCGACACAACGTTGCCGCTGACACCGCCGGAATGGCCCGAATGGGGCAATCCACTCGAGAGCGAGGAAGCGTACGATTACATCGCCTCCTACTGCCCCTACACGAACATCGAGCAGAAGGCTTATCCAGCAGTGCTCTCAACGGGCGGACTCACCGATCCGCGCGTCACTTATTGGGAGCCGGCGAAGTGGGCGGCGAAGCTGCGGCCACACACCACGAGCGGGCGTCCCATCTTGCTCAAGATGAACATGGGCGCGGGCCACGCCGGCAGCGCCGGCCGCTTCGAATACCTACGCGAACTCGCGCACGACTACGCCTTCGCCATCAAAGCCATCGGCGATGATGAAGCCGGCGGGCCGTTCTGATCAGGCGTTCCTGATCCCAAACCAGCGCGCGCGGTGGATGTCTTCGAGATTATCCACGTAGCCGGTTAGATCGGGGTGCACGAGGTTAGTGCTGTTGATGAAGACGCTGGTGCAAATCGGCGCTTCATCGAGCAGCAATTGCTCGGCCTGCAACATCAGCTGCGCGCGCGCCTGATCATCGCGTTCAAAATCCGATTGGTGAACGAGCCCGTCATAGCGGGGATTGTTATAGCCCGGATAATTCTGCGATCCGGTGCGGCTTTCAAACAGATAGAGGAAGTTCTTCGCGTCGTTGAAGTCGCCGATCCAGCCGCCATCGCCAGCGTCGAAATTCTTAGCGCGCAGGTTGGCGTAGTGAACTTGGTTTTCAACGCCGCGCAACTCCACAGTCACCCAGGGCGCTATCGAATTCCAATCATTCTGCGCCACGACAGCGACGCGCGGATTGTCGCTCGTGTTGCGGTGAGAGAACGCAAAGCGCAGCGGATTGTTGGGCCCGTAGCCCGCCGCGCGCAGGAGCCGCTCTGCTTCCTGCTTGCGCTCCGCAACCGGCCGCCCTGCCCAGCTGTAGAGCGCACTCGACGGGTAATTATAAACGCCCGGCGGCACGAACTTGTACGCAGGCGTCTCGCCAGTCTTGTAGATTTGGTTGGCCACGAAGTCGCGGTCGTACGCCATCGAGATGGCTTGGCGAACGCGCACGTCATCAAATGGCGGCTTCGTCATGTTGAACGAAAAATAGTTCACCGTCAGGTAGGTCGAAACGCGCACGAAGCCCGGCAAATCGCGCCGCAACACTTCCACCTGGTTTGACGGAAAGCGCGTCGCCCAGCCGGCTTCGCCACTCAGCACCTTGCGCGCCGCCGCCTGCACGTCGTTCTGCGGATAGAAATAGAGGTGCTCTATGACGACGTTGTTGGCGTCATAGAAGTTCGGATTGCGCTCCAAGTGGATGATGTAGTTCGACCACCAACGACGCAGAATGAACGGGCCGTTGACCTGGATGTTCTCGGCCTTGATCCAGTCTTCACCGACACGCTCGTGGACGTGCTTCGGGATCGGATACGCCGTGTAGTGTTTCAGCAATTGCGGCAGATACGGCGCCGGGTGTTCTAATCTGATCTCGAGCGTCAGATCATCGATCGCAGTGACGCCGAGTTCCTCGACATCCATCTCGCCGGTATTGATCGCTTGCGCGTTCTTGATGGGGTAAAGGATCGAAGCGTATTGCGCGAGCGTGTCCGGGTTCATGATGCGCTTGAAGCCGAACTCAAAATCGTGCGCGTCGCATGACTCGCCGTCCGACCAGGTCGCGCGGCGCAGATAGAACGTCCACGTCAGCAGGTCTTCGCTCACCTCCCAGCGTTCGGCCATGCCAGGCACCGGCTCGGCTTCCTCGTTCTCGGTGGTGAGGCCGATGAACATGTTGCCGATAATGTTGTTTTCCCACGAGCCCGTCGCTTTGTGCGGGTCGAGCGAGAGCGGCTCACTCGAATTGGCGATGTCGAGCGATTTCCGGGCCTTGTCGAAGCCGATGATACGGGCATTGGCGCAGCCGCCCAGCGTGGCCGCGACGCCTACCCCGCCGGCGCCTGTCAAAAGGGATCGGCGGCTCGTCCAGATGGCCATAAGCTCGTCTCCTGGGCCCGGCGCCTAAGCCGGCTGACAAATTCTCCAGCCAGAATAAGATGATCCGGCCGCACTTGGGAGGGGACTTTATGCGCGTTGTCTTTGCCAGCCTATGTTTTGTCGCATTGGCTGTTGTTCCAGCCGCCGCGCAGGAGCGGCCGGCCGGAAATCCGGCGGCGCTCGACCAAGTCTATCAGTGCGCTAGCATTACCGACCAAGCTCAGCGCCTGGCCTGCTACGACTCGGCCGTCGGCCGCCTCCGTGAAGCCCAAACCAGCGGCGATCTAGTCGCCGTCGACCGCGCGCAGGCGCAGGAAGTGGAGCGCGAGGCGTTCGGCTTCTCGCTTCCGAGCCTGCCCCGCATCTTTGGGCGCGGCGAAGACGGCGCCGAGCCGGAATTTGCCGAGATGCAACTCACGCTCGATCGCGTCGTCATGCGCCGCGACGGAACCGCCACCTTCTACATGACCAATGGCCAAGTCTGGACCCAGGTTGATAATGAGAACCCGCGCAACGCCCGCGCTGGCGGCGAAGTCACGATCCGCAGGGCCGCACTCGGCAGCTTCTTGATGTCGCTGCGAAATGGGCCGGCGCTGCGTGTGCGGCGGACGCAATAAGCGGCAGTAAAAAGGTAGGGCAGTAACCTGCCCTACCTTTCCTTCGGATCGAGCGCGTCGCGCAGGCCGTCGCCGAGGAAGTTGAGCGCGAGCAGTGTGATCAGCATCGTCGTGGCTGGCGCGATCAGCATCCATGGCGCCTGGATCATTTGACGCGAACCGTCTGAGATCAGCCGGCCGAGCGACGTCAGCGGCTCCTGCACGCCGAGGCCGATGAACGACAGAAAGCTCTCCGCCAGAATGATCACTGGGATGTTCAGCGTTGCGAAAACCACGACGGGGCCCAGCACATTCGGCACGATGTGGCGGAAGACGATCTGCAGCGGTTGCGCGCCCGCCGCCCGCGCCGCTTCTACGAATTCCTTTTGCCGCAGCGAAATCGTCTGCCCGCGCACGATCCGCGCCATCGTTAGCCACTCGACGGCGCCAATCGCAGCGAAGATCCACATGAGCTTCACCCACGGATCGGGCGTGTCGATCACCGTCATCAACACGATGACGAAGAACACGAACGGCACAGCGTAAAGGACGTCCACAAACCGCATCATGCCTTCATCGGCCCAACCGCCGACGAAGCCTGCGATCGCGCCGTAGGTTACGCCAATCGTGATCGCCACCGCGGTAGCGACAAAGCCCACCAATAGCGAAATGCCTAGGCCAAAGATCAACCGCGCAACCATATCGCGGCCCTCGGTGTCGGTGCCGAGCCAATGCATGTTCGTCGACGTCGGCGCGATACCGACGCTGTCGCGGAAAATTTCATCGACCGAATGCACCCACAGCATCGGCCCAAATGCTGCCACGAGCACCAGGATGGCGACCACGTAGAGGCTCGCCACGGCGGCCGGATTGCGCATCAGGCGACGGCGCGCGTCTTCCCAAAGGGAGCGGCCACGAACGCCGGTGGGCGGCGCGGTTTCGTCGAGAGGAATGTCGCTCATGCCGTGCGCGCCCGTGGGTCCAGCACGCGGTACATGATGTCCGCCGCCAGATTGAGAGAGATGATGAGGAACGAATAAATCAGCACCACGCCCATCACGAGCGTGTAGTCCCGCTGGCCGGCGGCATAAACAAACTGCTTGCCGATGCCGGGCAGTTGGTAAACCGTCTCGATCACGAACGAGCCGGCCATCACGCCCGCGAGCGCCGGACCGACGTAAGACACTATTGGCAACAGCGCGATTGGCAGCGCATGGCGCAGGATCACTTGCGTTTCCGGCAAGCCTTTAGCGCGCGCCGTACGGATCGCATTCGAGCGCAACGCTTCAATCATCGACGCGCGCATGAGCCGGGACACGATAGCGATCAGCGGCAGCGCCAGAGTGATGATGGGCAGGATGAGATAGATGAGCCCGAACTCGTCGCGGTGGAGCCCCTGGCTGGGCAGGATACCCCACTGCACTCCAAACAGGAGTTGAAACACCGGTCCAACCACAAGTGGCGGCAAGCACACGCCGGCAATCGCGAGCGCCATGACCGCGTAATCTTGAATCTTGTTTTGTCGCAGCGCCGCGATGATCCCAAGGCCGCCGCCGACCAGCAGCGCAAACAACATCGCGCCAAAGCCAAGAATAGCGCTCGTCGGCGCGCCCTCAGCAATGATGTCTATGACGGTTTTGTCCTTGTAGGTCATGGACGGGCCGAAATCGCCGCGCACCAGCCCGCCGCCCTCTTCCGAGCCGAACAAGTACCGCGCCAACTGCTGTTCGATCGGCAAATCTAGGCCGAACTTGGCTTTTAGGCGCTGTTCGATTTCCGGTTGGAGTTGGCGCTCGGTGGTGAAGGGCCCCCCGGGGGCGGCCTTCATCAGCAGGAACGCGGCGGCAACGATGGCAATCAGCGTGGGAATTGCGACGAGCAGACGCCGAACGGTAAGAGCAAGCATCCCAACGTCCCAATTGCGGCGAAGCAGCCGACGACGCGGCGAAACCTTGCTTCTGAGGCAAGCCATGTCAACGTACCTGCGACATGACCGAGTTCCATCGCGTTACGCCGGCCTTCGCTGCAGCGGGCCAACTCAGTTCCGAAGACTTCGCGCGCGCCGCCGCCGAGGGCTTCCGTACCGTCATCGTCAATCGCCCCGAGGGGGAAGAGCCGGGGCAACCCAGCCTTGCGGAAATGCGCGCGGCGGCCGAGGCGGCGGGCCTAGCGTTCCACGCGGTGCCATTTTCTGGGCTGCCGCCGCCGCCGCAGGCGGTGGGTGCGACAGCAGAACTGCTCGAGACGGCCGAGGGGCCCATCCTGGCCTATTGCCGAACCGGCAAACGCTCAATAATGGCCTGGGCCATGGCGCAAGCCCTTAGAGGGGGCCACCGCCCTGATGAAATCATCGCGTTGGCGGCAAAGGCAGGGTACGACTTAGAAGGGGCGCGTGGGGCGCTCGAAACTTTGGCGCCAAAGACCTGATTAGGCCGCTATTAGCAGCCATACGATCTTCAACATCACGATCAATGACAGGGCGAGCAGCACAGTGCGCACGCGATCCAATGCGAACAGGCAAATGGCGAATACCGTTTCCATTCGGCAAAGCGCTGCAAGCGCCGGGCCGCGGAGCATTTAAACCGTGACAGACGCAACGCCACGCGTGTTCCAGACCTCGGGTTCGGTCTGGCTTAAGGACTTCGAGTTCGGCCTCACCGGCTTAACCGTGCGCAAGACCGGCGCGCGCGTGCCCTACTCCCCTTCGGTCATCGCACAAGTCACCGCGTGGTTTCGCTTCTTTTTCGCCGCGCAGGCGATTGAGCCGCTCTCGCCGAGCTTCACCATCGCCTTTACGCCGGAGCGCGCGCGGCCTTGGTATTTGATCTGGGCCGTCTCCCGCGCATCTGGCGCCAAATTGGTGAAGGACGCATCGCAAGCCGATGTCGTCATGCATTTCGAAGACGCCACCTTCAGCCCCAACGATCCGCCGACAAAGCTACAGCCCGGCGTGAAGCTGGTGAATTTTAACTGCCGCGATGTCTCGAAAACGAACGTCGCGCGCGCCTGTGAAATCGCGTTCGGCAATCGGCTCGCGGTTGATCCGATCGCACACTTTGGCCTCGCCGTCGAAAAATCCGAGATTAACGCGGCGCATGATGGCCGCATCGTTCAGTGCCCGACGCCGGCCATTCCGGGCCGTGTTTACCAGCGCGTTGTCGACAATCGCATGGCGTCCGATCTCGACCTCGTCGAGGATTTGCGCACCTCCACCGTCGGCGGAAGACCCGTCGTTGTGTTTATCAAGCGCCGGCAAGTAACCAAACGCTTCCTCAATACGAACACAGAGGTGCTGCTGCGGGCGCCGGAAGATGTGTTCAGCCCCGAAGAGCTTGATCAGATCAGCGCGTTCGCGCGCGAGATCGGCCTTGAATGGGGTGGTGTTGACGTGTTGCGTGATCGGACTGACGGCAAGCTTTACATTGTTGACGCCAACAAGACCGACATGGGCCCGCCCATCGCGCTCAACTTGGCCGACAAGGTGAAAGCCACGCGCATGATGCGCGATGCGTTCCGCAAGTTCGTGCGCGGCGCGGCCTGAGAACCAGCTCCAATGGCGTCCAAGATCCCGTTCGTCCGTGAAATGGACTTTGAGTACGAGCGCGCGCAGCAGGTCAGCCCGCTGATCCGCCGGCTCGTCGCCAACAATCCGGGCCCGTTCACCTTCCGCGGCACCGGCGTCTACATTATCGGCCAAGGCGAAGTCGCCATCATCGATCCCGGCCCGGACGATGATGAACACATCGAAGCGCTGCTGCGCGCGGTCGAGGGCGAGCGCGTGACGCACATTCTCGTCACCCATCGCCACATGGACCACTCGCCTGCCGCGCATCCGCTGGCGGCGCGCACTGGCGCGAAAGTTTATTCGAGCACCATTCCGCCGAAGCCCAGCGATTGCGATGCGCTGCGTCTCGAAGCGTCCGACGATCATCTCTTCCAGCCCGACATCAATGTCAGCGATGGCGATCGCTTCAGCGGGCCGGGCTGGACGATCGAAGCGGTGTTCACGCCGGGCCACACGACCAACCACATGGCCTACGCGCTGATCGAAGAAAACGCGCTCTTCCCCGGCGATCACATCATGGGCTGGTCCACCACTGTCATCGGCCCGCCAGATGGCGACATGACCGATTATTTGAACAGCCTCGAAAAAGTGCGCGACCGGAATTTTTCGACGCTTTGGCCAACGCATGGCCCGCCAGTGCGCGAAGCGACGCCGTTCGTGCAGGCTTTCATCGATCACCGCCTCGAGCGCGAAGCGCAGATCATTGAGCAAATGCGCGCCGGCAAAACCGCGATCAAAGACATGGTCTCGGTGATCTATGCGGATGTCGACAAACGCCTGCATCCCGCCGCCTGCCACAGCGTGCTCGCGCACATGATCCGGCTGGTGGAGCTTGGCCAGGTTGAGACGATTGGCGCCCCGTGCGTTGAAAGCGTCTACGCGCTCCGAGATTGAGCCGCCCTCCTCGCCCTTGATGGGTGAGGCGTCCGCGAACGACGTGGGTGATGGCGCGGTTGGTCTAAAAACACTGTGCAGTCACCCACTCAGTCAGCCCGCATCGCGCGCTGACAACTCGCCCACCAAGGGCGAGCTGGTACGCAGCGTGCGCACTTTTATGCGCCGCTGGTTTTTAATCGCTACCTCCCAAGTGGGAGAACGGGGCGCGTGCGCCGCGCAGAGTAGTCTCTAAGGGCTTGCTGCCTACGCAGCTCGCGTTGCACGCGCCCCGTTGTCCGATCGTTTTTTCCGGCTTGGGCCCGAGGAGTTGTAAGATGCTGACGATGGCCAGCTCGCCTCCTTTACGATGGGCGCGGGGTTTATGTGCGTTCCGGTAGTCTGGACCGCTCCCGCTTTCGCCGCGGACCCGCCATCGACGGATTCGCAACGCAGGGCTTAGCTCCATGCCCTTTTCGCCGGTGCTGCGGGCAAGGTGTCCGTCACCTTGGACTTTGCGGTTTCACTCCCCGC
>LNFM01002139.1_pt1 | contig 80388 bp, 72 predicted proteins | sample 596031 | NCBI WGS metagenome assembly LNFM01 (sample SAMN04254537, study PRJNA301005) | activated carbon metagenome | isolation source: dual media filters at the Ann Arbor, Michigan drinking water treatment plant | place: USA: Ann Arbor | reverse complement strand
AGATCCACACCCATCCCAACGAGCAGTTCAACTACGTGATCCAGGGCACCCTGATCGCGGACATGGACGGCCAGGTGTTCCGGGTGCCGAAGGGGCATGTCGTGCACATCCCTGCCGGCATGCCGCACAGCCATGTCTCCAGTGCCGATGAAGACGTGATTTTCTACGCCGTGAAGGACACCCGCCACGGCATCGTCGGTCCGCCGGTCGATGGTGTCTACAACGGTCCGCGGCACCTGCCCGGTTTCGGTGCCGGCGACAATGAATGGAAGCCGGGGCCCGACGGCCTGCCGGAGCCGCAGACAAAAAACGTGACCGGCCGGAAGATCCAGTACGTCTACGACATCGAGCACCTCGACGAAGTGCCGGAAGGGCCAACCAGCGCGCAGGTGATTCCGCGCAACTTCATTTCGAAAAAATCCTCCTCCTTCGGCGCCGCGCTGCGCGGCGAGAAGGTGCAGGTGGGGCATATCCACAAGGAAGTGGGCAGCGGCACCAAGCTGCACACCCACCCCAACGAGCAGTTCAGTTTCGTGCTGAGCGGCACCATGCTCTATGAAATCGACGGTCATGCCGTCGAGGCGCCGCCGAATTCGGTGACGCACCTGCCGCCGGGCGTGCGCCACAGCGCGATTGCCTCGGCGGCCGGCGACGTGCTGACCTTCGTCGCCAAGGACACCAGCCACGGCATGAGCGGTCCGCCGGTGGATGGCATCGAGGACGGGCCGGTCTACCTGCCCGGTTTCGGCAACAGGAAGTAACCACAAATCAACTGCGGCGCAACAGCCGCATGGAGGAGACCATCATGAATGCCAAGACATCTGCTGCTGCAATCACCGCCGGCGCGCTGGCGCTGGCTTTCGCGGGTACCGTGTCCGCGCAATGGGCGCCGACGGAGCGCGTGACCATGGTCACCCATTCCGCGCCGGGCACCGGCAACGAACTGATGCTGCGCGAGATCGCCGACATCATGAACAAGAACAAGATCGTGCCGCGGCAGGTCGGCGTCGAATCGGTGACCGGCTCCCAGGGCGAGAAGGCGCGCCGCTACGTGACCTTCCAGAACAAGGGCAACCCGCACATGCTGGCGAGTTACACGCCGCAGAGCCTGAACCTGCCGCTGCTGATCAATTCCGACACCGGCTGGCGCAGCTTCACGCCGATCGCGCTGATGGCGGTCGATCCGATGCTGCTGGTGGTCAACGCCGAGAGCCCCTGGCGTTCGGTGCGCGACCTGATCGACGCCGCGAAGCAGAAGCCCAAGCAGATCCTGCAGGGCGGCGGCTCTTACGGAGATCCTCGAGGACTTCGGCGGCGTGCAGTTTTCCTACACCCCGTTCCGCGGTGCCGGCGAGGCGATCCCGCAACTGCTCGGCAAACACGTGCACTTCATGATGGAGAACCCCGCGGAGATGGCGCAGCACGTCAAGGCCGGCAAGCTGCGCGCGCTGGCCGCGACCGAGAAACTCGACCTGCTGCCGGATGTGCCGCGTTTCCAGGACGTCGGTGTGACTGCGCGTTTCCCGAAACAGATCCGCGGCGTGATGGCGCCGCAGGGCATCAGTGCCGAAGCCGCGCAGTACTGGGTGCAGGCGCTGGGCAAGGTGCGCGAGACCCAGCAGTGGAAGGACTATGTGTCCCGCAACGCGCTGGTCGACAGCTGGACCACCGGTCCGGCGCTGGTCGCCTTCTACGAGGAGGAGGAGAAATCCTACATGCGCCTGAACAAGGAAATGGGTCTGATCAAGACGCCCAAATAATCCGCAACCCCGGGAGCAGCCATGCACATCAAATTTTCCCTGGGCGGCGACCGCATCGCGGCGCTGCTGTTCCTCGGCGTGGTGCTGGTCTACGGCTGGGGCGGCAGCCAGCTCACCGCCTCGCTGCAGGGTGACCTCATCGGCCCGGCGTTTTTCCCGCGGCTGCTGACCGTGCTGGGCATCCTGCTCGGCATCCTGCTGTTCGTGCAGGGCGCGCCCGCCGCCAAAAAGGAAAAATCCGGCGATGAAGGTTCGGACATCACGGCGCTGGTGCCGGCGGCGATGCTGCTGGCCTATGCGCTGGTGTTCGAGCCGCTGGGTTTCCTGCTGGCGACACCGCTGTTCCTGGTGATCGCCTTCCGTTATCTGGGACATCCCAGCTGGGCCGGCATTTTCGGCTACAGCGCCGCCGTCACGGCGGTGGTGTTTCTGCTGTTCCAGTACCTGCTGGACATCCGCCTCCCGCTCGGGCCGCTGGCCCGATTTTTCCAGGGCTGACCCATGGGAGACGTGCTGCCACTGCTGATGGGCGGGTTCGAGACCGCGCTGCAGCCCCAGAACCTGATGTTCGCCTTCATCGGCGCCATCCTCGGCACGGTGATCGGCGTGCTGCCGGGCATCGGCCCCGCGGGCGCGCTGGCGATGCTGCTGCCGATCGTGCTCAACCTGAACCCGGTGGGCGCGATCATCATGCTCGCCGCGCTCTACTGCGGCGCGATGTACGGCGGCTCGACCACTTCGATCCTGCTCAACGTGCCGGGCGAATCGTCATCGGTGGTGACCTGCATCGACGGCCACCAGATGGCGCTGCAGGGCAGGGCGGGACCGGCGCTGTGCATTTCCGCGATCGGCTCCTTCATCGCCGGCACCCTCGGCGTGGTGGCGCTGATGCTGTTCGCGCCGCGCATCGCCCGGAGTATTTCGTGCTGATGGTGTTCGGCCTGTCCTCCGTCGCCAGCCTGTCGGGCGGCTCGCTGGTCAAGGGGCTGATGGCGATGACGCTGGGGCTGATGGTCTCGACCATGGGCACCGACGTCACCGGCGTCGCGCGTTTCACCTTCGGCATCCCCGAAATGCTCGACGGCATCGAATTCCTGATCGTCACCATCGGCCTCTTTGCGGTGTCGGAAGTGCTGCTCAACACTAACGAGCTGCGCGGCGGCGAGGTCAAATCGGTGATCAAGCACCGGCTGTTCATCTCCTTCCGCGAAATCCGCGACTGCCTTGGCGCCATCAGCCGCGGCACCGTGATCGGTTTCATCGTCGGCGTGATGCCGGGTGCCGGCGCCGGCATCGCGTCCTTCCTCTCGTACTCGGTCGAGTCGCAGGTCAGCAAACACCCGGAACGTTTTGGCCGCGGCGAGATCCGCGGTGTCGCCGCGCCGGAGTCGGCCAACAACGCCGCCAGCGCCGGCGCGATGGTGCCGATGCTGACGCTGGGCATCCCGGGTTCCGGCACCACCGCGATCCTGCTGCTGGCGCTGACCGCGCTCAATGTGCATCCGGGGCCGATGATGTTCAGCCAGCATCCGGAAGTGGTGTGGGGCCTGATTGCCGCGCTCTACGTCGGCAACGTGATGTTGCTGATCCTGAACCTGCCGCTGGTCGGGCTGTTCGTGCGCCTGCTCTATGTGCCGATGCGGCTGATGCTGCCGGTGATCATGGTGATCTGCGTGGTCGGCGTCTACAACGCCAACCAGCAGACGCTGGACCTGATTTTCCTCTGCGGTTTCGGCGTGCTCGGTTACTACATGCGCAAACACCGCTACCCGGTGGCGCCGGTGATCCTCGGCCTGGTGCTGGGTACTCGCATGGAGGAGGCGCTGCGCCAGTCGATGATCATGTCGCAGGGCAATCTGCTGGCGCTGCTCGAGCGGCCGATCGTGGTCGTGTTCCTCGCGCTGACGGTGGTCTTCCTCTGCGCGCCGGTGATCCTCAGGCGCCTGCGTTTCCGCGGACGCAAGGTGGAGCTCGAAACCGAGGGTTGAGCCTTGTTTGCCGCCGCCCCCGGTGGAATTTCATAAATATTTGATTTTATTGAATATTTATGAAATCCGCGGCGACGGCCGGTTCAGGCCCGCAGCAGCACCACCGCCAATGCGAGCACCGACAGCGCGAACGTGCCGATCCCCAGCAGCATCAGCCGCTGCTGCCGCGCTTCGGCGACGGCCGCCGCCTGCTCCAGTGCCTTCACTGTCGTCTGCAACTGCGCCGCGAGTTCGCGGATGTGCGTCGCATTCTGCGAGGCCGCGGCCTGCAGCTCCGCGATCTGCTGCTGCACGGTGTCCGGGTTGTCGGTGGCGCCGCTTCTCATCTTGGTGAAGGCGGGCGCCGCGACCGACACGATGGTGCCGACATGGGGGAGGACGGCTTTCAGCGCGGGGATCAGCCAGGCGGGCATGGGGTTCCTCGTTTGCGGATGTTGAGTCGTGATTGTAGGGCAGCGCCGGCGGGCCCGGGTTCAGTGCTGTTGCCTTCCGGCGACAGTGATGGACGGACCGCGAACTTCGCCGGCCGGGCAACGTCTCACCCGGAAGGACATCAGGGCGGGCGGCGATTGACGCCGCGACCCGCGCGTCCGCAGATACTCCGGCACGTGCAGCAGATCTGCCGGAACACATTGAGGAGGCAGAGCATGAAACTCACCCGATTTGCAGCGGCATTCCTGATCACCAGCATCGCCTACCTGTCCCCGGCGGCGGCCGAAGGGCGGGTCGAGGAAAAAAGCCAGGGCAGCGTCCGTTACGCGACCGGTGGCATCGGCGCCGATGAAGTCGCCGCGTTCAAGGCGGCGGCGCCGCAATACCCGTTGGAACTGCTGTTCGCGCAGAAGGCCAGCCCGAACGACGTCTACCTGAGCGACGTCAAGGTCACCGTGAAGGCGGCTTCAGGCCAGATGCTGCTCGACACCGTGTCCGCCGGGCCTTTCCTGCTGGCGCGGCTGCCTGCGGGCAAGTACCGGATCGAGGCGGACAATGACGGCGTGGTGAAGCAGCAGGCGGTCGAACTGAAGGCGGGGCAGCACCGGCGGGTGGTGTTTGTGTGGTGAGGTAAATCCCCGGTATTTATTCACTGCAGACTGGTTGATATATGAAGTTCAAAAAAAATTCAATAAAATCAATTTGTTAATGATAACTATCAGGTTGCGGTGCACTCGGCTTCTGCCCTCTGCCGAGAGCATGGTCGTTGTTTTCATGCACCCATGATCTAGTTGTTTTTGGTGTCATCGAACTGGTTCCGGTGCTTGACAGGCTTGGAGGCGTGCCATAAATTGAATTCAATTCGAATTCATTATTAACCATGCAAACCTCAGCACAAGACCGCGCCTATTTGCACGTCAAAAATCAGATCCTCTCGCTCACGCTGAAGGCGGGGCAGTGGATCAAGGCCCAGGACATCGCGACAGAAATCGAGGTCAGCCGGACGCCGGTTCGTGAGGCATTGAGCCGACTCGAGCAGGAGGGTTTTGTCAGACGTGACGAAGGCTGGGGTTACATCGTGAGTCCGGTCACGCTCAAGGATGCGCGAGAACTCTACAAGATGCGCGAAGTTCTTGAAGTGGAGGCGGTCAGGGAGGCTGCGGTCAATGTCACGCCCGTCGACCTCGAAGCGCTGGATGTGCTGCTTCAGAGGGCGGACCAGGCACGGCAGCGAAAAAAAGTGAAAGTGTTCCGCGAGAACACCCGCACTTTCCACGCCACCATCTCGCGCCTCGCGAACAATGCGCTGCTCTCGAAAATGCTGAGCGAACTGGAATGCCGGGTGCAGTTGATCGGAGCAATGGTCTTTGAGAAGCGCGCGCAGCGGATGGATGAGGTCATCGAGGAGAATGGTGCAATTCTCGAGGCGCTTCGTCGCGGCGATGCGGCGAAGGCGGAGCAGGAAGTGCGACGTCACGTGCGTCGTGCCTGGGAGAACTATCTGCACTATGTCGCGGAGGGGGCCGGTTTTTCGGCGGCGATGAAGTCATTGAACAACGACGGGAGGAGTGATGGACAAGCAGCGATTTGAAGCAGGCCACAAGGTGCGGTGCGACGTGATGGGCGCCGAACGCATCAACAACGTGATGAAGAATGCGGATGACTTCACACGCCCGATCCACAACCTGATCACCGAGTATTGCTGGGGCGAGATATGGACGCGCCCGGGACTGGATCGCAAGACCAGAAGCCTGATGAATCTGGCGATGCTTGCGGCGATGAATCGCCACAACGAGCTTCGTCTGCACATTGTCGGTGCGCTCAACAACGGTGTGACGAAAGAGGAAATAGTGGAGTGTTTCCTGCAGGTGGCGATATATGCAGGGGTTCCGGCAGGCTTGGAGAGCACCAATATTGCCAACGAAATTCTCAAGGAGCGGGGGTTGAAATGACCATTCAGGGCAAGGAAGGTGTGCGCGTTGTCAGGATCGGCACCCATCTGGGCGCCGAAATCAGCGGTGTTGATCTCACCCGACCGCTGGACGATGCGACATTTGCTGAAATCGAACGCGCTTTTTATGACGAATCCGTCGTCGTGTTCCGCGGCCAGCCGATCACCGAGGAGCAGCACATCGCATTCAGCAGGCGTTTCGGCAATCTGGAGGTGCATGTCAGCGGTGCGCGTTACCTGCATCCCCGCCACCCGGAAATCCGCATCAACTCGAACATCATCGAGAACGGAAAACCCATCGGCGCCACGGACGCGGGCCAATACTGGCATACGGACCTGTCCTACATGGGCGCCCCGAGCAAGTGCTCCCTGCTGTATGCGGTGGAAGTGCCGATGCAGGACGGCAAGCCGCTCGGTGACACGCAGTTTTCCAGCGTCACTGCGGCCTATGATGCGCTTTCCCCTTCCATGAAGAAGCGTCTTGAGGGGTTGAGGGCGGTTCACAGCTATTCCCACCGCTATTACAAGCTGACCGATGCCGGCAAGCAGCGCCCGCCGCTGACAGAAGAGCAGAAGGCGCGCACCCCGGACGTCGAGCACCCGGTCGTGCTGACTCATCCCCGCACAGGCAGGAAATGCCTGTTCGTGAATGAGGGTTTTACCACCCACATCGTCGGCATGCCGGAAGCCGAAAGCCGTGCCTTGCTGGCTGAGTTGTTTTCCCATGTCCGGCAGCCGGAGTTCGTATATGCCCACAAATGGTCAGTCGGAGACCTGCTGATGTGGGACAACCTGTCGACGCAGCATTTTGCCGTCGCTGACTATGCGCTGCCGCTCCGCAGGAAAATGCAGAGGACGACTGTGACCGGCGCTGCATTGCATTGAACAAAAATTAAACCACAAGTCGTCGTAACCTCGGAGGAGGTCGCATGAGGAAGTTTCCGCACTCAGTTTTTGCCGTGCCGCTGCTGGTATTTGTTTTTGCGAGCGATCTGGCGTGGTCGCAGGCTTATCCGACGCGGCCCGTGCGTCTGGTTGTGCCGTTTGCGGCCGGGGGCTCGACGGACATCGTCGGTCGCCTGCTCTCGGAGAAGTTGCGTGAGGGCTGGGGGCAGAATGTGATTGTCGACAATCGGGGAGGAGCTGGCGGACTTGTAGGATCGGAGATTGCGGCGCGTGCGCTGCCCGACGGCTACACGCTGTTGCTGGCCTCGGGATCGATCATGACGGCACATAAGTACATGTACAGGCTGCCGTTTAATCCAGACACGGCATTCATTCCAGTAACCAACGTGGTGCGCAGCCCGCAGGTGGTCATGGTTGCCAATGCACTGAAGGTCGCATCGGTCAGGGATCTTGTTGAATTTGCGAAAAGCAAGCCCGATTCGCTGCGTTATGGCTCTGCCGGCGTCGGAAGCCAAATCCACCTTGGCGCCGAAATGCTGATGTTTGCGGCACAGATCAGCGGCATACATGTGCCGTTCGGCGGTGGCGGCCCGGCTCTGACCGCGCTGGCCGGCGGTGAAATACAACTGCTGGTGCCCAACCTGCCGTCGGGCATGACACTGCTCAAGACGGGCCGTGCCCGCGCCATCGCGGTCACCGGCAAGGCGCGCGCGGAACAGTTGCCGGATGTGGCGACGGTCGCCGAAACGATCCCAGGCTTCGAGAGCGAGGGCTGGTTCGGCCTGATCGCGCCGGCAGGCACGCCGGCGGCGACAGTGCGCGCGATCCACGTGGCTGCCACGAAAATCCTGGCGGATCCCTCGAACAAGCCCCGCTTCGAATCGCTTGGCATGTTCCCGGTCGGGAATTCACCGGCCGACTTCGCCAGGGAAATCCGCGCGGAATCCGTGATCTGGGAAAAAGTTGTTCGCGAGCGGAAGCTGTCTGTGCGTTGAGCGCTGGGCCTCCGTGTGCGGTCTGCGCGGAGGCGGAACGGCGACGCTTCGGCGTGTGCAATGGCCTGTTGAGTCTGTTTATGGGGTCTGCCCCCATATTTTTACGTGCTCGCACAGTCCTCGCCGACCGTTCCCGGCAACACTGCGCTACTCGGCGGCTCAGAAGGGGCAAAAAATCGATTCCGTTACCTTTTCCAATTTATTGATCCCAGCGACTTTCCCCTTTAATTACTACTTGCAAAAATAGTTCTCCAAGATCGGAAATTTTGTAAAGAGTTTTTGATGTGCTGGCGTGCACTTGAGGGATTGCATGAATTGTTGCTAGGCCAGCGCTTACCAGCATATCGCCAACATAGCCATCAAGGCCAACCGGATTTTCGAGATTATCGAGGTGACGAAGGTCAAAGATAAAGCATCTGTCAATTGCAATGCTTAATCTATGAAAGGTCGTTAAATCATATTCTTCGGTAATATATCTGGAAAATGCTCTCGCGAGTAACGGCGCTTTTTCGATATCGTCAAGTTTATCGATAAATGTAAGAACTACTTCGGAGACTCTTTCACCTTGTTTGGGGTCGGCTTCTAGTCTCTTGGTAAACTTAATTCGCTCGTCGTAGGGAATGAGGGCAAGCTCAGTGAGGAATTTTTTTATCTTTTTGGTAAATAAGTAGCCTTGAGTTCCAATGGCAACGCTATAAAGTTTGGCCACCGTTCCAATAACCGGAATATCTTTGGCGACCCCATTTTCAAAAACTGAATCTAATGCAAGCTCTGCGGCTTCGATTAATAAATCTTTGCCGCCAGATTTTCCAATTACGGAAAGAAGTTCGCCACCTCATGCCCCGCCATCCGCTCCAGCGCCTTCACCATTGCCGAATGATCCGACTTCGCGCCACCATTTGCCGCGCATGAATTGAACAGCTCCTGCGCCGTCGCCGTGTTCGGCAGCGACACACCCATCGCGCGGGCGCCCTGCAGGGCGAGGTTCAGATCTTTCTGGTGCAGTTCAATCCGGAAACCCGGATCGAAGGTGCGTTTGATCATGCGTTCGCCGTGCACTTCGAGGATGCGCGAGGCGGCGAAACCGCCCATCAGGGCCTGCCTTACCTTGGCGGGGTCGGCGCCGGCTTTCGATGCGAAGACCAGGGCTTCGCTGACGGCCTCGATGTTCAGGGCGACGATGATCTGGTTGCATACCTTGCAGGTCTGGCCGTCGCCGTTGCCGCCGACCAGGGTGATGTTTTTGCCCATCAGGTCGAACAGCGGTTTGACCCTGTCGAAGGCGGCCTGGCGGGCGCCGCACATGATCGTCAGCGCGGCGTTTTTGGCGCCGACCTCGCCGCCGGAGACCGGGGCGTCGATGTAGTCGCAGCCGAGGTCGTTGATCTTTTTGGCGTAGGCCTTGGTCTCGATCGGCGAGATCGAGCTCATGTCGACCACGGTCTTGCCCTTGCTGAGTCCTTCGGCAACGCCGCCGGCGCCGAACAGCACTTTCTCCACGTCGGGGGTGTCCGGCACCATCGTGATGATGACGTCGGCCTGCTGCGCGACTTCCTTCGCGCTGGCGCAGGCCTTGCCGCCGGCATCGGTCAATTCCTTAGGCACGCCGCTGCGCGAGTTCAGGAACAGGGTGTGGCCGCCCTTGATCAGGTTGAGGGCCATGGGTTTGCCCATGATGCCGAGTCCGATGAATCCGACGTTCATTTTGGAGTCCTTGAAGTAGTAAAAACGGAATTAACAGGATGGACAGGATGAGCAGGATAAGGGCGCCAGTCTGCACACTTGAGGGGTAATCCTGTACATCCTGTCTATCCTGTAAATGCCTTGGGTGATTTGTCCGTAATGGATTGCCGCCCGGGGCGCGCCGCCGGGGTGAATCGATTATAGGCGCGTGACCGCGGCGGCGTCAGTGGCCGGGCGGCCGTTTGATGACCGGTGCCGGTTCGTGGCGGCGGATCACCAGCTGGCTGACCAGCACCGCGAGCACCAGGGCGGCGCCGGTCAGGTCGGTGACCAGGCCCGGCTTGATCAGCAGCACCGCGGCGCCGAGCAGGAACAGGCGTTCCCAGACCAGTGCGGTGCGCGCGAGGTAACCGAAGAGTCCGGCTGCGAGGCAGACCGTGCCGATGCTCGCGGTGACGAAGGACTGCAGGATCACCTGCCATTCGCCGATCATCAGCAGCGAGGGCTCGAAAATGAACATGAAGGGCACGATGAAGCCTGCGGCGCCGACGCGCACCGCCGTCCAGCCGGCCTCCCACAGCGGCGCTTTGGCGATGCCGGCGGCGGCATAGACCGCCAGCGCCACCGGCGGCGTGATGGCCGACAGGATCGCGAAATAGAAGGCGAACATGTGCGCGGCCGGCGGGATCGCGCCGAGCTTGATGATCGCCGGCACCAGCAGCGAGACCATGACGATGTAGGCGGGCGTGGTCGGCATGCCCATGCCGAGGATGATGCCGGCGAGCATGGTCAGCACCAGCGCCAGCACCAGCAGGTCCTGCGCCATGTTGACCACCACCGAGGTGAAGTTGATCGCGGCGCCGGTCTGGGTGATGACGCCGATGATGATGCCGGCGCAGGCGCAGGCCAGTGCCACGGCCACCGAGTTTTTGGCGCCTTCCTCGAGCGCGCTGAGGATGGTGCCGAAGTTGATGTCCTTGCGCGTCGATTTGCGCAGCATCGCCACCGGCACGCAGGACAGCGTGCCCGCCAGCGCGCACAGCGGCGCGCTGTAACCCGCGAACAGGCCGAACAGGATCACCAGCAGCGGAATGAACAGGTGGCCGCGTTCGCGCATCACGGTGCCGAGCTGCGGGATGTCGGCCCGCGGCAGGCCCATCAGGCCGACGCGTTTGGATTCGAAATGCACCGCGCAGAACACGGCGAGGAAGTAGAGGATCGCCGGGATGATCGCCCACATCGCGACCTGGAAATAGCTGACGGCAAGGAATTCCGCCATCACGAAGGCGGCCGCGCCCATGATCGGCGGCATGATCTGGCCGCCGGTGGAGGCGACGGATTCAACGGCCGCGGCGAAGGACGGGCGGAAACCGGTGCGTTTCATCAGCGGGATGGTGATCGGGCCGTCGACCAGCACGTTGGCGACTGCGCTGCCCGAGACGGTGCCGAAGAGGCTGGAGCTGACCACGGCGACCTTGCCGGGGCCGCCGGCGGTGTGGCCGGTCAGCGACAGCGCGAAGTCCATGAACAGGCGGCCGATGCCGGTGCGTTCCATGAAGGCGCCGAACAGCACGAACATGATCACGTAGGCGGCGGAGACGCCCAGTGTCGAGCCGAAGATGCCCTCGGTGGTGAGGTACATGATCTCGATGATCTGCTCGGGGCGGGTTCCGGCGACGAAAAAGGCGTAGCCGAGGAAAATCATCGCGGTGATCGGCAGCGCCCAGCCGATGATGCGGCGGGTGGCCTCGAGCACGATCAGCGTGAAGATGCCGCCGAGCACGAGTTCGGTCCGGGTCGGATCTTCGACGAAAACGAAACGCGTCAGCAGGTGTTCGTGGTTGACCCAGACGTAGCCGATGGTCACCGATGACAGCGCGATCAGCGTCCAGTCCCACCACGAGGCGACGGGCATCGTGTCGCTGCCGCCGCCGATGATGCCGCCGGCATCATCGCGGATTGCGCCTTCGGTTTTTTTCTTCTGGAAGCTCGGGTAGAGCAGAAACACCAGCGCCAGCGCGAACAGCAGGTGGGTGCTGCGGAAAAAGAGCTGCTGGGGCGCGCCGATGAAGGCGATGGTCAGGTGGTAGACCGACATGCCGATGGCGATCGCGGCGATCAGTCCCCTCAGTGCGCGGGCAAGCGTCATTTCAGCGGGCTCCGGTAAAAAAAGCAGCGGCGCGAGTCTGTCGCGCCGCTGCTTCGGGTGACACGCTTAGAGGGCTTTCGCTTCCTGGTAGTACTTGCGGGCGCCCGGGTGGTAGGGCACGCCGACGTCGGCTGCCATGTCCTTCACCGTGAGGCCCTTGACCGCGGAGACCACGTTGCCGAGGTTCTCGATGTTGCTGGCGAGCGCCTTGGTGATGTTGTAGACCAGCTGTTCCGGCAGCTTGCAGCTGGCGACGAGGTGTGTCCAGGTGCCGATGGTCTGGATGTCCTTGTCCTGCTTCGGATAACTGCCGGCCTTGATGATGCGCTTGTCGTAACCCTTGTTGATCTTCTGCAGGGCCTGGAACTTGTCGTTGGGGAACTCGAGCACGCGGATGTCGCGGGCGGAGGCGAGGTCCATCACCGAGGACGCCGGCACCGTGGTGATCAGCGTGAACACCTGGGCATGGCCGTCCTTCAGCTGCGACACCGAGTCGGTGTAGTTGCCGTGGTTGACCTTGGACAGCGCGCCGTAGTCGAGGCCGTAGACCTTCAGCGCGTCGCGGGTCATCTGCTCGCCGGTGTTGCCCCGCTGCTGGGTGGTCAGCGCCTTGCCCTTGGCCTGGCCCATGTGGGTGACGCCGGAGTCGGCGAGGGCGACGGCGTGGAAATACTGGAAGTACAGCGTCGCCACCTGGCAGACGTTGTCCTGCTTGCTCTTGAAGGGTTCGATGCCGTTGACGCCGTCGACCGAGGACACCGAGTTGCCGAAGCCCATCTCGGCCTTGCCGGTCTGCACGCCGACCACGTTGGAAATGCCGGCGCCCGGCAGCACCTGAACGCTGGTGCCGGCCACGCTTTTTTCGATGATGCCCTGGATGGCGCCGCCCAGCGGATACCAGGAACCGCCCTGCGGGCCGGTCATCAGCTTGATCTGCTGCGCGCCGGCAGTGCCGGCAAGGGTGGCGGCTACGGCGAGGCCGAGCACGGACGCGATGCGTGATGCTTTCATGACTCCTCCTTCACGGTTGTGATGCGGGCCGGACCGGGCTTGGCGCCTCTTGTGGTCCGAATTGCGGATGATTGTGTGGGTTGCTTCGGGGGCCGTCAAGCGCCGGAGAGGTAAGGCCTGACCCAGCCCAGGCCGGCCTCGGTGGTCGTCGCCGGTTTGTACTCGCAGCCGATCCAGCCTTGATAACCCAGGCGGTCAATGTGGCCGAACAGCCACGGGTAGTTGATTTCGCCGCTGCCCGGCTCGTGGCGGCCGGGATTGTCGGCGAGCTGCATGTGCGGGATCAGCGGCAGGTGGGCCTCGATGGTGCGCGCGAGGTCGCCCTCCATGATCTGCGCATGGTAGATGTCGTACTGGATGTAGAGGTTGCCGGAACCGACGGCCTTGATGATGTCCGCGGCCTGCCTGGTGTGGTTCAGGAAAAAGCCCGGAATGTCGCGGGTGTTGATCGGCTCGATCAGCAGCTTGATGCCGGCGTCGGCGAATTTCGGCGCGGCATACTGCAGGTTGCGGATGAAGGTCTCGCGCGCGTCGTTGGGGTCGACATGCGGCGGGCGGATGCCGGCAAGGCAGTTGAGCTGACTGCAGCCGAGCGCGGTCGCGTAGTCGATCGCGCGGTCGACGCCCTCGCGGAATTCAGCCGCGCGCTGCGGGTGGCAGGCGATGCCGCGTTCGCCCGCGGCCCAGTTGCCGGCCGGCAGGTTGTGCAGCACCTGGACGAGGCCGTGCTCTTTCAGCGCCGCGGCCAGCGCCGCCTTGTCGTAATCATACGGAAACAGGTATTCGACACCCTTGAAACCGGCCCGCGCGGCAGCGCCAAAACGGTCCATGAAGGGGACTTCGTTGAACAGCATCGTCAGGTTGGCGCAGAACCGGGGCATGGCGTGGACCTTGCTGGGGTATTGGCGGAGCGGGCCATTATAATCAGGCCATGTCCACGCCCGACAAATCCCCTGTTGCCATCCTGCTCGCCGCCGGCGCCGGCACGCGTTTCGGCGGCGGCAAGCTGCTGCATCCGCTGGAGGATGGCGCGGCGATTGCCGCGCATGCCGCGCGCAACCTCGCCGCTGCCGGCCTGCCGGTGACCGCGGTGGTGCGTCCCGGCGATTTTCCGCTGGCGGAACTGCTGGAGCAGGAGGGCTGTTACGTGGCTTTCTGTCCCGATGCCGACCGCGGCATGGGGGTCAGCCTCGCCCATGGCGTGACCGCGGCGCGCGACGCCGGCGGCTGGATCGTCGCGCTGGCCGACATGCCGCGCATCCGCCCGGCGACCATAACCCGCGTGGCCCAGGCTCTGGCCGCGGGGGCCGATATTGCGGCGCCGGCGTACCAGGGCGACCGCGGCCATCCGGTGGGATTCAGCCGGCGTTTCCTGCACGAGCTGCAGGCGATGACCGGCGACAGCGGCGCGCGCGCGCTGGTCCAGCGCAACCAGGCGCTGGTGCGCCTGATCGATACCGATGATCCCGGGGTGTTGTTCGACATCGACCGGCGCGGCGACCTGGCGCGCTGTACATGATTGTGATTGTCGATATTACATAAGTAATTGATTTTAAAGGAAAAATTGATGTCACGTTTCACCGGCACCGAAAACTATGTTGCCACTGACGACCTGATGATGGCGGTCAACGCAGCGCTGGCACTGGAGCGCCCGCTGCTGATCAAGGGCGAACCGGGCACCGGCAAGACCATGCTCGCGCTGGAAGTGGCGCAGGCGCTGCAGCGTCCGCTGTTCGAATGGCACGTCAAGTCGACGACCAAGGCGCAGCACGGCCTTTATGAATACGACGCGGTGTCGCGGCTGCGCGATTCGCAGCTGGGCGATCCGAAGGTCAAGGACATCTCCAACTACATCGTGCAGGGCATGTTGTGGAAGGCCTTCACTGCGGAGCAGCCGGCGGTGCTGCTGATCGACGAGGTGGACAAGGCCGACATCGAGTTTCCCAATGACCTGCTGCGCGAACTCGACCGCATGGAGTTTTATGTCTACGAGACCCAGCAGCTGATCAAGGCGAAACACCGGCCGCTGGTGATCATCACCAGCAACAACGAGAAGGAACTGCCCGACGCCTTCCTGCGCCGCTGTTTCTTCCACTACATCCGTTTCCCCGATGCCGACACCATGGCGAAGATCGTCGAGGTGCATTTCCCCGGCATCAAGAAGCAGCTGCTGGCGCAGGCGCTCAACGCCTTTTTCGAGATCCGCGACGTGCCGGGCCTGAAGAAGAAACCGACCACCTCGGAACTGCTTGACTGGCTGAAGCTGCTGATGGCCGAGGACATCCCGCCCGAGGCGCTGCACAGCCAGGACACCCACAGGATCGTGCCGCCGCTGCACGGCGCGCTGATCAAGAACGAGCAGGATGTGCATCTTTTTGAGCGGCTGGTGTTCATGTCGCGGCGGAAATCGTAATTGGTAAATGGTGACTGGTGATTGGTGACGAATTGCCAATCACCAATTACTAATTACCAGTCACCAGTCCCTCATCCCATGCAGACGCGCTTCCCCTTCAAACTGCTCCAGGCCCTCGCGCTGGCCGCTGCGCTGCTGCCGGCGTCACCCCTGCATGCCCAGGAGTTGCAGTCGGCGGAGAAGGTGGTGCTGCAGCTGAAATGGAAGCACCAGTTCCAGTTCGCCGGTTATTACGCGGCGCTGAAAAAGGGTTATTACCGCGACGCGGGTTTTGTCGTCGACATCCGCGAGGCGCAGGACGGCATCGACCCGGTCGAGAGCGTGCTGAAGGGCGAGGCGGAATACGGCGTTGGCGCTTCCGAGCTGGCGCTGCACCGCGCCCGGGGCAGGCCGGTGGTGGTGCTGGCGGTGATCCTGCAGCATTCGCCGCTGACGCTGATCGCCCGCGGCGGCGGGGTGAAGTCGCTGCACGACCTCGACGGCAAACGCATCATGCTGTTGCCGCAGGAAACCGAGCTGTACGCCTACCTCGAGCGCGAGAAGCTGCCGCGCAACCGGATCATCGAGGTGCCGCACAGTTTTTCCGCCGATGACCTGGTCAAGGGGCGGGTCGAGGCGCTGTCGGGGTATTCGACCGACGAGCCGTATGTACTGAAAAAACTGGGCATGCCCTACAGCCTGTTTTCGCCGCGTGCCAGCGGCATCGATTTCTACGGTGACACATTGTTCACCTCGGAGGCGCTGCTGAAACGCGATCCGCAGCGGGTGGCCGCCTTCCGCGAGGCCAGCCTGCGCGGCTGGCAGTACGCGATGGACCATCCGGGAGAAATCGCCGACCTGATTCTCGAGCGTTACGGCAAGCGCCACAGCCGGGAACACCTGCTGTTCGAGGCGGAGGAAATGCGGCGGCTGATGCAGCCGCACCTGATCCGCATCGGCCACATCAATCCCGGACGCTGGCGCAGCATTGCCGAGGTCTATGCCGAATTCGGCATGTTGCCGGCGAAGTACGATCTCGACGGATTCATTTTCGACGAGGCCGTGCCGCGCGACCTGTCCCGGCTCTATCGCGGGCTGGCGGCGGCGCTGCTGGTGGCGGCGCTGGTCACGCTGTTTGCCTGGCGCCAGGCGCTGTTCAACCGCCGCCTGCGCGGCGAGGTGGCGCGGCGGCGCGAGGCCGAGACCTACCTGCGCGACGCCAACGAGAAACTGCAGTCGCAGCTTGCCGAGATCCAGGGCCTGCGTGACCGGCTGCAGGAGCAGGCCCTGCACGACAGCCTGACGGGGCTCTACAACCGCCGTTATTTTGACGATGCGCTGGAGCGCGAACTGGCGCTGGCGCGGCGCCAGCATTATCCGGTGAGCCTGGTGCTGATCGACATCGACCATTTCAAGCAGCTCAATGACAATCACGGCCACCAGGCCGGCGATGCGGTGCTGCAGGAACTGGCGAAATACCTGACGGAGCACAGCCGTGCCGGTGACCTGATCTGCCGCTGGGGCGGCGAGGAATTCGTGGTGGTGATGCCGCATACGCCGCTGTCCGGGGCGTTGCAGCGCGCGGAATCCTGGCGCAGCAGTTTTGCCGTGCATCCTTTCCGTTTCAGCGGACTGGTGCTCAACAACACGCTGTCCGCAGGTGTCGCGGCCTGGCCGGGCGACGGTGATACACCGCAGGAGCTGCTGCGTGCGGCGGACCGCGCGCTGTATCGCGCCAAGAGCGGCGGGCGCAACCGGGTGGAGTCGGCACCGCAGGAAGGGCAGCCGTGCTGATCGAGTTTTTCCTGAAGCTGCGCCAGGGCGGGGTGCCGGCCTCGATCAAGGAATTCCTGGTGTTGATCGCCGCGCTGGAGAAGCAGCTCGCCTTCGGCAGCGTCGAAGAGTTCTATCACCTCGCGCGCACCTGCCTGGTCAAGGACGAGAAATTCTTCGACCGCTACGACCTGGTGTTTGCGGCCTATTTCAAGGGGGTTGCCGGCATCGATGCCGCGACGGCGGTGATTCCGGAGGAATGGCTCAGGAAACTGGTCGAGAAAAACCTCAGCGACGAGGAGAAAAAACTGATCGAGTCCCTGGGTGGCTGGGACAAGCTGATGGAAACGCTGAAAAAGCGCCTGGAAGAACAGAAGGGGCGTCACCAGGGCGGCAGCAAGTGGATCGGCACCGGGGGCACCAGTCCTTTCGGCGCCTATGGCTACAACCCGGAAGGTATCCGCATCGGCCAGCACGAGTCGCGCAACCGTCGCGCGGTGAAGGTCTGGGACCAGCGCGAGTTCCGGAACCTCGACGACTCGGTGGAGCTGGGCACGCGCAATATCAAGGTCGCGCTGAGGAAACTCAGGAAGTTCGCGCGCACCGGCGCACCGGAAGAGCTGGACATGGAGGACACCATCCGCTCGACCGCGAAAAATGCCGGCTGGCTGGACCTGAAAATGGTGCCGGAGCGGCACAACGCGGTGAAGGTGCTGATTTTTTTCGACATCGGCGGCTCGATGGATGACCATGTCCGCGTTTGCGAGCAGTTGTTTTCGGCGACACGCACCGAGTTCAAGCACCTCGAGTATTTCTACTTCCACAACTTCCTCTACGAGCGGGTGTGGAAGGACAATCGCCGCCGCGCCACCGAACGCATCGCGACCTGGGATGTGCTGCACACCTATCCCCATGATTACAAGGTGATTTTTGTCGGCGATGCGACGATGAGCCCGTACGAGATCACCTATCCCGGCGGCAGCGTCGAGCACAGCAACGAGGAGCCGGGCGCCCTGTGGCTGCAGCGCGCGCTGTCGGTCTATTCGCAGGCGATCTGGCTCAATCCGCAGCCGGAGGCGGTGTGGAACTACCACGAGTCGATCGCGATCACCCGCGAGCTGATGGGCGGACGCATGTTCCCGCTGACATTGGAAGGCCTCGAACGCGGCATGCGGCTGCTGAGCCGCTCCCACTGAGATGGACATTGTCGAGGTTGCCGCGCCCGGCCCGGATCTCGCGGCGGTGCGCGACCTGTTCCTCGAATACGCCGGTTCGCTTAACTTCAGCCTCTGTTTCCAGGATTTCGAAACCGAACTCGAAGGATTGCCCGGCGCCTACGCGCCGCCGCGGGGCAGCCTGTTGCTGGCGCGGGCCGGCAGCGGTGCGGCGGGCTGCGTCGGGGTGCGGCCGCACGATGCGGGGCGCTGCGAAATGAAGCGGCTGTATGTGCGCGGGCAATACCGCGGCAGCGGGCTGGGGCGGCGGCTGGCGGAGCGTGCAATCGCATTTGCGCGCACAGCGGGTTACCGCAGCATGCTGCTCGATACGCTGCCGCAGATGCAGCAGGCGGTGCGTCTTTACCGCGAACTCGGTTTCCTGCGCTGCGCGCCGTACTACGACAACACGCCGATCGGCAGCAGCTGCCTGGAACTGAAACTCTGATTCAGCGCAGGTAACGCGCCTCGAAACGTCCGAGCACTGTGCCATCGGCGCTGCGCAGTTCCAGCGCCTCGCCGCGGATCACATGGCTGCCGGTGTTTTTTATTGCGGCAAAAAAACGCTGTTCGAGGTCGCCGGTCGGCAGGCAGGCCATCATCGTTGACACGATGCCCTTGAAGCCGAGTTTTTCACCGTTCAGCGTGTAACTGCCGCCGAAGCCGTTGCAGCCGGAGAAACCGCGCACGCGATTGTCCTTCAGGTCGAGGATCAGGTGCGGCTCGCGGGTGCCGGCACGGAGGGTCACCGGCTGGCCGCCGAGTTCGACCGGACGCCAGTAGGTGTTGAGCAGCGTCGCCTTCGCCTGAGCCTCGGCGGCACAGCTTTCGCCGGGGCGCAGCGTCAGGAAACGCTCGACGACGATGTGCTCGCGCGGTGCCATGCCGGGTTCCGGCGCCTGCAGCACGAAGCGGCCTTCGATCACCGCGAGCAGCGGCGCGCCCGGCGCCGGCCTCGCGGCGAGGTAGGCGCGTTCCAGCGCGAGATGGTCACGGGTGATCAGCACCGGATACCGGTTCCCGCTGCGGCATTCCTGCAGCACTGCCGCATCGGCCATGTACCGGTAGAGGCCGCGCAGCACCAGCGGCCCCGGCAGCGGATCCGCCTGCGGCAGGCGCTGCAGATCGTAATTGAGTCGCGAGTCGATGTCGCGGCCCGCGGTGTCGAGCAGGCGCAGCGTGTCGGCACCGATGATGCGCAGGTATTGCGGGGCATCGCTGCCGCCGGCAAGACGCAGCCGGTTCGCGCCGTCGTCCTGCGCGCGCGCCCAGCGGCCGATGTCATGGAAGGTCGCGTCGCGGCCGGCTTTAGCTTCGCGATAGACACGCCGCAGGCGGTAAGTGAAGTCCGGGAACAGCGTGAGTGTCAGTTGCTGGCCGGGGCAGTCTGCACAGGGAATATCGCCGCGGTAACTGACGGTTTCGCGGCCGATCACGTCGCGCGCGGCCGGCGCGGCGGCGGGCGGTTGCTGGCAGGCGGCCAGCGTGGTTGTCAGCATGGCGGCGATGACGATGCGGAGTCTGGTGACCATGGTGCATTCCCGTTCAGCCTGGAGCGGGCGCCAGTTTAGGGCGTAAAGCCCGGTAATCCAAGCGGCGGTCAGGGTGTCTCCGCTTTTACCCGCCGGCCTGTGCGGCTTCCCGCAAAAGCATCGCGGCCTTGCGCTCTGCACCCCAGCGGTAATCACTGATCACGCCCGAGGCGCGGATCACGCGATGGCAGGGGATCAGGTACGCAATCGCATTGGCGCCGACTGCGCTGCCGACGGCGCGCGCGGCCCCGGGCCGGCCGATGGCGGTGGCGAGTTCGCCATAGGTGGTCAGTGCGCCGGCCGGCAATGCGAGCAGCGCGCGCCAGACCTGGACCTGGAAGTTGCTGCCCTTGACCAGCACCGACAGCGGTTGCCGCGCTTCGCGCAGCGGCGCGAATATGCGTTGCGCGGTTTCCGCGGTGCCGTCCTGGTCCCGTTGCAGGGCGGCCCGCGGCCAGGTTTCGTGCAGGCGTTCGCGGGCTTCGTCGGCACCATCGACAAAATGCAGCGCGCAGATGCCGCGTGTGCTGAGGCCGAGCAGCGCGCTGCCGAAGGGGGAATCGTGCAGTCCCCAGCGGATGTCGATGCCGGCGCCGCCGCCGAGCGCTTCTCCCGGCGACACCGCTTCCAGCGTCACGAACAGGTCGTGCAGCCGGCTACCGCCGGAGAGGCCGAGTTCGGCGGCGAGATCCAGGGTGTTGCGGGTGGCGGCGAGGCGGCGCCGCGCGTCCTCGAGGGTGAGCCACTGCAGGAAACGTTTCGGACTGACGCCGGCCCAGCGCGTGAACAGGCGCTGGAAATGGTGCTCGCTGAGTCCCGCATGCCGGGCCACCGTGGCCAGATCGGGCCGGGCCGCTGCGTTTTCGCGCAGGAACCCGATGGCCAGGGCGATGGTCCGTCCATGGCGCAGAGCATAAGGCGGCTGCGTGGCGGGAGCTACCCGATTGTTGCTATGGGGAGTGAGGTGCGAGGGGTGAGGAGTGAGTGGTAAGGAGTGAGCTGTTGGTGCAGAAAGGTGGTCGCATTTACCGCTCACTTCGCCTGGCGGCGATCACCGCCGGGCGGCGGCGCGACTTTCATGATTTCGTCGATGGTGGTGAGGCCGGCGGCGATTTTCATCGCGCCGCTGATGCGCAGCGGCTTCATGCCTTCGCGGGTGGCGGCCTCGCGCAGCGCGTCAAGGTCGGCGCTGGCGACCACGCAGTCTTTCAGCGGCGGCGTCATCACCATCATTTCGTAGATGCCGATGCGGCCCATGTAGCCGGTCATCCGGCATTCGAGGCAGCCCTTGTTGATATAGGTCTGGCCCTTCGGGTTGGCGGCTTTCCACGGCGCGACCAGGTGTTCCCAGGCTGCGTCGTCATAGTCGTGCTGGACCTTGCAGTGCGGGCACAGCGTGCGCACCAGGCGCTGCGCCATCACGCCGAGCAGCGTCGACTGCAGCAGGTAGGGCGGCACGCCGAGGTCGAGCAGCCGGGTCACCGCCGCCGGCGCGTCGTTGGTGTGCAGCGTCGACAGCACCAGGTGGCCGGTCAGCGCGGCCTGGATCGCCATCTCGGCGGTTTCGAGGTCGCGGATCTCGCCGACCATGATGATGTCCGGGTCCTGGCGCATCAGCGTGCGGATGCCGGAGGCGAAGTCGACGCCGATCGCCTGCTGCACCTGCATCTGGTTGAAGCTCGGTTCGACCATCTCGATCGGGTCCTCGACGGTGCAGACGTTGACCTCGGGTTCGGCGAGCTGCTTCAGCGTCGAATAAAGCGTCGTGGTCTTGCCCGAGCCGGTGGGTCCGGTGACGAGGATGATGCCGTGCGGCTTGCCGGCGATCTGGTTCCACTTTTTCTGCTCTTCCTCGGAGAAGCCCAGTTCCTTGTAGTCCTTGACCAGGTTTTCCGGGTTGAAGATCCGCATCACCAGTTTTTCGCCGAAGGCGGTGGGCATCGTCGACAGCCGCAGCTCGACTTCGCCGCCGTCGGGCATCACGGTTTTCAGGCGGCCGTCCTGCGGCCGGCGTTTTTCGACGACGTCCATGCGGCCCAGCACCTTGATGCGCGAGGTCATCGCGGCCATCACCGGCGTCGGTATCTGGTAGACCTGGTGCAGCACGCCGTCGATGCGGAAACGCACGTTGCCGGCTTCGCGCCGCGGCTCGAGGTGGATGTCGCTGGCGCGCTGCTCGAAGGCGTAGTTGAACAGCCAGTCGCAGATGTGCACGACATGCTGGTCGTTGGCGTCGAGCTGGCCGCTGCGGCCGAGTTGCACCAACTGCTCGAAGTTGGCGATGCTGCTGACCGCGCCGCCTTTTTCCTTGTCCTTGTCGGAGGCGCCCTGCACCGAACGCGCAAGGTTGTAGAACTCGACGATGTAGCCCTGGATGTCGACCGGATTGGCGATCACACGCTTGATGTCGAGGCGCAGCACCTGTTTCAGCGAGGCCTCCCAGCCGCGAACCCAGGGCTCCGAGGTGGCGATCGTGGCCTCGCGGGTGTTCACGCTGACCGGCAGGATGCGGTAACGCTCGGCGTAGGCATTCGACATCACCTTGGTCACCGCGGTGAAGTCGATCTTGAAGGGGTCGATGTGCAGATAGGGCAGGCCGCACTTGTCGGCCAGCCACTGCGTCAGTGATTCAACGGTGAGCAGCTTGCGTGCGCTGCGCGGATCCTTCCATTTCTGGTCGGCGATGATCACCAGCGGATGGACGTCGGTGCGGCTGAAGCGGCGGTTGGCCACCAGCTTTTCCGCCTCTTCCCGGGGGACCAGATTGTCGGCGATCAGGTCGGTGATGACCTGGGCCAGCGTCAGCGGGCGGTCACCCTGGGCTTGCGGTGCGGGGGCGGTGGACATGGAGGCTGAATATACGCACTGGTTCTTTATGATTCAATGATTTAGGAGACATCGGGTCCGGCTCCCGGGCTGCGTTTCGGCGCCCGCGGATCGGCACCATTTAAAGGCATAAAAAGACCATGCGCACCAATAAAGTGCGCATCAGCCTCCGATGTGGATCATAAATTCAATAAAAACAATGACTTGATATCGGGAACAGCAATTGCTTTCCTTCGCCCGATCAACTCAAGGGGGAGATGGCAATGGAAGCAGTCAAAATCAGCACGGATACCCTGTTCATCCTGCTCGGCGCGATCATGGTGCTGGCGATGCATTCGGGCTTCGCGTTCCTCGAAGTCGGCACGGTACGGCGCAAGAACCAGGTCAATGCGCTGGTCAAGATACTCTGCGACTTCGCGGTGTCGACCATCGTTTATTTCTTTGTCGGTTTTGGCGTGGCCTACGGCGTGTCCTTCATGGTCGGTGCCGAACAGCTGGCGCAGAAAAGCGGTTTCGAAGTCACCAAGTTCTTTTTCCTGCTGACCTTTGCCGCCGCGGTGCCGGCGATCATCTCCGGCGGCATTGCCGAACGCGCGAAATTTTATCCCCAACTGGCCGCAACCGCGGTGATCGTCGGCCTGGTCTATCCGCTGTTCGAGGGCATTGCCTGGAACGACCGCTTCGGCATCCAGCCCTGGATCGAAGCCAGCACCGGCGCCAAATTCCACGACTTTGCCGGATCAATCGTGGTGCACGCGATGGGCGGCTGGCTGGCGCTGGGCGCGGTGATCCTGCTCGGACCGCGCATCGGCCGTTACCCGAAGGAGGGTGGCGTTGCCGCGCAGCCGCCGTCGAGCATTCCCTTCCTCGCTCTCGGCGCCTGGATCCTGACCGTCGGCTGGTTCGGTTTCAACGTGATGTCGGCACAGACCATCGACAAGATTTCGGGACTCGTTGCCGTCAACTCGCTGATGGCGATGTCCGGCGGCATCGTTGCCGCGCTGGTGGTCGGCCGCAACGATCCGGGCTTCGTCCACAACGGACCCCTCGCCGGGCTGGTCGCGGTCTGCGCCGGTTCCGACGTGATGCATCCGGCGGGTGCGCTGGCGACGGGAACCGTGGCGGGCGCATTGTTCGTGTGGATGTTCACGCTGACCCAGAACCGGCTGAAGATCGATGACGTGCTCGGCGTGTGGCCGCTGCATGGCTTGTGCGGCGTCTGGGGCGGCATCGCCTGCGGCATTTTCGGTTCCCAGGCGCTGGGCGGCATGGGCGGCGTCAACATGACTGCCCAGTTGATCGGCACCGGCCTCGGCGTGGGCATCGCGCTGATCGGCGGATTCCTGGTGTATGGCGTGCTCAAGGCTGTGGCAGGCATCCGCCTCGAACGCGAGCAGGAGTTCAACGGTTCCGACCTGTCGATCCACAAGATCGGGGCCACGCCCGACCGCGAAGCGAACTGGTAATTTCTTGGTAGGGCGGATGAGCCGCGCAGCGGCGTCATCCGCCGTATTTGTACGGACGCCGTAATACACAAGCCGCGACTGAGTCGCGCTTAACAACGGCGAACCGGCGGGTTACGCCGCTGCGCGGCTAACCCCGCCATACGGAGGGATTCAGAACGTCGCCGTGCCGCGCATCGCGTAGCAGCCGGCGGCGTTCGCGGTCCACAGTTCCACCGTGTTGCCGTCGGCCGCGGGCTGGCCGTTCACCGTGAAGGTCTCCTGGTGGAAGACCGGGTGGGTGGCACGGTAGTCGAGTCTGCGCACCGGCCGCGGGTCGTTGCGGCGGCACAGATCCAGCAGCAGCGTGGTCTGCAGCGGGCCGTGCACGATCAGTCCCGGATAACCCTCGGTGTCGCGGCAGTAGTCGATGTCGTAGTGGATGCGGTGGGCATTGAAGATCAGCGCCGAGTAACGGAACAGCACGGCTTCGTTGGCCTGCAGTCCGCGCCGCCAGACCGCAGCCTGCGGCGCCGGTTTGCCGGCCGCGGGCTTGTCGCCGGGTTTCGCCGCCTCGCGATAGACGATGTCGTGTTCCTCGACGATGGCGACGATGCCGCCGGCCTTCACCGTGTGGCGCACCATCACGAACACCAGCTGCCCGCTGCTGCCGGACTTGGCATCGACCGAGACGATTTCGGATTCGCGGCTGATGGCATCACCGATGCGGATTGGCGCGCGGAAGTCGATGCGGCCGCCGGCCCACATCCTGCGCGGCAGTGCCACCGGCGGCAGGAAGCCGCCGCGTTTCGGGTGGCCGTCGTGGCCGAGTTCGGCATTGGGCGCGGTTTCGAGGAAATAAAGCCAGTGCGCGCTGTGCGGAATCACGTCGCCGGTTTTTGGCGGCGGGTCGCTGCGGTCAAGCGTGGCCGCGAGTGCCGCGACCGGGAAGGCCGTGGCGATGTCGTGATGGGTTTCCTTCTTGCCGATCCAGCCGCGCAGGTGATTCAGGTCTGTTTCCATAAGTATTTGTTTTAATTGATATTTTTACAAGGCGAGAATGCGGCCGAGATCGCGTGCGCTGTGCCGGTCCATGGCAAGCACGGCATCGCGGATGCGTTCGGCCTTGGGTTTCGACACTACCAGCGTCGCGTTGTCGAAGAATTTTTCGCTGATGTCCTCCGCCGACAGCGCGCGTTCGCCGGCACCGCGGTTGATTTTTTCCATGTGCACGAGCTCGCGGCCGTCCTTCATCGTCACCACCACGCCGCCGGAAAAATATTTCGGGAAAGCGGAGTCCGGATCGGCTTCGTGATCGACCTTCTGTGCCAGCGCCAGGATCGCCGGGTCGTTGAGCGCTTCGGTTTCGAGTTCGGCGAAACCGAATTTGCCGCGGACGAAGCAGGCGGCCAGCACGAACTGCACGCTGAACTTGGCCATGTAGTCCGATGTCGGGCGGCGGCGCATCTCGGCCGGTTCGGCAATGGAATGGAAGGTTCCGGGATGGAGCAGCGCGCGCACCCTGACGATGTCATCGGGGTTCACCTTGTGCCGGCGGTGGACCGCCAGTGCGGCATCGGCGCAGGCATGCAGGAAGTGGCAGATGGGGAAGGGCTTGATCGCCACCTCGTTGAGCAGCCACTCTTCGCCGAGGCGCCGCGTCATTGCGTCCATGTCGACTTTGCTGAAATGCGTGCCGGTATGCGAACGGAAAATGCCGTCCACGCCCTCGTAGACTTTGCGGGTGCCGACAAAACCGCCGCTGGCCAGCGCCGCCGCGGTGATGCCGCCGACCCCCGCCCAGGCTGGATGCAGGCGTTTGTTCCAGGCGCCGTCGGCGCGGTGCTCGGCGATGGCCGAGGCGGTGCTGCCGGCGAAACCCTGCGCGTATTGCAGCCGCTGCGGGCTGAGGTTGAACAGTTTTCCGGCGGCGACCGCGCAACCGAAATGGCCGGCGATGCCGGTGGTGTGGAAACCCTGGGGAAGCATCGCGCCATTCGCTGCGACACCCAGGCGCGTCGCGATTTCAACGCCGAGGATGTAGGCCAGCAGCAGGTCGGCGCCCGACGCATCACGCTGCTCGGCGAGGCCCAGCGCGCAGGGGAAGGCGCTGGCGGTCGGGTGCACGATCGCCCCCGGATGGGTGTCGTCGAAATCAAGGCCGTGGGCGAGGATGCCGTTGATCAGCACCGCATCGCGCATCGGCAGCCTGACGTTCATGCCGATGACCGAGTTGTTGCCTGCTTCGGCGATGTTACTGATGCCGGCCAGCGCATGTTGTGCAAAATCGAAGCGTGTGGCGGCAAGCGCGGTGCCGCAGACGTCGAGCACATGCAGTTTGGCGTTTTCCCGGACATCGGCGGGAATGGCATCGGGGGTGAGGCCGGCGGCGAAGGCGGCAATCTGCTGCGAAATGGATGGCAGGGGAGTGGCGGCGGTTTCGGCGGTCTCGGGCGCGGTCTGTGCGGGCATGGTGTTTTTGCTTCAACAGGGGGAGAACGGCCACTCTAGCAGCTTGCTGCGGCGGGAGCAGCCCGGGTTTCGCAATCTGGGCGCCGGAACGGACTGCGGCTGCAGGTCTGCTTCAGCGGCCGGCCAGTGACTCCATGGCCCCGGCGCTTCCGAACATCCGCCGTGCGCTGTGGCCGACATCCGGCACTTCGACCAGGCGCCAGTTGAATGTCCAGCCACGCTGTTGCGCCAGCTGCTGTGCGGCACGGAAGGCGTTGTGCCCGCGTTCCAGGCGGTTGTATCCCTGGCGCTCCGCAGCTTCGCGCACGTTGAGGTCGGCGCCGCGTTCAATGTCCGCGGTGCCCAGCAACAGCGTCACCGGCTGCGCGAGGTAGTGCTGCAGGGCCGTGTCGCCGGACATTGCCGCCGGCAGGCCGCCGAAGCCGTAGGGGAAACGTTCGGTGAGTGACGGCCACAGGTATGTCGACGGATTGGCGATGATGATGTGCCGCGCCGCATGCGGCGTGAAGGCGGCGAAACGCGACAGCGCCTGGCCGCCCGCCGAGTGGCCGATCAGGGAATAAGCCAGGTCCGGCCGGGTTTCGGCGGCGCGCACGGCATCGATGACCGCGAGAAAGGTGCGGCCCATCCACTGCGTGTCGGGTTCGACCGCGAATTCGCCTTCGGCGCGCTGGTTGCGCACGATGCCGCCGGTCTGGTAACGCCAGGTCGGGAAACGTTTGCGGTCGAACAGCGGGGCGATCACCAGGAATCCATGCCGGTCGGCGAGGGGTACTGCGTAATTGCGGTAGCCCGGTGCGTTGGTGCCGAGGCCGTGCAGCACCAGCAGTATCGGACCGCCGGCGTAGCCCGGCGGCTTGTAGGCATGCAGCTCGATGGACTCGCCGGCGATGTCGACGCTGCGCCGGCTTTTGCCTTCGGGATAGGGTTGCGCCTGCAGGACTGCGGACCCGCACAGCAGAAGGGCGGCGGCGAAGCGGGTGATACGCTGCATCGCGTGATCAGTACGGCGCCGAGCCGGCCAGCGTGGTGCGTTCCATGCGCCTGCGCTGCGGCAGCGCGTAGTCGAACACTGCGCGGTGCTGGGTCGAGGCGTTGTCCCAGATCAGGAAATCGCCGGCCCGCCACTGGTGGCGGTAGACGAATTCCGGGCGCGAGGCATGTTCGAACAGTGTTTCGAGGATGCGCTCCGATTCGTCCGGCGGCAGGCCCGGGATGTGCGAGGTGTAGCCCTCGTTGACGAAGAGGCAGGGTTTTTTGGTGTACGGATGGGTGCGCATGATCGGGTGCGCGACATCCGGTGTGCGCGCTTTCTGCGCCTCGGTCAGCGGCGGCCGCGGACCGCTGTTGCGGTCGCGGTAATAACCCTTGGCATAGGAGGTCACCGCGCGGCGGCCCGCCACCCGTTGCCTGATGTCTTCCGGCAATGCCGCCCAGGCGGCAGTCATGCTGGCGAACAGCGTGTCGCCCAGCGGTTTGCCGTTGTCGTCGTGGGGCACTTCGTGGGCGTAGAACAGCGAGCCGCGGCTGGGCACTGCCATGTAGGCGAGGTCGGAATGCCAGAACAACCCGGCGTCCTGGGTGCCGATCGGTTTGCCGTTCTCGATGATGTTGGAGACCACGAAGATCTCGGGATAACCCGGCTTGCAGCAGTCCTTGCGCAGATGCAGCTCCAGTTCGCCGAAGCGGCGGCTGAAGGCAATGTGCTGTTCCGGCGTGAGTTTCTGGCCGCGGAAGAAAATGACCTCGTGCCGGTGCAGGGCGTCCTCGATGGCCTTGAAGGTCCCGGAGTCGACGGGCATCGAGAGATCGATGCCGCGGATCTCGGCGCCCAGCGCGGCGCCGGTGGTGCGAATGTCGAGCATTGCGGTTTTACTCCGTCATGTCGGTGCCGGATTTATACCGCGGGCGGCGGGTTCAGGCCAGTGCCGTTCCGCGATATGGCGTGCATGATAGGCTTGCGCCGCAAGGGGGAAGGGGCAGGCCATGAAAGTCGGCAGCAAGATCTTCGGGGTTGCGGCAGTGCTCGTTGCGGGCACGACCGCTGTGGCGCTGTATTCGCTGGATCGCATTGCGCAGCTGAACCGGGAGGTGGTGACCATTGCCTCCTATCACGCACCGCTGTCGCGCATCCTCAGCGAGGTCGAGATCCACGCGCGCAACCGGGAACTGGCGTTTTATGCGCCGGCGCGTGGCGCTGCAGCGTCTCCGGAGGATGCAGGTGCCGCCGGCAAGGCCGTTGCAGCAGCAATGCAGCGCGCGCTGGACCTGGCACGCGACGGGCAGCAGCGGGCGCAGTCGGAGGATGACCGCCTCAAGTTTGCCGGGCTTTATCCGCTGTTCGAGACAGTGGCCGCCGAATACCGCGAACTCGATGCGCAACTGCTTGCGGCAGGAGGCCGGGCGGGCGGGGCCGATCCGGTGGCGCTGGCGCTGATCGGCAAGGAAATCGCCGATCTCAACCGCGCCCTGGGCGAGGCCAACAGCCGCCTGCACCGGATGACCGAGGCCTCGGCACTGGCCGCCGCCGGCCACGAGAATGCTGCGCGGCGTTTCAACCTGGGACTGACGCTGCTCAGCGGCGTGGCGGCGGTATTGCTGGCTTTCCTGCTGTCGCGTTCGCTGGTCGGGCCGCTGCAGCGGCTGGTGCGTGCCACCGTGGACGTGCGCCGGGGCGCGCGGGATTTCGAGCTGGTGATCCGCAGCCGCGACGAAATCCAGGTGCTGGCGCAGGCCTTCCGCGACATGCTGCTTGACCTGCGCGCGAAGGAGCGCATCCGCGAGAAGCTGGGCAAGTACATCGACCCGCGCATCGCGGACCGGATCGTCGAGCACACCGGCAACGCCGGCAGCACCGGCGAACGCCAGATGATGACGGTGATGTTCACCGACATGCAGGGCTTCACCTCGATTTCCGAAAGCCTGCTGCCGACGACGCTGGTCAAGCTGCTGAACCGCTACCTCGAGCTGATGAGTGCGCCGGTGTCGGCGAATTCCGGCGTCATCGACAAGTACATCGGCGACGCGGTGATGGCCTTCTGGGGGCCGCCGTTCTGCGACAGCCAGAGCCAGGCTTCGCGCGCCTGCGCCACCGCGCTGACGCAGATCGAGGCTCTGGCGCAGTTGCGGGCGGAACTGCCGGAAATCCTCGGCCTGCGCCGCGGCCTGCCGGAGATCGGGGCGCGGGCGGGCATTGCGACCGGAGACGTCATTGTCGGCAACATCGGCTCGTCGGTTGCGCAGGGCTACACAGTGGTCGGCGATACCGTGAACCTTGCGTCGCGGCTGGAGTCGCTGAACAAGGCCTATGGCACGCGTGTCCTGGTCTGCGAGACGACCTGGGCCGGCGCGCAGACGGATTTCGAGGGACGCGAGGTCGACCAGATCCGCGTCGTCGGCAAGGATAATCCGGTGCGTTGTTACGAAATTCTCGGCCGGCGCGGGGAAGTGGCAGACGGGCTGCTGCGGATGCGTGATTGTTTCGAGCAGGGGCTCGCGGCCTACCGCGCACGGCGTCACGCCGATGCGCGTGCGGCGTTTGCTCGCGCGCTCGACGCGTTGCCGGGAGACGCCTGCAGCCGGGTGTTCATCAACCGCCTCGATCACCTCGAGCGCGAACCGATGCCGGCGGACTGGGACGGCGTCTGGCAGCACACCGGGAAATGATCCCGGCGGCTTTCAGCCGAAGGCGGAAATGCCCGTGATTGCGCGGCCGAGGATCAGCGCATGGATGTCATGCGTGCCCTCGTAGGTGTTGACCGCCTCCAGGTTCATCACGTGACGGATGACGTGGAATTCGTCGGAGATGCCGTTGCCGCCGTGCATGTCGCGGGCGATGCGGGCGATCTCCAGCGCCTTGCCGCAGGAATTGCGCTTGAGCAGCGAGATCATCTCCGGCGCGACGCGGTCCTCGTCGATCAGGCGGCCGAGGCGCAGCACCGCGTGGAGTCCCAGCGTGATCTCGGTCTGCATGTTGACCAGCTTCAGCTGCACCAGCTGGTTGGCGGCGAGCGGGCGGCCGAACTGCCTGCGGTCGAGCGTGTAGCGGCGCGCGGCGTCCCAGCAGAACTCGGCCGCGCCGAGCGCGCCCCAGGCGATGCCGTAACGTGCCTTGTTGAGGCAGGAGAACGGCCCCTTGAGGCCGGACACCTCCGGCAGCACGTTTTCCTCGGGCACGAACACGTTGTCCATGACGATTTCGCCGGTGACCGAGGAGCGCAGGCTGAATTTGCCCTCGATTTTCGGCGCCGACAGGCCTTTCATGCCTTTTTCAAGGATGAAACCGCGGATGACGCCGCCGTCGTCCTTGGCCCAGACCAGCAGCACGTCGGCGAGCGGGGCGTTGGTGATCCACATCTTGGCGCCGCTGAGCAGGTAACCGCCGTCGGTCTTTTTGCCGCGGGTGGCCATGCCCGCCGGATCTGAACCCGCATTGGGTTCGGTCAGGCCGAAGCAGCCGATCCATTCGCCGGTGGCCATTCTGGGCAGGTATTTCTGCTTCTGTGCCTCGCTGCCGAAGGCGTAGATGGGATACATCACCAGGCTCGACTGCACCGACAATGCCGAGCGGTAGCCGCTGTCGACACGTTCGACTTCGCGCGCGATCAGGCCGTAGCAGACGTGGTTGACGCCGGCGCAGCCGTAACCTTCGATGGTCGGTCCGAGGAAGCCGAGTTCGCCGAACTCGTTCATGATTTCGCGGTGGAATTTCTCGTGGCGGTTGGCCTCGACCACCCGCGGCATCAGCTTGTCCTGGCAGTAGGCCCGCGCCGTGTCGCGGACCATGCGCTCCTCGTCGGTCAGCAGTTCGTCGAGCAGCAGCGGGTCGTCCCACTGAAAACGGGTTTTTGCGGGCGGGTGTGCGGCGTTCATCGGGGTCTCCGGCTACAATGCAGGCTCATTTCCTCTCGAGATTCTAGATCATTTTGGCCAATGAAGACCTGACGCGCCTGCGCATCGACCGCGATGCACCGCGCGCGGCGCCGCGACGGCGCAAATACCGGTGGTGGTGGCTGGCGGCGCTGGCCGCCGCAGCAGCCGTGTTGTGGGCCGTGAACCGCAATGCGGCGGTCCAGGTGGAACTGAGCGCGGTGTCGCAGGCCTATCCCTCGCAGGCCTATACCCTGCTCAATGCCACGGGATATGTCGTGGCCCAGCGCAAGGCGGCGGTGGCGTCCAAGGCCACCGGCCGGCTGGAGTGGCTCAATGTCCGCGAGGGCAGCCAGGTCAAGGCCGGCGAGGTGCTGGCACGCCTCGAGAGCAGCGATGTCACGGCGCAGATGAAGCAGGCTGCGGCGGGGGTCGATGTCGCCCGCGCCAATCTTGAACAGGGTGAGGCCGAGCTGAAGGACGCACGCCGTGCGCTGGAACGTTCGCGCGACCTGCTGGCGAAGAAGTTTGTGTCGCCCGCGGCGCACGACGCCGTGGTCGCGCGCCACGAGAAGGCACAGGCTGCGCTTTCCGGCTACAGGGCGTCGATTGCCGTGGCGCAGGCCAACCTGCGCGCGGCCGAAGTCGCGGTGGAGCAGACGCTGATCCGCGCGCCCTTCGATGGCGTGGTGCTGACCAAGAATGCCAACGTCGGCGACGTGATCACGCCGTTTTCGTCCGCGCTGGGCTCGCAGGCGGCGGTGGTGACCATGGCCGACATGTCGACGCTGGAGGTCGAGGCCGATGTGTCGGAGGCCAACCTGGCGAAGGTCCGCGTCGGACAGCCCTGTGAAATCCAGCTCGACGCGCTGCCGGGACAGCGTTTCCGCGGCGTGGTCCAGCGCACGGTGCCGACCGTTGACCGGGCGAAGGCGACAGTGCTGGTGAAGCTGCGTTTTGTCGACAACGATCCGCGCATCCTGCCCGAGATGAGCGCCAAGGTGGCTTTCCTCGAGAAGGAGGTGCCGGAGGCTGAGCGGGCCGCGCGCAGCGTGGTGCAGCCCTCGGCCGTGGTCGAGCGCGATGGCGGCAGCGTGCTGTTCACGGTGAAGGACGGCAGGGCGGTGCAGGTCGCGGTGAAGAAGGGCATGGTCATCGGCGAACTGCTCGAGGTCAGCGGGGTTGCCGCCGGTGACAAGGTGGTCCTGCGGCCGCCGGAAAAGCTGCGCGACGGCATGGCAGTCGCTGTCGCGGCGAAATAGGCGCTGCAGCGGCCATGGCGCAGTCCCCGCCGGCGGTGGCCATCCGCCACCTCGTCAAGGCGTACCGCCGCGGCGGACAGGTGGTGCCGGTGCTGTCGGACATCAACCTCGATATTGCCGCGGGGGAATTCGTTGCCCTGATGGGGCCCTCCGGCTCGGGCAAAAGTACGCTGCTGAACCTGATCGCCGGCATCGACCGCCCGGACAGCGGCGAACTGCGGGTCGGCGGCACCGACATCATGGGCCTCGACGAGGCCGAACTGGCCGACTGGCGGGCGCGCAACGTCGGTTTCATTTTCCAGTTCTACAACCTGATGCCGGTGCTGACGGCTTTCGAGAATGTCGAACTGCCGCTGCTGCTGACCGGCCTCGGCGCGCGGGAGCGCAGGGAGCGGGTCGGCATTGCGCTGTCGATGGTCGGACTTGCCGACCGCATGGAGCACTATCCGTCGGAGCTCTCGGGCGGCCAGCAGCAGCGGGTGGCGATCGCGCGCGCGATCATCTCCGACCCGGCGATCCTGGTGGCGGACGAACCCACGGGTGATCTTGATCGCGTGTCGGCGGAAGACATCCTCGGGCTGATGGAGCGCATGAACCGCGAACTGGGCAAGACCATCATCATGGTGACCCACGATCCGGCGGCGGCGCAGCGCGCACGCGTGCTGAAACACCTGGACAAGGGTTCACTGGTTGATTAGGGTTTTACATAAGTATTTGTTTTTATTGATATTTTTATGCACCTGCTGAAACTGATCCTGCGCAACGCGCTGCGCCACAAGCTGCGCACGCTGCTGACGGTGCTCGGCCTGCTGGTGGCGATCCTCTCCTTCGGCCTGTTGCAGACGGTGGTTGATGCCTGGTACTCGGGCGCGAACAACGCGGCGCCCGACCGGCTGGTGACCCGCAGTTCGGTGTCGCTGGTGGTGCCGCTGCCGGTGCATTACCGCGATAAGATCCGCGCGGTCGACGGCGTGCGCAGCGTCGCCGCGGCGAACTGGTTCGCCGGCGTCTACCAGGAGCCGAAGAATTTTTTTCCGCAGTTCGCGATCGATCCCCTGCCGTACCTGGCGATGTATCCGGAATACCGCATACCCGCGGACCAGCTGCTCGACTTCCTGCGCGACCGCAAGGGCGCGGTGGTCGGCCGCAAGCTGGCCGATACCTATGGCTTCAGGGTTGGCGACACGGTGCCGCTGAAGGGCACCATCTTTTCCGGCAACTGGGAGTTCGTCGTGCGCGCAATCTATGACGGCGCCACTCCGCGCACCGATACCTCGCAGTTCTTTTTCCACTGGGATTACCTCAATGAAAGCGCACGGCAGCGCGCGCCGCAGCGCGCCGACCAGGTCGGCGTGTTCGTGGTGCAGGTCACCGACGTCGCGCGCGCCGCGGAGGTCAGCCGGGCGGTCGATGCCCAGTTTGCCAACTCCGCCGCGGAAACGCTGACCGAGACCGAGCAGGCTTTCCAGATCGGCTTCGTCAAGCAGACCGAAGCGATCGTGATTGCGATCCGCATCGTCTCCTTCGTGGTGATATTCATCATCCTCGCGGTGATGGCGAACACGATGGCGATGACGGCGCGCGAGCGCATGGCCGAATACGCGACACTGAAGGCGCTGGGATTCGGTCCCGGATTCCTCGGCAGCCTTATTTTTGGCGAGTCGCTGGCGATTGCCGCGGCGGGCGCCCTGCTGGGCGTCGCGCTGACCTTTCCGGTGGCCGACTGGTTCGCTCGGCAGATGGGCACGCTGTTTCCGGTGTTCGAGGTCAGCGCGGCCACCGTGCAGCTGCAGCTGGCCTGTGCAGCGGTGGTCGGCGTTGCCGCGGCCGTGCTGCCGGCGCTGCGCGCCACGCGGGTGCGCATCGTTGATGGCCTGCGGGCGGTCGGGTGAAAAGAATCCGCATGGCTCGCTTTTTCGTCCCTCACCCCCGCCCCCTCTCCTGCGAGGAGAGGGGAGGTATTTGCCGCAAATGGTTTGATAACCATTTGCGGGATTCTTGATGATTCCGGCGATCCCGTTTTCCTACACGCTGCGCAACCTGTGGACACGCAAGCTGACCACGGCGCTGACCGCCGGCGGCATGGCGCTGGTGGTGTTCGTGTTTGCCGCGGTGCAGATGCTGGACACGGGGCTGCGCCAGTCGCTGGTGGCCACCGGCCAGCCCGACAACGTGCATGTCACGCGTCGCGCCGCCGGTGCCGAGATTTCCAGCGTGGTCGAGCGGGCGCAGGCGGCGATTGTCGAGACCCAGCCGGAGATCGCCATCGGGCCCGGCGGCCTGAGGCTGGTGTCGAAGGAGGTGGTGGTATTGATCACGCTGCCCAAGCGCGATTCCGGTGTCGCCACCAATGTCACCACCCGCGGCGTCGGTGAAGCGGCCTTCGAACTGCGACCGCAGCTGCGCATCATCGAAGGCCGCACGTTCCGTCCGGGCTCGACGGAAGTCATCGTCGGCGCCAGCATTGCCAAACGTTTCGACGGTGCCGCGGTCGGCTCGCTGCTGCGCTTCGGCGGACGCGAGTGGCGGGTGGTCGGGCATTTCGAGGCCCGCGGCTCGGCCTACGATTCCGAGGTCTGGGCGGATGCCGAACAGTTGCAGCAGGCTTTCCGCCGCAATGCCTGGTCGGCGGTGGTCGGCCGGCTGGCCGACCCCGCGCAGCTGCCGGCTCTGAAGGCTCGGCTCGAAGGTGATCCGCGGCTGACGCTCGACGTCAAGGCGGAGCGCGAGTTCTTCGAGGAGCAGTCGAAGGCGCTGTCGAATTTCATCAGCTACCTCGGGCTCACGCTGTCGGTGATCTTTTCGGTGGGGGCGATGATCGGCGCGACGATCACCATGTACGCCGCGGTCGCCAACCGCACCGGCGAGATCGGCACGCTGAGGGCGCTGGGTTTTCGCCGCTCCAGCATCCTGGCGACCTTCCTGCTCGAGGCGGTGCTGCTGGGACTGGTCGGGGGCGTCTGCGGAGTGGCGCTGGCCTCGCTGATGCAGTTCATCCAGATCTCGACGCTGAACTGGCAATCTTTTGCCGAACTGGCCTTTACTTTCACGCTGACGCCGCAGATTGCCCTGAGCTCGCTGCTGTTTGCGGTGCTGATGGGCCTGGTCGGCGGTTTCCTGCCGGCGGTGCGCGCGGCGCGGCTGGGCATCGTCGATGCCCTGCGCGCCGCCTGACCCGGTTCAGTTTTTTGCCGGCGCGCGTTCGATGGTGCCGAGGTGGAAGCGGTATTCGCCGGCCTGACGGTCGGCATAGTAGTGGGTCAGCGTGTTGCGCACCGTGGCGAAGGCGAGCTGTTCCCAGGGAATGTCTGCCTCGTCGAACAGGCGGACTTCCAGGCTTTCGCTGCCGGCGCTGAAATCGAGGTCGAGCAGTCGGGCGCGGAACAGGATGTAGACCTGGTTGATGTGCGGAATGTTGTACATCGCATAGAGCGGGCCGATTTCGACCCGGGCGTTGGCCTCTTCCAGCGTTTCGCGGGCCGCGCCCTGGGCGGTGGTTTCGCCGTTTTCCATGAATCCGGCCGGCACCGTCCACAACCCGTGGCGCGGTTCGATCGCGCGGCGGCAGAGCAGGATGCGATCCTCCCACTCGGCAATGCAGCCGACGATCATTTTCGGATTCTGGTAATGGATCGTGCTGCAGGCCTCGCAGACGTGGCGCGGCAGCGTGTCGCCGGCGGGGACCTTGAGCACGACGGCGTTGCCGCAGTTGCTGCAGAACTTCATGGCATTGTTCCGGTGGAAGTTGCGTAACTATACGGCAAGAGGGCTGCGGCGGCGGCGTCAGACGGCCTTGAAAGGGTTGCGCGCCGCGAGTTCGCGCCCATGCTGTTCCATCAATTCGCTTTCACGGCCGAGGAATTTTTCGACCGCGGAGGCGAATTCCGGGTGGGCCAGCCAGTGTGCCGACTGCGTGGCCACCGGCAGCAGGCCGCGCGCCATCTTGTGTTCGCCCTGGGCGCCGCCCTCGAAAATTTTCAGGCTGCGGGCGATGGCGTATTCGATGCCCTGGTAATAACAGGCCTCGAAGTGCAGCAGCGGGTGGTGTTCGATGGCGCCCCAGTGGCGGCCGCAGACGCGGTCGCCGTCACGCACCAGCAGGGATGCGGCGATGGCGCGGTTTTCCCGGTGCGCGACGATCAGCACCAGGTTTTCCGGCATCGCGGCGCCGATGCGGCGGAAAAATTCCAGGTTAAGGTAAGGCGAGGAGTGGTGCTCGCGGTAGGTCTGGCGGTAACAGCGCGCGAAGAAACTCCAGTTCTCTTCACTGATGGCATTGCCTTCGAGCCAGCGGAAGCTGATTCCAGACTCGCGCACTTTGCGCCGCTCCTGGCGGATTTTTTTGCGTTTGTCGTGGCTGAGCCGGGCAAGGAAATCGTCAAAGTCGGCGTAACCTTCGTTGCGCCAGTGGAACTGCCGGCCCTGGCGCAGCATGAAACCATGGCGGCGCAGGCATTCGAGGTCGGCCTCGGCAGGGAACAGCACGTGTAATGAACCCGTTTGTGTCTGCTTCGCCAGTTCCAGCGCGCCGGCGGCGAGCAGGTCGCGGTGTTCCGGTTCATGCGCCAGCAGGCGCGCGCCGACAACCGGCGTGAAGGGGACGGCGGCGAGCAGCTTGGGGTAGTACTCGAGGCCGTGGCGGTGGTAGGCATCGGCCCAGGCCCAGTCGAAAACATATTCACCGTAGGAATGGCTTTTCAGGTACAGCGGCATCGCGCCGGCGAGTGTATCGCGGTCGTACAGCAGCAGATACTGCGGCGCCCAGCCGGTTTCAGGGCAGGCGCATCCGGTTTCGTGCAGGGCGTGGAGAAAGGCGTGCTGCAGGAAGGGATCATGGCCTGCGAGACGGTTCCAGTCTTCCGGAGCGACGTCTGCGAGGGAGGAGACGACCTGCAGTTTCACTGCAATTTGACGTCCTCGGGATGTTGTCCGGTGTCGCGGATCAGCAGGCGGGTCATTTGCGGATCGAAGTCCGAGACATGGCGGATGATGCGTCGTACCTCCTGCAGGTTGCCCAGTGCCAGTTGTGCCATGGCCAGTTCCTGCCAGGCATAGGGATTCATCGGCTGCAGGTCGGCCGCGGTCTTGAACGCCTTGACGGCCCGGTCATTTTCGCCGCGGCGGCGGTGGATGAGTCCGAGGCCGAACCAGGCACGGTCAAGGCTGCGCCTCAGTCCCACGGCGCGTTCGAAGCAGCGGATCGCCTCAAGGTCATTCTCCTGCTGCTGGTGCACATAACCCAGGTTGAACCAGATGTCGGCGTCTTCCGGGTTGATGTCCAGCGATTGCCGGAATGCCGTTGCCGCCGCTTCCCACTGCCGGCGGGTGGCTTCGAGGTAGCCGATGCCGGCGGCGGCCAGCGCAAAGCGCGGGTTGGTTGCCAGCGCATCGCGATACGCGGCGACGGCGCCGTCAGGCCGGCGCAGTGCGAGTTGCAGGCGTGCCCGGTAATAATGCAGCCAATGCAGCATGGAGAGTCGCTTGTACGGGACGATGTGCGGGATGGTGGACGTGTCAATGCCGATGCGCGCCGATGATATATTAGCAACATGAAAATAGCGATTGCGCAGTTGACCCTGATCATTGATGCGGCATCGAAGGCAAAAGCGCAGGGAGCGGGCCTGCTGCTGACCACCGAGCTGGTGTTGTGCGGCTACCCGCCGGAAGACCTGCTGCTGCGGGATGATTTTTTTGCGGCCTGTGACCGCGCCTTTCACCGCATCGCTGCGGAGATCCGCGGCATCACCCTGGTGCTCGGGCATCCCCACCAGACCGGCGGCAGGCGTTACAACGCGGCCTCGGTGATCCGCGACGGCCGTGTGGTCGCAACCTACCTCAAGCGCACGCTGCCCAATTACACGGTGTTCGACGAGGAACGTTATTTCGATTCCGGCGACGAACCCTGCGTGTTCGAGCACGAGGGCCTGCGCATCGGCATCAACATCTGCGCCGATGTCTGGGAGGAGCCGGCGGCGAAGGCCGCGCGCGAGGCCGGCGCGCAGCTGCTGCTGGTGCTCAATGCCTCGCCGTACCACATCAACAAGCAGCTGACGCGCCACGAGGTGGTGCGCGAGCGTGTCGGCAAGACCGGCATGCCGGTGATCTATGCCAACCAGGTCGGCGGCCAGGATGAACTGGTTTTTGACGGCGCCTCCTTTGCTGTTGACGGCCGCGGCGAGCTGACCCACCAGCTGCCGGCTTTCCGGGAGGCGCTGGCCGTAATCGAGATCGCCGGAGGCGTGCCGGTGAAGGGGCAAATCGCGCCGGCGGTGTCGCTGGAACAGGATGTCTATGCGGCATTGACGCTCGGCGTGCGTGACTATGTCGGCAAGAACGGTTTTCCCGGCGCGCTGCTCGGCCTGTCCGGCGGCATCGATTCCGCGCTGACGCTGGCGGTCGCGGTTGACGCGCTCGGCGCTGACAGGGTGCACGCGGTGATGATGCCCTCGCAGTACACCGCGGGCATGAGCTGCGAGGACGCCGGCGCGCAGGCGCAGGCCATGGGTGCGCGTTACTCCGAGATCGCGATCCGGCCGGTGTTCGACGCCTTTCGCAGGGCGCTGGCCGATCAGTTCCGCGGCCTGAAGGAAGACGTCACCGAGGAAAACCTGCAGGCGCGCATCCGCGGCACGCTGCTGATGGCGATGTCGAACAAGACCGGCGCCATTGTGCTGACCACCGGCAACAAGAGCGAGATGGGCACCGGCTACGCGACGCTGTACGGCGACATGGCCGGCGGTTTCGCGGTGCTGAAGGATCTGAAAAAGACACTGGTCTACCGCCTTGCCGAATACCGCAACACGGTGTCGCCGGTGATTCCGCGAAGGGTCATCGAACGCGCGCCGTCGGCGGAACTGCGGCCCGACCAGAAGGACCAGGACAGCCTGCCGCCGTACGACGTGCTCGACGCGATCATGGAGGCTTACGTCGAGCAGTACCGCAGCCCGCAGGAAATCATTGCCCAGGGTTACGCGCCTGCGGATGTCGACCGCGTGATACGGCTGATACGGATCAGCGAATACAAGCGCCGCCAGTCGCCGGTTGGCATCCGCATCACCAGCCGCGGCTTCGGCAAGGACTGGCGTTATCCGATCACCAACAAGTTCAGGCATTGAGCCGGAGCCGGCCATATGCCTTGTGATATTCTTTCTTCCGTCCACCAGCTGCCGGAGCCGACATGAAAAAAATCGAAGCGATATTCAAGCCCTTCAAACTGGATGAGGTCCGCGAGGCACTGTCCGAAATGGGGGTCAGCGGGCTGACGGTGACCGAGGTCAAGGGCTTTGGCCGGCAGAAGGGGCATACCGAGCTTTACCGCGGCGCGGAGTACGTTGTGGATTTCCTGCCCAAGGTGAAAGTCGAGGTGGTGGTCCCGGACAAGCTGCTTGATCAGGCGATCGATGCCGTGGTCAAGGCGGCGCGCACCGGCAAGATCGGTGACGGCAAGATCTTCGTCAGCGACGTTGCGCAGGTGATCCGCATCCGTACCGGCGAAACCGACGAAGCCGCGGTTTGATCGCGGCTTATTCTCGTCGACTGCTGCGCGGCCCGCTCCCTTAGGGGGCTCGCTTCGCAGCCCGAAGGAGCACCAGCACCGCACCCCCGCCGCCGTCCGTCAGCGGCGCCTGGCAGTAGGCCAGTACCTCATCGCGCTGGGCCAGCCAGCCCGACAATTTCTTCTTCAGCACCGGTTCGCGGTTGGGTGAGCGCAAGCCCTTGCCGTGAACAATGCGCACGCAGCGCCAGCCTTCGCGCAGGCAGCGTGAGAGAAATTCCGCCGTCAGCAGGCGCGCCTCGGCTGAGGTGTGCCCGTGCAGGTCGAGGTGTCCCTGGACCACCCAGTGGCCGCGGCGCAATTTCTTCAGCTGCTGCCGGGAAATGCCGTCGCGCAGGAACTGCAGTTCGTCGCCGCTTTCCAGGTCCTGTTCCCAGGCCGGACTGTCGCTGAGCGTGTCGCGCAGGGCCGCGCGTTCGTCGAGTTCGCGCTGCACGGCGACCGGTCGCGGTCGCGGCCGCACCAGTTTGGCACGATTGAGCGGTGCCAGCGGAATGACGCCGGTCAGCGCCTCAAGCAGCGCGGGGTCTTCCGGCGTGACCGGCGTAGCCGCTGCGGCAGGGCGTGTGCGCACGCGCTTCACGCTGCCCCCCGCAGCAAGGCCTCAGACGAGGCCCTTGCCTTCGAGATATTTCTGCGCGTCGAGCGCGGCCATACAGCCGGTCCCGGCGCTGGTGACCGCCTGGCGGTAGACATGATCCTGCACGTCGCCGGCAGCGAATACGCCGGGAATGCTGGTCGCGGTCGCGTTGCCGTTGCTGCCGCCCTGCGTGATGATATAGCCGTTCTTCATCTCCAGCTGACCCTCGAAGATCCCGGTGTTCGGCTTGTGGCCGATGGCGATGAACACGCCCTGCAGTTTCTTTTCGGTGCTGGCGCCGGTTTTCACATGTTTGACGCGCATGCCGGTGACGCCGGTGTTGTCGCCCAGCACTTCATCGAGCACATGATCCCAGAGCAGTGTGGCCTTGCCGGCAGCGACGCGCTCGTTGAGCTTGTCGACCAGGATGGCTTCGGCGCGGAACTTGTCGCGGCGGTGAACAATGGTGACATGGCTCGCGATATTGGTCAGGTACAAGGCTTCCTCGACTGCCGTGTTGCCGCCGCCGATGACCGCGACTTCCTGGTTCTTGTAGAAGAAGCCGTCGCAGGTGGCACAGCCGGAAACGCCCTTGCCCATGAATTTTTCTTCCGAGGGCAGACCCAGGTACATCGCCGAGGCACCGGTGGCGATGATCAGCGCGTCGCAGGTGTAGGTGCCCTGGTCGCCGACCAGCGTGATCGGCGTGTCCTTCAGGCGGACGGTGTGGATGTGGTCGAAAATCATCTCGGTGTTGAAGCGCTCGGCATGTTTCTGGAAGCGCGCCATCAATTCGGGGCCCTGCACGCCATCCGCATCGGCGGGCCAGTTGTCGACATCGGTGGTGGTCATCAGTTGACCGCCCTGTGCAAGTCCGGTGATCAGCACCGGTTTCAGGTTGGCGCGTGCAGCGTAAACGGCGGCGGAATATCCGGCGGGGCCGGAGCCGAGGATGAGGACCCGGCAATGTTTGGTGGTATCGGTCATGGTTTTGAAAAGACGTTGCGGATGGTAAAGGCGGGAATGTAGCAGTTTGCCGACCGCCTTGCGATACATGGGCGGTACTGCATGCCTCCGGCGGTATAATCCGGCGGATAAAAGAGGCGTAATCAATCCCCATTGAAGTCGATGCGCACAACGGCAACCGGGAAAGGGTGTGATGTACCGGACTGAGAGGATATCGGCGGCGCGAGGAGGTGCGACGATCCTTGCCCTGGCCTTGCTGCTGCTTTCCGCTGGCGGGGTTCTGGCGGCCACGCCAGGCGGTGAACCCCTTGCACTGTTGCCCAGTTTCCAGTTGGACATGGCGGCGGAGCGCCCCGCGCATGCCGGCATCCTGCTGGCGCAGGCGGATGTCGCGCCCGATTCCGGTGGTGACAGCCTGCGTTTCGAAATCCGAACTTATCAGGTCGAAGGCAACACCCTGTTGCCGCAGGAGGACATTACACGGCTGACCGCAAGGCACGCCGGTGTCCGCAGGGATTTCGGCGATGTCCAGCGCGCGCTGGAGGCCCTGCAGGAGCTTTACCAGGCGCGTGGTTATGCCGGCGTGCTGGTGACGCTGCCCGAGCAGGAACTCGACAAGGGCACCGTCATTTTCCGGGTCATCGAGCCCAAGATCGGACGCGTGCTGGTCGAAGGCAATGAACACTTCAGCGCCGACAACGCGCGCCGCAGCGTGCCTGCCCTGGTGCCCGGCAGCACGCCCAATACCCGTGCGGTGGCGGGCAGCGTAAAGGTTGCCAATGAAAATCCGGCGAAACAGACCGCGGTTCTGCTGCGCCCCGGATCCCGCGACGGCGAGGTTGATGCTGTGATCCGCGTGGCGGACGTGCCGCCGCTGCGTTTCAGCGTCAGTTTCGACAACACCGGCAACAAGGAGACGGGCACGTACCGCACGGGTTTTGCGTTCCAGCATGGCAACCTGTTCGATCGTGATCACGTGTTGACCGTGCAGTACGTGACATCTCCCAAAAACACCAACGATGTCGAGGTTTACGGCCTGGGCTACCGCGTTCCGTTGTACAGCCTCGGGGACTCCATTGACCTGATCGTCGGTTATTCGACGGTGGATTCCGGAACCGTGCAGAACCTTTTTGATGTGTCGGGGCAGGGTGCCGTCTATGCCTTTCGCTACAACCGCAATCTGGCCAAGCTCGGTGATTTCGAGCACCGGCTGGTATTCGGGGCTGATTACCGTGCCTACCAGAATCTGGTCACTCCGGTGGGGGGCAATTTCAACTTCGTGCCCGACATCACCGTGCATCCCCTGAGCCTGACGTACAGTGGAGCCTTGCGCCAGCAGCAGCGGGATCTCAGTTTCTATCTCAATTACACGCAGAACATTCCCGGGGGCAATGACGGCACCGGTACTGATTTCAAGAACTCGCGCACCGAGGCGCGCGCCGCCTACCGGATGTGGCGTTTCGGCGGGGTCTATTCGCGCGAATTTGGCAAGAACTGGCAGTTCCGGGTCAAGGCCGATGCGCAGTATTCAGGCGATGCGCTGGTATCGGCCGAGCAGTTCGGCCTCGGCGGCGCGGAAAGCATCCGCGGGTTCAATGAACGGTATACCTCGAACGACCGCGGCCACCGGTCGAACTGGGAGATATATACGCCTGACGTGGGGGCGGTTTTCGGCCACGAGGATGCGCGCCTGCGTTTTCTTGCTTTTTACGATACCGGTCAAGTTGGCCGCAACAGAAAACAGCCCGGGGAACTGGCGCGGGTCGGTCTGGACAGCGCGGGGATTGGTGCCCGGTTCAGTTATGGCAACCATCTGACCATCAAGGCAGACTTTGCGCAGGTGTTGCATGACGGCACGCAGTCAGGGACGGCGGTGGGGCGCCGCTACGGCAACCGCTGGCATCTGGTCATGGGTTATGTTTTTTAAAAAACCATTAAATACAATCGGTTATGATTTAATATCGAGTCTTGCCGTCACGCCGTGACTATTGTCACGCAATGCCTTCAAGCTGCGGCATACACTGTCCTGATTTTGCACTGGTGCAGGCGGGCGCAGACCCGCTTGCCGAGGGGAAGACAATGAGACGTACCGGAGGCGGCACATCGCAATCGGACTGGCGGCGCAAGCTGCTGGCGGTGGCGGTCGCCTCCTGTTTTTCCGGCACGGCGGCGGCCAATCCGACCGGGCCGACCGTGGTGCATGGCCAGGCCGGCATTGCGGTACAGGGCAATACAGTGACGGTCACCAATACGCCAGGCACGGTGATCCACTGGCAGGGATTTTCGATCGCCGGCAACGAAATCACCCGTTTCATCCAGCAGTCCCAGACCAGCAGTGTGCTGAACCGCGTCATCGGCCTCAATCCGTCGGCGATACTGGGATCGCTGCAATCCAACGGCCGGGTATTTCTGGTCAATCCGAACGGAATAACGATCGGCACCGGTGCGCAGATTGATGTCGCCGGGTTTCTCGCTTCGACATTGAACCTCTCGGACGCCGATTTCCTCGCCGGTCGCATGCGCTTTACTGACGGGGCGGGTGCGGGCAGCGTGGCCAACCACGGCAACATCACCACCCCCGGCGGTGGCATGGTTTACCTGGTGGGCCGGGATGTGCAGAACAGCGGCATCATCCGCAGCCCGCAGGGGGAGATACTGCTGGCTGCCGGCAACAGTGTCGAACTTGTCGATGCACAGATGCCGGAAGTCCGCGTGCAGGTTACGGCGCCGGATAACCGGTCGGTCAATCTCGGACAGCTGATCGCCGAAGGCGGACGCATCGGCATGTACGGCAGCCTGGTGCGCCATGCCGGTGTGGTCAATGCGAACAGCGCGGTGATGGGCGAGAACGGCCGTATCGTGTTCAGGGCGACCAAGGATGTGGCGCTCGAGGCCGGCAGCGTCACCAGCGCCAGCGGCGCGGCAGCCGGCGCCGGCGGCGGTGACATCCATGTCGAAGGTGCTCACATCGTCAGCGCCGGGACTATTGAGGCCAACGCGGCTGATCACGCGGCCGCAGGCAGTGTCACGATGATTGCGGGACGTGAATTGACGCTGGAGGCCTCCAGCCGGATCGAGGCGCGCGGCAACATGCACGATTCACAGGGCGGCCGCGTTTATCTGTATTCCCATGGGGATGCGCGCGCGTTGCCCGGGCAGGTGATCGACATATCCGGCGGCGTTTTTTCCGGTCATGGCGGCAGAGGCGAGTTCAGTGCCGCGAATTTCGCCAGCTTTGGCGGCAGCGTGCGCGGTTTTGCTGCGACCGGTTTCAGCAAGGGGCGCTTCCTGATTGATCCGCTCAATTTCTCGCTGACGGCCGGGACCATCAGCGCCGACACCGTGATCCAGGCGGAGGACAACATCACCATCGACGGCGACGTGGCGATCGATGCAGGTTTCACGCTGACGCTGCTGGCGGATCATGACGATAATGGCGGCAGTCCGGTGGCTGGGGTCTGGGATACGGGTGGCGGCGGCACCGGAACCGTCGGCGTTGGCAGCATCACGCGCAGCGGCAATTTCACGATCAGTGGCGCCACGGGGTCGAACCTGGTGATGTATGCCGCCGGGGGTGGCATCGGGACCGGAGGCTCCGGAGCCATCCAGACCGATCTCAATGGCGGCAGCCTGAGCGTCACAATCAATGCGGCTTCCGTGGGTGCGGCCAATGTTGCGATCGCACAGACCAGCGCCAATGCCCTGGGCGTCGCCGGCATCACGGCCGCGGGTCGCGAGCTTGCGCTGACTTCGGGCGGCTCAATCGGCCAGACCGGCGCGATCACTGCCGATTTGCTGACGACGGTATCGACGGGTGGAACCCTCCTCAATTCGGCGAATGCGGTTGGCAGTTTCAACGCGACGAACACCGGCAGCGGCAACATCGAACTGACCAACACCGCCGCCCCGCTGGGCATTACCGGGATCAGCCAGGCCGGCGGCGGCGACGTGATCATCAACAATAACGGCGCGATCACGGTCGGCGGCGCCACGGTGGCCGGCGGCGACCTGACGCTGACCGCCAGCGGCACGATCGGCCAGACCGGCGCCATCGCCGCCGGCCTGCTGACGACCAGTTCCGCCGGGGGTACGCTGCTCAACGGCGCCAACACCGTCGGCGCCTTCAAGGCGACCAACACCGGCGCGGGCAACATCGAGCTGACCAACACCGCCGCCACGCTCGACCTGCAGGGCGTCACGCAGAACACCGGCAACGTCGTCATCGGCAACACCGGTGCGATCACGCAGAGCGTGGCCGGCATCACGACCGCGGCCAACGGCGGCATCAGCGTCACCGCGAGCACGGATCTGACCGTCAGCCAGGCGGTGACCGCCGGCGGCAGCGGCAGCGTCACGCTGGCGGGCGGCAATGTCACCAACACGGCAACCGTCACCGGTACCGGCGGCGTCACGATCAATGCGGGCAGCGGCAGCTTCGTCAACGAGTCGTCGTCCACCCATCAGGGCATTGTCAGCAACGGCGGCGGTTCGGCGGCGGTGTCGATCGTGGCCGACAATATCGATTTGAGAACCGGGGGCAGCGCCGGCAACAGCCAGATCAATGCCGGGACGGGCACCGCCACCATGCGCGCCGCCTCGGCAAACCGCAGCTACGACCTCGGCAGCGAAACCGGGGGCAGGCTGAGCCTGACCGCGGCCGAGCTGGATACGGTGACCGCCGGCGGCATCGCCATCGGCAGCACCGGCAACGAAGGCAATATCAACATCAGCGCGGCGATTGCGCCGGCGAACGCATCGCGGCTCGAACTGCTGGCCGGCGGCGCCTCCGGCAGCATCACCCAGACCGGTACCATCACCGAGACCGACCTGCGGCTGAACAGCGCCGGTGCCATCACGCTCAATGCCGCCAACAGCGTCACCAATGTCGCGATCGGCGGCGGCAACAGCGCCGTCAGTTTCAACAACGCCGGCGCACTTAACATCGCAACGGTCAACGGGCAGGTCGGCGCCGGCACCACCGGCGGCAACCTGACCATCACCGCGACCGGTGGCGACCTCAACGTCAACCAGGCGGTGAACGCCGGCAGCGGGCAGGCGAACCTGGCGACGGCCACCATTGGCAATATCACCCTCGGGGCGAATGTCGGCGGCGGCACGGTCAATGTGGTGTCTGTCGGCAACATCACCCGCACCGCCGGCACGGCCAGCGGCACGGATGTGATACTTGATGCGGCCACTGGCATCGGCGGCGGCACCGGAAGCCGCGTGTTCACCGCGGCGGACAAGCTGGCGGCGCGTTCGACGACCTCGGGCGGCGTGTTTGTCAGCGAGAGCAACGCCGTGACGCTGACGACGCTGTCAGGCGTGGCCAACGCTGCCGCGGGCGGTGCGGCATACGACCTGAGCGCGGGTGGCACGATCACGGTGGACGCTGCGGTCAATGCGGGGCCAGCGACCGGTCCGACGACACTGGCGACGACCAGCGGCAACATCGCGCTGGGCGCCGACGTCGGCAATGCCGGCGCTGTGACCACGCTGACTTCGGCCGGTGAAATCACGCGGACTGCGGGCAGCGCGATCGGCAGCGGCGTGTTGCTGGATGCGGCGACGGCGATCGGCAGCAGCGGCGCGCGCATCGCCACGATGGCAGGGACGCTGGCGGCGCGCACCGGCAGCGGCGCGATCGGGGGCATTTTCATCACCGAGGCCGACAACGTCAGCCTCGGCACGGTGGCTGCGGTCAGCGGCATCAGCGCCGGCAACGGCGGCGAAGCCGACCTGCGTACCACGGCCGGCGACATCACGCTGGCGGCGAACGTCAGCGCGACCGGCAGCGGCAACGTGACGCTGATTGCCGGCGGCGGCGCCGGCAACGACCTGATCGCCGGGGCCGGGGTCGTGTCGACCGGCAGCGGGCTGGTGACCTTGCAGGGCGATGCAGTGGGCACGATCGCCGCGCCGATCCTGACGGACATCGGCAGCGGCACGCTGGCGGCGACCAGTGGCGCCGGCAACATCGCGATCAGCAACAATACGGCGGGCGGCCTGAACACCAGCCAACTGACCGGGCTGACCACCGGCGGCGGTGCGCAGACCGTCAGCATCCTGCAGACCGCGGGCCATCTGACCGTCGGCGGCAGCCTCAATGCCGGCAGCGATACGCTGGTGCTGGGGACTTCGGCCGGCAATATCCTCGGCGGCGCGGGTACGCTGACCGCAGCGGCGCTGACGCTGGATGCGGGCGGCCTGATCGGCGGCGCAAGCGCGGTCAACACCAATACCAGCGGCATGTTGACACTGAACAGCGGCGGCAGTGCGGCTGCGGGCAACATCACGGTATCGGAAGCCAACGCGCTGCCGGCGAGCCGGGTCAGCCTCGGCGGCGCCGGTGCGGGCGGCGGCCGCAGCGTGAAGCTGACTTCGGTGGCGGGGCCGGTCACCATCGATGCCGCGATCGGTCATACGGCCGATCACCTGGAACTGGTGGCCACGGCCGGCAACATTGCCGGCGGCGCCGGCACCATCAACGCGACGAACCTGACGCTGGATGCGGCGGCGGGCATCGGCGCCGGCACGGCGGTGAACACGAATACCTCGGGCAACCTCAGCCTGACGACCGCGGGCAACGGCACGGCGGGCGACATTGCGCTGGTCGAGAGCAATGCGCTGAACACGACGCGGGTGACGACGCTGACCACCGGCGGCAGCGGCACGCAGTCGGTGAGCCTTACGGCGCCGTCGATCACGTTGGACGGGGCCATCGGCCATTTGGCCGACAACCTGACGCTGATTGCCGGCAGCGGCAACATCGCCGGCAGCAGCGGCATCATCGCTGCCAACGACCTGCGGCTGGATGCGCACAACGGCATCGGCAGCACGGGCACGCCGGCCCTGATCAACACCGCCGGCAATTTCGCGGCGCGGCTGACGAATGCTTCGGCGACCGGCGACATCGTCGTGGAAGAGGTCGCGGCCGGCGCGGGCCTCACTGTGGGCACGGCCAACGGGCTGTCCGGCGTGGCCAGCGCCAACAACCGCAATATCACGCTCTCCGCCGCATCAGGAAATATTGTTTTAAATCAACAAGTTACCTCAGGATCCGGGCGGGTGAGCCTGACCACGGCCGGCAGCGGCAACGTGTCGGTCGCGGCGGGCATCAGCGGTGGGCTGGTCGACATCACTTCCGCGGGCACGATCAGCGACAGTGCGCAGATCAGCGGCAGCACGCTGACCACCAGTTCCGCGGGCGGCACGATCCTCGACTTCGGTCATGCGCTCAGCGGCTTCAACGCCAGCAACGTCACCGGCGGCAACATCCAACTGGTCAACACGGCCCCCACGCTGACGGTTACCGGCATCAGCCAGGACGGTGGCGGCAACGTCATCGTCAACAACACCGGCGCGCTGTCCATCGGCGGCGCCATCAACAACGCCGGCAGCGGCGGCACGATCAACCTGACCGGCTCGACCGGCATCAACCTCAACCAGAACCTGACGGCCACCGACGGCAACATCACGCTGAACAACGGTACCACGCTCGGCGCGTCGGTGCAGATCGCCGCGGGCACCGGCACCGTGACGCTGACCGGCGCGGTCGGCATCGGCAGCCACAATTTGACCGTTACTTCCTCCGGCATCACCGCACTGACCGGCGGTATCAGCGGCAGCAGCGGCAACGTCGACATCGCCGCCGCGACGCGCACCGATGTCGACGGCGCCATCGCGCTGAGCGGCGCCGGCAATGTGCAGCTCGACCGCGCCGTGGTCAGCGGCGTCAACGTCAGCAGCACCGGTGGCGGCATCACCTTCGACGGCGTGGCGAGCACCGACACCGGGCCGGTGCAGGTTGCTTCCAGCAGCGGCAACGTGCTGTTCAACGACATGCTGACGCTGGGCAGCGGCGCCGGCCTGACCGTGCTGTCCGGCGCAGGCACGACGACTTTCGGCGGCGCGGTCAACGGGCCGGCCGCCCTGACGGTGACCGCTGCGGGCAACACGATCTTCGGCAGCACGGTGGGTGCAGGCACCGCGCTGGCCAGCCTGTCCACCGACGGCGGCGGCACGACGCAGCTGAACGGTGCTTCGGTGGCGACTTCCGGCGCGCAAAGCTACAGCGATGCCGTGACCCTGGGCGCGGACGCGACGCTGACGGCGAACAGCATCACCTTCAGCAGCACGCTGAATTCGGCGGGTGTCGCGCGCACGCTGCAGCTCAACGACAGCGGCACGACCACCTTCGGCAACGCGGTCGGCAACAGCCTGGCGTTGGCGAGCCTGGCCACCAACGCCGGCGGCTCGACGGCGATCAACGGGGGCAGCGTCGCCACCAGCGGCACGCAGAATTATGGTGATGCGGTGACCCTCGGCGCGAACACGACGTTGACGGCAAACGGCATCACCTTCGGCAGTACGCTGAATTCGGCGGGCGCCGCGCGCACGCTGCAGTTGAACGACAGCGGCACGACGATCTTCAGCGGCACCGTGGGCAACAGTCTGGCGCTGTCAAGCCTGACCACCAACGCCGGCGGCAGCACGGCCATCAACACCACGACGCTCAATACCACCGGCGCGCAGACCTACAACGATGCGGTGACGCTGGGCGCCGACGCCGTCCTCGCCAGCAGCGGCGGCAGCGACATCCGTTTCCTGGACACGCTCGACGGCGCTTCGGGGTTGACGGTGAATACCACGGGCGCCACGGTGTTTGCGATGGCCGTCGGCAGCACCACGCCGCTGGCTTTCCTGACCACCAACAGCGGCGGCACGACGCAGGTGAACGGCGGCACGCTGGTGACGGCCGGCACGCAGACCTACAACGACGCGGTGTCGATCGGCGGGGCGACGACCTTCAATGCCACGGCAGGCTCGGCAGCCCTTGCCTTCAATTCGACGCTGGCCGCGGCGGCCCATGCGCTGACGCTGTCGGCGGATGAAATCAACCTGGCCGGCGGCGCCGGCTCGGTGACCGGGACGGGAACCGTCACGCTGCAGCCGCACAGCACGGCGGCGGCGGTCAACCTCGGTTCGGCGGCCGGGGCCACGGTCGGCGCGCTGGACCTGGCGGCTGCCGATATCGCGGCGCTGGCCGACGGCTTTGCCGCCATCCAGGTCGGCCGTGCCGACGGCGCCCACGCCATCGGCGTCGGCAACGCTTCGTTCCAGGACCCGCTGCTGATCCGCGCGCCTTCCGCCGGCAGCATCGGCATCAACGGCGCCCTGTCGGGCACCCAGCCGATTACGCTGGAAGCGGGCGGCACGGTGCAGGGCAGCGGTTCGGTGACGGCACCGCTGGTGAAGGTCGTCGCCGGCGGCATCGGCAGTTTTGCCACGCCGCTGCAGGTCGACGCGCCAGACATCGACATCGTGAATACGGCCGGCAATGCGGTGATCCGCACCCCGGGATCCGTGACGCTGGTCAACAATTTCCGCAATACCGCGTCCGGCGGCGAACTGCGCCTGATCACCCAGGACGGCGCGATCGATACTTCGGCGGTTGCCGTGCAGAGCTCAGGTGGCCGCATCGCACTGATTGCCAACGACACCGCGGGTGGCGCAACGGGCGGCATCACCGTCGGTGCCGGCGGCATCAATTCCTCTGGCGGCGATGTTGTCCTGCATGCCGCCGACAACATCACCGTTGACGGTACGGTGGCTGCCGGTGCCGGCAATGTGCGGATGATTGCGGGCACCGGCCCCGGCATCAATGCCGGCCATGCCGCGTTCTCCGGTGCCAATCCGGCCGCTGCAACGGAACTGGCGCAGGACGAGTTCGGGATGATCGTGTTCAACGCACCGGTCTCGGCAGGCAGCATGACGCTGGTATCCTCGACCACGTCAACGCCGACCATCACGCCGGTGATCACCCAGGGCGCGGCGGGTGCGCTGTCGACGACGGGGGCACTGACTGCGGTTTCCCTGCGCGGCGGCGGTGCGCCGGGCAACGGTGGCGGTACCATCGATCTCAATGATGCAGCAGGCAACAATTCGACCGGGCTGATCAACTTGTTCGCCTGCTCGTTTGACGGCTGCCCGTCAGTGCCGCCGACCGCGCCATTCCTGAACCAGGGCCTGCCTGTGCCTCCGTTCACCACCGCCCTGTATTCCGACGGCCAGTTGTTTTACAGCGATGTCGGCGGGACCAATGTCACCGGCATCGGCACCTCGGGGGATTTCACGCTTTACACGCCCGGCAGCGTGACCATCACCGGGCCGTCGCTCAGCGCGAAGAACCTGACCATCGAGGCGCTGGTGGACATCAACGTCGACCTGCTTGCGCCGTTCACCAACAACGACATCAATGGCGGGCAGCCCGGCGGCTCGCTGAACTTCATCGCAGGGCAGAACCTGAACTACACCTCGATGGCGGCCGGCGCCACCATCGGCTCGGCAGCTGCGCCATTCAACCATGACCTCCTGTTCCAGGCTGCGGGCAACGTGACGATTGCAAACGCGATTCACGTGGGCAACGGCAATCTTGTCTTGAGCGCCAACGCTCCGGCAAACCTCAACAACAACACCGTCAACATACCGGCATCCGGCACCGGCAGCGTGTTGATGCAGGGCAACCACGTGGTCAGCTCGCAGACCGGTCTCGCCGTCTCCGGTGTCAACCTGACCGTGCAGGGTGGCGATACCGGCAGCCTGAACCAGGCAACAGCGGGCCAGCAACTGCTGTCGGCAGGCACGATCCAGCTCAACCTGCTCGGTGATGTCACTGTCACCGGCGGTACTGCCACCGGGGGCTCGGACAGTGCAGCGATCATCCGCGGTGCTGTGGTGAACATCGGTTCCGCAGCCACGCCGGTGGCGAATCTGGTGATGACCGGCGGCAGCAGCACCGTGACCGGCACCACCAACCATGTCGCGGACGCGCAGATCGAAGGCACTGCTGCGCTGAACGTGCATGTTGCCGGCGATGTCACGCTGACCGGTGGTACTGCCGAGATTGCGGCGACGGCGGGATCCAGCCAGAAGGCCGGTGCCAGCGCGATTCTCAAGGGCAACAGCTTCGTCTTCAATGTTGCCGGCAATGTCTCGTTGACGGGGGGGACCGCAAATTCGGCCACCGGCGGCAATACGGCCACCGCGAATGCGCAGGTGATTGCCGGCTCGGCATTCAATCCGCTGATCCAGGGTGATCTCAGCCTTGAAGGCGGTGATGCCACGGCGCAGCCGATTGCCGGAGAACTGGCCAATGCGGTGGCGAGCGCGCGGTTTGAGTCTGCCGGAGACCTGCTGCTGAAGGTTTCGGGAGACATTGCCCTGCAGGGCGGACAGGCGGTTGCGGCCAATACGGCCGGCGGAGCGTTTGCCGAGGCCGATGCCGGCGCATTTGTCCGCTCTTCGGCCAGGGTCGGCATCGAGGCAGGACAGAATTTTGACATTACCGGCGGCCAGGCCACGGTTTCGGGGACATCGGTCAGGGCCATCGCTTCCGCCGGCGTACTGACGGGCAACATCACCTCCGACCAGACGCTGCTGGTCAACACGGCCGGGAACATGAACATGACCGGCGGATTCAGCAACGGCGCAGCCGGCGACGCGGCGGCGCTGATTTATTCCTCCGGCGAGGCCAAATTGAACATCAGCGGGCCCTCGGGGCTGCGGCTGGAAGGTGGAAGCGGGCCCTTTTTCCCTCCCTTCGATGCGGGGGTGTTCTCGCCGAACAGCGACCTGTTCCACATGATCGGCAATGATTCGCTGGTGCGGATATCCGGAAGTGCATATCCGATCACCGTGACCGGGCTGATTTCCGTGGTATCCAATCCGGCGCGGGGCGCGGCATTCCTGGTGTCCGAAGCGCCACCACTGAGCCTTGATTCATTGCTGGCGGCGTTCATCAGGACCACTGATTGCGTGTCCTTCAGTGGCGGCGCCTGCACCTTGTCGGAGGCGGCCGCATCGGGCAGCCGTCGCGGCATGAAGGATCCGGCAGGCGGCGTCTGCAAATGACGCGGGCATGACTATTGCTCTGCATTCTGGCAACATGCGGCAATAGGAGTTGTTTTCAGCAGTGGCCCATCAAAACAACAGCGATCATTCCCATGCCTGCGCCCGTTGCCCTTAATCCGCAAGTCCTGAGATCGGTACCCCTGTTTTCGTCCTTTTCTGACGAGCAGATCGCCACGGTGGCGTCCTGGGGACAGCATCGCAGCTATTCCCGCGGCTCCGCGATCCTGCGCGCCGGCGACGAGACGGACGGTCTATACATCATCCTGTCAGGCCGGGTAAAAGTGCTGATTCCCGATGACGAAGGCCACGAAGTCATCCTGAGCGTGATGGGTGCCCAGGAGTTCGTTGGCGAAATGGGGCTGCTCGACGGACTGCCCAGCTCCGCCACGGTCGAGGCCCTGGAGCCTTGCGAGATCCTGCGCCTGCCGCGGACGGCATTCCTGTCCTGCCTGCAGGGCAACGGAGAAGTGGCGATGCTGGTTCTCCGCAACCTGGTCAAACGTCTGCGTGATGCCGACCGCAAGATCGAAAGCCTTGCGCTGATCGACGTCTATGGGCGCGTGGCACGCCTGATCATCGACATGGCCGAACAGATCGACGGGCAATGGGTGGTCCAGCGGGCGCCGGCCAAGCAGGAAATTGCGAGGATGATCGGGGCTTCGCGCGAAATGGTCAGCCGCGTGGTCAAGGATCTGCAGGAGAAAAACCTGATCCGCACCGAGAAGCGCAAGATTATCGTGATTGATCGCCAGTCGATGGCGCATCGCGGCTCGGCCTGAGGTGATGGGGCGCAGATCGCGGTGCCTGCGGCAAACCGTGTTGCCTGCGGCAAACGGCAGGCTGTTTTTCCGGTCCTCGTGATTTTTCTCACATTTTCATGGACTTGGCGGGTCTGCCGGGCGCGGCTTTTCCTCACAATGCGCCCACTTATGGTATAAAAATGAACTTGCACGAATCGATGTTTCAACGCATTGCGGGCGCAGGTCCGGATTGCGCCAAAGGGGGCTGATCATGATGTCGATCAAATGGTTTCTGCACAGCGTAACGGGAGTGGCCTTGGTGCTGGCTGCAGCGGGCGCCTCGGCCGCGGGTGCCGGGGTTGTGACTCACCTGAGCGGGACCATGTCGGTGCAGCGTCCCGACGGCTCGGTGCGCATCCTGTCCCAGAAATCCGAAGTCCAGCCCGGCGACGTGCTGACGACACAGCGCGACAGTTATGCGCAGATCAACTTCACCGACGGCAGCGCGGCGACGATGCGCCCGAACAGCACGATGAAGCTCGAGGCCTATTCCTTCAACAAGGAGGCCCCCCAGAACGATGGCATGTTCATGCGGCTGCTGAAGGGTGGTTTGCGGACGGTGACCGGCCTGATCGGCAAACGCGGCAACCAGGACGCCTACAAGATCGGCACCTCGACCGCCACCATCGGCATCCGCGGCTCCTCCGGGGATACCGTCGCCTGTTCGTCCGATTGCGGCAATCTCGAGCCCGGCACCTACCATACGACCTACACCGGCAGCTATATCATGCAGACGCAGGGCGGCACCCAGCTGGTCAACGAAGGCCAGTTCGGCTTCGCGCAGGATCCGAACAAGCCGCCGGTCCTGCTGCCCGGCGATCCCGGCCTGAACCTTGCCCAGCTTCCGTTCACGCTGGGTATCGGCGGCGGGCCGGTTGGTGGCGGTGCCAGCCAGGAATGCATCGTGCGCTGAGGCTTGATGCTGGTGCAGATTCCGGACCCCGCCTGACGGCGGGGTTTGTTTTTTGGGTGGCGGGAGCGCCCGTCGCGTGCCGGGGGTTTTCACAGATCACTTATAATCCTGCGGATTCGGAATCCACACTGCATGACTGACCACAACGCCTGATGCCGGCCAGCGAAAAATCCACCGACGCCAAAGCTGCGCGCAATCCGCTGCCGCCGAAACTGGCTGCGCTGCTGCGTGAATCCTGGTGGCTGGCGTTCCTCGCCGGAGCGCTTTACCTGTTGCTGGTCCTGTTTACTTTCCACAAGGGTGATCCGGGCTGGTCGCACAGCGTGGCCGCGGAGCGCGTCGGCAATGCCGGCGGGCTGGCCGGCGCCTATGTCGCCGACCTGATGTTGTTCATGTTCGGGCTGTCCGCGTACTGGTGGATCGCACTCTGCGGGGCGCTGGTGCTGTGGAGTTTCCGGCGCATCGAGACCGTGACTGAAACGGACCGTCGTTCGCAGGTGGTGATGCTGGTCGGTTTTCTGGTACTGCTGGTTGCGAGCTGCGGCATCGAATCGCTGCGCCTGCACAGCCTGACCGCGGCGCTGCCGGGCGCGCCCGGGGGTGTTCTGGGCGCCCTCGCGGGAAACGGTCTGGCCGCGATGGCGGGTTTCACCGGGGCAACCCTGTTGCTGCTGGTGCTGTTCGCGGCGGGACTGAGCCTGTTCACGGGAATTTCCTGGCTGACGGTCATTGAGCGCCTTGGCGACTGGTCGGAGCGTTTTTATGCCTTTGTTGTCGCCAGGATCCAGGAGCGCGCCGATCGCAAGGCCGGTGCGGAGGCACTGGTGGCCCGCGAAGACAAGGTGGAAGTCAGCAAGAAGAAAATCGAAGCCCGCGAGCCGGTGCGCATTGAGCCGCCGCCGGTCGAGATTCCGAAATCGGCGCGGGTCGAGCGGGAGAAGCAGGTGCCCCTGTTCGGCGACCTGCCCGATTCGCTGCTGCCGCCGCTGGGGCTGCTTGACGAGGCCGATGCCAATGTCGAAACGGTTTCGGCCGACACTCTGGAGTTCACGTCCCGGCTGATCGAAAAAAAGCTGCTTGATTTCGGCGTCGAGGTGAAGGTGCTGGCCGCCTACCCCGGCCCGGTGGTTACGCGCTTCGAGATCGAGCCGGCAGTGGGGGTCAAGGGCAGCCAGATCATCAATCTGGTGCGGGACCTTGCGCGCGCGCTGTCGGTGATGAGCATCCGCGTCGTGGAGACCATTCCCGGCAAGAGCTGCATGGGCCTGGAGATACCCAATCCGAAGCGGCAGGTGGTGCGCCTGTCCGAAATCCTCAGTTCGCAGGTCTACGCCGACATGGGGTCGCCGCTGACGCTGGCGCTGGGCAAGGACATCGCTGGCCATCCCGTGGTGGCGGACCTCGCGCGCATGCCGCACCTGCTGGTGGCCGGCACCACCGGCTCGGGAAAGTCGGTCGCGATCAATGCGATGATCCTGTCGCTGCTCTACAAGGCACCACCGTCGCAGGTCAGGCTGATCCTGGTGGACCCGAAGATGCTTGAACTGTCGGTCTACGAGGGCATACCGCACCTGCTGGCGCCTGTGGTCACCGACATGCGCCAGGCGGCCAACGCGCTCAACTGGTGCGTCGGCGAGATGGAGCGGCGTTACAAGCTGATGTCGGTGCTGGGTGTGCGCAACATGGCCGGCTTCAACCAGAAGGTGCGCGAGGCCGAAAAGAAAAAGGCGCCGCTGATGAACCCGATCGCCTCGACCCCGGACAATCCGGTGCCGCTGGTCGAGATGGCGCTGATCGTGGTCGTGATCGACGAACTGGCCGACCTGATGATGGTGGTCGGCAAGAAGATCGAGGAACTGATTGCGCGGCTGGCGCAGAAGGCGCGCGCTGCAGGCGTGCACCTGATTCTTGCCACCCAGCGGCCTTCGGTGGACGTGATTACCGGCCTGATCAAGGCCAACATTCCGACACGGATCGCCTTCCAGGTGTCCGCCAAGGTGGATTCGCGCACCATCCTCGACCAGATGGGCGCTGAAGCGCTGCTGGGCCAGGGCGACATGCTGTACCTGCCGCCGGGCCAGGGTTACACCCAGCGGGTGCACGGCGCCTTTGTCGACGACCAGGAAGTGCACAAGGTGGTGAACCACCTGAAAAGCCTGGCGCAACCGCAGTACATTGACGAGATCCTCGAGAGTCCGGAATCGTCGGCGGAGGCCGGAGGCGAGGGTGGTGAAGGCGGCAACGGCGAGGCTGATCCGCTGTACGACCAGGCGGTCGCCATTGTGCTGAAGACCCGGCGGCCGTCGATTTCCCTGGTGCAGCGGCACCTGCGCATCGGCTATAACCGTGCGGCACGCCTGATCGAGCAGATGGAGCGTTCGGGCCTGGTGTCGTCGATGCAGTCCAACGGCAACCGCGAAGTGCTGGCCCCGGCCTCGGCGGCCGACGCGGACTGAACTGCGGCCGGTTCAAACTTTCTCGCCTGAACGGGGTCTGATGACCATGCTGATCCGCATACTGATCGTTGCTGCCGGATTGTGGGTTGCCGCCGCCGGCGCGGCCGAACCGGCGCCGCGGGGCATGGCCTTTGATGTCTACATCCGTCTCGAGCACGGCATGACTGAAGGGGAGCTGGTGCTGCGCGCGGGCAGGCCCGATCACCAGGCCGTCGACAACCTGCGCGAGGGACTGAAGTCGTATTACTATTTTCCGACCACCGCGAATCCCTTCCTGACCACGGTGTCGCTGCGTTCCGGCCGTATCGTCAACATCGTGCGCGAACGCAAGAGTCCATAAATGAAACCCCTCCTGTTCCTGCTGTGCCTGCTGCCGGGACTTGTGTCCGCTTCCGGCACGGACGCGCTGAAGTCCTTCCTTGACCAGACAAAGTCGGTGAAGGCGCGTTTTGCGCAGATGGTGCTCGACAGGAATCTGAAACCGCTGCAGCAGGCCCAGGGCGTGATGCAGTTCTCCCGTCCCGGCAAGTTCCGCTGGGATTACGTCAAACCCTACGAACAGACCATCGTCGGCGACGGCACGCGGCTGTGGATCCATGACAAGGATCTGAACCAGGTCACGGTGCGCAAGCTGGATCGTGCGCTGGGCGCGAGCCCGGCGGCGCTGCTGGCCGGCAGCAACGACCTCGAGCGCGATTTCACGTTGTCCGACTCCGGCCGCAAGGACGGCCTCGACTGGCTGGACGCGGTCCCTAAAAGCCGTGATACCGCCTTTGAGCGCGTACGCATGGGCTTCGGCAAGTCGGGACTCGCGGCGATGGAACTGCGCGACCAGTTCGGGCAGATCACGGTGATCACCTTTGCCGACATCGAACGCAATCCGCCGATTGCCGCGGAAGTGTTCCGTTTCACGCCGCCCAAGGGCGCCGACGTCATCAGCGAATGACGGCGGCCGGTCCGCAGCGAGCGATCTGCAGTGAACGACCTTTTCGCCAAACGTGAACCCGACGCGCCGCTGGCCGAGCGCATGCGGCCGCGCACGCTGGACGAGGTTGCCGGCCAGCAGCACCTGCTCGGTCCCGGCAAGCCGCTGCGGCTGGCTTTCGAGGCCGGAAAACCGCATTCGATGATTCTCTGGGGGCCACCCGGCGTCGGCAAGACCACGCTGGCGCGGCTGATGGCGCAGGGTTTTGATGCCGAGTTCATCGCGATTTCCGCGGTGCTGTCCGGGGTGAAGGAAATCCGCGAAGCTGTCGCTCGCGCCGAGACTGTGCTGCAGCAGAGCGGCAGGCGCACCATCCTCTTCGTCGACGAAGTGCACCGTTTCAACAAGTCGCAGCAGGATGCCTTCCTGCCGTTTGTCGAGCAGGGCCTGATCACCTTCATCGGCGCGACCACCGAGAATCCGTCGTTCGAAGTCAACAGCGCGCTGCTGTCGCGCGCCGCAGTGTATGTGCTGCAGCCGCTGGGTGCGGACGAACTTGCCGGATTGCTCCAGCGGGCCATCAGCAAGTCATTGTTTTCATTCAATTTTCTGGGTTCCGCCCGCGACAGCCTGGTGGCCGGCGCCGATGGCGATGCGCGCCGCCTGCTCAATCTGGTGGAACAGGTGGCCACGGCAGCGGCGCAGGCGGGGCAGGCGGACGTTGACGAAGCCTTTGTCAAACGGACGCTGGCACAGAGCCTGCGCCGTTTCGACAAGGGTGGCGATGCGTTTTATGACCAGATCTCGGCCTTGCACAAGTCGGTGCGCGGTTCGGCGCCGGATGCGGCGCTGTACTGGCTGCTGCGGATGCTCGATGGTGGCGCCGACCCGCTGTATCTCGGCCGCAGGCTGATCCGCATGGCGGTGGAGGACGTCGGTCTTGCCGACGCACGCGCGCTGCGCATGGCACTCGATGCCTGCGAAACCTACGAACGCCTCGGATCCCCGGAAGGTGAGCTGGCGCTTGCAGAAGCCACGCTGTACCTGGCGGTGGCGGCGAAGAGCAATGCGGCCTACGTCGCCTACAACCGGGCGCGGGAACTGGTGCGTGGTGACGGATCGCGGCCGGTGCCGGAGCATCTGCGCAACGCGCCGACAAAACTGATGAAAGACCTGGGTTACGGCCGCGAGTACCGTTATGCCCACGACGAAGCCGGTGCCTATGCGGCCGGCGAGAATTATTTTCCGGAAGGTCTGTCACCGGGGCCGTTCTACGAACCGGTCGAGCGCGGCCTCGAGGCGAAAATCAGGGAACGGCTGGAGGGTTTCCGGGCGCTGGACCGGGAAGCGGTCAGCAAACGCCGCGAAGACGGTGGATCCTGAATCCAGTGCTGGATTTCAGGCTGCGAAGCCGTTCTGCCGCTGCCGCTCCGGCATGCTCAATTCCCATATCCCCGCCGGCGGCGCATTGCGCCAGACCGTGACGTAGCGATGCCATGACAGTCCGGCGGGTGCCCTGAACGGTGCCCGGGGCTGGTAGGTGAACTGGATCAGCCGCCGCTGCGGGTGTCCGCTCAGCAACCGCTGCAGCGCCGTGATCGTGGGTATCGCAATGTTTGCGGGCAGTGAGCGAAATGGCAGCGACGACACAAAAACCGCCCGCTCGGGCAATAGCGCCAGCCGGTCGGCACGCTGATGAAAACATTCGGCAATGATTTCCGCATGGGGAAAATGGCTGTGCAGCCGGCCGGCCAGCGTTGAATTCTGCTCGAACAGGATCAGCGGCACGCCGGGGTGCTGGCGCACCAGTTCGCGGGTGATCGTGCCGGTGCCCGCCCCCAGTTCGACCAGCGCATCGGTTTCGCCCGCATGGCGTGCCATTGCCCTCGCCAGATGCCGCGAGGAGGGCAGGATTGCGCCGACCATTGCCGGGGTCTTGAGCCACTGCTGCAGCAGACTGGTGCTCATGGCGCTCAGAAGCCGTAGAGCCGTGCCGGATTGTCGACCAGTACCCTGCGGCGCTGTGCCTCGTCCGGGACCCACTCGGCCAGCAGGTCGGCGAGCAGGTGATCCTCGGGCATCAGCGCGCGCGCGCCGGGATGCGGCCAGTCGCTGCCCCAGACGATGCGGTCCGGCGCTGCCGCAACGAGCGCGCGTGCCAGCGGTGTCACTTCCGGATAAAGGGGCGCGTTTTTCGAGATGAAATAGGGGCCCATGATCTTGGCCCAGCAGTTGTCGCGGCTGACCAGCCGCCGGAGCGCCCTGAATGCCGGGGCATCGCAGCCGTCCGCCGCCGGGCAGCGGGCAAAGTGATCAATGACGATGGTGATCGGCAGTTTCGCAAGCCTGGCTTCGGCCTCGGGCATTTTCGGCAGGTCGAGGTAGAACTGCAGATGCCATCCCAGTTCCTTCAACCGCGGCGCGAGGCGCTCGCCGTCTGCCAGCGTCAGGCCTTCGGTTTCGGAAGCCAGATTGATGCGCACGCCGCGCACGCCGGCTGCGTGCAGTTCTTCGAGTTCGCGGTCGGTCACGCCGGCCTCGACCACCGCGATGCCGCGCAAGGCCTGTGGTCCGGAACGCAGCGTGCCCACCATGCAGCTGTTGTCGCTGCCGTAAACGCTGGGTTGCACCAGTACGCCGCGGTCGCAGCCGTTGTTTTTCAGCATGCCCAGATAATCCGCGGTCACGGCATCGGGCGGAATGTAGGCGGCGCCGGCCAGATACGGAAAACGCTGCTGCGGTCCGAATACATGGGCATGGCAGTCGCAGGCGCCGGCGGGGAAACGTGTGCGGGGTTTTGTGGTTGCCGGAATGAAACCCGGAATATTGGGGGGGCGTATCGTCGGCATGGTTTGCTTGGCAGGGGGAGCGGCGACTGTAGAAGGGCGGTCGCCGCGCTGTCAAGGACTGGCTGCTGTGGATGATCTGACCGATAATTGCGGTTCTTTTCAGCATCCGGACCCTGCGCCGGACCGGGTATGCTGTTCATTCAGCAGCTGCGGAACAACCCTGATTCGAGACGGAAATGCTTGACATACAGACATTGAGGGCCGATGTGCAGGCAGTAGCCGCGCGGCTGGCTGACCGCGGGTTTGTGCTGGACACCGCGCAGTTTGCCGCGCTGGAAGCGGAACGCAAAACCATACAGACTGAAACGCAGGATCTGCAGGCGAAACGCAACGCGCTGTCGAAGCAGATCGGCCAGTTGAAGGCAAAAAAAGAGGATGCCTCGGCGCTGATGGCCGAGGTCAATGCGCAGGCCGACCAGCTGAAGGCGCTGGAAGCGAAACTCGACGGGGTGCAGCACAGGCTCAACGATTTCCTGATGCACGTACCCAACGTGCCGCAGGCCGGTGTGCCGGCGGGCAGGGACGCCGATGCCAATGTCGAGGTGCGGCGCGTCGGTGAGCCGCGCAAGTTCGATTTCACGCCGAAGGACCATGTCGACATCGGCGAAGGACTCGGCCTGTTCGATTTCGAGACCGCGACCAAGATTGCGCGCGCGCGTTTTGTGCTGATGAAGGGCGGACTGTCGCGGCTGCATCGCGCGCTGGCGCAATTCATGCTGGACGTGCATACGGCGGAACACGGTTATACCGAGGTTTATGCGCCGTACCTGGTCAATGCCGATTCGATGCGCGGCACCGGGCAATTTCCGAAGTTCGAGGACGACCAGTTTGCGGTGACCGCCGACGGGCTCTACCTGATCCCGACCGCCGAGGTCCCGGTCACCAACATTGTGCGCGGCGAAATCCTCGCGGCTGCGCAGCTGCCGATGAAATTTGTCTGCCACACACCCTGTTTCCGCCGCGAGGCCGGATCCTACGGCAAGGACACCCGCGGCATGATCCGCCAGCACCAGTTCGACAAGGTCGAGCTGGTGCAGATCGTCCATCCCGCGCAGTCCGATGCAGGACTGGAAGAACTGACCGGCCACGCCGAGAACATCCTGAAGAAACTCGGCCTGCCGTACCGGGTAATGACGCTGTGCACCGGCGACATGGGATTTTCATCGGCCAAAACCTATGACATCGAAGTCTGGCTGCCCGGCCAGAACGCCTACCGCGAGATATCCTCCTGCAGCAATTTCGAGGGCTTCCAGGCGCGCCGCATGCAGGCGCGGTTCCGCAATGACAAGAACAAGGCGGAACCGGTGCATACCCTCAACGGTTCCGGCCTGGCGGTCGGGCGCACGTTGGTCGCGGTGCTGGAAAACTGCCAGCGCGCCGATGGCGGGGTGGACATCCCGGTCGCGCTCCAGCCCTATATGGGCGGGCTGAAGGCGCTGGAGCCGGCCCGGTAAGGCTGGTAAAATCGCGCCCCTCGACAGTTTTGTTTTGCCATCAGGTTTCCGGAGAGGTGGCAGAGTGGTTGAATGTACCGGTCTCGAAAACCGGAGTACTCGCAAGGGTACCGTGGGTTCGAATCCCACCCTCTCCGCCAGAAATAAAAACGGCCCCGCACGGGGCCGTTTTTATTTCTGGTGAAGTGTGGTGTGTGGACGGGCCCGCTTTGGGTTCGACCAGCGACACGCGGGGCGTGTCGCGCAGGACGCCGCGTTTTCTGCGGCGGTCCCGCGCCAGAAGCGCGGGATGCCGGGATCGCCGCAAGGCGAGTCCGGCACAATCCCACCCTCTCCGCCAGTCAATGAACGGCCCTCAACGCGGGGCCGTTTTCATTTCCGGCGCAGGCCACCGGCGCTGTTAAGATGGTTGCATCTTCCGGTACTGAGGAATTCCCATGGCACAGAGCCTTCCCTACGACGTCACCACCGCCACCGGCGAAAAAATCGCCTTCGAATTCCCGCTGCATGCCGAAACCCAGTCGGCGATGCGTGTGTCGCAACTGCTCGGCTCGGTGCTGGGCATGATCGACCGCGAACTGAAGGTGCTGGGCAACACCGCCAACGGCGACGTGATGCAGGCACTGGCAATGGCGCTGGCGGTACGCACGGCGATGCTGCATGCGCCGTACGCCATCGGCCGGCAACTGGCCACCGAGCTTGCGGTGACCGCGCTGGCTGCGGCCGAGCATTGCGAGCGCGACGAGGGTGCCGTAGGCCACGGCTGAGGCTTGGCGCTACTGCGCCAGTTCGCGCATGACCTTGATCAGGTCGGATTTGCCTTCGAAGCCGATGCCCGGCAATTCGGGCATGGTGATGAGGCTGTTCTCGACGCGCACGCCGTCCGGGAACCCGCCGTAGGGCTGGAACAGGTCGGGGTAACTTTCGTTGCCGCCGAGTCCCAGTCCGGCCGCGATATTGAGCGACATCTGGTGCCCGCCGTGGGGTATGCAGCGTGCGGGTGACCAGCCGGCCACTTTGAGCACTTCCAGCGTCCGTTCGTATTCGCAGAGACCGTAGGACAACGCGCAGTCGAACTGCAGCCAGTCGCGGTCGGGACGCATGCCGCCGTAGCGGATCAGGTTGCGCGCGTCCTGGTGGCTGAACAGGTTTTCGCCGGTGGCCATCGGCCCGGGATAGAACCCGGCCAGTGCCGCCTGCAGTGCGAAGTCCAGCGGATCGCCGGCTTCCTCGTACCAGTACAGCGGATAGTCACGGAGCATCTTCGCGTAGGCGATCGCCGTTTCGAGGTCAAAGCGGCCATTGGCGTCCACCGCGAGTTGTGCGTCGCGGCCGATTTCCGCCAGCACGGCCTCGATGCGCCGACGGTCCTCATCCAGGTCGGCGCCACCGATTTTCATCTTGACCACGCGGTAGCCACGGTCGAGGTAGCTGCGCATCTCCTTGCGCAGCGCCTGCAGGTCCTTGCCGGGATAGTAATAACCGCCGGCGGCGTATACGAAGACTTTCGGATTGGCGGTGACGCCGTGTTTTTCGGCGAGCAGGCGGAACAGCGGCTTGCGCGCGATTTTCGCGACGGCGTCCCAGATCGCCATGTCCAGCGTGCCGACGGCGACCGAACGCTCGCCGTGGCCGCCGGGTTTCTCGTTCTGCATCATCGCATTCCAGGCACGATGCGGATCGATGTTGTCGCCGGCCTCGTCCATCAGCGTTTTCGGATCAGCCTCCAGCAGCCGCGGTGCGAAACGTTCGCGGATCAGTCCGCCCTGTCCGTAGCGGCCGTTGGAATTGAAGCCGTAACCGACCACCGTGCGGCCGTCGATCTTGACGTCGGTGACCACGGCGACGAGGCTGGTGGTCATCTTGCTGAAATCGATATAGGCGTTGCGGATCGGGGAGGCGATCGGTTTGGTGACTTCGCGGACGTCGATGATACGGGGCATGCTCGGTTTCCGGTCAGGGTGGTCGGGTACTCTCGGTTTTTGCCGCTGATCCGCGTTGCGGAGGGCAGGGCGAGTGTATAACGAGCTGTGCCGGTGTCGCAGCCATCCCGGCAGGATATTCATAAGTATTTGTTTTTATTGATAATTTTATCAATTTCGTAATCACGGCCTGTTTGCATCCTGATGTAAGCCTGTCGTAAGTCATGAGCATTAAGGTGTCACCGTGCAGTGACTGCATCCGGACAGGAGGAAGCACATGGGCAGAGGGCGCATCAAGGCGGAACCGGTCGATCCCAATAATTCGATCGCCAGCCGCATCCGCACGGCGATGACGGCCTGCGGCATGAAATCCGTGGCCGAACTCGGCCGCCGCATCGGCCTGCCGCGCCAGACGGTGCATCGCTGGATCAACGGCGACACCAAGAACATGACCCATGAGAACCTCTACAAGGTGGCCGATGTACTGCAGGTGCGCGCGCGCTGGCTTGCCGTGGGCGACACCGCGCCGGCGCAGATTGATCTCGGCGAAGGCGACGTTGTCGGCCTGATCAAGATCTATGAGTCGATGCCGTCCGCGGCCCGTGACCAGTGGCTGGCGATCGGCCGCACGCTGCTGTCGATGCATACGGCGGGCAAGGGCACCGTGGTGGATCCCTATCCCGGACTGCCGCCGCTGCAGCCCCTGCAGGAAAAATCCGCCGACAAGTCCGCGCAATCCGCCTCTTCCTGATTGCAGTTTGCCGCCGTCGCATCCGCGACGGTGGCGCCATGCCGCTCCGTATTGGTAACCTCGGGTTTTGACCACCGGGATTTCCGCGCCTGCAGGCGCGCAAGCCTTCGCCATGCGCAGCCTCATACATCTGATCCGCAGTGCCGGCATCGTGCTGATGCTGATGGTTCCGCCCGCAGCCCACGCCGCCGAGCTGGGTGCCGATGCGCAGGCTTTCGTGCAGGAGATGGCCGATCGCCATGGTTTTGCCCGCGGCGCCCTTGAGCGCACGCTGCGGGAAACGAAATTCCTGTCCTCGATCATCCGCGCGATGGATGCGCCGTCCACCGCGCTGCCCTGGCATGAATTCCGGCCGCGCCATGTCAACGATGCGCGTTTCGAGGGCGGGCTGCGGTTCTGGGAGGAACATGCCGCGCTGCTGGAGCGCGCCGCGGCGGAATACCGGGTGGCGCCTGAAATCATTGTTGCCACCATCGGCATCGAGACCCTGTATGGCCGCAATACCGGCCGTGTCAACGTGCTTGATGCGCTGGTGACGCTGGCCTTCGGTTATCCGCGCCGCGCCGCATTTTTCCGCGGCGAGCTCGAGCAGTTCCTGCTGCTCGCGCGCGAGAACGGCTGGCCGCCGAACAGCGTGCGCGGATCATTTGCCGGTGCCATCGGCGTGCCGCAGTTCCTGCCCAGCAGTTACCGCAAATATGCCGTGGATTTCGACGGCGACGGCCGGCGCGACCTGCGCGGTGTTGCCGATGCCATCGGCAGCGTGGCCAACTATTACCGGGAGTTCGGCTGGCGCATGGGTGAACCCGTGGTGATTCCTGCCGATGCCGCGGGCAGCGAACTCGATCCCCTGCTGGCCGCCGGCATCGCGCCGCATCTCGCGGTGGGCGAGTTCCGCAAACGTGGCGTGCTGCCGCTGGATCCGGTGGCCGACGATGCGCTGGCGGCACTGATCGTGGTCGAGGCCGACACCGGTCCGCGCCATTTCCTGGCGCTCAACAATTTCTACGTGATCACCCGCTACAACCGCAGCATCAACTATGCGATGGCGGTGCATGAGCTGGCTGCGATGCTCCGCCAGTTGCGGGGCAGGGCGAAGCCCTAGGCGCGGGGGAAGGCGACCAGGTGGTCGAGTTCGAGGCGGATGCCGATTTTTTCGCCGATGGCGTGGTTGTGGTGGCTGGGCACCAGTGAATACACTTCGCCGCCGCCGGGCAGTTTCAGCGTGTAGAGGAATTCGGCGCCGCGGAAGGCTCGGTGCAGCACGGTGGCCTGCAGCGGGCTGGCGTCATCGTGCAGCACGTCGTCGGGTCGCAACAGCACGTCAACCGCCGCGCCGGCGGGCCAGGGCAGCGTGGAATCCGGCTGGAATTCGCCCAGCTCCAGCCGGACGCGGCCGTCGCCGAGCAGCGTGCCCGGCAGGAAATGGCCCTGGCCGAGGAATTCCGCGGCATAACGCGTCTGCGGTTCGTGATACAGCCGGTACGGCGTGTCCCATTGCTCGATGCGCCCGTCCTTCATGATGCCGACCATGTCGGCGATGTTGAAGGCCTCGTTCTGGTCGTGGGTGACCAATACGGCCGTGGTGTGTTCGCGTTTCAGGATGTCGCGCACTTCCAGGCTCAGGCGCTCGCGCATCTCGACGTCGAGGTTGGAGAAGGGCTCGTCGAGCAGCAGCAGCTGCGGTCGCGGCGCCAGCGCGCGCGCCAGCGCCACGCGCTGCTGCTGGCCTCCGGAGAGTTCCTGCGGATACTTTCTGCCGAGATCGGCGAGGCCGATCATCTCCAGCAGTTCAGCGACACGGACCTCGCGTTCCGCAGGCGCTGCTTCACGCAGGCCAAAGGCGATGTTGCCCGCCACCGTGAGATGCGGAAACAGCGCGTAGTCCTGGAACACAACGCCGATGCGGCGTTTTTCCGGCGCCACCGTAAAGCCCGGTGCGCTCATCACCACCTGGTCCAGCGCGACCGTGCCGCCGAGCACCGGCTCGAAGCCGGCAATGCAGCGCAGCACCGTGGTCTTGCCGCAACCGCTGGCTCCGAGCAGGCAGGCAATCATCCCCGGCTCGACATGGAAACTGACGCCCTGCAGCACGGGGGTGTGTTCGTAGGCGTGGCTGATATCGGTGAAATCGAGGCGCGCAGGCATGCGGAAATTATAGCGTTTTTGCCGCTGATAATGATTCTTGTTAAAATGATTTCTCCAGTATTTTCCATTACTTACGATCCATTCACGATTCATTGAAGCAGGCGCCGGTCAAGCCGGTGCCGCCCGCCCGGTGACCACCATCAGCACCACCCAACCCGTTCACGGCGGATTCGCCGCGCGAGCCCGCCTGCCGCGGCTGCTGACCATCATTGCCGTCGCGCTGGCCGTGCTGCTGGCGCTGCCGGTGGTGGTCGTGCTGCTCAACCTGCTGGCGCCGTCGACCGACACCTGGCGCCACCTGGTCGATACGGTGCTCGCCGACTATGTCGTGAATTCGCTGCTGCTGATGCTGGGTGTTGCTTTCGGCGTCATCGTCGGTGGTGTCGCCACGGCCTGGATCACCACGATGTGCAGCTTTCCGGGGCGCCGCGTCTTCGAATGGGCGTTGCTGCTGCCGATGGCGATGCCGGCCTACGTGATGGCCTATGCCTATACCGACCTGCTGCAGTTCGCCGGCCCGGTGCAGACGGCGCTGCGGGAATTCACCGGCTGGGGCGTGCAGGACTACTGGTTTCCGGACGTGCGTTCGCTGGGCGGCGCGGTGGTGATGCTGGCGCTGGTGCTTTATCCCTATGTTTACCTGCTCGCGCGCGCAGCCTTTCTCGAGCAGTCGGACAGCATGATCGAGGTGGCGCGGGTCTCGGGTTACAGTCCCTGGGGCACTTTCCGCCGCGTTGCGTTGCCGCTGGCGCGGCCGGGCATCGTTGCCGGCACTGCACTGGCGCTGATGGAGGCGCTGGCCGATTACGGGACGGTTGCCTATTTCGGCGTGCAGACCTTCACCACCGGCATATTCCGCGCCTGGTTTTCACTGGGCGACCATGTCGCCGCGGCACAACTCTCGGCGATGCTGCTCGGCTTCGTGTTCCTGGTGCTGCTGCTCGAACGCATCACCCGCCGCGGCGCGGCCTTCCACTCGGTATCGCACCGCAAGCGGCTGCGCAACGTCTATCCGCTGCGCGGCCTGCGCGCCGTGGTGGCCGTGATGTTCTGTGTGCTGCCGCTGGTGTTCGGTTTCCTGCTGCCGGCCGGCGTGATGGCGCACATGGCCTTGACCTCCGGTGACGCCCAGTTCGGCGCGCGTTACCTGACGCTCACCGGCAATACCGTGACCCTTGCCGCGGTGACCGCCGTGCTGGCGGTGGCGCTGGCGCTGGTGGTTGGCTACGCAGGGCGGATGTCGCCGACACGTGTCGTGCGCGCGGCCAACCGCATCGCCGGCCTGGGTTACGCGGTGCCGGGTGCGGTGATCGCCGTCGGCGTGCTGATTCCGGTGACGCGGCTCGACCACGTTCTTGCCGGCTGGGTGCAGTTTTTCACCGGAACCAATCCCGGCCTGATCCTGACCGGCGGCATTGCCGCGCTGGTGTATGCCTATCTCGCGCGTTTTTTTGCGGTCGCGCTGCAGACGGTGGATGCCGGCCTCGCCAAGATCACGCCGTCGATGAGCGATGCCGCTCGTTCGCTGGGCCTGGGACCGGGCGCAACGCTGGCGCGGGTGCATGCGCCGCTGCTGTGGCGCAGTGCGCTGACGGCGGGGCTGCTGGTGTTCGTTGACGTGATGAAGGAGCTGCCGGCGACCTTCGTGATGCGACCTTTCAATTTCGACACCCTGGCGGTGCAGGCCTACAACCTCGCTTCCGATGAGCGCCTCGCAGAAGCGTCAACGGCAGCGCTCACCATCGTGCTGGTGGGGCTGCTGCCGTTGATCCTGCTGTCGCGGATGATGCTCAGGCCGGGGCCGGGGCAATCCCGCGATTGACGCGGTTTACTTGTAGCCGACCTTGTCGAAGATCTTCTGCGCCACCGGCTGGTTCTTGCCCAGCGCGCTGATGTTCAGCGTGTCCATCTTGAAGTTGCCGAGCGAGGCCAGTTCCGCGTTGTTCAGCGGGGCACCCTTGACCACCGGCCATTCATTGTTGCCGCTGGCGAAGTAGGTCTGCGCGCTGTCGCTGGTCAGGTGTTCGAGGAATCTGACTGCGGCGGCCTTGTTCGGAGCGGTCTTGATCACGCCGGCGCCCGACACATTCATGTGCGTGCCGAAGCTTTTCTGGTTGGGCCAGATCAGGCCGGTGGCGGCAACGACTTTCCTGTCCTCGGGCTTGTCCGACTTCATCAGGCGCACGTAGTAGTAGCTGTTGCTGATCGCCACCGCGCATTCTCCGGCGGCGACCGCGCGGATCTGGTCGGTGTCGCCGCCCTTGGGCGCGCGCGCGAAATTGTCGACCACGCCCTTCGCCCACTGTTCGGCTTTTGCTTCGCCGAGATGTTCGATCAGCGCGCTCATCAGCGACAGGTTGTAGATGTGGCTGCCGGAACGGGTGCAGACCTTGCCTTTCAGTTTCGGGTTGGCGAGGTCCTCGTAGTTCTGGATTTCGGCCGGGTTGATCGCCGACTTGTTGTAAATGATCACGCGGGCGCGGGCGGAGAAACCGAACCACTGGTTGTTGGCGGCGCGCATGTGCGCCGGCAGGCGGTCGGCCAGCACTTTCGATTCGATCGGCTGGAACAGGCCCATCTGCTCGGCGCGCCACAGGCGGCCGGCATCGACGGTCACCAGCACATCGGCGGGGGAGGCCGCGCCTTCGTTGCGGATGCGCTGGATCAGCGGATCCTCGCCGGCCTCGATGCGGTTCAGCTTGATGCCGGTGGCCTTGGTGAAGCCGCTGTAGAGCGCCTCGTCGGTCTGATAGTGGCGTGAGGAATACAGGTTTAGTTCCTGGGCGGCAACGGAGGTGCTGAAAAGGCTGGCCACGAGCAGTGACAATGCGACGGGTTTCATTAAAATATCCTTATAAAACAAGTATTTACAATTAATTTTGGAGAGCGATACGCGCTCGCGGCAAAAATAGTAACAAGAACTATTCTCGATATCAACAAAAATGAGAACTATTATTATTTGTGCCGAAGGATCTGCATGAAACCTCGCAGGTTTCATGACGCAAGGTATTGATCCTGCGCAAACCGGCGATTGGAAGTGCCGGAGGTAAAGCGGGAGGGAGAACTGGAGGATTCCGATCGTCAGATCGGCAGGCGGCGGGCGCCGTTGTAGCGGCTTTTCCAGTAACGCTGGCTCATGTCGACGATTTCCACTGCGCCGCCGCGGCTGGGCGCATGGACGAAACGCGAATCGCCGAGATAGATGCCGACATGCGAAAACGGCCGGCGCAGGGTATTGAAGAACACCAGGTCACCGGGCTGCAGTTCGGATTTGTCGATGATTTCGCCGACGCGGCTGATTTCCGCGGCATTGCCCGGCAGCGCCTGGCCGGTGATCTGCGCATAAAGGAAGCGGATCAGGCCGCTGCAGTCGAAGCCGGTGTCGGGAGAGGATCCGCCCCATTTGTAGGGCACGCCGATGAAGCCGAGCGCGCGCAATGCCAGTTCCTGCGCCTGCGCAAACAGCCCGGGCTCCGCAGCGGACGCGGTGCCCGGTACCTCCGCAATGCGGGTCGATTCGTCGGCGCTGGCGGCCAGTGGCAGCCACAGCAGCAGCGCAAGGGTGGCGACAATCTTTCTCATGCCCGGAATTTAGTCAATAACAGATTGATTGTAAAGGTTAATTTTTGATGCGCCGGAGGCTGCCGCGAACCCTGCCGAAGGGTAAACTTTGGCCATCCTTCAGCCGTTGTTACCAGCATCCATGATCCTCAAAGCCACCATGCGTCTTCTTGTTGCCGCACTTTTTCTGGCCGGTGTCCTTGCCGCGCCGTCTCCGGCTTTCGCCCAGACCACGGTCGAGGTCATCCCACTCAGCTACCGCAGCAGCGAGCAGGTGATCCCGGTGATCCAGCCGCTGCTCGGCCGCGATTCCAGCGTCAGCGGTTTCCAGAACCAGCTGGTGATCCGCGCGACGCCCGCCGAACTGGCGCAGGTCAAACGCGTGCTGGCGAGCATCGACAAGGCGCCGCGGCGGCTGCTGATTACCGTGCGCCAGGACGCCGACCTTGAACGCGACCGCCGCGAGGCCGAACTCTCCGGCAGCATCGGCAATGACAACGCCCGTGTCACCATTCCCGGCAGCAGTTCGCGCAGCGGCGGCAATGTCGTGCTGCGCGACGGCGACGACCGCCTGCGCGCGCGCATCATCGATTCAAGGCAGATCAGCCGCGACAGCAGTGCGCAGACCATCCAGGTGCTCGAAGGCTCGACGGCCTTCATCCGCGTCGGCGAGTCGCGCCCGGTGAGGAGCCGCCAGGTGGTGCGCACCGTGGTCAACGGCCAGATCGTCGATCGCGTGGTCGAGGGCACGGAGTACCGCGACGCCAACACCGGTTTCAGCGTGCTGCCGCGGCTGCAGGGCGACATCGTCACCCTCGACATCAATCCGCAGCGCGACAGCTTCGACGACCAGCGCCGCGGCACGGTCAACGTGCAGCGGGTGACAACGACGGTGTCCGGCCGCCTCGGCGAATGGATCGACCTCGGTGGAGTGGGCGACTCCCGCAGCGACGAACGTTCGGTGCTGCTGGGCCGCAGCAGCGGCCGCATCGAAGAGCGGCGCGGGGTACAGGTCAGGGTCGAGGAGTTGAACTAGGTCACGGGCCTTTCTCCGGAAACAGTCGCCAGCATCTTGCCGGACCGGGGATTTCCCCGGTCAAGGCGACTGCGGCCCAGACGAGATCGCATGAGCCAGCAGCCTCACCTCACCATATACCTGCGCAAGCGCCGTCGCCTGGTGTCGGGACTGTTGCTGTCGCTGGCCACCGTGGTCGCCCTGATGACCTACCTGCTCTGGTCGGCGTACCAGCAGACGCTGCGGGAAGCTGAGGCCACCACCCGCAATTTTGCAGCACTGATTGAGGCGAGGCTGGAGGCCAGCTTGCGCAATGCGGAGGCCGAGTTGCGGGAAATCGCAAAATCTATTCCCCCGGATGCGCTCCGCGCCGATGCTGTTCCGCGTTACGATAAGGGCATCAGCGCCGATTTGCTTTCACGGGTCACCAATTACCCCGAAGTGTCCGGCATTCGCATCTTCGATGCCGGTGGCAATCTGCTCTACAGCGAGGGACGCGGAGAAGTCCGCCGGGTAAATATCGCGGACAGAAGCCATTTCAGCCGCTTGCGTGCGAGCCGCGATCTCCAGTTCACGTTCTCCGATGTGATCACGGGACGCACGTCCGGACGCCAGGTGCTGACGGTAGCCCATGCCATGCGCGGTCCTGACGGCGCGTTTGCCGGCATGGTCGGCTTTGGTCTGAGCATCGACTACTTCCTGGAGCTTTTCAAGTCGGTTGACCTCGGCGAAGGCAGCAACGTTGCGGTTTACAGAAAAGACGATTTCCGTTTGGTCATGCGCTGGCCGGTGATTAAGACCAATCTCAACAAGCCGCTGCCCGCGGACAGTCCCACGCGCCAGGCCTTCGACAACGGCAAAGACAAGGCGACGATGCAGATCCTTGCGGCCTCCGATGGCCGTGTGCGCATCTACAGCTACGACGCGACCGAGGGATATCCTTTTTTTGTGTCGGTCGGCGTGGCGCGCGACACCGTGCTGCAGGATTGGCGGGCGCGCTCATACGCCGTTGCCACGTTTGGCGCCGTATTGATAGTTACCCTCGGGGTATTGTTCTTCCAGTGGTTGCGCGCGGAAGGGGGTATTGCGCGCTTCAATGCCGAACTCGAGGCGCGGGTGCGCGAGCGCACCGCGGAGCTGGAGTCCTTCAACTATTCGATTTCGCACGATCTGCGTACGCCGCTGCGCGGAATCGCCGGCATCGCCCGCATCCTCGAGAGCGATTACGCCTCTTCACTGGATCACGCCGGGAGGGATCTGCTGGCCCGCATGCGCGAATCCAGCATGCGCATGGGCAACCTGATCGACGGCTTGCTGCAACTTGCGCGACTGGCTCGCGTCGAGGTGGTGGTCGAGCAGGTCGATCTTGTCGTGCTGGCCCGCCAGATTCTCGACGACCTGTGCGCACAGGAACCCGGTCGCAGGGTCACGCTGGTGCTGCCGGAGAAGCTCGAGGTGCGCGGTGACCGTCAACTTCTGGCCATCGTGCTGGAGAACCTGCTGGGGAACGCCTGGAAGTTCACCGGCAGGAAGAGTGATGCAAGAATCGAGCTCGGTGTCGAAACGAAGGACGACATGCCGCTCTATTTCGTACGTGACAATGGCGCAGGGTTTGATCCGGCACACGAGCAGCACTTGTTCACGCCCTTTCACCGCCTGCACCGTGATGACGAGTTTCCGGGTACCGGCATCGGGCTTGCCACGGTGCAGCGCATCATCCGGCGTCATGGAGGCAGCCTCCGCGCCGAGGGCAAGCCGGGGGAGGGAGCCACTTTCTATTTCACGCTGTCTGCGTCACGGAGCGCCGCATGAATGAATCGCCGATACTGCTGGTCGAAGACAACGCCAACGACGAGATGTTCGCGCTGCGCGCATTCCGCAAGAACAATATCGAGAGGGAGGTGCTAGTCGCCCGCGACGGCCAGCAGGCGCTGGATCTGTTGCTCGACACCGCCGGCCGCCTGCCGGCTTTCGTGCTGCTCGATCTGAAGTTGCCGAGGATCGGCGGGCTTGAAGTATTGCGCCGACTGCGCGCGGAGGCGCGCACCCGCTTCCTGCCGGTAATCATGCTGAGTTCGTCGGCCCGGGAAGAAGACCTGCGACAGAGTTATCTGATGGGCGCCAACAGCTATGTCTGCAAGATGCTCGACATCGACACATTTACGCGCGAGATCGGCGCCATCGCGCATTACTGGCTGGACATCAACCGCATCCCCGAAGAAGGCACCGCCTGATGCGGCTTCAGAACGACGAACCGGGCTGTGCGAGGAAGGCGGTTTCCTCTGGAGTCGATTCGCGACCGAGGATGCGGTTGCGGTGCGGAAACCGGCCGAAGCGGTGCACGACGTCACGGTGGCGCACCGCGTAATCAAGGAAACCGGCGAAGCTGCTGCGGTCCGCCTCCGGCACGCCGGCCGCCAGTGCGGTGAACAGCGCGACGCTGCGTTCCTGCATGTCGACTGATTCCGCGTGTTCCAGCGGCAGGTAGAAAAACACCCTTTCGATCGCGCGCAGTTCCCGGTCAGCGCCGGCGGCGATGCCGTCGATTGCCAGCCGCAATGCGAGGCCATCGTGGGCGAAGGCCTGCGGCGTGTCGCGGTAGATGTTTCGCGGAAACTGGTCGAACAGCAGGATCAGCGCCAGCCGTCCGCGCGGCTCGCGCGCCCATTCGCGGTGCGCGCCGCCTGCGGCGGCTGCGACCAGTGCGCCGTAACGCTCGCGGATCTCCGCATCGACGACGGCATCCTTGGCCCACCACAGTTTTTTCTGCGCTTCCGCGGTCGCGCTGTCTCCGGTTTCGCTGCCGAACCAGAATGCGAGGAGGTCTTCGATGCCGGTCTGCATGTTGATCACCCGTTCAGCGGTATTTGGCGGCGGTGATGAACTGGCCGAAGGATTCGCACCAGACAATCACCGTGTTGTAGGTCGCCGGATCGATGTTTTCCGGCACCGGCACGATGAAGTTGTCGAAGGTCTTCACGTCGCCGACACGCGCCATGCGCGGTTTCAGGCGCAGGAAATCGGCCTTGGTCTCGACGAACTCCGGCGACAGGTAGAGTTTGTAATCCGGGCCCGGTGCGAGGCGGCCGGTCAGCGCGATGCTGCGGCGGGCAATCGCCACCGTGCCTTCGCCCCAGTGCAGGAAATCGCTGTCTTTCAGGTCGCGGCGGAACTGGCCGCTGAACTGCACGGCCCCGGACTGCGCCTGGATCTCGGCGGCAGTGGGGGCGGTGGGTGCGGTCAGGATCGGCAGCAGATAGATGCCCAGTGCGAAACCCGCAGCCAGCGCGATGGCATGGGTGCTGCCGAAGATCATCAGTGTTTTCATGTGCGGCCTCCTTCCCGGATACAAGCATAAACCAGAACGCCGCGGGCTTGACGCGCATGGCGCATGCGGTGACCATGCGCTGCGTCATTGCCGTTCAACACATCGGGGAAGGCGGTTCATGCTGATCAAGCGCGGTTTTGATTCCATCGTCGCCACCTGGCTCGCCGGGCTGGTGGTGTTCCTGCCGCTGGCGCTGACGCTGGGTGTGCTCGGCTGGCTGGCCGGTGTCCTCAACCGTTACCTCGGTCCGGAAAGCGACATCGGCCACTGGTTTTCCTTCGTCGGTTACAAGATCGCCGGCGAATCCCCGGTGCCCTACCTGCTGGGCACGCTGGTGCTGATGGCGGGCATCTACCTCCTGGGGCTCGCGCTGCGTCTCGGACTGCGCGGTCCGCTGTCGCGTTTCCTCAATGTCACGCTGAAGCGGGTGCCGCTGGTCGGCCCGCTGTATGACTTCACCCAGCGTTTCGTCGGCCTGCTCGAGCAGAAGCAGGGCGACATCGGCGCGATGAGCGCGGTGTGGTGTTTTTTCGGCGGCGACGGCGTCGCCGTGCTCGCACTGGCGCCGAGCTCCGAAGCCGTGGAAATCGACGGCCGGCCGTATTTCGCGGTGCTGGTGCCGACCGCTCCGGTGCCGATCGGCGGCGGACTGCTCTACGTGCCGGTGGAGTGGGTGAAACCGGCCAATATCGGCATCGACAAACTCACTGAAATCTATGTCTCGATGGGGCTCACACCGCCGCCGCAGAATGCAGTGGCCGTGGCGGGTGCGCGGAAGGAAGAGGCTCCCCGGGTCTGATTGCGCGCGCGGCTACCAGGGAATGGTGTTGCCGAGCTGGTCGAAAAATCCGCCGGAGTCCTCCGGCCGCAGCCCGTCGATGACGGCGAGGATTTTTTCCGCTGCGGCATGCGGTGTCTGCAGCGTGAGGCCCTGTTTCGCAAAACCCGCGCTGAGGCGGGTGTCCACCGTGCCCGGGTGCAGCGCCACACACAGCGCTTCCGGCCGGGAGCGTTTCAGCTCCACCGCGGCAGTGCGCACGATCTGGTTCAGCGCCGCCTTCGCGGCGCGGTAACCGTACCAGCCGCCCAGCCGGTTGTCGCCGATGCTGCCGACACGTGCCGACAGCACCGCAAACACGCTGCGCCCTTCACGCGGCAGCAGCGGGATGAAGTGTTTCATCAGCAGTGCCGGACCGATGGTGTTGATGGCGAAGGCACGCGCCAATGCACCGGGGTCGAGCTGCCTCAGGCTCTTTTCGGCGCTACAGCCTTCGCGTGCCAGCGCGCCGGTGGCGACCAGCACCAGGCGGATGTCCAGCACATGCGCGGCGACGGCTTTGGCTGAGGCAGCGATCCCGGCTTCATCACAGAGGTCGAACGACGGCCGGCCCGAGCGCGAGAAGGCCATCACGCCGGCATGACGCGGATCGGCGCGCAGCCTCGCATGCAGTGCGCTGCCGATGCCGCCCCCGGCGCCGAACACCAGCGCCAGTCCGCCGGCGGGCAGCGGATGCAGGACTGCGCTCAGGCTTTTTTCACCCAGGCGATGCACCAGCCCTTGGCGTTGACCTGCTTGCCGCCCACCGCGCCGCAAGGCGCCCAGGGGTCGCTGGCCTTGCCCGCATAGAGCTGGCAGTTGGCGCAGATCTGGCCCGGCGCGTATTTCGCCTGCTTTTTGCGGTCGACCTTTGCAGCGTCGTGCAGGTAACCGAGGGCAACGGCCTGCGGATCCTTTTCATCGAGGCGCGCGGCCTGGGCTGCTGCAATGCGGCTGCCAAGCAGGCCGGCGGCGGCGAGGGGCAGGGTGGCGGCAATAAAACGGCGACGGGTCGTCATGCGGAACTCTCCTGAGGTGTTGGGATGGTGAACCGGATTTTAAGGGGGCGGCCCGGCGATATGACGCTTTTTTGTCCAGGATGAACCGGAATATTTGCGGCCAATATCGTGACACATCCGGTTCATCTGCCTATGCTCGGAGTCCTTGATCAGGAGAACATAGCCATGCAAACCGCCCCCGACCTCAACGATGCCGTGCTCTACCGCAGCGGCGCCGCCGCGCGTCTCTCCGGCGTGCCGGTGGAAACCCTGCGTGTCTGGGAACGCCGTTACGCCATTGTCCGCCCGCAGGTCAGTCCCAGCGGCCGCAAGCTGTATTCCGCCGACAACATCCAGCGCCTGCGCCTGATCAAGCAACTGGTGTCAATGGGCAACCCGATCGGTTCGGTGGCCTCGCTGCCGATGCAGACGCTGCAGCAGATGCTGGCCGATTCCGCGCCGCTGGTGATGGCGCCGCGGCCGCAGGTCTCCGGTCACCGCGCGTTGCGGGTGGCGCTGGTCGGCGAGGCCCAGGCTTCCGGCCGCGGCCGCGGCCTCAACGTGGTTGCGGTGTGCGAGGACATCACCCAGGCGGCCGTCGCGCTGCAGGGCATCCGTGCCGAAGCGGTGATCATCGAAATGTCCTCGCTGATGCAGGCCGAGCCGAAACGCATCACCGCGATCCGCGATGCCGCGGCCGCGCCGGTCGCGATCGTGCTCTACCGCTACGGCCCCGCGCCGGTGATGCGCCACCTGCGCGAAGCCGGGCATGTGGTCGCCCATGCCGCGCTTGATGCAGTCGAATTTGATGAACTGTGCCGCAGCGCGATGACCGCACCGGGCAACCCCGCGCCGGATGCGGAGCCGCCGGCCCCGCGGTTTGATGCGGCGGCGCTGAGCGCGCTGTCGGGCACACGCAACAGCATCTATTGCGAATGCCCGCGCCACCTCGCCGAACTGGTGCGCGCGGTGCAGGGTTTTGAACGCTACAGCGCCGAATGCGCCAACCGCAACCCGGCCGATGCCGTGCTGCATGCCGGACTGCGGCGCAGTGCCGGCCGTGCCCGCGCGCTGCTCGAGGAGGCGCTGGTTGAACTCGCGCTGGCCGAGGGCCTGCCGCTGGGCCAGCCGCAACCCGCCGCCAGTCCTGCCTGAGAGGATCTTGCACCGTGGACCGCCTGCACCATGTCGCCATCCCGGTCGCCGACGTCAAGACGGCCGCCGACTGGTACCGTGCCCGCTTCGACGTCAGGACCGTCTACGAGGATCCGACCTGGGCGCTGCTGCGTTTCGGCAACATCGACCTTGCGCTGGTGATCCCGGACCAGCATCCGCCGCACATCGCCGTTGAACGCCCGGATGCCGCGCAGTACGGCGAACTCAAGGCGCATCGTGACGGCAGCGCCTCGGTCTACGTCGATGATCCCTTCGGCAACGTCATCGAAATCATGCAGGCCGGCGGCGCACGGGGTCCGGCGAAGCAGGCGGCCTGATGCCGGGGCCGGTGTTCGGGGTGCGCAAGGACGAGGGACTGGATGTCCGCCACACGCCGGGCATCCTGACGTTGACCAACGCCAACACCACGGTCGGGTACTGCCGTTACGACGCCGACGGCCGCATCGAATACATTTTCGTGCACCCGGCGTACCGCCGGCAGGGTCATGCCAAGCGGATGCTGCAACGGGTGCGCGAATGCACGGGCGGCGTCCTGAAACTCGAACCGCCGGTCAGTCCGCTCGGGGCGAAGCTGCTGCGGTACTGCGGGGGTTCTGACTGAATGTGACGCGGGTCGGCTTGTCGGGGCCACGAGTTATTGCACCATTGCCCCGTTCGGCAGTTCATACAGCGCTTCCACCGTCCGCAGGTCCCGTTCCGACAGTTCCGCCATCGTGCTCGGCAGGATCTGCGGATACATGATGTCGCGCTTCGAATCGCTGTGCCACATGATGCCCAGCGCATGCGACATCTCGTGCATGGTCACGGCCTTGATGTATTCGTGCAGTCCCTCGTTGAAACCCGAAGCCGCGGCCGGCGGGATCACGACGGCCATGCCGTCGGTTTCCATTTTCATGCGTTTGCCGTCGATTTTCCAGTTGACGCGGGCCTGCCCCAGGGCGTGGTTGTTGAGGCCCTGGGTCCACACCACGCGGATGTCCCAGAAACGCAGCGTGTAGTTGCCGTCGTCGATGATGATGGGAAAGGGTTTGCGGTCCCAGGCCCTGATGCCCTCGACCACGGCGGCGCGGACCCTGCGTTCGGATTCACCCTGCAGGAATTCCACCGGCGGCACGCGCACCCGCAGCTTGCCCTTGTCGAGTCCCCAGCGGATGACCTGGAAATTGCGGCCCTGGGCGCAGAGGTAGCCGGAGCCCGGGCAGACCTCGCGCGCGTCGAGCGTGACGCCGATGCCTTCCTCCAGTTCCGGCGGCGGGCAGGCCAGCGCGCCCTTCGTGCCGCAGCCGTCGCGGAAGCCGAACCAGTAGATCGCGAACACGATGCCGGCGTAGCAGGCGAGGCGGAACATGGCCTCAGGCCTTGCCGGATTTCAGCTTGCGGTGTGTGTGCATTGCGGCGACCCTCCCGGCCGGGTGTTATGGCTGATGGAAAGCGACAGGCCACCGGCAATGTAGACCAAATTCCGAAAACCTGCAGTTTGCGTGCGGCAATTGCAACGCCGGCGTCACTGCTGGCTGCGATTGAAATAGCCGCTCAGGATTTTGGGCCAGGCGCTGCCTTTGCGTTCGGAGGAATCGAGGGAAACCGAGAAGCGCGGGGTTCCC